>Ga0316583_10000387_pt1 | contig 12751 bp, 13 predicted proteins | sample J_170502JBrBrA_D_FD_204513 | JGI IMG/M metagenome (GOLD analysis project Ga0316583, IMG submission 204513) | Rhizosphere microbial communities from salt marsh grasses in Alabama, United States - J_170502JBrBrA | ecosystem: Host-associated > Plants > Roots > Rhizosphere | place: USA: Alabama... | reverse complement strand
CGTTGCGAGCTCGCCGACGCCTTGTGGGGCAGTCGCCTTCCCGAGGCATGGGGGACGTCGCTGAGCGCCATCGTCAGCAAGCTGCGCTCACTTCTCGGGCGGGTGGGTCTCGACGGTGCTGCCGTCCTGTCCACGGGCGCAGGCTGTCACGAGCTCCGCCTCCCCGACGGATCCTGGATCGATCATGAAGCCGCGGCCGACGCCATTCACGCGGCCGAATCGGCTTTGGCGGCAGGAGACCCTGCGCGCGCATACGGGCCGTCGGCCGTGGCCAATCACATTGCGCGTCGCCCGTTCCTGCCGGGAGGCGATGCTCCCTGGATCGACGAGCGCCGCGAGAAGCTCGGCAGCATTCTCATCCGCGCCCTCGAGTGCCGTGCGGAGGTCTATCTCTGGAACGGCGAGTCGACGTTGGCGGTGGAGACGGCCCGTGACGCCGTGACCTCGCACCCGTTCAGGGAGAGCGCCTACCGACTCCTCATGCGCGCCCATGCGGCGGCGGGGAACACCGCGGAGGCCCTTCGGGTCTACGAGCGATGTCGCGTGCTGGTATCCGAGGAGCTGGGCGTGTCTCCTTCTCCCGAGACCCGAGCAGTCCACGCCGCCATTCTCGAGTCGCTGTAGGCCGCTGACCGTCTGGCGCAGGCAGCCATGCCTGGTCGCGCTTGTGGCCCCGCGCACGCCTGCACCGCATTGCCCATCCCGCTAGATTGAAATCGTTATGGAAACACCGAAGCTCTCTTCGCTTTACCAGCAGCTCATCCTCGAGCACTACCGGAGCCCCCGGAACAAGGGCGATCTCCCGGACAAGACCGTGGAGATCCACATGCGCAATCCGTCGTGCGGGGACGAGATCCGTCTGCAGCTCCGCATCGAGGACGGCCACATCGCCGACGCGACGTTCGTGGGCTCCGGATGCTCCATCTCCCAGGCGTCGGTAAGCATGATGACCGCGCTCATCAAGGGTCGCGCCCTGGACGAAGCCGACGCGTTGGCCGAGCGCTTCAAGCAGATGATGCACGGCGACGAGGCCGCCGCGAAGGACAGGAGCATGGGTGACCTGCGGGCTCTGGCGGGGGTGAGCAAGTTCCCTGTGCGTGTAAAATGCGCGCTGTTGGGGTTCGATGCCCTCCAGGAAGCCCTCAAGAAGACCGCGGGCGGCGCGGCACCCTGATCACGGCATGAGCACGTCACCCGTGCACTCGGCCCACCTCGCCGACACGCCGGCGGGTCCCCTCACCATCTGGGTGTCCGAGGCGGGCGTGCGCCGCGTCGAGTTCGGACCGCTCCCCGGCGAGACACATGCGGACCCGGAGAGCACGTGGCCGTCGCTGCTCCGCGAGACCGTCCGGCAGCTCCGGCAGTACTTCCGGCGCGAGCGCCGGACCTTCGACCTGCCGCTGGACATGGAGGCCACGGACTTCCAGAAGTCGGTCTACGGCGAACTGACGAAGATCGAATACGGGCACGTCACTTCCTACGGCGACGTGGCCGCGGCGGTGGGCCGGCCGGAGCTGGCGCGGGCCGTGGGCCAGGCGGTGGGCGCGAATCCCCTGCCCATCGTGGTTCCGTGCCACCGGGTGGTGGCTTCGGACGGCAAGCTCGTGGGCTTCGGAGGCGGCCTGCCCGCCAAGGTCGCGCTCCTGCGCCTCGAGGGCGTCGAGGTGGACGGCCAGCTCCCCTCCAGCAAGGTGCGACCGGAGGTGCTTCGGCTGGAGCTGTAGGCTGCACACTCGGGGCTGCGGGAGGGACTCGCCGGTGTCGTGCGGCGGTCCCGTCTCACCGACGTCCCCGCCTCACGTCCATGGTCTGGTTCGCAGGATCCCCTATGCGAAGCGCTCCGGTGAGAAGGCCCGCCACCGCGTGTCGACGGCGCCGTCCAGCGCATAGTCCGCCACCAGCGCACCCGTGGCCGGTCCCAGCGTGAGACCGAGCATCCCGTGGCCGGTGGCCACGAGGACGCCCTCCACGTCCGGCAGCGGGCCGATGATGGGAAGCCCGTCCGAGGCCATGGGCCTCAAGCCACACCACTCGGAGAGGGGCTCGGCCTCCCCCAACGCCGGCAGATACCGGCGCGCCGCGCGGGTGAGCTGCTCCAGCCGCGGGCGGCGCATCTCGTGGTTCAGGCCGCTGAACTCCATCGTTCCGGCGAACCGCACGAAGCCTTCCATGGGCGTGCAGAACACCGAGGTCTCGTTGAGGACGCAGGCCATGCGCAACGGCGGCGCCGCGCCGTCGCCCACCGGGAGGTCCCGGTGATACCCCTTGCCCGGCTGTACCGGAAGCCGGGTGCCCAGACGACGGGCCAGCTCGAGGCTGAAGGGTCCCGTGGCCAGCACCACCACGTCGGCACCCACGTCGTCGCCGGTGGCGGTACGAACGCCCGCGGCCTTCCCGGAGCGGACCACCACCTCCGCCACGTCCACGCCTTCACGGACGTCGACGCCCCGGGTGCCGGCCCGGCCCGCCAGCTCCATGACGAACCGATACGGGTCCAGCGTCGCGGCCTCGGGATAGAAGACACCTCCCAGCACGTCGGGGGCCAGCGCCGGCTCGGTTCTGCGGAGGGTGTCGCCGTCCATCAGGTCCGGGTGGTATCCGTGCGCCCGCACGATGTCCGCCTCGTGGCGCGCGCCCTTCAACGCCGGCTCCGTGCGACATACGTCGAAGTAGCCCTGGCGCTCGTAGCCACACGCCAGGTGCTCGTCGGCGACGACTTCGTCGAACAGCCGCAGCGCCTCCAGACCGAAGGGCGCCATGGCGCGCATGCACGCCTGGACGTGGTCGTCGGTGCAGTGGAGCGCGAAGTCGGCCAGCCAGCGCATGAGGTCGGGATCCCACCGTGGCGCCACGTACAGCGGCCCGGTGGGGTCGGCGAGCTGCTTCAGCGCCTGCGGGAGGCGCCCCGGCCTGTTCAGCGGGGGGTGCCCCGCCGAGACCGTTCCGGCATTGCCCTCCGAGGCGCCCGCGGCGAGACGGTCCCGCTCCAGAAGCGTCACGTCGGCGCCGCGCAGACGCAGCCAATACGCGCAGCTCACCCCGATGACCCCGCCACCCACCACCACGACCCGCGTGCTCATGGGTCCTTTCCCATCGCCGGAGGAAGCCGGCCCGGCGGCCGGGGCCAGGCCTCACGCATGCTCGCGCACTCCCGTCCCATCACCTCACCTGCGGATCGAAGAGCACCTTGATGGAGCCGGTCCGGCGGCGATTGGCGGCGGTGGACAGCGCGTCGCGGTACTGGCGCAGCGGGAAGACGTGGGTCACCATCTCCGAGACCGGCGCGCGGGTCTCCAGAAGCAGCTCGTGGGTGATCTGGAACGTGTGGGCGTGGCCGTCCCGCCAGCGCTCCCGTCCGTAGCCGACGAAGCCCTTTACGTCCAGCTCGTGGGCCCACACGAACGTGAGGTCCAGCTTCCTGATCTCCGCGGCGCAACCGAGCATGACCAGCCGTCCCCGGGGCGCCGCGAAGCGCATGGCCTGGCTCAGCGTCTGGCCGCTCCCCACGCAGTCGAAGATCAGCGGGAAGCCGCCGCCGGCGTACACCTCGTCGCCGACGATGGGCATGTACGCCTGTGCGCCGGTATCCACCAGAGCGTCCCGGGCCTCGTCGCCGGGAGCGACCACCGACGAGGCACCCAGGCGCCGTGCGATGGTGGCTTCGTTGCCGCGCTTGATCTGCGCCACCAGCTCGCCGCGGTAACCGGCGGCTCGCAGCGACCAGATGGTGCCCAGCGCGATGGGGCCGCTTCCCACCACCAGCACCGGACCCTCTCCCCACGGGCGCATACGCAGCGCGGCGTGCATGCCCACCGAGAGAGGCTCTATGAGCGCAGCGGTGCGGTCGTCCAGGGCGTCGTCCACTGGAAAGAGCTGGCTCTCGTGGGCGATGATGCGTTCGCTCCACCCGCCGGGCAGGTCGGAGTGATAGCCCACGGTGGCGCCCCGGCGCAGCGGCCGACCCGCCACCTGGAGCTCTCCGTCCTCACCCATGCGGGCACACGTGCAGTGCAGCCCCTCCGCGCACGACGGGCACGCCTGGTCGCGGGGAAAGCCTCGCACCGTGCAGGAGATCATGGGATCCACGGCGACGCGCTGTCCGCGCTCGAAGCCGCGCACGGCGGGCCCCACCTCGGTCACCCGGGCCAGGATCTCGTGCCCCAGCACGGCGGGAAACGAGCCGAAGGGCTCCATGGCCGGGCTGGCCTTGAAGGTCAGCGTGCCGATGTCGGTGCCGCAGATCCCCGCCTTCATCACCTCCACGCGGACCCAGTCGGCCGCAGGGAGGGGCGGCTCCGGCACATCGCGGAACCGCACGCCGCTCAGGCCCCCGAAGACGGCGGACTCGGTGACCCGCCCCAGGGTCTTGCCCAGCACGAAGCCGGGGATGCTGACGTTGAACGAGACGGCGCGCATGAAATCAGCGGCCGTCAGCCGGTAGATCCGAAGAGGCGGTTCCCCGGCGCGTCGGGATCGTCGCTCCGGTAGAACTGGTGGGCCATCTCCATGAGCTCCGCACGCGTCACCACGCCGTCGCCGTCCAGGTCCAGATCGGCGAAGACCTCACGGGCGACATCGGACTTGAGCCCGTGTACGCCGTAGAAGTTGCAGAACTCGTCGGCGTCGAGGGCACCGTCGGCGTCACTGTCGAACAGCTCGAAGAGCTGGTCCGTGACCTGTGCGATCTCGGCCTGGTAGCGCCCCTCGTCGGCCAGAACGGCGTCCCAGTATGCGAGCCACTCGTCCAGGTCCACGCTCCCGTCGCTGTCGGCATCGGCCGAGGCACGGATCCCCTCCCAGCGGCGCAGGTAGCCGTCCAGCAGCGCACGGTGCCCGGGGGAGTTGTCCCCCACCCCGTGGAGCATGCGCACGTTTTCCACCACGCGCTCGAAGTCGGGGCGCGAGATGCGGCCGTCGTCGTCGATGTCGCAGACCCGGAAGTAGCGCGTGAGCTTCCTCTTCTTGAGATCGGAGAGCATGGGGTCTGGCTCCTGGGGGCTCGATCTGCGGGGGCGGCGGGCGCGCCCCGCCGGGCTCTCAAGATAGACCCGGCGGCGTCACTCCTGCATCCCCGCGAGGGTGTCGCTCTCCACCATCGCGCGCCCGGCGCGACGCCATGGTCGCCTGCCCGCCTTCAGGCCGGCCCCCTCCCCGAGTCCTCGTTCGCCGGCCATCCCACGTACAGCCCCCTCCGGTCCAGCCCTTCGGGGACATGCTCCACGCCGAGCCCGGCTCCCCGGAAGGCCTCCTCCATCTCCGTCCGGGTGAAGATCCCCAGCTCGTGTACCTCCGAGCGCCGCTCGATGCCTCCGGGGCGGCCGACGAGGTACTCGAACTCCAGCCGCGAGATCGTCCCTTCGATGACGGTGCGGGACATGCGGCACACCTTCAGGTCCTCCTTCTCTCCCGTGGCCAGGGTCACGAAGCGGTCCGTGAGCTGGCCCGGCTCGAACCACGGCTCGACGACGAGGATGCCGTCGGGGGCCAGGTGCGCCGCCATCCGCACCAGGGTCCTCCGGAGAGCGTCCGGAGTGCGCACGTAGCCGATGGCCGAGAAGAGGCTCAGCACCACGTCGTAGCGCCCCGGCAGGTCGAACACGCTCATGTCCGCGACCTCGAAGCGGCCCTGCGGGCACTTCTCCCGCGCGATCTCCACGAACGCCGGCTCCAGGTCGACGCCGTCCACCTCGAATCCCAGGGCGGACAGGTGGCGCGCGTGCTCCCCCGTGCCGCACCCGACGTCCAGGAGCCGGTGGGCACCGGGACGCCGCTCCCGGATGAGCTCCGCCAACCGCTGCGCCTCGGCCCGGTAGTCCTTGATCCCGTGGTAGAGCAGATCGTAGAGGTCGGCGGCCTTCCCGTAGTCACCCAAGCATCACTGCCTCCCTCGGGGAGGGGCCCACTGTCGGGGAGACGTCCACCCCCACGGGTCCTCGGACGAAGCGGCCGGCCCCCCACGGAGCATCGGCCCATCCGCGAAGGAGCCCGTCCCTCATGGACGCACGCGCCGGAACCGGTAGACGCGCACGTATTCCACGTTCATCGCGTCACGCCAGACGCCCACCAGCTTCGAGCCCACCACCTGCGTCAGCTGGACAGGCGCCTGCACCGTGCCGAGGAACGCGCGGTCCGCGCCGTACACGTCGAAGGTGCCGTACCGGTAGCGCTCGGCCCACACGCTTCCGTCGTCGGCCACCACGAGGCTCCGGTATGCGGGAAGGAGCTTCGGGACGTGCGGGTCGCGCAGCACCGACAGGTACTCCTCGGCGCGGGGGGAGTCGCCGTGGCCGAAGATGTCGGCATAGTCCTGCCGGTCCCTGGCCGTCACGGGCTCGGGATCCCGGTCGAGACCGTAGCTCTCCACGAGGCGCCCGTCCCGGAACACGCGGAGGCGGAAGGCGCTGCCGCTGGTGGTCTGCACCTCGTCTCCCGAGACGTCGAAGCCCGGGTTCACGGTGAAGGGGATGGGCACGGTGCTGTGCCCGGTCCACAGCCACTTCGGCGCAGGTGCGCCCCCCTCCGGCGCCGTGCTCGCGGCGGCGTAGTCCACCCGCGCGTAGATCGCCGTGTCGGGGAGGATGGTCCCCGGCTCCAGTGCACCCGCCTTGACCACCGGCCGGATCCGCGCCAGCGCGGTCCCGTCGGCGAACACGTGGAACGCGTTGGGGGGATACGCATCGCCGCCGTGGGCCGTGACGATCCTGGCCATTTCCCCCGCCGAATCCAGCACCGTCAGACGTCCCTGGGCGTCGTCCCAGACCGCCACGCTATCTCCCCGGAAGCTGCCCAGGAGGCGCACGCTCATGAACTCGCCGGGACCCTCGCCGCGGCCGCCCACCGACTTCCAGAACGAGCCGTCGGCGTGGAAGAGGCGCACCTCGTCGGACTGGCCGTCGGCCACCCAGAGGTTCCCCCGCCGGTCCACGTGCACGCCCTGTACGTTGGCGAACTGGGTGGGACCCCCGGCGTCCGGGCCGCCCAGGCTGAGGATGGCCGGGGTGTCCACCATCGCGAAGGCGTGCGGCACGTCGTGGCTCAAGGTGATGCGCACCCCGGCGCTGTCCCTGACCGTCACGCCGGTGGGCGGGCCCCGGCCACAGGCGGCTGCGGCCAGAGCCACGCAGGCCAGAGCGGTACGGGTAACACGACGGCGCATCGGATCCTCGGGGGTTGGGGATCGCGCGACCCACCACACCGCACGATACCCATCGCGGCGCCCCCCGGCCATGCGGAGCGCGTTGGACCGCCTTCGACCACCGCTTCGGCGCTTCGCGCCGACGTCGTCCGGACGCCGCGGGGGCGATGAACGTAGGAGCCCCGTCGACAGGGAGCTCAACGCATGCCCGGCTCGATGCCGAGGCTGAGCTCGTAGAGGGGGTGGACCAGCCCCGTGCCGGAGAAGACCTCGTCGCGGACGTGCCGGAACCCGAGCTTCTCGAGGATCCGCTTCGAGGCGTGGTTCTCCGGGTTGTGCCCCGCCAGGACGAGGGGAAGGTGGAGCACCGCGCCGGCATGTCCGATGACGGCGCGCGCCGCTTCGGTGGCCAGGCCTCTTCCCCAGTGGCGGAAGCGCACGTGAAAGCCCATCTCGTAGAGGGCCGGGTCGCCCTCGTACGGCTTGAGGCCGCAGCAGCCCGCGAAGTCCCCCGACCCGAGCACGAAGAAGGGCCAGTACTGGACGCCCAGGTCCCGCTGGTTGCGGATCTCCAGATCCAGGCGCTGACGCACCTCGTCCCGGGTGAGCTGCGGCCGTGCGTCGATGAGCCGCGTGACCCGCGGATCGCCCCACAGGCTGACCGCCAGGCCGAGATCGTCTTCCGTCCAGAGGCGGAACCCGAGGCGTTCGGTGGTGAGGAAGTAGTCCGCGGTCATGCCCCGTCGAGAAGCTCCACCGCCCCGGTCTCCAGCGAGTACTCGGCACCCACCACCGACAGGCCGTCCTTCTCGATGAGATCCTCGAGGATGCGGGAGCCGTGCCGCACCTGGCTCACCGACGCCCGCACGTTGGCTCGCACGGCGGCCCTGATCAGCGCCGTCCTGTCCAGGGCCAGCTCGGTCTCGAGAAGCGGCTCCACCGCGGGCCGGATCCGATCCACGATGGAGCGGAGGTTCGGCGAGCGGCTCTCCGAAGGGCGCTCGAGCTCGTCCGCCGTCGCGGTCACCGCACCGCAGCTGGAGTGGCCGAGGACCACCACGAGGCGCGTGCCGAACCGATCGGCGGCGAACTCCACGCTGCCCAGGAGCGACGGTGCCACCACGTTGCCGGCCACACGGATGACGAAGAGGTCCCCCAGCCCCTGGTCGAAGACGATCTCGGCCGGGACCCGCGAGTCCGAGCACCCGAGGACGATGGCGAAGGGCTCCTGACCGGAGACGAGCTCGCTCCGGCGGGCTTCGTGGGCGAGGGCCTCGGGGTCGCGGACGCCCGCCACGAAGCGGGCGTTGCCGGCACGCAGGCGCTCCAGCGCTTGGGAGGCGGAGATCATGTCGGATCCATGGTGAAGGAAGAGGTTCGGCCCACCTCCAGCCATCGTCCGTGGCTTCTCATCCCGATTCCCTCCTGACGCGTCGAACGCGGAAGTCCGTCTGATGCGGGCACGCAGGTACATCTACAAGGGCATGCGCCGGCGCGCACCCCTGGGGAAGGGGAGGGATCGCCATCCGGCCAATGTCGGCCGGATGGGGTCTTACCTGCCGCCCGCGCCTTCGAGCTCCGCTGCCCTCCCGACTCCCCTCGTGCCATCTTATCGGCGCACGCATCGAACGGGAGCGCTCCATGAAAGCCGCCATCGTGGCCGGGTGCCGCACGGCCTTCCTCCGCTCTGGCACCGACTTCGCCGACCTTCCGGCTATCGAGCTGGGCAAGGTGGCCGTGCGCGACGCTCTGGGCCGCAGTGGGTTGCCGGGCTCCCGTGTCGACCACCTCGTATACGGCACGGTGGTCCACGACACCAAGGCACCCAACATCGCCCGGGAGGTGGGCCTGGGCGTGCTTCCCAAGACGGTCCCGGCGGTGACGGTGTCGCGGGCGTGCGCGTCGGCGAACCAGGCCATCGCGGACGCCGCCGCGCTCATCGAGGTGGGCCAGGCCGACGTGGTGGTGGCCGGCGGTGCCGAATCGCTGTCTCGCATTCCCATCACCGCCACCGACAAGCTCGCGAAATCGCTGGTGGAGGCATCCAAGGCCAGGACCCTGGGTCAGCGCCTGGCGCCCTTCAAGCGGATCCGCCCGAAGGACCTCGTGCCCCAGGCGCCGGCCATCGCCGAGCCCACCACGGGCGAGACCATGGGCCAGGCGGCGGAGCGCATGGCCAAGGAGAACGGCATCCGCCGCGAGGATCAGGACGCGTGGGCGCTGCGCTCCCACCAGCTCGCCGCCGCGGGCATCGCCGACGGGCGTCTCACCGCCGAGATCGCGCCCGTCTACGTGCCCCCCGACTACGGGACCGTGGTCGAGGTGGACAACGGTGTCCGCACCGACACGAGCCTCGATGCGCTGGCGAAGCTCCATCCGGTCTTCGACCGGAAGCACGGCTCGGTGACGGCGGGCAACTCCTCGCCCCTCACCGACGGCGCTTCGGCCGTCGTGCTCATGAACGCCGACAAGGCACGGGCCGAGGGGATCCGTCCCCTGGGCTGGGTCCGGAGCTGGGCCTGGGCGGCGGTAGATCCGGCGGCCCAGCTCCTTCAGGGTCCGGCATGGGCGGCCCCCCTGGCGCTGGACCGGGCCGGGCTCTCCATGAGGGACATCGGCCTCATGGAGATGCACGAGGCCTTCGCGGCTCAGGTGCTCTCCAACCTCCGGGGCCTGGCGTCGAAGTCGTTCGCCCAGAAGGAGCTGGGCAGGAGCGAGGCAGTAGGCCACCCGGATCCGGAGCTCATCAACGTCATGGGGGGATCGGTCTCCCTCGGCCATCCCTTCGGCGCCACCGGCGGGCGCCTCACCGTGACGATCCTCAACGAGATGGAGCGCCGTGACGTGGAGTTCGGGCTGATCACGGTGTGCGCCGCCGGCGGCATGGGCTTCGCCATGGTGGTGGAGCGGAGGTAGGGGACGCGGACGTCCGCGCCGCTCCGCCGTCACCGCCGCTACTCCTTGCCGCCCAACTCCTGGTCCAGCTGCTCACGCACCTCCCGGCGACGCTTCGCCTGACGGTGGCGGCGCTCGTCGTCGGCATTCGTCAGCGCCAGCGGAGGCACCGGGCACGGGCGGTGGTTCTCGTCGATGGCCACGAAGGTGAGCAGACACGAGTTGGTGCTGCGCTTCACTCCGGTGAGCAGGTCCTCCGCCACGACGTCCACGCCGACCTCTATCGACGTGCGTCCCACGTAGTTGACCCGCGCGTGACACGTCACCAGCTCACCGGAGAAGATGGGCTCCTTGAAGTCCACGCGGTCGATGGACACGGTGACCACGGGCCCTCCGGCGTGACGCATGGCCGCCACCGCCGCCGCGCGGTCCACCATGGAGAGCAGCTCGCCGCCAAAGACGTGGCCCAGGTTGTTCACCTGGTGGGGCATCATCAGCTCCGACACGGTGGACTCGGATGCGTCGGGCGTGCGCGGGGTAAGGTCGGTGGGTGGCATGGCGCGGGTTACCCCCCGCGGATCGCCGGGTTCTCGCGAGAGCCGACGTGGATGTCACGGTGCTGCCGAAGAGGGGCGCATGTCGACGGCCACCGACGAATTCCCCCGGCCACACCGCCGGCCGCTTCCGGGCTCAGCCCCTCTCCTTCCGGCCCATGCGTGCGCCCCCGACGGCCCGTATGCGCTCCTCGAGGCGCTGAGGCTTGTCGCTTCCCACGTAGAGCAGGATGCCGTCGGCCATGTGCAGCACCACGGCCCTGTCGCCCCGAGCCGTCCACGCTCGCTTCTTGCCCGAGAAGCGGACCCCCCAGCCGCCGAACTCCGCGAGAGGGTGGTACTTCACCGATTCCAGCTCTTCGATGTCCTCGTAGCGGACACGCTTGTGGATCAGCCCCGCGTTCCCGAGCCCCACCTCCATGTGCTCCGGGTACAGTCGCACCTTCAGGCCGGCCACCAGCCACTCGGTGAGCACGAGCACCGCCACCAGCGATACCACGCCGACCATGCGACCAACCGGACTCTTGCTCGGGGATGCGGCCATGGCCGCGATGGAGAGGAGCATCGTTCCCCAGAAGATGATCTGGATCCAACCGGGCCACCGACTCGATTCCGTGTAGATCGGACGCCCTCTCGTGGCCATGCGCCCCTCCCTGCCGACGTTCGTTTGGCTGCGCGCGGCGGCCCGTTTCCGGGCACCGGCAGGAGCCGCGCGCCGTTCATCTCCGGCATACGATCAGCGGGCCGGTTTCCTTCTCACGGTCTCGTCCCGGAATGTCGAGGTGCCGCCAGCTCCTCCAGGAACTCCACCACTAGGCGGTGCGTCTCCGGGTCGCCCAGCACCTCCGTGTGGCCCGCCCCTTCCACCATGTGCACCGGCCGCCCGGAGGCGCGCGACAGACGCTCGGCGTGCTCCGCCGGCACGCGGCGGTCTCGTCCGGCCTGGATGATGAGGAGCGGCTGGCGGACCCGGGCAACCTCCCGCTCCGGCACGAGATCCCGGAACGAGCCGCCCATCCGCACCCACCAGAACGGCCGCAGCGCGACGACCATGAAATGGCCCGGGAGGCCCCTGTCACTCAGGTATTCGGCGGTCACCTCGAACACCTCCGCCGGACACGCGACGAGCACCACCCCGTCCACCGGCGCCCCGCGCGCCGCCGCCAAGACCGTGGCTGCCGCCCCCATCGAATGACCCAGCACCACCAGGGGTCGCCCGGCGAAGCGCGTGTGTGTGTAGGCCACCACCGCCTCGACGTCGTCGCGGAAGTGCCTCACGGTCGCGACCGGCGCCTTCTCGTTGCGGCCGTGTCCGCGCACGTCGAACAGAACTACGTCGTACCCTGCGGTCACTACCGGAAGAGCGAGCTGGAGCACGGTGCCGTAGCTCGCGGCCCATCCATGGGTCATGATCACCACCGGTCGTCGCTCCGGCCCGGGTTCGTCGTCACCCGGGAGGAGCCATCCCTTCAGGGTGCGTCCCCCCGACGGGATGTCCAGGTCCTCGTAGCGGATGCCCAGCGACGGCACGGTGACGGGAGGGTCCCCGGGAACGGGACGCACCACCGAGATCGCCACCCGATCGAGGGCATACAGACCACCCGCTGCGGCCGCCGCGCCGACTCCACCGAGCAGCACGCTCACGATCCCACCGCGTCCCGGCGTTCCCGGGCTTCCGGGGCATCCGGGGCATCCCGCGCTCGCCCCGCGGCCGCCACCGTTCCGGGCCCTGGCGCTACCGCTCGCCCGGCGCGCCTCACGCCCGGATCCCCTCCAGCGCCCGGCGCACGTACACCGGCACCATGGCGTGCCGCCACTCTGTGTCCACGATGATGTTCTCCAGGGGGTGGCACTGCTTGAAGGCGCGCTCCGCGAGCTCCGTCATCACCTCGTCGTCGAGGGTGCGTCCCGCGGCGGCCTCCTGCCACCCCGTCAGCTCTCGCGGTCTCGCGCCCAAGCCGGTCACCACGCCGGTGATGGATCGGACCGTGCCGTCGTTCTCCACGTCCGCGGCTACCGCCACGGTGAGCAGCGGAAAGTCGATGGACTTCCGCCGGCGCAGCTTCGCGTAGGCCGCCCGCTTCCTGGCCGACGCCAGGGGAATGCACACCTCCGTGAGGATCTCCCCCGGCTCGCGCCGCGTGTTGGCGATGCCGTCGGTGACGAA
>Ga0316583_10000386_pt1 | contig 12760 bp, 9 predicted proteins | sample J_170502JBrBrA_D_FD_204513 | JGI IMG/M metagenome (GOLD analysis project Ga0316583, IMG submission 204513) | Rhizosphere microbial communities from salt marsh grasses in Alabama, United States - J_170502JBrBrA | ecosystem: Host-associated > Plants > Roots > Rhizosphere | place: USA: Alabama... | reverse complement strand
CCGGGGTCGATATCGCCCGAGCGGGTGCTCATGGGGATGCCCGCGGCCGGAGTGAACCCCATGCTGGTATCAACGGGTTCTCCTTCGTGCACTGCCGCAAGGCTTGCACCATTCCCGAGGTGGGCGAGAATGACGCGGCCGCGTGCCGCTTCCTCCCCGGCCGTCCGCATCAGCTCTTCCATGAGATACGTGTAGGACAATCCGTGAAATCCGTACCGCTGAACCCCTTTTGCATCGAACCGCCGCGGGAGCGGCAGCAAGCGGGCAATCCGGGGCATGCGGCGATGAAATGCCGTGTCGAAACATGCCACCTGCGGCAGGTCGGGAAAACGATCATGGAAGGCCTCGGTCAACAGGATCTCTTCGGGCAGGTGCTCCGGATCGAACAGACTTAGTTCCCGCAGCGCTGCAACCAAAAGCGGAGTGATGCGCTGGGGTCGGCTGTACGCGGGCCCGCCGTGCACCACCCGATGACCCACGCCTGCGACCTTTTCCCGCCCGATTCGTTCTTCCATCCAGTCCATGAGCACGGCCACCGCTGCTCTGTGATCCGATGCGGTTATCTCGCGGGAAATGCGGTCGAATTCGCGCGGACCGGTCACGACCAAAGTTGCCCCCGGCAGCCCGATACGCTCGATTTTCCCTTTCAGAACCGGGTGCGAGATTCGAGCTGTGTCAAACAATGCGAACTTGATGCTCGATGAACCTCCGTTGACGGTGAGGACCCGGGATGCCGCACCGTGCTGGGAGGATTTCCGCTCTCCTGCTCCTTCCTTCCGGCTCTGCGGATCATGTTTCCCCATAGAGTTCTCCCCGGTCACCGCTGCCAGAGAATCCGAGGTTCTTCAAGGGGCACGGCAACGCCGGCGCGGTACGGCATCATCCGCGGCGTATAATCGGATGCCGCACGGCCTGCCGGCACGCGGGCGCTGTAGACGCAGAGGTTTTCCTTTCCGGCGAACTGCTCACTGCGTGTCATTCCCTGTCGGACCGGATCACTGTTGTTCAAGCCTTCAGCATACAATTCGACGCGCACTTCATCCGGATCAAGAACGCCGAGATAGAGCCGAACTTCGAACAGGTAATCCTGCTTCTCGACAGTGACCTTCACTTCGCCGAAATGCACATTCAGCCATTTCTCTGCCAGAGTGCGCTGCCACTGGGCCACGTCTGCCCCTGCAGCACCGTTGTCCGCTGCCCGCCGGCGGTAAGCGGCCGCTGCCGGGAGATAGAACGCATCAGCATACTCCCGAACGGTTCGCCCGGCGGAAAACTGCGGAGTGAGGCGCGCCATGCTCTCGCGCATCCGCGCCACCCAAGCGGCCGGTATGCCCTGTTGATTCCGACTGTAGAACGCCGGAATTACTTCCTCTTCGAGCAGGGTGTAGAGCGCGTCCGCTTCGGCGGCATCCCAGGCCGGATCTTCTCCGTGCTCCCTTCCGTCTCCGAGCGCCCAGCCCACTTCAGGAGCGTAGGCCTCCGCCCACCAGCCGTCCAGTTCCGACAGGTTGATGCCGCCGTTGGCGAGCACTTTCATGCCGCTCGTGCCGCTCGCTTCCCAGGGCCGCCGCGGCGTATTCAGCCAGACATCCACCCCCTGTACCAGCCGCTCGGTGATAAACATATCGTAATCGCTGAGAAATACAACACGCTTGACCGCCTCCGGGCGGCGGATGAATTCTATCCAACGGCGGATCATGTCCTGTCCCGGCTGATCCGCAGGATGTGCCTTGCCGGCAAGAATGAGCTGTACGGGACGCTGCGGATCATTGAGCATACGCAACAGCCGATCCGGGTCGTGGAGGAGAAGGTTCGGCCGTTTATAGGTCGCAAAACGGCGTGCGAAGCCCAAGGTCAGCACGTTGATATCGAAGACATGCCGGGCGGTTTCTATCTCATCCCGTGCTGCGCCGGAGGCGGTCAACTGGAGGGACAGCCGTTCACGGACGAATCCAACCAGGGCGGCGCTGGCGTCGGTACGGAACCGCCACAGCCGGGCGTCGGGGATAGCGCGAATCTTCTCCGCCATTTGGTCCGTTGTTCCCAGCCACGCCTGCGCACCGCAGACCTCGCACCAGAATTCATCGGCCTCCGCGGAATGCCAGCTCGGCACATGGATTCCGTTGGTGACGTGACCCACTGGTATTTCCTGTTCCGGCCATCTCGGAAACAGCGATGCAAAGATTCGCCGGCTCACTTTCCCGTGCAGCCGGCTCACCCCGTTGATGGCCCCGCTCCCCCTTATGGCCAGGTAGGCCATGTTGAACGGCTCGTCCGCGTCGTCCGGGTGCATCCGGCCGAGGGCGAGCAGATCCCGAAGCGGGATGCCGAGCCTGTCGGCTGCATAGCGCCCGAGGTAATGGTCAATGAGAAAGGGAGGGAACCGGTCGAAACCAGCGGCCACCGGCGTATGAGTGGTGAAGAGGTTGCCGGGACGTGTTGCGGCAAGGGCTTCAGCAAAGGACCGGCCTGTGTCCTCCATGAAGGTGCACGCCCGCTCCAGCACGGCAAATGCGGCATGTCCCTCGTTCAGATGGCAGACCTCCGGCGTGAGGCCGAGTGCCCTGACAAGACGCCAGCCGCCGATCCCCAGGACCAGTTCCTGCTGCAGCCGCAGTTCGGCTCCTCCGCCGTACAACTCGCTGGTAATGCCCCGGTGGACCGGATAGTTGGCCGCGTCGTTGCTGTCTAGGAGATAGAGAGTGACGCGTCCCACCCGGACCTGCCAGGCACGAAGCCAGAGGGAATACCCGGGGAGCTTCACCTCCAGCCGCAGCCATTCCCCGTTCGCTTCGCGTACCGGCGCGACCGGCAGCTGCCCGGGATCGTTGTAGGGAAAGAGCGCCTGCTGCAGGCCCTGCCGGTCAATCACCTGACGGAAATAGCCCTGTTGGTACAGGAGCCCCACACCGACCACCGGCACCCCCAGGTCGCTCGCCGCCTTGAGCTGGTCGCCCGCCACGTTGCCGAGACCTCCCGAGTAGATGGGAAGCGCCTCGCTCAGCATGAATTCCATGCTGAAGTATGCGACGCAGGAAAGAGGTGTCTCCCCGTACGTCTGCTGGAACCAGGCGGGCGCATTTGCCTCCTCACGCATGGTCCGCAGCAAGGTGGTAACCTTTTCACGGAAGTCAGGGTCGGCGGCTATGCGCTGCAGACGGTCCCGCGAAACGGTCTGCAGGACGACCCAAGGGTTGTGTGTAAGCTCCCAGAGGACAGGATCCAGCTCCTGCCACACTTCATCGGCCGCGTTGTTCCACGACCAGCGCATATCCAGGGCGAGTTCCGCCAGGGCGTCGAATCCTTCAACTTCAAAGGGCAGAAACGCATGAACCGGGCTGTCCACTCTTCTGTTTTCGTCCATCTGTCTTTCTCGTCGTCCTCTGCTTCAAAAATACCGGTTGAAAAGATGTCTTTGACCTTCGGGCTTTTCACCGTCAGTAAAGCGACTGTCCCATTTCTCCGACCTTGTCCGAATGACTGGTATCGCGAGTAATTCAAAACTACCACTGCCGGTCGAAACAGGTAAATATGGTGAATCGTGTATTTCAGCTGGAGAATTACAGTAGGCTATTCGAAAAAAATCCTTGACATGATCGGACCCGTTGAGTAGTTTTAACCAGACCGGTTGGTATATTTTCAGCATGCATGGGCAGACATGGCAAACAAAGGGACGCAGACTCGACGGAATATTATTGAAAAATCTCTCCAGCTCTTTTCGGTAAAGGGATATTTCAATACGTCGATAAATGATATTCAGGAAGCGACCGGTCTGACAAAAGGAGGCCTGTACGGCCATTTCAAAAGCAAGGAAGACATCTGGTACGCGGTTTATGAAGAGGCCGTGATGATCTGGCGGGCCATCGTATTCAAGGATGCGCGGGATGTTCCGAATCCGGTCGAGCGCATTGAAAAAACAATAGAAAATGACCTGCGAGATTACCTGGGAGCGGGTGTCTTCGAGGGAGGATGTTTCTTTCTCAACAGCCTCGTGGAACTCTCCGGGCAATCGGGTACCATGAGCAGGCATATATTGCGGGGTTTCGTCCGTTTCTCAAAGCTGCTGCAGGCCTGGTTGAAGGAGGCGGATCAGAAGGGAATGCTGAAAGGTGGGTTGAATTTTCGGGAAATAGCCAACTTTCTCGTTATCTCCATGAACGGTGCCTCTGCGCTCTACACCGCAAGCAGGGATCCTTCGATCTGGAAACAGACTATCACCCAGCTCAGCTTCTACATCGATCAGTTAAGAAGGTGATGAAGTGAACTAGAGTTTGGAGTGAGCTAAAGTACCTAGAGTTAATGGAAGCTATCGTTTTTCTCTTCAATAGGATGGAAAAAATTCCTCAACTCTAGTCACTTTAGGCATTCTAGATCACTATAGTCACTCTGGAGATACAGGCAAAAACAGGCCCCTTCGAGGACTACCCCGAAGGAGACATTAGAAAACCAGGTACAAAGATGGATTTCAAAAGCTTGCTTGCTCAACGGACCAGGAGGATGGAAGCCAGCGCTATCAGGGAAATCCTCAAAGTGGTTTCCCGGCCGGGGATGCTCTCTCTTGCCGGAGGAATCCCTGCACCGGAGAGTTTCCCTCTGGAAATCATAAAGGAATTAACCTCCAGGGTAATAGGGAAGCACTCTTCAAGCGCTTTTCAGTATGATCTTTCGGAGGGGTTCTCTCCCCTGAGAGAAGCCCTGACCGGCTATCTCCGGGCGAAAGGCATCCCGGCATCAGGAGATGAAATTTTCATAGCGAGCGGATCACAGGGGGTCCTGGATGCCCTGGGAAAAATTCTTGTCTCAAGAGGAGACACTATCGCGGTTGAGGCCCCCACCTATCTTGGAGCAATCCAGGCCTTCAATGCTTACGAACCTGTCTATGCGAGGCTCGATACCGATGATGACGGGATCGTTCCGGAATCGCTTGAGCGGGTTCTTGAGTCCGGCAGAATAAAATTCATTTACCTGGTGCCGACATTCCAGAACCCCACGGGGAGAACTATCCCTCTGGTGCGCAGGGAAAGGATCGCAGGCATTATTCAAAAACACAATGCCCTGCTGATTGAGGATGATCCCTACAGCGCCTTGAGATACCGCGGAGAAGATATTCCTCCCATCAAAACCCTTGCACCGGAAAATGTTGTATACGTGAGCACGCTTTCAAAGGTGTTCGCTCCCGGTCTCAGAGTGGGCTTCTTTGTTGCGCCCCAACTGATCAGGGAATGGCTCGTCCTCGCAAAACAGGGTGTCGACCTTCACACGAGCACTTTCAACCAGGCCCTTGCTGCTGAATATCTTTTGGGAGGGTACCTCGAAGCCCATTTGCCGAAGATCATCGATATATACAGGCCAAAACAGGAAGCAATGTTTCATGCCTTGGAAAAATACTTCCCTGACGGCTTCAAATGGTCAAAACCTGAGGGCGGGATGTTTATCTGGGCCGAGGGGCCCAAAGGGGTCGACATGGAGAAAATATACTGGAAGTCCATAGAAAGGAACGTGGCCTTCGTCCCGGGAAAATTCTTCTTTACCCGGAAGGGAGAAGGTATCGAGACGATGCGGCTCAATTACACGATGGCGGATGCAGAAGGCATCCACACCGCTGTGAGAATCCTTTCGGAGGTGATCAGACAGGAACTATGACTGGAATTTGCGGAAAAATTGTATTATGAGTCCTGCTCATGCCGCTGATCAAGATATTTGTGTCCGTCGTCATGGTGGTCACCTTGTCCCTCATTGCAGAATTCGTCAGTCCCCGCATTGCAGGGATTCTCTCCGGATATCCCCTGGGAACCGCTATCAGCCTGTTTTTCATCGGATTTGAGGTAAGTCCCGCGTTCGCCTCGCAAAGCTCCCTGTACGCCATGATCGGCCTTGTGGGAATACAGGGCTTCACATACTGCTATTACCTGGCGTCGCGCCGAGTGAACTCCCGGAGAAAATGGCCCAATATCGTCATCTCGTCGATGGCAGGCCTTGGAGGCTATGTACTAATCATTTCCATTCTCCATTTCCTGAATGCAACTGTTCTCATATCCCTGGCAATCCCTGCGGCATCTTTTGTGGCTTTCAGGTTTCTCTTCAGGAACATCGGCAATGTGAAGATAGAAAAGAGGATGCCCCTCAACATCATTCTGCTGTTCGGAAGGGCCTTTTTTGCCGGAGCTGTTATCATCTTTGTCACAGGAGTCGCAAAAATTGTTGGACCGCGGTGGGCCGGGCTATTTTCTGCGTTTCCCGTGGTCCTCTTCCCGGTCATGGTCATCGTCCATTTCACCTACAGGATCGAACACGTCCACACGCTCATAAGGGGCGTGCCCGAGGGACTCGTCTCGCTGTTCATTTATACCCTGGTCGTCCACCTGGCATACTCTTCCCTCGGAATCTACCTCGGGACCATCATCGCCTATGCCTGTGCGACGATCTATCTGATCGTGACCCACATGGACCTTCGTTTTTGCCGTCTTGTTGATCCCGTTAAGGACCGCAAAGGCGGACGAAATCCATAATTGCCTGCATGTAGGCCTCGAAGCCGGTCATGAATATGGTATTGTGATCGGCGCCGGGGATAGTCACCAGGCGCTTTTCGCGGGCCCCGCCGGCTTCATAGAGGGCCTTGCCCTCGGCGAAAGGAATGATGTGGTCATACTCGGCATGGATAATAAGCGTCGGTCCGTCAAACATTCCGATCTTTTCGAGGTTTCTGCAGCCGTCCTCTTCTCTGATCCCTATTTCAGAAACAGGAACGCCGATCAGCCGGAGAAGCGGCAGAAAGCGGGCGAATCCGCTCTCGATAATGAGCCCGCTGATCTGATCTCTGTAGTGCGCAGCGAGTTCAAGGGCCGAAGCGCTCCCCAGCGACCTCCCCATTACCACCAGAGGACCTGCATACCCTCCCTCTTCGAGCCAGTGCCGCAGGTATTCAAAGAGGATGTGGCAGTCACGCATCATGGACGTTATTGTCGGTTTTCCGGTTGAACTGCCATATCCGCGGTAATCAACGGGGAGAAAATTCATATTCATTTCCACGTATAACGGTCCGATCTCGTCGTAATCCGAAACAATTTCGCCGTTCCCGTGAAAAAAGACGATTGTGGGGGCTGGTTTTCCCGCCGAGTGAAAGCGAGCGCCGATGGTCGCCTCGTCATCCACCGGTATCTGCAGATCCCGGGTATTCGTCCCTTCGGATCTGAAAGGAGCGGTTTCCCGGCGGGGATGAAAGAGAAGCGAGAGGATTTCCGGTCTGTCGAAAACCCCATAGTCAATCCGAGAAATGTCCTTCATGGGCGCTTTACCTCAAAAACCCCCGAAAGCCCGCATTTCCCCGTCTGATTTGTTTTCAGAGAAAAGGCTCAGGTACCTGCCGTACCCTTCCTTCTCAAGGTCTTCCTTCGGGATAAACCTGAGGGCCGCGGAATTCATGCAGTACCGCAGACCTGTCTCCGGCGGCCCGTCCGTGAAGACATGCCCGAGATGGGAGTCGCCGTGCCTGCTCCGGACCTCGGTGCGGACCATGGACAGGTTGCGGTCTTCCTTTTCCACGATGTTTTTTCCTTCCAGGGGCCTGGTGAAGCTGGGCCAGCCCGTGCCGGAATCGTACTTGTCCCTGGAACTGAAGAGGGGCTCTCCGGAGACGATGTCCACGTAAATACCTTCCCTCTTGTTATCCCAGTATTCATTCCTGAACGCCGGTTCTGTGCCTTCATGCTGGGTCACTCTGTACTGCAGGGGGGTCAGTCTCTCGCGCAGAGCCTTGTCATCGGGCTTCGCAAAGTCAGATGGATCCGGTTTTCCGGCAGCGGCCGCTTCTTCATTTCCCCAGACCTTCCCGAGAAACTGGTCACGGCCGGAATTATGGCGGTAAAATCGGTATCGGAGTTCATGGTGCTTATGATATTTCTGATGGTAGTCTTCCGCCTGATAGAATTTCGTGAAGGGTCTGATCCGGGTGACGATGGGTTTTGCAAAACGCCCGGATTTTTCCAGGGCCTTTTTCGATTCCTCCGCAGCACGTCTCTGTTCTTCATCATGGTAAAAGATGGCGCTCGCGTACTGGGGTCCCCTGTCCACAAACTGTCCTCCCGCATCGGTCGGATCCACGTGTCTCCAGAAAACATCCAGCAATTCTCCATAAGAGACCTTTTCCGGATCGTAGAGGACCTGAACCGCTTCCACGTGGCCTGTTCCCCCTCCCGAAACCTCTTCATAAGTCGGGTTGTCCTTGTGCCCCCCGGTGTAGCCGGAAACAAGCTCAACAACACCATCCACTTTTTCAAAATCCGACTCTATGCACCAGAAACACCCCCCCGCAAAGGTAGCTGTCCTCAAATCTTGGTGCTTTTCTTCCATTTCACTCTCCTCTTCCTGTTTTCCTGTTACTCTGCCCTTGGCCTCACAGGGTCCGACAGTAGGGACCGTTGCCGGGCGGAAACGCTGTTTTATTTTGTAATATAAGCATTATTGAGGCGGATGCCCGTAACCCTCCAGAAGTCTGATGAAATTGTCTGGACTTCCAGAGCCGCCTTGAGGTCTTTGCGCCGGCACATACCTCCAACGGGAGCACGGAGGAAAAAGCGAAGGCAACGCGGCTTGAGATCTGCGAAATCCCGTCTTGGCGGGAAGATGATACCTTGATGGTGGATCAGGGGGACACAATAATTCTTGCCTGCATGGAAGCTTTTCCCTAACATGGTAAGAGCCGGTGTCCGGAGGGACCGGACTCCTCCGGTCGTCATGCCGGAATTGATAAGCCTGAGCCGTACTTGATACAGTGGCATCCGGAAATCTCGAACACTGCAATTACTTCGGAGGTGATCAAAATGGTCCATGAACTGGCAGGAAAGCCGGCTCCCAGGTCGCTGCTCGCAAATATTCCCAGACTCGTATCCGCCTATTTTGCACGGAAACCCGACCCGTCGGATCCGAATCAGAGGGTTGCCTTCGGGACATCCGGTCACCGGGGCTCGGCCTTGAAAAGCAGCTTCAACGAGGATCATATCCTGGCCGTCAGCCAGGCTATCTGCGAATACCGCGCAATGAAGAAGATCACCGGCCCCCTGTTCATCGGGATGGACACCCACGCCCTTTCGGAACCGGCCCTGATCAGCGCGGTTGAGGTGTTCGGGGCGAACCGGGTACCCGTCATGCTCCAGAAAGGACTGCGGTACACGCCCACTCCGGTCATCTCCCACGCGATCCTGACTTTCAATCGGAACCACCCGCAAGACCTGGCGGACGGCGTCGTCATCACCCCGTCCCACAACCCTCCCGAAGACGGCGGATTCAAGTACAATCCTCCCGAAGGCGGCCCCGCATCCCCGGAGACAACCGGGATCATCCAAAAAAGGGCGAACGAAATCATCACCAATCGAATGAGCGGGGTGAAACGGATCTCCTTTGAAAAGGCTTTCAAGGCCGAGACTACCGGTGAGTACGACTACATTACGCCGTATGTGGAGGACCTCAAGAACATTATTGACATGGAAGCCATTGCCGGGGCGGGTGTCCGGATAGGGGTTGACCCGCTGGGAGGTTCGGCCGTTGATTTCTGGGACCCCATCGTCGAGCGATACGGGCTCTCCATGGAAGTGGTCAACCGCGTTGTCGATCCGACCTTTTCTTTCATGACCGTGGATAAAGACGGAAAGATCCGCATGGACTGCTCGTCGCCCTATGCCATGGCGAGCCTGATAAAACTGAAAGGCGCGTTTGACATCGCCTTCGGCAACGACACGGATGCGGACCGCCACGGCATCGTGACGAAAAGTGCCGGTCTTATGAACCCCAACCACTATCTCGCAAGCGCCGTCTGGTACCTGTTCCGAAACCGACCCGGGTGGAAAGATGACGCCGCGGTTGGAAAAACCCTCGTCTCAAGCTCCATCATCGACCGCGTCGCCGCTCACCTGGGACGCCGAATTGTGGAGGTGCCCGTCGGCTTCAAGTGGTTCGTGGACGGACTCCTGGACGGTTCTTACGGGTTCGGAGGAGAGGAGAGTGCAGGAGCGGCTTTTTTGAGGAAGGACGGCACCGTGTGGACCACTGACAAGGACGGAATCATCATGGATCTGCTCGCCTGCGAAATAACCGCCAGGTCTGGGAAGGACCCTGCCGATCTCTATTCCGACCTTACCGGGAAATTCGGAAGCCCGGTCTACGAGCGTATAGACTCCCCTGCCACCTCCGAGCAGAAGGAAATCCTGAAGACCCTGTCCCCGGAAATGATCGGGGCAAAAGAGCTGGCAGGAGAAACCATCAACGCGAAACTCACCCGGGCGCCGGGAAACAACGCCCCCGTGGGCGGGCTGAAGGTGGTAACGGAAAACGGCTGGTTCGCGGCCAGGCCGTCGGGGACCGAAGATATCTACAAGATCTACGCGGAGAGTTTCAAAGGGGAAGAACATCTGAGGAGAATTCAAGAAGAAGCCCAGGGGATCGTCAATGCCGTGTTCAAGGAAGCAGGGCTCGTATGACCCGGTAACGACGCGGGAAAAAAGGAGATTTCGTGGACGAAAAGACAAGAAGACTTGCAGACGCACTCGAAAAGCACTGCCGTTTCACGACAAGGCCTGTGGCCGTCAAGCTGGCGAAACAGGGTGAAACCCCGCCCGAGAAAACCAAGTATCCTGTCAGGAACCTGGGCAACAGGCTCTCAGTCTGCCAGGGCATGTCCATCGCGAGGACATTCGAATGGGCCATGGCCTTCCGGGACGAGGACCATGCCTGCCCTCTCCCGCGAATCTTCATGGGCCACAGAAAGCCCGATACGTTCCTGGACGGTCGCCTCGGAGAATTCTACCAGGATGACGTAAAATACATGAAAGAAATGGAGGCGTCCTATCCCCGATGGCCACTGAACACCTACCGGGAGGTATGGCTGTCGCCCGTCACAAGGTGCCGGTTTGTTCCTGACCTGGTGGTGGCATACGGGACACCTGCACAGGTACTGCCCCTGATCCAGGCCGCCAATTTTCGGCGCGGGCCCGGGATCAAGGCCGTCAGTACCGGGAGGTACGGCTGTTCGGTCTGGCTTGCGGGTGCCCTCCAGACAGGAGAGTGCACTTACATGGTACCCGGTCCCGGAGAAAGGGTTTTTGCCGGGACCCAGGACCATGAAATGTCGTTTGCGATTCCTTATTCAAGGTTCGACAACCTTGTGGACGGCCTGGAGTATGTGCGCAGCCGGGGGGCCTTCAGGTATCCAGTCCCCAATCTGGGCCTTCTTTCCGAACCCCGCATCCCGGAAAAATATCATGAAATCGTGAGGGAGAGCTGATGGTTTGCGCTCCACGTAGTATTTCACCGCCCGCTTGTCCCGTTCGCAGGGCTCCGGTCAAGATGCAAAGGGCACAAAGTCTTTTCTTTCCGCTGAGACGGCGGAAAGAGAATAGAATATTTTCCAAATCTTAAACCACGGAGGGGACGGAATATGGCGAATGTGTCCGGCGCCTGCGCCTACCTCGAAGCGGTCCGGGAGACGACTCATGCCTTGAGCAGTGTTCTCCTGGAAACCGAAGTAATCCAGGTATTACTGGACCACCTGGCCGGGGCATTATCAACCGCCCAGGCCCTCGTACTCCTGCTCAATCCGGATGGGAACGGTTTCACCCTGGGCAAGGCGATCGGACTGAGCGAAGCATACCTGTCCAAGATGCCGCTGGGTATGGAACAAAGCGGGTTCAATCAGCGTCTTTTCGCCGGAGAATCGGTTTCGGTCGCAGATGTTGCAGAGGAGCCTGAATTTCACCATGCGGCTCAGTTTCTGGAAGGTTCAAGGAGAATGACGGCTGTGCCGCTGTCGGTCAGGGGGCACATTGTGGGTGCGATTCATCTGTATTCGGAAACACAGAATTTCGACGACCCTGAAACCATGTCCCTCCTTTGGAGCCTGGCCGACCTGGGCGCGGCGGTGCTGGAAAAGGTGCGCCTGCGGCAGAGTCTCTACCGGATTGCCGAAGCGCTGAACGCTTCATCGGATCTCGAACAGATGCTCCAACGCGTCCTGGAGGCCGCCGTCAAGGAAATGTGGATGAAAGGAGCTTCCATCAGGCTCCTGGGGCGCAGAGGCCGCACCCTGCGTCTTATTGCATCGCACGGTCTGAGCGAGACCTACCTCGGGAAGGGAGAGGTGCACGTGGCCAAAAGCGGCATTGATGTCCGTGTTCTCGCCGGCGAGACGGTCGTGCTCCATGATCTGGAACACGATTCAGGCTTCGAGTACCCTCGCGAAGCAGCAAAGGAAGGGATACGCTCGATCCTGGCGGTTCCTCTGAAATTGAAGGACCGAAAACTGGGAGTCATGCGGGTCCACGCTGCTGTCCCTCGCCATTTCGGTCCTGTGGCCATCACTTTTTTGCAGTCCGTTGCCGACCTGGTAAGCCTGGCCATTGAAAATGCAGAGCTGTATGCGGCGCTGCAGGCCCGCTACAAGGACCTCAAACTCGACCTGGCCGACTGGCAACGTTTTCTGGCGCTGGGATAGACAGGGGAGAACCGAGTGGCGGCCGTATCGAGTCTCTTTCTCATAGGCATATTGGCGGGCATTCTGGGAGCTGTGATGGGTCTGGGCGGAGGCATCTTTCTCGTTCCTCTCCTCAGGCTGCTCTTCCATCTCACCATGCGGACAGCCATCGGCACCAGCCTGGTGGGCGTCATCGCCACATCGGCCGGCGTGGCCGCCTTTGCCCCCCGCGGCCGGGGAGCAGATACCTCTCTGGCGTTGCGGTTGGAACTGGTCACGACTGCGGCTGCCATCGCCGGA
>Ga0316583_10000385_pt1 | contig 12774 bp, 6 predicted proteins | sample J_170502JBrBrA_D_FD_204513 | JGI IMG/M metagenome (GOLD analysis project Ga0316583, IMG submission 204513) | Rhizosphere microbial communities from salt marsh grasses in Alabama, United States - J_170502JBrBrA | ecosystem: Host-associated > Plants > Roots > Rhizosphere | place: USA: Alabama... | reverse complement strand
CCCCCCATAATTTGTCTGCACCAGGACACCCAGATAATAGCCGCCCATATCGCCCGGCAGGCGGCGCGAACTCGTGCCGATGCCGCCCTTCCAGCCGAAGCACACTGTTCCTGTTCCTGCTCCAACAGCGCCTTCTTCGACCGCCCCTTTTCGGGCGTTGGCCAGCGCCTGGAGCACGTGTTCCTCGGTTACAAACCGGCGGCGGATATCATTTAAATAACCGTCATTGGTTTCACCGGCGACCGGGTTTACGCTGCGCACCGCTTCATTCCCCTTCTGCTTCAGGGTCCAGATGATCAAGGCCGCGGCCGCTTCAGGTACGGAGAGCGTATTGGTGAGCACAACCGGCGTTTCCAGCTCGCCCAGTTCTTGCAGCTGGGATATACCGCTCAGCTTCCCGTAACCGTTGCCCACGGCCAATCCGGCGGGAACGCGGTCCTGGTAGACGTTTCCGGCATGGGGCAAAACGGCCGTAACTCCCGTGCGTATATTCTCACCTTCTACAAGGGTCACCTGCCCCACGCGCACCCCGGGAACATCCGTGATTGCGTTCAACTTGCCCGGTTTATAAATACCCGGCGCGATGCCAAAATCACGCGACCTTTTGTCTTTCATCATCAATTTTCCTCACTCATTCTGACGCGCGATAATCCACCGCGTCCTCATTATATTACCTGATCGACAGGAGAAACAGCGCTTACAAACCCCAATATTGTGGCAATCCTGCTCCGAATTCAGGTAAATGTAAAGCATTTTACAACGGATACTAGTGCTAGTTTATTGACGGCTTTCTAATGGTTTATTATGATTCCCCGCCAGAACAGGGCCGCGAGGGGCGAGGAATTCAATCACCGCAGTCTCAATCGAGCATTATCGTTAAAAATCTAATTCAGGAGAATAAAAATGCGCTTGCAAGCAAGATCCGTCTTCATGGCCGCTGGTTTGTTATTGGTGATCCTCTTAACATTATCCAGCATGGGAACGGCCGATCTGGCCGCCCAACCGAATGACGCAGCCGCCATTCGTCTTCAGGCCGGGACCTTCGTCCCCAGCGCCGGCCAAAAGCCGGACATTCCGCCGGGATTAACCATCTCCGGCTATGCCAGGGGCACGAACGGGTACTACATCGTGCAGTTTAATGGACCGGTTCAGCAAGCCTGGAAAGACCAGGTGACCGGTTTAGGAGGTGAGCTGCTGGACTATATTCCAGATTTTGCTTACAAAACACGCATGAATCCAGCCCAGGCAACACGAGCGGCCGCGCTTGATTCTGTCGCCTGGGTCGGCCTGTTCCAACCCGCTTACAAAATCAGCCCCAAAGTCGATCTTGCAGGAGCCAATCTGCTGCGCGTGAGCATAGAGCGCGGCGCCGATGCCGGACAGGCGACGGCGGCCATTGCCCGCAGTGGGGCGACGGTCCTCGATCGTAGTGAAAATTTGCTGGTTGTCGCCGCCGAGGCGGGACAGGTGCAGGAAATTGCCAATGTCCTGGATGTGGCCTGGATGGAGCCTTATGTCCTGCCCGAGAAGCATAACGAGTACGCGGCCGGGGTCATCCTGGGCGCCAATACGGCCAATGCCAGCGGGTATGATGGTTCAAGCCAGATTGCCGCGGTTGCTGATACCGGTCTGGGAGGAGGGACCGCCGCGACGGCGCATCCCGATATTCCCGCCAGCCGAATCGTCAACATTTACAACTGGCCTGGTTCAACAGGCGGCTGTATCCAGTCAATTATTGATGATGGGGCCATTGATGTTGACAGCGGTCACGGCACACATACGGCCGCATCCGTGCTCAGTGACGGTGGCGCCAATGGCGAAGGGAAAGGCGCCGCTTATGCCGCCGACCTGGTATTTCAGGCCACCGAAAACTTTGCAACTATCTCGAGAATGTGCCAGCGCATCGGCGGCTGGCCGGCCGATGGTTACTTCCTAACCGGCCTGCCGGATGACCTGCATGACCTCTTTCAGCAGGCTTATAACGACGGCGCACGTATCCATTCCAACTCCTGGGGCGCGGCCCTGGCGGGTGAATATACCCTGGACAGCGCAAACACGGACGATTTCGTCTGGGATAACCCCGACATGACGATCACCTTCTCCGCCGGCAACGAAGGCGTAGATGCGAATGCTGACGGCGTCGTTGACAATGACACGATCGGCTCGCCGGCAACAGCTAAAAATTTGATCACCGTCGGCGCAAGCGAGAACGATCGCGCCGACGATTGGCCCTGCGACACCAGCCTGCCTTATACCTCCTATGATGCCTACCAGACCGGAGAAACATGCAGCAGCATGGGCGGCTTGAATTTCTTAGGCACCTGGGGACAGCGTTATGGCAGCAGTTTCCTCGCCGAACCACTTTTCAGTGATGTAACGGCCGGTAATCAAGAACAGATGGCTTCCTGGTCCAGCCGTGGGCCGGCGGACGACGGCCGTGTCAAACCCGATGTCGTCGCTCCGGGTACCTGGATTTTGTCCGGCTTCTCGGACCTTTACCAGGAAGGCTACGAAGGCGATCCCGTCAATCCCCAGAATGGTTTATACCAATGGGACGGCTGGGGCATGCCCCTAAACGCCGATTACAAGTACATGGGCGGCACCTCGATGTCCAACCCCATTGCCGCCGGCGCGGCCACTGTAGTTCGCGATTTCTATCAAAAGGCATACAGCCACAATGCCAGCGCCGCTCTTGTGAAAGCGACGATGATTAATTCGGCGGTTGACATGCTGGATGAAAATAATGACGGCGTCAATGACAATGATTACCCGATCCCCAATGTCCACGAAGGCTGGGGCCGGGTGAATCTGGCCGCGGCTACGGACGGCAGCCATCAGTACGTCGAAGAGGCGGGCGGCCTGAGCACAAATGGATCGGCCGTTTACCAGTTCAGCGTAGCCTCGGCGGGACAACCCTTTAAGGTAACGCTCGTGTGGAGCGACTATCCTTCGACGGAAGCGGCGGCGGCGAACCTGGTCAACGATCTGAACCTGGTCGTAACCGCCCCCGGCGGCGCGCAGTATAAGGGCAACGTCCTCAGCGGCGGCTGGTCACAGGCCGGCGGCAGCGCCGACACCGTCAATAATGTCGAAAATGTCTACTTGCAAAGCGCCGCGGCCGGTACCTATTCCGTACAGGTCAGCGGAGCTAACGTACCTAACGGCCCGCAGCCTTACGCCCTGGTTGTTGACGGCAGCTTCGGTACGATCGACACCCCCCCTACCGTGTCCATCACCAATCCGACCAATGGAGCGACGGTTTCAGGTACCGTGAGCGTCACCGCTGATGCCGGCGATGACAACGGCGTCACCCAGGTTGAGTTCTTCGTCGACGGCGGCAGCGTCGGCGTTGATACCAGCGCACCCTACGCGGTAAGTTGGGACAGTACAGGTGTTGGCGACGGCAGCCACACGATTTCGGCGACGGCAACTGACAGCATCGGCCAGACCGGGTCTGACGCAATTAGCGTGACCGTAGACAATGTCAATGAACCTCCGGTAGCCGCGTTCAGCTACACATGCAGTGGGCTTAGCTGCGATTTCCACGCCTCCGCCTCCTACGACCCAGATGGCAGTATCGTAAGCTATCAGTGGACGTTTGGCGACGGCGGCGTGGGCAGCGGCTTGACGTCAAGCCATACCTATGCCGCATCCGGCACCTATACGGTCGTCCTGACCGTCACTGACAACGGCGGCGCCACAGACAGCGATTCGCAGTCCGTGACGGTCAGCAGCGTGGTCCAAACCTTACACATCGGGGACATCGACAGCAGCACGACAACGTCCAATGGCGGCCGGTGGAATGTGACACTGTCCTTCACCGTGCATGATGCCGGACACAACCCGGTAGCCAATGCGACAGTGAGCGGCGCCTGGAGCGGCGGAATCAGCGGTTCAGCCTCCTGTGTCACTAATGCCGCCGGTCAATGTAGTATCTCGTACAGCAGCATCAGCAAGAAAACCACCAGCGTGACCTTCACGGTTAATTCGCTCACGGCCGCTGGTTACAGCTATGTTCCCGGCGACAACCACGATCCCGACGGCGACAGCAACGGCACGGCCATCACCGTAGCCAAGCCTTAAGCCAACCTAATCACTCAATAAAAGAAAAAGAGGATGAAGCGTGATGGCTGCATCCTCTTTTTCTTTTTCTCTATCTCTCTACTCTATCTCTACCCAACGAGCCGCTCCAGCTCTTCGTTCAGATCGGCCGTTTCCTGCTGCACGACGACGATCTCACCGTCAAGTTCGGCTGTTCTATCCTCGTCGCCGGCAGCCTCGGCGGTATCGCGCTGCGCATTGAGGATTTGTAATCGAAATTCAGCGTCCTCCAGAGCATTCATCAGCACGTAGCGGCGGTGGGCCTGGTCGCGCTGCTCTCGCTTACTAACCGGAGGGGGTGCATAATCCTCAACCCAGGCCATGGCTTCCGCGGAAACATTCTGGGTGAGCTCGTCTCCACCGGCCCGAAAGCGCAGGTAGTCTTCATAGCTGCCTTTATAAACGAGCAGTTGATCGCCCTCGATCTCCCAGATCTGGTTGGCCAGCCGTTTAACCAGGTAGCGGTCGTGCGAGACAAGAATGATCGTGCCCTCAAACTGGGCCAGCACCGCCTGCAAGGTTTCCTGAGAGGGGATGTCGAGATGGTTGGTCGGCTCATCCAGCAGCAGCAGATTAGCGCCGTCGGCAGCCAGCAGCGCCAGGGCCAGCCGCGCGCGTTCGCCGCCACTGAGGTCGCCGATGCGCTTAAAAACGTCATCCCCTACAAACGAATAACTCGCCAAATAATCACGGCCGTCTTCCGGGGACATCGCTTTATGGGCCAGCAGCTCGTCGAGCACCGCGCTGCGGTCATTGAGCTGCTCGTGCGCCTGGGCGAAGTAGCCGGCAATAACACCGTCACCAAACTTCAGCGATCCGCGAAGAGGCGGCAGTTGGCCCATGATCGTCTTCAGCATCGTGCTTTTTCCGCTGCCGTTGGGGCCGATTAAGGCCACGCAGTCCTGGCGATCGACCTGGATCGTGCTGGCGGCAAAAAGGGGTGTATACGCATAACCCATCAGCAGTTCGCGGCCGCGAACCACGCTGCGCGCTGATCGCTGCTCAGTTTGCAGCCTGATACCCAACGGCGGCGGGCCGCTGTGCGGCGGTTTCAGGTCGCGCAGGCGCCGCGCGGCCTGGTTGGCGCTGAAAGTGCGCACTCGGCCGCCGATCTCCAGCCAGCTTTTACCCTCACGACCGCCCACACCTACCTCCTCCATGAGCACAATATCGCGCGTCAAGCGCTTCAGCTTGCCCTTGGCGATATCACGCTTACCGCCGGCGAGATGGCGGCGGATGAAGTCCAGTTCGCTCTCCATGCGTTCTTTTTCAGCCGCGAACAGGGCCATCTCTCGTTCCCAATCCGCCTGGCGCTGGCGAACAAAGCTGCTGTAGTCGCCCTTGTACTGGCGCAGGAGGCCGCGGTCCAGGTCCCACACACGGTTGACGATGGCGTCAAGGAAGTAGCGGTCGTGGCTGACCACAATTAAAGCCCCGACCCAATTCTTCAATGTGCGTTCCAGCCATTCCACGGCCGGCATATCGAGGTGATTGGTCGGCTCATCGAGGATCAGCAGGTCGGGTTTTTCAAGCAGCAAACGGCCCAATAAGACCCGCGTTTTCTGCCCGCCGCTCAGGTAGGAGAGCGGCGTTTGCCATTCTTCTTCGGGGAATCCCAGTCCGGTGAGCACGGTCTGGATATCAACGTCATAATGATAGCCTCCGGCTACCTCGTAGGCTTCTTGGAGGGCGCCATAGCGCTCGAAGAGGTCAGGGTCCGCATCTCCCGCGGCCATGGCTTTTTCCAGGTCACGGAGCTGACTTTCCAATTCCCGTAAACGGCCGTAAACCGTCTGCATCTCCTCGTAAACCGTATTCTCCTGGCCGGCGAAGGTCAAGACAGCTTCCTGGCGTAAATATCCGAGCGAGAGATCTTCCTGCCGTGCCACCTGGCCTTTCGTCGGCGTTAAAATGCCCGCCAGGTCTAGCAGCAGCGTCGTCTTGCCCGATCCATTCGGCCCCACCAGCCCCACACGATCGCGGCGATCGACCTGCACATTGATCCCCTCAAAAATATCTTCCGCCCCATAAGAATGGGCGAGGTCGGTGGTGGTGAGAATAGGCATTAGATTATTTCGGATGTGGGATGTCGGATGTGGGATGTAAATCCGACATCTGACATCCCACATCCCACATCAGTTATATCTGGCTATTACGCGCTCAATACTATCCAGCCCGCGCTCCAAAGCTTCCATTTCCGGGCCGAAGCTCACACGCGTGTAATGGCGGTAGCGGGCATAAGTGCGGCGGCGTTCGGGATTGACATCAAAGAAAACGCCGGGTACGGTGATCACATTCTCTTCCAGCCCTTCCTTAAAAAAGTGGATGCCGTCATTGAGCGGTTCGGGCAGTTGGGACAGATTAGCCCAGACGTAAAAGGTGCCTTCCGGCTCCGCCTCTACGCTGATGCCCATGCGGTACAAGCGCTCCAGGACATAATTGCGCTTGGCTCGAAAATGCGCCTGCAAAGCGGCCGCATCTTCCAATACATAATCAGGCTCGAGCAGCCTCAAGACCTCGGGCTGGAAAGGATTATTCGCCCCGCCGTCGAGGAAGGAGCCGGCGCTGGCGATGGCCGTAATCACCTCTTTTGGCCCTAAAGTCCAGCTGATGCGCCAGCCGGGATAGCGCCAGCCTTTAGTCAGGCCGTCGACGATGATCACCGGGTCATTATTCACATCCTCGACGTAAGCCGCCGCGGAAATGATTTTCGGGCCGTCTTCTTTCTTACCGGTGTAGACGTAATGCGAGTAAAACTCGTCCAAAATGAAGGAGCAGCGGTAGCGGCGGGCGAGCTGCACCCAGCGCTGTAGTCCTTCATCCTCCACCAGCTGGCCGGTAGGATTGCAGGGATTACTCACCAGGAGAGCCTTCAGCCCACGGCCGAGAATCTCTTGCTTTAACGTTTCCGCGGGGATGTGGTAGCGAAAATCCGGTTCTAGCAAAATCGGAATGCTGGTGAACGCTTTGAAGACGCTGAGAAGTTCCTCATAGGCGGTGTAATCGGGCAGGAAGTGGCCCATATTAATCTGGCCCAAGGCGGCGGCTATGCGGGTCAACGCGACGCGTCCCCCACCGGCGATGCTCACATTCTCATAGGTATACTGCGAACGTTTGCCCTGGCGAAAGAGCTGGTTATAGAGGTCGGCGACCTTCTGGCGCAGGGCCATCTGGCCCATCACCGGCCCATATTCATGGTTGGTGGGGTTCATGCTCACCGATTCCACGCGATCCGGCGCGTTAGGAATCGAGCCGGTCTCCGGCGCGCCCTGGCCCAGGTTCGCCCAAGCTGGGTTATCATAGTGGAAGCCGCGTTCCGTCGCGCGGCTCATTACATAAATGACGCCCGTCCGCGGTACCCGGCGAAAGCCGGGAATTTTGATTTTCTCATCCATATAGATCTAAATTCCTGGAGATTGGTCCAATCTTCAAAGTTTAAGATTGGACCAATCTTATAATTGTCTACTCGATTGGTCCAATTTTAAAAATATTGGACCCATTTTAAAATCTCATCGATCTATCAAATCCAGAAGTTGGAACCATCCTTATTTAACAGGTAAAATCCAATCGAAATTTTGATTGTTCGGACAATCTGATGGGTTGTCAACAAGTGTTTGAGGTGTTTTGATGAATATACCAATCGGCGAAGACTATATCACCGCCGTACTGCAGCAGCTGGTGCAGATTGATTCCACCAATCCGGACCTGCATCCGGACAATGCCGGCGAGGGGCAGATCGCTTCTTTTTTGGCTTCGCGCTGCGCTGATTTGGGACTGGAAGTGGATTTATATGAAGTGGCCGACGGCCGTATGAATGTCGTGGGCACGTTGAAAGGGAACGCGGACGGTCCTTCGCTGATGCTCAACGGGCATATGGATACCGTGGGCGTGGAAGGCATGGATGATCCGTTCGGAGGCAAGATCGTCGACGGCCGTCTCTACGGACGCGGCGCGCAGGATATGAAAGGCAGCCTGGCGGCCATGCTCGGCGCGGCCAAGGCGATCATCGATGAGGATATTGCATTAAAAGGCGATCTGTACCTGGCATTTGTCGTCGACGAAGAAACGCAGAGCATCGGCACGGCCGATCTGGCCCTACAACTGCAGAGCGACGCGGCCATTGTCACCGAGCCCACTGACCTGCAGGTCTGCCGCGCCCACCGCGGCTTCATCTGGTATGAGGTGACGACATACGGCCGGGCAGCACATGGCAGCCGTTACGAAGAAGGGATCGACGCCATCATGCACATGGGCCGCTTCCTGGCCGAGCTGGATAAACTGGAAAAGGAACTGCGCCGTCGCCCCGCCTACCCGCTCACCGGACCACCCTCCTTACACGCTTCGCTGATCGAAGGCGGGCGCGAGATCAGCGTCTATCCCGCGCAGTGTAATTTACTGCTCGAACGGCGCACCAATCCCGACGAGACAGTTAAAGCGGCGACGGCCGAACTGCAGGCGATCATCGACCACCTGTCGGCCGAAGACCCCACTTTCAAAGCCGAGCTAAGATGCACCTTTGACCGCGACCCCTTCGAAGTCGCCGAGGATGCGGCGATCGTGCAGGTGCTCGACGCGGCAGCGATCAGGCACCTCGGTGAAAGCCGTCCGCACATGGGCGCAACCTTCTGGACCGACGCCGCCCTGCTCGCCGGAGCGGGCATGGAAACAGTGCTCCTCGGCCCAATCGGCGCCGGCCTGCACAGCGACGAAGAGTGGGTCGACCTGCAATCCGTCTTTGATCTAGCCCAAATCCTGGCTGAAACGGCCGTGGAATATTGTCAAGCTCAGTAAATCAGTTTTTCAGTATTTCAGTATTTCAGTTTTTCAGCAGCCAAACTGAAATACTGATGCACTGACTAACTGAAAAACTGACCCACTTAACCATGTCCCCCGATCCCCGCAAGCGCAAATCCGTGCGCCAGAACATGATCCAGGAAATGCGCAGCTCGATGCTGCTGCCGGCGGCATTGGGGCTGGCCATTCTCCTCGCCGGCGCCGTTGTCGTCATTTTCTCGCCCTGGCCTTTCTGGATCACGATGACCGTTGTCATCGGCCTCATGCTGCTTGCCTATCTCTTGTGGAGCACGCGCCGGGCGAGTTGGGGCCTGCGCATCCTGGCCGTGGCCGTCGCCGTACCGGCCATTATCGGCATCAGCATCGGCCTGGCCAGCGGTTCCACCAGCGCCGCGCTTCTCGGCGTAGGCGTCACCGTCCTGCTGCTGACCCTGCTGCGTTTCTACCAGACCCCGCTTTCCTTCCGTCTGGCCAATTCCCGCTTTCGCCGCGGCGATATGGACGGCGCGCTGGAACTGATCGACAAATCTATCGCCGCGCGGCCCGATTTTTGGGAATCCTACCAGCTGCGAGCGATGATTTTTCTGGCCGCTATGCAGCTCAACCACGCCGAAAGAGATGCCAAAAAAGCCCTGGAGATCAACCCCAAAGCGCATCCTGTCTACAACACATTAGGCAATATCTACCTGGCTCAAGAACGCTTCGCGGAGGCGGAAGAAGCTTACGGTAATGCCCTGGACCTAGCCCCCGGCTTCGCCCTATATCTCTACCACCTCGGTTTAAGCGAATATCGACAAGGCAAATATGGCGACGCGGCGGAATCATTTGCCGCGGCGACGCAAGGCACGCTGCCCACGGCCGAATACGACTTGCAGGCGCGCTACTACCTGGCCCGCTCGTTGGAGGAATTGGGGGAGAATGAAAAGGCGGCCTTGGCCGAAGAACAAATGCTTAAATTCGCCTACGGCCTGGAACCGTTACAAGACATGATCGGACGTCAGCCCGATTACCCCCACCTGGACCAGACCCGCGCCGACATCGCCGACATCGCCCGGCGCCTGGAAGCTTTACCACCCGCTAGCTAAATTATCCCTCGCCTTCTTTTTTCTTTTCCTGATCGCGGCGGCCGAGGATGTAAAAGAAGAGCGGGAAAATGAATACCCCGGCCAGCCATTTGAGGTCAAAGCCGCTTAAGGCGTCGCGCACCTTGAGGCTGAAAGGCACCTCAACCGTCACCTCGTCGCGGTGAACTTCTTCCTTGAAAGATTCAGCGTTCGCGCCGTCGCCCACCACGCGATCGATGCGCAGGATTAAGCGATGGGTCCCCCCTTTTTGCGGGATGACCGTCCATTCCCACTGCGTCGGTTCATCATCAGACAGCTCCTGCTTTTCGGATTGGTGGGGCACGATCTCAAAGGCATCACTGGGCGCGCTGTCCAGGGTGGCGAACATGTAGCGGGCTACTTCGATCTGTGCGGTGGTCACATTTTGCGGGGCTTGATCGACCTCTTGCAGTTCTTCCTCCAGGGCGCCGGTAAGGTCCTCCTCTTCCGAAGAGCTGGCCAGGAGGATGACTTCTACCGCTTTCTCACGCACCATTTCGTGCGGCACATCATAAGCGACGGTGCCGAAATCAGGGGTGGGTTCGATGGTCGGAACGGCCGTCGGTGCTGCTACCGTTGATATGGATTCATAGGGCTCGCCCTCACCAGGCGCTTCGGCTGATTCCCCCATCGCCCCGCCACAGGCTGCCAAAATCATTGAAAGGGTTAATAAACAAAGCCCAGCTCCCCAGGCCAACCGGCTAAGTAAACTATTCATCGGCCGTTCGCTCACTTTACTCGATAAGGTTGGTCAATTTACTTATCAAGACTAATGGGGGAAAAGGCTGCTGTCAAGACCAGCTGCCCTATACTTTGACCAGGGAAGGGATATAGGACGCGGACGAGAGATGACGAGCACTGAAGATAATAATTTATCCGCTTTCATCCGCCCCGCCACAGCGTGTCGGGCCTAGTCCGCGTCCTTTGGTTCAGCGAAAAAACCGAGTTTCTAACATCTACGGCCGTCCGATATCGGCGATCCGCAATCCCAAATCCGCAATCCATTTTTCCAGCCAGCTCAGCGGCTGGTAAGCCTCATAGCGCTCCAGTTCCGGCGTGGGATCGCAGAGTGGGAGTTCGCTATGCGCCGGCGGCTCAGAGGCCAGGGTGAGCGTGAAATCGTCCATGAAGAAATCCTTGTAGGACGGATATTTGCTCTTGACGCGCACGGCCACCTCCGCATCTCCATCCCCAGGCGCGGTGAAGGTCAGTTCGTGCTTGCACCACTTGCGATAGCCCATATCCTCCAGATTCGCCCAATCGCCCAGATTATCGACCCAAACCCCTGTTTCCGCGGCGTATGGATCAGCCTCTTTTTCCAGATCATAGTGCAGGCGCATGGGCACCGTCAGACGGTACTCTTCACCCGGCGTCAGACCGCCAACATTCTGCTTGAGCTCCGTGCCGAAGGCCGCGGTGGCGCTAAACATCTTATAGGTTGCCTCCCCCTCCAGGATCAGGGGATCGATTCCGCCCGGCTGTTCCTCCGGAGGTAACTGCCAGATGAGCTTATGCACACATTCGCAGACACCGGTGGCTAAGTCGGGGGCATCATACAGCGGGTCGCCGGGCTGCACCCAACTCATCTGCCAGAAATTCGGCCGTTGGTTGCCAAATTCAATCGTTTGCCAATCTTCCTCAAAGGAGCCATTGAGCAGTGGTTTAGCGGGATCAGGGGGGGGCGTGATCGTCGGCGTGGGCGTGCTTGTCGACGGCGGATTGATCGTCTGTCCATGCGGAGCCAGCGCGTCGGCATCGATCGGCCGTGTTCCCGGGGAATAGAGGAAATAATTGCCCAGGCTGTAGGCCTGCAAGGGATCAATATATTCCAGCACATCTTCACCAATGCTGCCGAACTCACCGCCGCCAATGCCCAGAGTCCAGATTGCCGCGCCCTTGACCTGCGGGAAAGCGGCATAGAGCCAGGAAGCCCATTGAATGTGTTCCATGGCCAGATCGGGATCGGGCACCTTGTTATATTCCCAGCCCCATTCCGTAATCAGGACGGTCGGGCGCGGGATGCCATGTTTGTCGGCTATTTCAAAGAGAGTCTGGAAACGGCCGACCAGGATCGGGTAAAAATTTCCGATATCCTCTTTCAAGAAACTATACTCGTGCAATGCCACCGCGACCTGATCGGGATGTTCACCGGCGTAGCGCAAGAAATCCAGCATCTCCGGCGACTCCCAATGTTCCGGTTCCGGTTCGCCGCCGGACCAGCCAAAGGCGGCATAGCGCGTGCCTTCGGCGACGGCCGTCTTAGCCTGCTCCAAGGCGAACGCGGCCAGCCAGGCCGACTTAGTGCGATCCGGTTCATTGGTCGTTTCCATCCACACAACCGCCGGATCCAGTTCGGGAGGGAAGACACGCCTGTTCTCAGCCCAATTCAACTGCGCGGCGGTGATTGGATCGAGACTGTAATCAGGTATATCGCGCCCGTTCGTAGCATCGCGATAGATCAGCACATGCTCCACCCCGCTCGCCTTACCCAGTTCCTGCGCTTTGTAAACATACTCGGCATCATTGGCGGTTTTCAAAACGATGGGCACACCGGCGGCATCCAGCGCTTCCATATATTCCTGAAGTCCTTCACGGCCGCCGAACAACTGGATATGAAAACCGATCTTGTTATAAGCAAGATCATAGCCCACTGCTAAAGCCGCCTGCCGTTCCTCTGCGAAGTCAATCGGCGGTTCCTTAGAAACGAGCAGCGGCACCTCTAAAACAGGTAAGTGTATAGGTGGGCCGGCAATGAATGGCAGGAAGATTGGGCTCT
>Ga0316583_10000384_pt1 | contig 12781 bp, 10 predicted proteins | sample J_170502JBrBrA_D_FD_204513 | JGI IMG/M metagenome (GOLD analysis project Ga0316583, IMG submission 204513) | Rhizosphere microbial communities from salt marsh grasses in Alabama, United States - J_170502JBrBrA | ecosystem: Host-associated > Plants > Roots > Rhizosphere | place: USA: Alabama... | reverse complement strand
GTCCACATAAACGGGAAAGGGATCGATGGTGCCGCTGCTGAAAAGGGCGGCCATGTGGTACATCAACTGCTGCGAACGGCCGATGGCGAAGGCGGGTACCAGGATCTTGCCTTTGCGCTCCACGGCCCGGCGTACGATCTCCTCCCCTTCATCTAAAGTCTCTTCAAGCGATGGATGATCGCGGTCCCCATAGGTGGATTCCATGATTACTACATCCGCAGATTCAAGTGGATCGGCCGTGCGTAAGATTGGCAGATTATGGGGGCCGATATCGCCGGAGAAAAAGATCACTTTCCTTTTGCCATTTTCATGAACCGCCAGCTCAATGCTCGCCGATCCCAGCATATGGCCTGCTTCAACCAGGCGGGCAGTTATACCGGAGGCAACCTTAAATCGCTCTTCATAGGTCACGGGCTGCATCAGGGAGAGGATTTTTTCGACATCTTTCTCTTCGAAAAGCGGATCGAGCAGCTCAAGCCCTTCACGCTCCCGCTGGCGGTTTTCTCTTTCCACATCGGAAGCATTAATGCGCGCCGAATCCTCAAGAATGATCTTGGCCATCTCAATGGTCGCCTGCGTGGCATAGATGGGTCCGCTGTAATCACGGCGAGCGGTTAGCAGAGGCAAACGGCCGCAGTGGTCAAGATGGGCATGGGTCAACAGTACGGCATCGATGTGATCGACATCGACGCAGGGTTGTTCGCGGTTCTTGGCCTCGAGGTCAGACGTGCCTTGAAACATGCCGCAGTCGATGATCAAGTTCGCCTTATCCGTTTGCAGCAAATAGCATGATCCGGTAACGACGCCGGCCGCTCCCAAAAATGTTAGCTTCATTGATTGAGTCCTTTACTCGAGCAAGGATTGACTTTCTGTTCTTCTCTCATGGATACAACTAAGCGATTATAACGGTCTCTGGGGGAATTGAGCAATGCAGAGGCCAAAGCAGGCATGGTTCGTTTGTTTAAGGGATTTCTATTTGGGTCAGGGTGTGATATTCGGCCGTTTCTTCAGTGCAGTCTGCGGTTAGGCAGGCGGGAATGAGTTGCCCACCGTCGACAGCGTACCATCCGGCGCGCAGTTCATAGAGCCCGGCCTCAAGCTCTTCCAGCGGCAGGAAGACTGTATCAGCGACGATTTCGCCCGCTTCCCATTCAGTTGTAGGATAGGTCCAATCGCGAGGAACCGCATCACTCTGAAGCACAACACGGCCGTCTCGCGGATCGACGAGATGCACAAAGCGTTTATAGGATTGAGGGAGTGGGGCGTCCGCCTGCCAGTATAGAATTAAATTCAGCGCCTGCGGGCTTTTCATCAGATCGTAACCGCGCAGGCAGAGCATATCCTGCCAGCACAGCGCGGTCTCCTGGCAAGGCGCAAAAAGGTTGACAGCCACCTGGCCAAGGGTGATCGCTTCGCCCACTGGTCCGGCGGTCTCCTCCCCTACCAGGGCCATCTCTACTCCATACTCACCCTGCGGCAGGTCTTCAGGGATAGGAATCACGTAACTGCCGCGCCCGACCGCATTGCCGCCCCACTGCGAGGTAGGCCAACCGGGAATAGGTTCTTCACACTGCGAAACGGCCGTTTCTCCGCGATCACCCAGCAGGTAGAAACAGACCTCGTAATCGTCTGGCGGGGCGGCATCGCTGGCCCAACGAACATCTATCTTGACCACTCCACCCTGGACTACCTCCTGCGGGGAAAGCGCGGCGCGAATGAAGCCGACGACGCCGGCCAGTGGTGTGGCAATTTCGAAATCCTTTCCGGCCTGCGGGCTGGTGTTATAAACCAGGACTTCCTCATCTTCATAGACGGGTTCAAATGTCACCCAATCACGCCAGCGCTCAATGAACCCGGGAGCGATCAGGGGTTTGTTGAGCACGATATAACGCACGTTTTCGCGAGACAGGATAGAGAACTGCCGGGTCACGTCCTTCTGGTCGAAATCAACCCAGCTCTGCTCAACAACGTTCCAGGTGTAGATGGAACGCAAAGGTTCCAGGAAGGGAATGCTGTCCAGGAAGGTGAATGCTTCCTGCGGCAGGCGGGAGACATGGCCGACGAGAATCGGTTTGCCGTGCACAGTCTGGTAGAACATATAGAGTTTATCAAAGCCGCGGTTGTGGAAGGGGATTTCCAGGATGGCGAATTCCTCCTCATTGGCTGCCAAATCGCGGTACCACTGCGGCACATAGGTGTCCGTTGTGGGAATGGGCGGGATAGGATTCTCAAGAAGAATCAAAGCGCCCAAGAAGAGAGAGGCCAGCGTGCTCAACTGCCTTCCGCGATAGGCTCCAAAGCGCGTTTGGAACCGCGCCTGGAGATCGACCATGGCCCAGGAAGCGATCATGGCCACGGGAATACCCAGGAAATTATTCAGGCGGTGCGGGCGGCGGATGAGGGTGTCCAGCAGCGTGTCTGATATGGCGCGATAAGGCATGGGCACGGCGGGGTATAAACGGCCGTTTATGGACAGGATGGGACCCAGAGCCATGGCGATGATGCCCAGAGCAACGAGAAGCCAAAACCAGGTCCTGGACCACTGCCGCCACAGGCCATAGAGGACCAGGGCCAGGGTCAATAAGCCGATGAAAGGCACGTAATAGGCGCTGGCGCTGATACGGTGGTACGGCTCCCATTCAGGATAGGGCAATGGGTCAGGGATTTCATTCCAAATCCGGCGGTACAAATCGGGCGGTGCGATATAGGAAAAAAGATCGGTCACGCCCGCGTCCGGTTCTTCAACGGACATAGCCTCGGGACCGCTGCGGCCGAACTGATCGAGGACCAATGGTGCGGCCAGGGGGGTCATGAGCAGAGCACTGAGACCGAAAGCCAGCATGAGTAAAACGGCCGTCTGGCGAAACTGAGCTTCTTTCTCGCGATAGAAGAGGTAGAGAACATAAGCCAGAAGAATTGGGGCACTCATGACCAGCAGCTGCCAGCGCGTGATGCCGATCATAGCCAGGGAGATGCCGCTAAAAATCGCGTCGCGAAGACGGCCGTCGCGGAAGGTGCGCAGGATGAACAGCATGGTCAGGGGCACCCAGAAGGTAACCATCATGTTGGGGTGGTCAAAATGGGAGAGTGTGTAAGGCCAGAAACCGACTATGATCCCGCCGATGATCGCGGCCTGGAAATCGGCCGTTTCAGCCTTAGCGAAGAGATAAAACACAAAACCATTGAGCGTGATCACGAGGATAAAGACCAAGTTGTAAGCGGTGACCGAACCGAGGAGAGCCTGGAGGGGCAGCCAGAGAGCGATATTGAACCAGGCGATATTGTGCGAGGTAAGCGAGACGCCGTACGGATAATAGAGCAGCGTGGTGTAAAAGGGATTCAGGCCGTTTAGTATCGCTTGTTTGATCCACCAGAAAGTCCACTGATGAATCCAGACATCCGTACCCGCCCCGGCGATCTGTGAACCCAGGTGGGTCAGCAGAGGCCAGGTCATGATCAGGGTCAGCGCCAGGTAACCCAGGAAAACGAATATGTTGAGCCAGGATTGGCGGCGCAGGTTTGATAAGGCTGCACGCATGGGCAAATGTTACCCTGGAAGAGGAAGAACGCCGAAGATATTTAACGCGTAAATTTATAAACCGGCATTTTTAATCAGCGTCCTAAATCTCTTCTCTAGGAAAAGTGTAGGGCAGCCAGAAATCAGTTCAGAAAATCCTGCTCGGCAAGGTAATCGAGCACGGTTTGCGAAAATTCCTGATGGGATTCGCGGGTGTATTTGAGGCGGGTGTATATTTGAGCCAGGTTTTCCACCCCCGAACCCTCAATGCGTTTACGCAGCCGTGGGTAAGACATATATCTCTCCCAACCCTTCTGATCGCGGTCGTGGTAAATCTCGCGGATGCGCTCATCGCTGTAATCCTGGTAGGTCTCGCGGTGCACGAGCCCATCCAATGGCAGGCGATCGCGCGGCGCGGGGTCTTCATCGGGATAGCCCAGTGAATATCCGACAACGGGTACTACATTGGGCGGCAGCTTTAAGAGACGGCCGATCTTGTCGCAGTTGGCCAGCGTGCTGCCCATATAACAAATACCCAATCCAAATGATTCCGCGGCCAGGGCGACATTTTGCGAAACCAGGGTCGCATCAATGGCGGCGATCATAAACGACATAAAATTGTCGAAGTTGTCCGGGGCATTATTAATGGTCAACCAGCGGCGCATGCGGTGGAAATCGGCGCAGAAGGTCAGCAGCACGGGGGCATCGAGCACCATTTCCTGTTCCATGTGCGGTTCATACAACGCTTCGCGCAGTTCCCGGTCGCGGGTGACAATGATCGAATAAGTCTGCATATTACCCGAGGAAGAAGCGCGAATCCCCGCCTCAAGAATCGTTTCTAAAAGATCATCCGGGATCGGATCGGGTTTGTAGCGGCGAATTGAACGGTGTTTATGAATTTCCTCGACTATTGTAGTCATTGGGTCTCCCTTTTTAATTAATTCTAGTAGTCACCTTGTTATTTCTACAATCAAGATTGGTCCAATTTTTAAATTCTTTATCCGTAATCATAAAGCGATTGAAATTGAACCAATCTAATGACTTAAGGTAGCAACTTAGGTTAATTAATCTGATTCAGAAGTTCCGGCAGCTGGCCGATGTTTTGCAAACGGTAAAGGCCTTGCGGATCCTGATCAAGCTCCACATGCTCATGGCTCCAGGTGTATTGGTAGGGGATATGAACTCCCGGCGCACCCAGGGCAAGGACGGGCAAGATATCTGAAGGGACAGAATTACCGACCATGAGGAAACGGGCGATGTCAATGCCGTTTCTATCCAGCAGTTTCTGATAAACATCTTTATTTTTGGTGCTGACAACTTCAATAATTTGGAAGTATTCATCCAGGCCGGAGCGGGCGATTTTGCTCTCCTGGTCCAGCAGATCGCCTTTGGTGATCATCATCAACGTATAGTCCCGGGCCAGGAGCGGAATCGTTTCGGCGACGCCGTCGAGTAGTTTGATATCTCTGCTGATCATCTCGCGCACGGCGTTGATGATCTTTTGAATATCTCGGCCTTGGATACGGCCGTCTGTTAATTCGATCGCCGTCTCAATCATAGACAGAGTAAAGCCTTTGGCGCCATAGCCAAAGGTCTTAAGATTGCCCATTTCCGTTTCATAAAGCTTGGCATCAATGTCGCCGTTCAATTCATAGGGAGCCAGGACCTCCTTGAAACCTTCCTGGGTCATGACGTAGAGGGACTCGCTGTGCCACAAGGTGTCATCAGCATCAAAAGCAATTACTTCAATCATGGGCTTATTATCGCAAGGTAGGGGGAAGATGACATCTTTATGAACATTTAGCAAAGGAAGCACTATCACAATCTGATGAGAGTTGTTAATTTAAGTAGGTAATGTTGTGGCGCGTTAAGTTGTAGCACATCGTTTACGTTGTGCCGCCGCAACCTGAAGGATGCGCTACAAATGGCATGGCTCAACTCAAGTGGAGAGCGACCCGATCCATTTACCTATTTATTTTGTGAACTTCCATAAGGATGTGCAACAAATTTTGACCGGTTATTATCGATTTTGAAAATCAACCTGCATCAACAGGCGCATATTACCACCTTGAAGGGATAAAAAGCTGCCATCTTTTTAGATCGGGATAAAGAAGAAATTATTGACGTAGCAGTTGGGATCGTATTCTTCAGGGGCTTCGGCGCGCCAGGCGTTTTGGGGAGCATTGTGGACGGCCGAATCGTACTGATCGATGGCATAAATATGAGAATCAAAGAAAAAGAGACCGCTGTATCCGAGCTCAGCCATCATCGCTTTTCTTGAGGGCACAAACTCAGACCAAATTTCAACCTGCAAGTTGGGCCGCCAGCGCGCTAACGTCTCGCGGGCACCTTTGAGCACGGCCTCTTCAAAACCCTCAACGTCGATCTTAATAAAACCGACGCGTTCATCCGGGCAGCACTCGTGCAGGATATTGTCCAGCGAGCGAATTGGGGTCTCCTGTTCAAAAACCTCCGCATCTCCGAAAACATCACTCATACTGGCCAGTGGCAGCTGTTTTTGACCTTCCTGGATGGGGATGGCCAATGTTCCAACACCCTCGGCGGCGCCGGCGGCGACATTAAAGAAGAGGCAGTTACGCGGAAGAGCCTCCGCCAACCAGGCCAGTTCCTGTATGGGTTCCACAGCCACGCATTTCCGGCATTCTGCTGCCAGCTTGAGAGCGTACTGGCCGTTGTTGGCGCCAACATCCACGGCGATCGCCCCCGGATCGAGGAACTGGCGCAAGTGGTCGAATTCGCCAATCCGCGCCTGATAGCGATAGGTCTCCAACATCAGGCGTTGGTTCTCATTGACTGGTGATTCAACTGGAAACCCTAAACTTGAGAGGGATTGCAAATCGTCAATTATTTCCAGGGAGCGCAGACGGCGCGCTAATTCTTGAGCCATGAGCATCTACCAGGCATCCGGGTCTTCGATGTAAATGTCATCCCCCTCGACCTTCACCTCGAAAGTGGGGATTGGGGTGACGGCCGGCAAACAGAGGGCGGCGCCTGTACGCACGTCAAAGCAGGCGCCGTGGCGCGGGCACTCTACTTCGTAACCATCCAACTCGCCATCCTCCAGGGGGCCGCCGTCATGCGTGCAAACGTCGGCGATACAATAATAACGGCCGTCTATATTAAAAAGCACGACGGTTTCTTCTTCAAATTCCAGCCACAGCCGTTCGCCGGGGGCTAGATCGCCGGTTCGCGCAACTTTAATGAATTCAGTCATTGCTAAACCTTATTGGTCGCCGTGGATTTCCTTGGGGTCGGGAATACCGTAAGCGCCGGCTTTGAGTACCTTGAGGGCAAGAAGCGCGCATTTGACCCGGGCCATGCTCAGGGGTATGCCAATCATTTCCAAAAGCGTTTCCTTGGGAAAAGCTTTCACTTCATCCAGGGTCATCCCTTTGATCTCCTCAGTGAGCAAGGAGGCGGAAGCCTGGCTTATGGCGCAGCCATCGCCGCTCCATTTCACGTCGGCAATACGACCGTCTTCGTCCAGGCACACGTCAATGCGCACTACGTCGCCACAGAGCGGGTTATCCTCTTCGTAGCTGAAATCATGGGGGTCGAGCTCACCGTAATTAAGCGGGTGCTCGTAAAGATCAATTATTTGTTCGCGGTAAAAAGTACTGTCCATAACAGGACATTATAACCGAAAAACCTCGCGCACGGAATGAAGGCCTTGCACAAGCTGATCAACTTCATAGGTTGTCGTGTACAGGTAGAAGCTGGCGCGCGTGCTGGCATTGATGCCGTACTTATGGTGCAGGGGCATGGCGCAGTGGTGGCCGGCGCGTACGGCGACACCTCGTTTGTCCAACAGTTCGGCGATGTCATGGGGGTGAATGCCGGCCAGAGTGAAGGCGGCCACGCCTCCCTTCTGCGCCGCGGAGGGTCCAAGTATCCTGAGGCCCGGCACTTCGCTGAGCGCTTCCAGGGCATAACCGGTGATGTACTGCTCATGGGCATGAATTTCTTCCATGCCGATCGCGCTTAAATAATCAACGGCCGCCCCCAGGCCGACCGCCTCGGCAATAGCCGGTGTACCTGCTTCAAATTTCCAGGGCAGTTCGTTATAGGTGGATTCTTCAAGACGTACGCGCAGAATCATATCGCCGCCGCCCATAAATGGCGGCATCGCTTCCAGAAGCTCGCGCTTGCCGTAAAGGATGCCGATCCCTGTCGGGCCGCACATCTTATGCCCGGAGAAAGCTGTGAAATCGCAGTCCCAGGCCTGGACATCCACCGGCAAGTGCGGGGCTGCCTGCGCGGCATCGACCATGGCCAATGCCCCAACGGAATGGGCGGCGTCAACCAGCGAGCGCACGGGATTGACTGTGCCTAAGACGTTGGAAACGGCCGTGAAGGAGAATAATTTCGTCTTCTCCGTCAGCAGCTCCGGCAGCGTTGAGAGATCAAGCGTGCCGTGTTCCAGGATGGGTACAAAACGCAGCTTAATGCCGTTCTCTTTGGCTATCATCTGCCAGGGCACAAGATTGGCGTGATGCTCCATTTCCGTGAGCAGTATCTCATCCCCTTCATGCAAATTGTGGCGCGCCCAGCTGTAGGCTACGAGGTTGAAGCCCTCGGTAGCGTTGCGCACGTATATTACCTGCTCGGAACCCGGCGCATTGATGAAGCGGGCGATACGCTCGCGCGCGTCTTCATAATCATTGCTCGCTTCCTCGCTGAGACGGTAAATACCACGGTGCACATTGGCATGATGCTTGAGGTAGTAGGTGTCCATGGCCTCCAAAACAGAAACCGGCCTCTGTGAAGAGGCGGCGCTGTCCAAAAAGACCAGGGGTACGCCGGGATAAACTTCTTGCTGCAGGATTGGAAATTCAGCGCGGATTTTTTGTGTGTCGAGCATGTCAGGTTATAAAGTAGTCAGCTTGTCAGGTGGTCAGCTTACGGCCTGACCACCTGACTACCTTTGTTAGTTTATTCTCTCAGTTTTTATGAGGATTCAGGACTCTTTTGAGGGGTTTTCGATCGGTACGCCGACGAGATTACCCCACTCGGTCCAGGAACCATCATAATTTCGCACATTAGCATATCCCAATAGGTAAGTGAGTACAAACCAGGTATGCGAACTGCGCTCGCCGATCCGGCAGTAGGCGATGACATTGTTCTCGGGAGAAAGGCCCTGCTCTTCTTCATAGATGGCACGCAGTTCCTCGGCGGTTTTGAAACGGCCGTCTTCGGCGACAGCACGGCTCCAGGGCACATTGACCGCGCCCCGGATATGGCCGCCGCGCAGCGCGCCTTCCTGCGGGCTGCCGGGCATATGCAGCAGCTCGCCGCTGTATTCCTGCGGGCTGCGCACATCGACCAGCGGCTGGCCGGCGGCGATGTGGGCCAAAACCTGGTCGCGAAAAGCGCGGATTTTATAATCCGCCCGCGCCTGGGGGCTGTAGCCGGCGGGAGCGAATGAGGGCACTTCGCGCGTTAATTCACGCCCTTCATCGATCCATTTCTTGCGCCCGCCATCCATGATGCGGCAGTCTTCGTGGCCGAAAAGTTTAAAGACCCAAAAGGCGTAGGTCGCCCACCAGTTATTCTTATCGCCATAAAAGACAACCGTGGTGTCGTTGCCGATGCCGTTGCGCGAACAGAGATCGGCAAATCGCTCTTCATCCAGATAATCTCTTTTAATAGCGTCATTGAGATCGGCGACCCAGTCAATATGCACAGCGTTTTTAATATGGCCGGTGCTGTATAACAAAACATCTTCATTGGATTCAACGAGGCGAATTTCGCCGGTCCGTCCCAGATTTTCGGCAACCCAGTCCGTACTGACGAGAACATCGGGATAGGCGAAACCTTGATTGGTCATGGGGAATACTCCTTTTTGGATTTCGGATTTTGGATTGTGGATTTCGGATTTTCCCTCTGGACGATAGAGTGTCCGGCTAAGGCTGAATCTGAAATCGAATTGTGAGTAAAGAAAGATGGCCGGCTTTTGAAGAAGCCGGCCATCCGTGCGTTCGTAATTAAATTAACCTATTTTTTCGACGATGCGGTCGAAAATCCGGCCGCGAATCCCTTCAAAGGGAATGCGCCGCATCAGGGGGTCGAAGAAGCCCTGCACGGACATTTCGACGGCCGTCTTGCGGGGGATTCCACGGCTCATGAGATAGAAAATTTCTTCCTCATCCAACTTACCGATCGCCGAAGCATGGGTGCAAATCACGTCGTCCGCTTCAATCTCCAAGCCGGGGATGGAATCGGCGCGTGCATCGCGATCGAGCATCAGGTTACGGTTAGCCTGAAAGCCGTCGATTCGTTGGGCATCGGGCAGCGCTTTAATCATACCCTGCCAAACCGTGCGCGACTTCTCGCGCAGAGCGCCTTTATAAAGGAGGTCGCTGACCGTGTCCGGCGCGTTGTGATTTTGCTGCGTATCCAGATCCAGATGTTGACGGCCGTTGGTGAAAAAGATGCCGGACATGCGGCCCCAACCACCGGGTTTATCCAGATCCATGGTCTGGAAAGCCTTGGTCAGGCGCGTGCCCATCATGCTGGTCACCCAGTCGAGCTTACCGTCTCGGCCGACACGGCCGCGCTCGTGGTTAAACTGCCACATATTACGGCCGAAATCTTGCAGACCGGCGTAAATCAAGCTGGCGTTGTCTCCGACCAGCAGTTCAATGACGCCGTTGTGCAGCGCCTGCCCTTTCCCGTCAGCCGAGGCATACTCGTCCATGAAGATCGCTTCCGACCCTTGATCGAGGACAACCAGCGTATGGGTAAACGTATGGCCGTTAGCTGACCAGAGCACGGAGTGCAGCGGAGCAGCCGCCTTCACGTTCTTGGGTACATAGAGGAAGGTGCCCCCGCGCCAGAAAGCGCCGTGCAGGGCGGCAAACTTCCCTTCACTCACTTGCACGCCTTCGGTCATGAAGTATTTTTTGACCAGGTCGGGATGTTCACTCACGGCCGTGTGCATGTCGCAAAAAATCACACCCTGGTCGACCAGGGCCTGGTCCAAGTTAAAGCGCTTGACCACGCCGTCAACTTGCAGCATATTGCCGCCGGCCTGATCGGCCGTAAGCTGCCGGCCTAAGAATTCAGGAAGGGTCACATCCGCCGCGGCATCGCCGTTGACCGAAGGACCAATCTCGTTTAGCTTTAAACGGTGGATGTCGGTGCGCCGCCAGGCCTCATCCTTGGTCGTAGGCATGGGCGTCATTTCATAAAGATCGTAGGCGCCAAGGCGGAGATCAAGCATCCATTGCGGCTCATTGAGATAAGCCGATAATTTATTAACGTTTTCTCGTGTAAAAGATTCCATGATTTGTGTTAGCCGATTGAGCCCTCCATTTGCAGTTGGATGAGGCGGTTGAGTTCGATGGCATATTCCATCGGCAGTTCTTTGACCAGGGGTTCGATAAAGCCGTTGACGATCATGGATGTCGCTGTCTGTTCATCAATGCCGCGGCTCATCAGGTAGAAGAGCTGCTCCTCGCCGACCTTGCTCACCGAGGCTTCGTGGCCGATATTCACATCCTGTTCATCGATCTCGATGTAGGGATAGGTGTCGGACCGGCTGTGTTCATCCAGCAGCAAGGCATCACAGACGACATTGGACTTCACATGGTAAGCGCCGTCGGCGACTTTGAGCATGCCGCGGTAAGAGGCACGGCCGTTATCCTTGCTGATTGACTTGGAAATGATGCGGCTGGTCGTGTTGGGGGCGACGTGGACGACCTTGCCGCCGGCGTCCTGATGCTGTCCCTTACCGGCAAACGCGATGGACAAAATCTCACCGTGCGCGCCTTCCCCGGTCATATAAACGGCCGGGTATTTCATTGTCACCTTGCTGCCCAGGTTGCCGTCGACCCACTCCATCGTGGCATCGGTCTCTGCAACGGCGCGTTTGGTGACCATGTTATAGACATTATTGGACCAGTTCTGGATAGTCGTATAGCGGCAGCGCCCGCCTTTCTTAACGATGATTTCGACGACGGCCGAATGCAGCGAATCTGACGAATAGATGGGCGCCGTGCAGCCCTCGACGTAGTGCACATAAGCGCCTTCGTCGACGATGATCAGCGTGCGCTCGAACTGGCCTACATTCTTGGCATTGATGCGGAAATAAGCCTGTAGAGGCATCTCAATGCTCACGCCGGGTGGCACATAGATGAAGCTGCCGCCGGACCAGACGGCCGTGTTCAACGCGGCAAATTTGTTGTCATTATGGGGAATGATCGTGCCGAAATATTCTTTGACCAGGTCGGGATATTGAGCCAGGCCTTCATCCATACCTAGGAAGATCACGCCTTTCTCTTCGAGTTCTTTTTTGATGTTGTGATAGACAACCTCGGACTCGTATTGGGCGGCGACGCCGGAGAGGAACTTCTGTTCCGCTTCGGGAATGCCTAATTTATCGAAGGTATTCTTAATGTAGCTGGGAACATCTTCCCAGTTATCTTCTTCGCGCTCGGCGGGTTTGATGTAGTAGTAAATCTCATCAAAGTTGATGCCGGAAAGGTCGGCGCCCCAATTGGGCATCGGCCGCTGTAGGAAATGCTCGTACGCTTTTAAGCGGTTCTCGAGCATCCACTCCGGTTCGCCTTTCATGGCCGAAATCGAGCGAACGATACTTTCGGTCAGCCCTTTTTCCGCTTTGAAGACGTAATCTTCAGCATCGGCGAAACCGTATTTCGAAAGATAATCTCCTTCCTGTTTTACAGTAGCCAGGACCTGCTCTTCAGTCAGTTCTTGATTAACTAAATTATCAGAAACCATATTAAGCCTCCTCGGCCTTATTGTTATATTTCTCGCGCACCCAATCGTAGCCGCGTTCTTCGAGTTCGAGCGCCAGCTCAGGACCGCCGCTTTCGACGATACGGCCGTCCAGCATAATGTGTACATAGTCGGGTTGGATATAGTTCAAAATGCGCTGGTAATGGGTGATGACCAGGAGCCCCATATCAAATTCCTCGCGGAGCTGGTTGGCGCCTTCGGAAACAATGCGCAGGGCGTCGATATCCAGACCGGAATCGGATTCGTCCATGATGGCGATCTTGGGCTCGACGGTGGCCATCTGTAACACTTCCACGCGTTTCTTTTCGCCGCCGGAAAAGCCTTCATTCAGGTAACGGCCGGCAAATTTGGGATCGATGCCCAGCATATTCATCTTGTCAGTGAGGAAGCGGCGGAAGGCGGGAATCGAAATACCCGAATCTTCAGGGTCTTCCGCCTGACGGCGCGAGTTAATCGTCTGGCGCAGGAACTTGGCCAGAGTTA
>Ga0316583_10000383_pt1 | contig 12800 bp, 7 predicted proteins | sample J_170502JBrBrA_D_FD_204513 | JGI IMG/M metagenome (GOLD analysis project Ga0316583, IMG submission 204513) | Rhizosphere microbial communities from salt marsh grasses in Alabama, United States - J_170502JBrBrA | ecosystem: Host-associated > Plants > Roots > Rhizosphere | place: USA: Alabama... | reverse complement strand
GGTAACGTATTCGTCGGGGATCAGCACCGGCGTGCCCATGGTGATCTGCGGCGACCAGCGATCGGCGACGGGCGCTGTGATACCGGCCTTCAGGCTCATGACCGCCTCTTCCAGCATCTGCTGGTAAAGCTCGAAGCCGACCTCCTTGATGTGGCCGGACTGCTCCTCGCCCAGGAGATTGCCAGCGCCGCGGATGTCGAGATCGTGCGAGGCGATCTGAAAGCCGGCGCCGAGCGTGTCGAGCGATTGCAGCACCTTCAGCCGCCGCTCGGCCTGCGGAGTGATCGTCTGCTTGGCCGGCAGCGTGAGTAGCGCGTAGGCGCGCAGCTTCGCGCGTCCCACCCGCCCACGCAGCTGGTAAAGCTGCGACAGGCCGAAGCGGTCGGCGCGGTGGACGATCAACGTGTTCGCGGACGGGATGTCGAGGCCGGATTCGACGATGGTCGTCGACAGCAGCACGTCGTATTTGCCGTCGTAGAAGGCCGACATGATGTCGTCGAGCACCGCCGGCGGCATCTGGCCGTGGGCGACGATCACCCGCACCTCCGGCACATGGCTTTCGAGGAATTCCTTGGCGCCGGCCAGATCCTCGATGCGCGGACAGACGTAGAAGGCCTGCCCGCCGCGATATTTCTCGCGCAGCAGCGCCTCGCGCAGGACCAACGCGTCAAAGGGCGACACAAACGTGCGCACGGCGAGGCGGTCGACCGGCGGCGAAGCGATGATGGAAAGATCGCGCACGCCCGTGAGCGCCAGTTGCAACGTGCGCGGGATCGGCGTCGCCGTCAGCGTCAGCACATGCACTTCCGAGCGCAACTTCTTCAGCTTCTCCTTGTGTGCGACGCCGAAGTGCTGCTCTTCGTCGACCACCAGCAGCCCCAGGTCCTTGAACTTGATGCCGCGGCCGAGCAGCGCGTGGGTCCCGATGACGATATCGACCTGGCCCTCGGCGAGCCCCGCCTTGGTGGCGGCAAGCTGTGTGGTGCTGACCAGCCGCGAGGCCTGCGCCACGTTGACCGGGAAGCCGCGGAAACGTTCGGCGAAGGTCTTGTAGTGCTGGCGCGCCAGCAGCGTGGTCGGCACGATCACCGCCACCTGCTTGCCGCTCAAGGCCGTGACAAAGGCCGCGCGCAAGGCGACTTCCGTCTTGCCGAAGCCGACGTCGCCGCAGATCAGCCTGTCCATGGGCCGGCCCTTGCCGAGATCGTCGATCACGCTTTCGATCGCCGCCAACTGATCGTCGGTCTCCTCGTAGGGGAAGCCGGCGCAGAACTCGTCATAGGCGCCGGTCGGCACCGTCAACTTCGGCGCTTCGTGCAACTGCCGCTCGGCAGCGATCTTGATCAGATCGCCGGCGATCGCCTGGATGCGGCTCTTCATGCGCGCCTTGCGCGCCTGCCAGTTGCCGCCGCCGAGCCGGTCGAGATCGACGTTCGACTCCTCCGCGCCATAGCGCGACAGCAGCTCGACGTTCTCTACTGGGAGATAAAGCTTGGCGTCGTCGGCGTAGTGGATTTCCAGGCAGTCATGCGGCGCGCCGGCGGCTTCGATCGCCTTCAAACCGACGAAGCGCCCGATGCCGTGGTCGACGTGCACGACCAGATCGCCGGGCGCGAGGCTCGTCGCTTCGGTAATGAAGTTTTCCGCCTTCTTGCTGGTGCGGCGCGGCCGCACCAACCGGTCGCCGAGGATGTCCTGCTCGCTGACGACGGCGGCGTCCTCGGTCTCGAAGCCGGATTCGATGCCGAGCACCGCAAGCGCCACGCTGTGCGAGGGCAGTTTCTGCGCCTGCGGCCAGGAGGCCACCGACGTCAGGTTATGCAGCTTGTGGTCGGCGAGCACATGGCTCATGCGTTCGCGCGCGCCCTCGCTCCAGAGCGCGATGGCGACACGCTTGCCTGCCGCCTGCAGCGACATGACATGCGCCGCCACCGCCTCGAACACATTGGCGTTGGGCTCGGCGCGCTCGGCGGCGAAGTTGCGCCCGGCGCGCGCGCCGATCTCGATGACGTTCTTGGTGTCCGGCACCGCGAACGGGTTGAGGCGCGCCATCTTCGACGCCTTCAGCCGTTCACCCCACTCGGCTTCCGTCACATAGAGCCGGTCCGGCGGCAGCGGCTTGTAGAGCGGCGTGACGCCCTCGCTCAACGCTTCTTTTCGCGCGTCGTAATAATCATTGGTTTGCTTGATGCGCTCGCCCGCCGCTTCTTCGTCGAGCGGCTCCAGCGCCAGCGCCGTGCCCGGCAGATAGTCGAACAGCGTCTCCATGCTCGTGTGGAACAGCGGCAGCCAGTGCTCTATGCCGGGATAGCGGCGCCCCTGGCTCACCGCCTCGTAGAGCAGATCGTCCGGTCCGGCGACGCCGAACTCGGAGACGTAGCTGGTGCGGAAGCGGCGGATGGTTTCGGTGATGAGCTGGAATTCCGCCACCGGCACCAGGTCGAGCCCGCGCAAGTCGCCCTCGCTACGCTGGGTCTCGGCGTCGAAGGCGCGGATGGTCTCGAGCGCGTCGCCGAAGAAGTCGAGCCGCACTGGCATGTCCATGCCGGGCGGGAACAGGTCGAGGATGCCGCCGCGCACCGCGTAGTCGCCGGGCTCGCGCACGGTCGAGGCGCGCATGAAACCGTTGAGCTCCAACCACTCGACGATCGTCTCCATGCCGGTGACGTTGCCGGGCGCGACCGAGAGCGCGTGTGTCGCCACGAACTCGCGCGCCGGCACCCGCTGCAAGGCGGCGTTGACGGTGGTCAGCAGCACCGACGGCTTGTCGCGACCCTTGACGCGGGCAAGCCGCGACAGCGCGGTCATGCGCTGCGCCACCACGCCAGCGTGCGGCGATACGCGATCGTAGGGCTGACAGTCCCAAGCCGGGAATTCCATCACCTGGATGTCCGGCCCGAAGAACGCGAGCGCGCGCGAGATCTGCGCCATGCGCTGGCCGTCGCGGCAGACGACGCAGAGCGAGACCGCCGGCGCATCTTTGCCGCCGGCGATGGCGCGCGCGAGATCGGCCAGCACCAGCCCTTCGGCGCCATCGGCGACCTGGGAAAGCGTCAGCGGCTGGCCGGCCTTGAGCAGGTCGGCCGGGGATTTGGTCACGGCATTCATGAGGCGGTGTCGGCCAGATGGAAATCGCGCAAGCGGTGGAACATGGGCGTGTCGAATTCGGGCTCGGGCGGCTCGGCGCCCAGCACACAGGCCAGCATCTGCTGGTCGGGCACCGTCATCAGCAGCTCGAGCGCTTCCATGTCGGCGTCGCTGAAGGCGGCAATGTGGGCGTCGGCGAACCGCCCCATCACGATGTCCATTTCCTTGATGCCGCGATGCCAGGCGCGGAACAGAAGCCGCCGCCGTTTCGCGTCCAATCCTTCGCTCGACAGTTCGGTGCCCAAGGTCATTCTCCAACGCCAAAAACCCGGACGGGGCCGGGTGCGGGTTATATAGAGGGCCGGCGCGCGCGTGTCAGCGCCGTTGTGCACAGGGCTGAATTGCGCTCGTCCGACGCCCAAGCCAGCATGCCGGCGACATGCGCCCGCCCGTGCTCAACCCGCTATTCGCGCCACTCACCAGCCTGCCCGGCGTCGGGCCGAAGCTGGAGAAGCTATATGCGCGCCTGTTCGACCGCGAGCAGCCGCGGGTGGCCGATCTCCTCTTCCACCTGCCTTCGGGCGTCATCGACCGCCGGGCGCGGCCGAAGCTAGCCGACGTTGAGCCCGGCCAGGTGGTCACGGTGGCGGTCACGATTGACCACCACCGCCCCCCGCCACGCCGCGGCCGCGCGCCCTACCGCATCTACTGCAGCGACGACACCGGCACGCTGATCCTCACGTTCTTCAACGCGCGCCAGGATTACCTGGAAAAGACCCTGCCCGAGGGGTCGTTGCGCTACGTCTCCGGCACCGCCGAGTTCTACGACGGCATGCTGCAGATGGTGCACCCCGACCGCATCGTCGACGAGAAGGGCTTCGCCGACCTGCCGCTGGTCGAGCCGGTCTATCCGCTCACCGAAGGCCTCGCCCTCGGTAACGTACGCCGCGCCATGGACGGCGCGCTTCAGCTTATCCCGGCGCTGCCGGAATGGCAGGACGAGACTTGGCTCTCGCGCGAGCGCTTACCCGCGTTCGCAGACGCCCTGCGCCATCTGCACCGGCCGGCCGCGCCGCACGATGTCTTGCCTGAAAGCCCGGCCTGGACACGGCTCGCCTATGATGAACTGCTCGCTGGCCAGCTCGCGCTCGCGCTGGTGCGAGCCCACATGCGCCGCCAAGCCGGCCGCGGTACCAAGAGCGATGGCAAGCTGCGCGCCCGCGTGCTCAAGGCGCTGCCCTACGCGCTCACCCATTCGCAACAGAAGGCAGTCGAGGACGTCACCGCCGATCTCGCCCAGCCGCAGCGCATGTTGCGGCTGCTGCAGGGCGACGTCGGCTCCGGCAAGACCGTGGTGGCGCTCTGCGCGGCGGCGACCGTGATCGAGGCTGGCCGCCAAGCCGCGCTGATGGCGCCGACCGAAATCCTCGCCCGCCAGCATCTGAAAACGATTGAGCCGCTCGCCGTAGCCGCCGGCATCCGCGTCGCCGTGCTCACCGGCCGCGAGCGCGGTGGCGAGCGCTCCACCATCCTCGACCGGCTGGCGCTCGGCGATATCGACATCGTGGTCGGCACCCACGCGCTGTTCCAGGAGGACGTCGTCTTCCACGATCTCGCGCTTGCGATCGTCGACGAGCAGCACCGCTTCGGCGTGCATCAGCGCCTCGCGCTGGCGCAGAAGGGCGAAGCGGTCGACATGCTGGTGCTGACAGCGACGCCGATCCCGCGCACGCTGGTACTGACCTATTTCGGCGACATGGACATCTCAGAGCTGCGCGAGAAGCCGGCCGGCCGCCAGCCGATCGACACCCGCACCATTCCGCTGTCGCGCCTCACGGAAGTCGAGGACGCGGTCGGCCGCGCTATTGCCGCCGGCAGCCGCGCCTATTGGGTCTGCCCGCTGGTGGAGGAATCCGAAAAGAGCGATTTGGCAGCAGCTGAAGAACGTTATGAGGAATTGCGCAAGCGGTTTGGCAACACAGTCGACCTAGTGCACGGCCGCATGAAGGGCGCCGAGAAGGACGCCGCCATGGCGCGCTTCGCCGCCGGCGAGACGCAGTTGTTGGTCGCCACCACGGTGATCGAAGTCGGCGTCGATGTGCCTGAAGCAACCGTCATGGTGATCGAGCACGCCGAGCGCTTCGGTCTCGCGCAGATCCACCAGCTCCGCGGGCGCGTCGGCCGCGGTTCCGGCAAATCGACCTGCCTCCTGCTTTACCGCACACCGCTCGGCGAAACGGCAAAAGCGCGGCTCGCCATTTTGCGCGAGACCGAGGACGGCTTCCGCATCGCTGAGGAAGATCTAAGGCTGCGCGGCGAAGGCGACGTGCTCGGCACGCGCCAGAGCGGCACGCCCGGCTTCCGCATTGCGCGCGCCGAGGTGCACGGCAAATATCTCGGCGCCGCGCGCGACGATGCCGCGCTGATATTGTCGCGCGATCCCGCCCTGCAAAGCGAACGCGGCGAGGCTCTGCGCCACCTGCTCTATCTGTTCGAAAAGAACGAGGCGATCAGGTTGATAAGGGCGGGCTGACTACTCCGCCGCTTCGTCCCTCTTCGCGACCCGTGCGGCTTTCGCCGTCGCGGCCATGGCGGCCAGCCTCTTCTGCGGGTCTTCCGGCTGCACCATGCCGCAGGAGATCAGCAGCGCCATGGCGCTCTCGACCGAAATATCGAGCTCGATGATATCTTTGCGCTCGACGAAGAAGAAAAACCCGGTGGTCGGGTTGGGTGTGCACGGCAGGAACACCGAAACGTATTCCTTGGTGTCGCGCGGGATCTTGAGCGCCACGTCGCCGCTCGGCGCCTGCGACAGAAACACGATCGAATACATGCCGGGCGCCGGAAACTCCACCAGCGCCGCCTTGCGGAAGCTCGAGCCGCTCTTGGAAAATAGCGCCTCGAAGATCTGCTTCATGGTCTTATAGAGCGGCCGCACGATCGGCATGCGGCTCAGCAGCCCCTCGCCCAGTTCGACCAGCGTGCGGCCGACCAGGTTGGCGGTGAGAAAGCCGAGCAGCGTCAGCGCGAGAATCGCGATCACCAGGCCGGTGCCGGGTATCGGCCAGGGCAGATAGGTCTCCGGCCGGTAGAGCGGCGGGATCAGCGGCCGCACCGCGCTGTCCACCCAGTTCACGAAGGACCAGATCAGCCAGGCGGTCACCGCCAGCGGACCGGCCACCACCAGGCCGGTCAGGAACCAGTTGCGCAGGCGGCCCATGATGCCGGTCTGCGACGGCGCGGTCACGGCCCCGATGTCCTTGGTCAGCGCGTCGTCGGGCGTTTGATTAGGCTCGCTCATGCGATCGATCTTATTCCACCGTGACCGATTTCGCGAGATTGCGCGGCTGGTCGACGTCGGTGCCGAGCGCAACAGCCGTATGATAAGCGATGAGTTGCACCGGAATGGCATAGACCAGCGGCGTCACCGTCGCCGCCATCTCCGGCAGCGTCAGCGTGCCCATCAACTCGGTGCCGGCATTCTGGGCACCGTTCGGATCGGTTACCAGGATGATCTTACCGCCGCGCGCCGCCACTTCCTCCATATTGGAGGCGGTCTTCTCGAACACCCGGTCGTGCGGCGCGATTACGATCACCGGCATGGTCTCGTCGATGAGCGCGATCGGCCCGTGCTTGAGCTCGCCGGCGGCATAGCCCTCGGCGTGGATATAGGAGATTTCCTTGAGCTTGAGTGCGCCTTCGAGCGCGATCGGGAAGCTAGTGCCGCGGCCGAGATAGAGCACGTCGCGTACTTTGGTGAGGTCGTGCGCGAGTTTCTCGATCTGCGGCTCCAGCGACAGCGCCTGGGTCATCAGCCGCGGCGTCTCGACCAGCGCATGCACCAGTTTCTGCTCGTCGGTCTCCGACAACACGCCGCGGGCGCGCCCGGCTGCAATCGCCAGGCAGGCCAACACGCTGAGCTGGCAGGTGAACGCCTTGGTCGAGGCAACGCCGATCTCGGGACCCGCCAGCGTCGGCATTACCGCGTCGCTTTCGCGTGCGATGGTCGAAGTCGGCACGTTCACCACTGACATGACGTGCTGGCCACGCTCTTTGGCGTAACGCAGGCTCGCCAGCGTGTCGGCGGTCTCGCCCGATTGCGAGATGAAGATGGCGAGATCGCCCGCTTCCAGCGGCGCTTCGCGATAGCGGAACTCCGAAGCAACGTCGATTTCGACCGGCAATTTGGCAAAGCGCTCGAACCAGTATTTCGCCACCAGGCCCGCGTAATAGGCAGTGCCGCAGGCCGAGATCGACAGCCGCTTGAGGTCGCTCCATTTGAACGGCAGGTCGGCCGGCAGCGTCACCTCTTCGGTGGTCATGTCGATATAGTGCGCCAGCGTATGACCGACCACTTCAGGCTGCTCGTGGATTTCCTTGGCCATGAAGTGCTTGAAGTTGCCCTTGTCGACCAGCATGGCCGAGGCGTTCGACTTGATGACCGGGCGCTCGACCACTTCATCACGTGCATTGCGGACGACCGCGCTCTTGCGCGTCAGCACCGCCCAGTCGCCCTCCTCCAGATAGCTGACGCTGTCGGTGAAGGGCGCCAGCGCAATGGCGTCGGAGCCGAGATACATCTCGCCGTCGCCATAGCCGACCGCCAGCGGCGAGCCCTTGCGGGCGCCGATCATCAGGTCGTCCTCGCCGGCGAACATGAAGGCGAGCGCGAAGGCGCCCCGCAGCTCTTTCAGCGTCGCCGCCACCGCCTCGACCGGTGTCTGGCCCTGCTTCAAACGCTCGGTCACCAGATGGGCGACTATCTCGGTGTCGGTGTCGCTGTTGAATGAGGCGCCGTTCTTGGCAAGCCGCTCGCGCAGCTCGCGGTAGTTCTCGATGATGCCGTTGTGCACCACCGCCACGCGGTCGGTGAGATGCGGGTGCGCGTTGCCCTCGGTCGGCTTGCCGTGGGTAGCCCAGCGGGTATGGCCGATGCCGCTCACGCCCTTGAGCGGTTCCTTCTCGAGCTTGGCCTCGAGCGCGCGCAGCTTGCCGGGGGCGCGACGGCTGACGAGCTTGCCGCCCTCCAGGGTGGCGACCCCAGCGGAGTCGTAACCGCGGTATTCGAGGCGTTTGAGCGCATCCACGAGCTGGCCGGCGACCGGCTCATTCCCAAGAATTCCGACGATTCCGCACATTCGGCTGGCCAAGTTCCCATTATTCGATTCAAGGTTTAATCGCGGCCGCCAAGTCCGCGAAATCAAAACGCATTTCGGCTTGTGTCATGGTTAGTGGCGACTGGCCAGCGCCGCCTAGTCGGGCGATTTTTCTTTCTTTTTCAAAGCCTTCGCCTGCTGCAGGCGTTTCGCCCAGCCTTCCTTGATCGATTGCCGGACACGCCCGACGGCCAGCGCGTCCGCTGGCACGTCCTGGGTCACCACCGTGCCGGTGCCGACATAGGCGCCGTCGCCGATCTTGACCGGGGCGACGAGCGACGAATTGGAACCGATGAAGGCGCCCTTCCCGATGTCGGTATGGTGCTTGGCGACGCCATCGTAATTGCAGGTGATGGTGCCGGCGCCGACATTGGCGCCCTCGCCCACGCGCGCGTCGCCGATATAGGTGAGATGGTTGGCCTTGGCGCCAGCTTCGATGGTCGCCGCCTTCACCTCGACGAAGTTGCCAATGTGCACGTCTGTTCCGAGATCGGCACCCGGCCTCAAGCGCGCGAACGGCCCGACACGCGCACCATGACCTACGTGCGCACCTTCCAGGTGCGAGAACGCCCGGATGATCGCGCCGTCCTCCACCGTCACGCCGGGCCCGAACACCACGTACGGCTCGATGGTGACGTCCTTGCCGAGTTTGGTGTCGGCAGCAAGGAACACGGTCTCCGGCGCGACCAGCGTCACCCCCGCTTCCATGGCGGCGGCACGTAGGCGTTGTTGCAGCACGGCTTCGGCTTCGGCGAGTTGTGCCTTAGTGTTAATCCCGCGCACGTCGTCCTCCGCGGTTTCGATCGCCACAGCCTTCAGCCCCATGTCGCGGGCGATGGCCACAGCGTCGGTGAGATAATACTCGGCTTTAGCGTTGGTGTTGCCGATCTTGTCGAGAATTGTGAGCGCATGGTGGCCGGCAAGCGCCATCAAACCCGCATTACAGAAAGAAATCGCGCGTTCGTTGGCCGGCGCATCGCGCTCCTCGCGGATGGCGACCAGTTCGTCCCCTTTGGTGATCAGCCGGCCGTAACCGGTCGGATCGGCTGCCTTGAAACCGAGCACCGCCACTGCCGCGCCATGTTCAAGCGCACCGCGCAAGCCGGCGAGCGTCTCGGGGCGCACCAGCGGCGTATCGGCGAACATCACAACGATCTGCCCCGCGCCGCGTTCGATCGCCTCGCGCGCCATCAGCACCGCATGCGCGGTGCCGCGCCGCTCGTTCTGGCGATAGACCGACGCCGTCGGCGTTTCCCGGTGGATCAGTGCTTCAACAGCATCGTGATCGGGTCCAATCACCGCAGCGATGTCATCGCAGCCCGACGCTTTCGCGGCGTTGAGAACATGCGCGACCAGCGGACGCGAGCCGATCGCGTGCAGCACCTTCGGCAGGCTTGCGCGCATGCGCGTGCCCTCGCCCGCCGCCAGCACGATCGCCAAGCACTTGTCGTTGCCCTTATCGCTCTCGTCTCTCGCCATCCAGTCCCCGATCCGCCACGCCAGTGATTCGGCGCGAACCCATAACCGACCGCGGCCCGCGTTGAAAGCCTCTTCAGCTGTTGAGAGTTCTTTCCGGTACGGCCCGAATCAAGCCGTTTCTGTTAACGTTTTTCCACAACGTGATTCGTTGCGTCAGAGGTGTTTAGTCATGGCGTCCAATGTGCCGCCGATTAACGCTGCGCAACAGAAACCGTTGCCAGCACTACAAGATAAGCTTTTGCGGAAGCGCCTCATGATCTGGGGCGGCGTCACCGCCACGTCAATCGTGGTGGCTGTCGGCGTGTCCCTGATCGCCTCGGGCAGCCACCGCACGCAGATTGCTGCGTCCGGTGCGGTATCCATGCCCGATATCCCTGTGGCGACGGCGGTTCCGCTGCCGCCAGCGGAGGTCCGGGCACTGAGGCAGGCGAGCGAGGCGCTCAAGCGCGTCACCGATCAGACCGCCACCCATCTGGCCAATGTGGAACGCAACACGGCAGCTACCCGTGCCGAGACCACGCGTCTGGCGGAACAGGTGAACAAGCTGAGCGTCGATAACTCCCGCTTCACCGGACGTCTCTCCAATATCGAGCAGCAGATCGACGGCATTACCGGCTCCATCAGGAAAGAAGCACAAAAAGCCGCGGCCGATGCCGTCGCCAAGGCAATACCGACCAAACCCGGTTACAGCGCCTTCGACTCCCCGGTGCCGATCATCAGCCCGCCGGCGACAACCGCGCCCAAGCTATCTTTGCTCATGCCGATCGCGCCATCGCGAACGCCCGACGCAATCACCACCTCGGCCATCAAGACGCCCGTAGACAAATCCAAGACCGATACCGCGAGCGGTTCGGAGTCCATGGCCGAGGCGGAATTGAAGGCGGCCGGCGGAACGGCAGGCCACAAGACGGCCGAACGGTCGTCACACACGGGCGACGTGAAAGCCGAGGTCGGCATCCAACCCAAGAAGGGCGCCATCGAAAGGCTGTCGCACAAAGTTCTAACGCCCGAAGCCGAAGCCGACGCCGTGGCGGCCAAGGCCATAGCGAACAAGAGCATGGCAGAGAAGCGCATGACCGCGGCAAAGACCGGCAAGCCGCTGACCAAAATCGCGAGCGTGGCGCCGACGCGGCGCCGGCATGTCACACCTTATCGGTCGTCCACGCGGACGAGCTACGGTGTCGATCTCGGTGGCGCCGCCTCGGTCACCATCGTGAAAGCGCAGTGGGCGGCGGTGAAAGCGAACTTCGGCCCGATCCTGATCGGTATGCGCCCGATCGCGGTTCGCAACCACCGTGTCCTGACCAGTGGAGCTTTCCGGCTCGTCGCCGGGCACGTGCGGTCGTGGGCCGCCGCCAAGCGCGTCTGCGAGCTATTGGCACGCCATCAGTTCGCTTGCGAGCCGGTTAAGTTCGAAGGCAATAAGGTGATCTGGGAGTAGCGTGATTTATCCCGCAAGTGCCGTTTCCGCGAGCTTCACCCAATATGAGGTGCCGAACGGGATCGCCTCGTCATTGAAGTTATACGAAGGGTGGTGCAGGCCGGCGCTGTCTCCGTTGCCGATCCATATGAAAGCGCCGGGCCGCGCGTTCAACATGAAGGAGAAATCCTCCGCGCCCATCATCGCCGGCAGCGCCGTGTTCACATTACTCTCGCCCGCGACCTGTTGCGCCACCGATGCGGCAAAGTCCGTCTGCTTGTCGTGGTTGACGAGCACCGGATAGTTGCGGCGGTAGCTTAGCTTCGCTTTGGCGCCGTATGCGGCTGCCGTGCTCTCGACGATTGTGTGCAGACGCTCCTCGATCATCACTCGCACATCTTCGTCCAAGGTGCGCGCGGTGCCGCGCAAGCGCACGGTCTGCGGGATAACGTTGTCGGCGTTGCCGGCCTGGAACATCGTGATCGACACCACCGCCGACTTCAGCGGATCGACGTTGCGCGACACCACCGATTGCATGGCGTTGATGATCTGTGCGCCGACCAGCACGGGATCGATGCCGAGATGCGGCCGCGCCGCGTGCGCGCCCACGCCATCGATGTCGATGGTGAGATAATCGGCCGCCGCCATGATCGGCCCCGAATTGATGCCGAATGCCCCGAGCGGCATGCCCGGTGCGTTGTGCATGCCGTAGACCTCGTCGACGGCGAAGCGCTCCATCATGCCATCGTCGACCATGGCCTTGCCGCCAGCGCCGCCCTCCTCCGCCGGCTGGAAGATCAGCACCACGGCGCCGGCGAAGTTGCGGGTCTCAGCCAGATAGCGCGCGGCGCCGAGCAGCATGGCGGTATGCCCGTCATGGCCGCAGGCGTGCATCTTGCCGGGCACCGTCGACTTGTACGGCAGGTCGTTGGCCTCCTCGATCGGCAACGCGTCCATGTCGGCGCGCAGACCCACGGCCCGGCCCGGCCCCTTGCGACCGCGGATGACCCCGACCACCCCGGTGCGGCCAATGCCCGGCACCACCTCGTCGCAGCCGAATTCGCGCAGCTTCTCGGCCACCAGGCCGGCGGTGCGGCTGACGTCGTAGAGCAGTTCCGGGTGCGCGTGCAGGTCACGCCGCCATTCGGTGATGTCGACGGCAAGATCGGCGATGCGGTTGACGATTGGCATCAAGTGGCTCCTTTGCGGGGCGCTTGGGCGGTCTGGAAGCGCCACTGTAGCAAAAGGCCGCCGGCTTGCGCGAGTTCAAGAATCAGGCACGGTTGGCCAGGCGTCGGGCAGCGTGGGAGCGTTGGCAGGCAGCCCCGGGGACGGCTGCAGGTCGGCTATTGACCGGGCCTGCCCGCCCCCCTAGACACTGGGCGCGACGGCGCCGTGGGCCGCCGAAACGGGCCCCCGGAGGCTAATCTCTGGGACCATGTTTTGGAGGACTTGGCGTTTTCGGAGCGAGGCTCTGAATCCCCCTCGGATCCCTTCGGATCATGCGCCCGGTGAGAGCGCGTAGCTCAGTTGGTAGAGCAACTGACTTTTAATCAGTAGGTCCTGGGTTCGAGTCCCAGCGCGCTCACCACATTTGTCATAGAATCAACGGTTTAATAACAAGTCAGAAGTCGGCGGAAGCGTCATCGTTATGGTGT
>Ga0316583_10000381_pt1 | contig 12834 bp, 7 predicted proteins | sample J_170502JBrBrA_D_FD_204513 | JGI IMG/M metagenome (GOLD analysis project Ga0316583, IMG submission 204513) | Rhizosphere microbial communities from salt marsh grasses in Alabama, United States - J_170502JBrBrA | ecosystem: Host-associated > Plants > Roots > Rhizosphere | place: USA: Alabama... | reverse complement strand
CACCGCGTGGTCATCCTCGGCGAAATGGCGTTGAATCCAGTCAAAATCCCGCGGTCCGGTTGCCCCCGGCGTGACGATAAAATATTTATCCTCAGCAAGCCGGGTCACGGTAAGGTCGGATTCGATCCCTCCCCTTTCATTTAACATCTGGGTATAGACGACTTTACAGACCGGTACATCCACGTCATTGCCGCATAGATTCTGCAGCACCTTCACGGCATCGAGGCCCTGCAACAGAAAGTTGGCCATGGAAGAAAGGTCGTAAACCCCGACATTTTCGCGGACCGCCATGTGCTCGGCGGCTGAATATTCAAACCAGTTCTGTCGCCCCCAGGAGTATTCATACTCTGCTTTTACCCCCTCGGGTGCGAACCAGTTGGCTCGCTCCCAGCCGGCAACAACCCCGAAGCATGCGCCCCGGGCTGCCAATCGGTCATGAAAGGGCGTACAGCGAACATTGCGGGCGCTCTTGAGCTGTTTGTAAGGCCAGTGGTCGGCATATAGATTGCCAACCGCCTCGGTGGTGCGATGATACAGATACCGGTGATTGGCCTGCCAGGGATAAAAACGCCGAATATCAACCGACGACAAATCCTCCTCGGGATATCCCTGAACGATCCATTGCGCCAGGGCGCGTCCGGCACCACCGGCGCTGGTGATTCCCACCGAATTCATTCCGGCGGCAACAAAAAAGTTTTTCACCCCGGGGGCCTCACCGAGCATATAGGCGGTATCCGGCGTAAAACTTTCAGGTACGGTCGTTAAGCTGTTGATTTCGGCATCCTCAAAAGCGGGCACACGCTTGATCGCGTTGTTCATGAAGATCTCGCATTGATCCCAGTCCTCCTGCAGCTGGGTATGGGCGAATTCCTCCGGGATTCCCTCCATGCCCCAGGGCTTTGCCACCGGTTCGAATCCACCCATGAGCAGACCACCCATTTCTTCTTTAATATAGATATAGCCGTCCATATCCCGCAGATAGGGCATGCCTTTATAAGTTCCTTCTATCGGATTGGTGGCCAGGTGCATATGCTCGGCAGCATGTAAGGGAACACTGACGTTGACCATTTTCCCGACTTCCCGGGCCCACATGCCGGCACAATTGACCACGTATTCACAGGCAATTTCGCCCTGGTCGGTTTCCACAGCGGCAATTGTATCTTTTTTGAGATGGATATCAGTGACTTTGACCCCTTCAATCAGGCTGGCCCCTCCCATGCGGGCGCCTTTGGCCAGAGCCTGGGTGGTGTCCTCCGGGTTCGTGTGGCCGTCATTGGGTTGAAACCAGGCCGCCACGAGATCATCCGTGTGCAGGAGCGGAAACAGCTTTTTGGCCTCTGCCAGACTAATTTCTTCCATCTCAATTCCGAATGCGTGCGCCATGGCCATCGAGCGACTGAATTCACTTTTGCGTGCTTTTGTCTGCGCGACACGGATGGATCCGGGGCGCAGATAGCCGGTGGGCTGCCCCGTCTCTTCTTCCAGGCGTGAATACAGATCGGCCCCGTAAACGGCCAGCTTGGTCAAGGCGCTGGTAGACCAGAGCTGCCCCAAGAGACCGGCAGCCGCCCAGGAGGTTCCGGATGCAATCGTTTTGCGCTCGAGCAGCGCCACATCTTTCCAGCCAAGTTTACATAAATGATAGGCAACACTGCAGCCAACGATACCGCCACCGATGATAACAACGCGGGCCTGAGTGGGTATTTTTCCGGGCATAACGACCTCCTTTACGTTCTTTTATCTCGTGTGTTGCTCCGAAAGGAATTAATAAATACGGCTTCATGTTAGGTGTCAGGTGTCAGAATTCAGAGGACAGAGATCAGAGGACAGAAGACAGATGATAAAAACTGGAGGTTGAAACACCCAGTCTGACCTCTGTCTTCTGTTATCTGTCATCTGTCTTTTGTTTCCTGACACCTGAACACTGAAACGGGATTATGCATACCATCCCAACTTCATCTTGCCAATATCTAATGGGTCTTCGTCAGGTTTTCTTTTTCTGCCGGGTTTTCTTTTTATGCAATTCGCGCAATTCCTGTTTGAGGATCTTGCCGGTTTTGGTCATGGGCATCTGCCGGATGAATTCAACCTCCCGCGGATAAGCATGGGCCTCCAGCTTGGATTTCACATGTTGCTGAATACTTTCCTGCAGGCGTGCATCCGGCTCGAACCCATCTTTGAGAACAATATAAGCCTTAACGATCTCACCTCTGATTTCATCGGGGACACCGATCACCCCGACCAGTTTTACGGCCGCATGTTTCATTAAACAGTCTTCAACTTCGCCGGGTCCGATCCGGTAACCCCCACTTTCAACCAGATCATCCTGCCTGCCTGTAAACCAGAAATGACCGCTTTCATCCCTGGTTCCATAATCGCCGGTAAGCATCCAATCACCGCTAAATTTTTTCCGGGTGGCCTGCGGATCGCCCCAGTATTCGATAAACATGACCGGATCCGGACATCGAACCGCAATCTCACCGAGTTCCCCTGCTCTGGCAATATCGCCGCTGGCGGTGATAATTTCAACCTGATGCCCGGGAACCGCCTTGCCGATGGCCCCCGGAACCACGTCCATCACTTCCGAGCAAAAACCGATGACAAAATCGCATTCGGTCTGGCCATATTGCTCGTTTAAGTCTATCCCCAACGCTCTCCGGCTCCATTCATAAAGCTCCGCTCCCAATGTTTCACCACCGGCGGTTATGGATCTCAAGCGAAGATCATATTTTTCTTTTGGATTTTCCACGGCGTGCATCATGAGTCGTAAAACCGTGGGAACCGCCATCATATTTCGGACACCGTATTTGGCCATGAGAAAAAACGCTTCAGCAGGATCAAATTTTCTGGCTCTGAATGCCAGAACCGGATAACCGTGGTGCAGGGTCGGAAAGAGGGTATCGTATGAACCGCCGATATAGGCCCAATCCAGTGGAGTCCACACCAGATCGCCTTTTTGCGGAAATAGATTATGATAGAATTCAAAACCGGGAAGGATTCCCAGCAAAATGCGGTGGGCATGCAGCGTGCCCTTGGGGGGACCCGTCGTGCCGGACGTGTAGATGATCAGGGCCGGATCATTCGCCCGTGTTAAGACCGGCTTGAAATGCGGGCTGCCCTTTTGCAGACACTCCCAGAAATCCAGAACCCCCGGCTGCCCGTCAGAATCAACCACCAGGATCAATTTCAGCTCGGGCAGGCGTTCTCTGATTTCCAGGATTTTTGGCAAATTAAGGTTATCGGTAATCACGGCCCGGGCAGCACTGTTTTCAAGCCGGTATTCGATCGCCAGGGAACCAAAAAGCGTCAGCAGCGGCAAGGCAATGCCACCAAGTTTGTAGGTGGCAATATGAGAGATTAAGGTCTCGGGGCATTGCGGCAACAGGATGCCGACCCGATCCCCTTTTTGGATGCCGTGGGCCATGAGGGTATTCGCCAATTGATTCGAGCGTGTTTTCAAATCCCCAAAAGTGTAACGCTGCTCTTTACCGTTCGGCGCCAAATAGATGAGCGCCAGCCGGTCTTTTTCATGGGCCCATTTGTCACAGACATCAACACCGATATTATAGTGCTCGGGAATTTTCCAGGAGAACTGATCATAAATTTCTGCATAGGTCCTGCCTGCCAGCATGGATACCTCCCCCATTTGATCATTTTTGCGGCTTCTTTTTCATCCGGGACAATTTATCGGCCACAAAACGTTCTTGATTTCCAGACGTGACGCAGGCCAGCAAATGCTCGGCCTCAAGCGCCAGAATCTGCTCGAAACTGGAGTGGAGTCCCTCATCTATAGCCATGCGCGAAAGCTTAAGCGACAAGGGCGAGTTGCGGCCAATACGTTCACACATATTCAGGGCCGCATCCAGAAGTTGGGCTTCAGGGACAACCTGGTTGACCAGGCCGATCTGCAACGCCTGTTGCGCATCGATAATCTCACCGGTAAACACCAATTCCTTTGCTTTTCCCAATCCCACCAGCTGCGAAATCAGCTTGGTGCCGGCACTGGTAATGGTCAAGCCCACACCGGTTTCAGGAAAGCCGAATTTAGCATCCTGAGCGGCGATTCGAATATCGCAGCTCAAGGCGAATTCCAGGCCGCCGCCGACCGCATATCCCCTTATGGCCGCAACCAACGGTTTGCCCAATTTTAAAATGACCCGCTGGGTTTCCTGTAAGCCATCGATCTCTTTTTCCCACTGGGAGCGGCTTTTGCCCGATTGGGTCTCTTTGAGATCTTCACCGGCGCAAAAGGATCTGCCGGCGCCGGTCAAAATAACCGATACAACATCTCCATCTTCGCGCGCAACATTCAGCTGGGTGATTAAACCATTTAACAAATCCGGATTGATGGCGTTCAGTCGCTCCGGCCGGTTGAGCGTGATGACGCCTACGTTCTTTTCCCGGTGATATCTTACGGCTTTCTTTTTCACATCTAACACTCCTTTGCCTTGACAGATTCACAACGATGGCTCTAATACCTGTTTAATGGTAATTTTTAAAATATGATCACCCGTTGTGCAATGCTTTTTATTCGAATCCATCTCAAAAATGCATCTACCGTCCGATGTTTAGGCACTTCTGACTATGGGAGGAGAATCCTTTAAATGGGAGATATTCGAATCACCGGCATCATTGGCAGCCCGCGGCTGAAGAAAAACACGCATACCCTTGTTCAGCAGGCCCTGGACGGTTGCAGGAGCGAAGGGGCATCGGTTGAAACGGTATATCTCAATAAGTTAAAAATCAAACCCTGCCAGGCGCACAAAGTCCAGGATGGAAAGGGCTGTATCATGCGGGATGATATGGATGCCATCTATGAGATATTCGAAACAAGCGACGGTTTGATCCTGGGGACACCGGTTTTCTATAATTCGGTGTCGAGCCAGATGAAATTGATGATCGACCGATCCTATTGTCTGGCCAAGGCGGTGTCGGTAGGGCCGGGCAAACGCCAATACGTAACGGCAGTTGAAAAGCGCAAAAAAGGAGTGGTCATCTCGGTTGGCGGAAGCGGAACCAATCCGGACTGTGTTCTTCCGATATTTGATATCTGGTCGAGTGAGGTGAATCTTGAAATCATCGATTCGCTGTGTGTCAGCGAAGGCCAGCTCGGGAAACCACCCATGGAAAGCAAAAAGACATTGGAAGCGGCATTTGAAAAAGGCCGCGACCTTGTGAGGTATTTGCTGAAGAATTCCTGTTGATTTGCAGATCAATATTTTTTAATACGGTTATGCAAAAAGCCCAAGTTAAGCGCTTTCAACCACGAAGCGCACGAAGGACACGAAGCGGGATTTTAACTTTATTCAATTATGCCGTTGTGATCTTCGTGTTCTTCGTGGTGAGATAACTATCGGACGTATTCAGAAAGGAATCATACCATGACGAGAAAATTTAAAGCCGGTTTTCATAACATTTCGGGTTTTGGGCTAAAGTCGCTTTCTGACAGTGAAGTGGAATTCATTCACCAGACAACTCTGCAAGTATTGCAGCATACCGGCCTCAAGATTTACGGCGAGGAGGCCATAAAGATTTTTCACGGCGCCGGCGCCGTCGTCGAGAAATCCGGGGACCACGCGATTGTTAAAATCCCGCCGGTGATTGTCGAAGACTGCATCCGGCAGGCGCCCCGTATCTTCGGGTGCTACGGAAGAGAGCGCGAGGACGACTTGATTCTCGAGCCGTCGCTCGTCAGCTTGAGCTGTGCAGGGGGGTGTGTAAACGTTATCGATCCCTATACCCTGGAGCACCGGCCGGCCATGAAAAAGGACTGCGGCAACATTGCCCGGATTTGCGATTCTCTGGATGAAATCGGTGTTTTGCTGCGGCCCTGTATTCCCAATGATGTGCCCGCCGATATATATCCGGTTCATGCCCTGGAAGCTATTTTGACGAACACCTCGAAACATGTTTTGATCGGGCCGGATAATGCCAAAAATCTACTTAAAATGATAGAGCTCGGTGCGGCCTGTGCCGGCAGCATGGAGGAATTCAGGAAGCGACCCGTTTTCAGCGCCTCAATCTGCCCCACCAGTCCGCTGACACTGGCGCGAAATGTCTGTGAAATGATTGTGGAAGGCGCACGCCAGGGGGTTGGGCTATTTATCGTTCCCATGGCCCTGTCCGGTGCCATTTCCCCGGCGACCATCGCCGGGACACTGGTGACAACGAACGCGGAGATACTGGGCAGCATCATTCTGGCCCAGTTGACGACCAGGGGTGCGCCGTGCATCTACGGGAATCTGAGCACGATTATGGATATGAAAACCGGGCTTGCCGCCGTGGGAGCACCTGAAGTGGGGCGGGTCGCGGCGGGTATAATTCGACTGGCCAAATATTATGGCCTTCCCAGTCTGGGCGGCGCAGCCATGTCCGACAGTAAAATCCCGGACGCCCAGGCCGCCTACGAATCTGCTTTCAGCGTCATGCTAACCGCATTGGCCGGCGCGAACATCGTTTTTGGCATGGGGGGACTTGACCATCTGTTGACCTTTGACTGCGCAAAACTCATCATGGATGTCGAATTGGAAAGAATGGTGGTGAACGTCCTCGGGGGTATTGAAGTTTCAGATGATTCGGTGGCGCTGGATGTCATTCACCGGGTCGGGCCGGCGGGAGAATTTCTGACCCAGCAGCACACCTACGACCACATGGACGATTTCTCTCAGAATAAATTATTTGACCGGCGTGCGCGGGATGTCTGGGTCGAACAGGGCTCCAAAAACCTGACGGAGCGGGCCTACGAGAAGGCCCGCCACATTATCGAAAACCATAAACCCAAACCTCTGCCGGAAGCGGCTGCTGCAGCCATGCAGAAGATTACCGCGGAATACGCGGCGGAGCTCGGCATTGGCCAATCTTAGAAGTGGTTTCAAAATTCCAGATCAGGCTTCCCGCTTGAACGCGGGATTGCACGTCTTGATTTTAACAAATTAATGTGTGCATCAAGGCCCCGCTAAGCGGGATTACATATCTGATCTTAAAAGATTAAGGTATGCATCAAGGCGCCCTGCGAATTTAAAGCGGAGCGTTTCGATCGTGGCTGGAAGCCACTCCCACAGCTCTCATTTTAAGTGGGAGCGGCATCTTGCCGCGATCGATTCACCAATGGACAACACAGTCCCGCCACAGGCGGGAGCCTTTTGAGCACCTTAAATAATCTTTAAAAATAAATGCGAAATCCCGCTTCATAAAGCGGGGAGATGGGATTTTGAAACCACTTCTAGTGTTCGGTCAGATTGCATCGGCAAAATGTTTCTTTACCACGGCGGAATAAACATAATCGATCATCGTTAAGAAATCGTAAACCGGCAGAGCCGTGGCCTGTTGAACGGCCTCGCTGTAAGGCGGCATCATGCTGCATTCCAGCAAAAGCGACCTGATTTCCGGATGGTCGGAAGTGATTTCCGTTGCCGCCTGCACGACTTCCGCCCGGATACCGTCACTGTCAAGGGTTCCGACCTCATCAACGACCGCATCTTTGAAATGCTTATCATGCTGCAGCCCGCGGATCACGAGCCCGGAAACATCATTCAAACCGATCTTGCCGAAAACCTCCGGGGTGAGGGAATCCGAATTGGCCGTCAGCACGCCGATCTTGGCGCCGGCCGGCAGGGTCGACTGGATAAACGGAATCTGCAACAGACTGGACAGAAAGACCGGTATGCTCACGGCCTTTTGAACCTCTTCATTAAAGATCGCCATAAAACCGCAGTCACCCGTAATCGCCTTCACGCCCTCGCGTTCGAGCTCCTGCGCACCGGCGATCATGCCCTCTATAAAGCTGTAATCGTGGGCGAAAATGCGATCGGTTAAAAGTCCTTCCACTGTTTTAAATCTTACGGGATAATCATAGCTTTTGGCGTTGCCGACATCGCCAAGGATAAACGGGGTTTCCGTGTCAAGCAAAAGGATGCCAATCGCCTCGCCGTAACTCGTCTGGCCTTTATTTGCCGTAAAAATCATTTCACCATTCCTTTCTAATTGTTGAAACCATTCTCATCTATTTTCATGCCTGGATTTTGCATAAGTCGGAGGCTTCCATAGGCAAGGCACTTAAGGGTGAAGTCGTAGTATACTACTTCGAGCCCTTAATAACGCAGCATATGGGAGCCTCCGGCTTACCCGAAGGGTGAAAATAGATGAGAAATTAAATCGATCTTCATCCGATTTGTTTTTTTATGAAAACTATTCTCATCTATTTTCATGCAAAATATTAAATCACAACCAGCTCCGTTGTCGCTGTCGATAACACCTCGGGGCCGTCTGCGGTCACCAGAACATTCGATTCGATGTTATAATGCCCGTAGTTTGTCACCACGGTCGGCTCTATCGTCACCACCATTCCGACCTTCAACTCGGTATCATCGAAAAGCGCAATGTGGGGTGGCTCGGTGGTGGCCATCCCGATTCCATGGCCAACTCGGTTGGCCCTGTTCGATTGCGCCGACGAGCAGTCGCCGTCTCCCCAAAATTCCTTCAACCCGGCCTTCTCAAATTCGCGGTTGCATAATTGCGAGAGGTCTGACGCCTTTATGCCGGGTCGGATGGCCGCCACAGCAGTATTGCTGACTCCATTTACGATGTCATACATGTTCTTTTGCTCGGATGAAGGTTCACCGATGGCGGCGATCCTCGAAAAATCTGATGAATAACCATTTACCTTGCACCCGGTGTCGATCCAGAGCAGATTGCCCTCTTCCAGGGCATGTTCACTGGGGTTCGGTAAAAATCCACTCTCATAATTATAGGGCCCGGAATTGCTCAGAGTCCAGACGGCCGCCCCGCCTAACTCGACGGCGGTGTCGTATAAAATCTTGGCTGCATCTTTTTCCGTCATACCGGGCTTGACGGTACTGAAACATTTTTCAAAGGCCTGGCTGCTGATCGAACAGGCTTTGCGCATGTATTCAACCTCCGCATCTGATTTTACCAATCGCAGACCCCAGAATAGATCGGAGGCATCAACGAAATCGGCTCCGGGAAGCTCTTGGGTCATTCTGACGAAATCATTATACGGCAACCCCAACCGCTGTTCGTTCCCCAGCTCTGCGCCGATCCGCCCTGTGTTCAAGCCCAGCTCGCCCCATATCGATTTTAACATATCGAACGGTAAGGCCCCAAAGGGTGAATAGGTCCGAATATCATCCACCCAGGACTCGCGCTTCTGAGAGTGCTCAAAGAAATCATGAACGACCAGCATCGGCTTTCCTTTTTGCGGCAGCACCATAATCGTTGGCCTGGAAAATGAAAAGTCCCCATGGCCACCACTGAAGTAGGTATAATTGGCGGATTCAGTGATGAACAGGGCATCCAACCCTTCAGCCCGCATTCCCTCCCGGGCTCTTTCCCATCGGTTTTCATATTCTGACTTGGGAAAACGCTTGTATTCTAAGCTCATTGGCAAAACCTCCTTTGTAGAAGTGGGTTTCATATTAAGCATGCGACAATTAACAAATCAATTAAAAAAAAGATAAAGAATAAAGCATCCATAATGGGGATAAGCAAAATTCATGGTGCGTTTATCGTTTCGATTTTCAAAGTGCTCAACCAAAAATGTGCCATTGCTGATTCAGTAGGCAGATTCAAGGGATTTCCGGTTGAAATACGCGCGAAAGTTAATTAATATAAAAGTTTTGTAAGGAGAAACCGTTGAAAAATAAATCCCCATACGTGATCGCCTGTGCGGTGCTGGCGCTCGATATCAAACATGCCGCCGAGGAACTGGGAACGGAGGTCGGCACCAAATTCCTGGAAGGCGGGCTTCACAACCGCCCCAACCTGCTTCGCGAAAAACTGCAGGCCGCCATCGACGAAATTTCGGCTTCCGGCCGCTGTGACCGTATTATCGTCGGATACGGCATATGCGGTCGCGGAACTGTTGGAATCCAAAGCCGGGATATTCCGCTGGCAGTGCCGAAGGTCCATGACTGCATCGCTCTTTTTCTGGGAGGCGATGCAGCGTATCGGCGTGAATTCAAAAAATATCCGGGCACCTATTACATATCGGGGGGCTGGTATGAAGAAAAAACAGAACCGATTTCCCAGCAAAAACAGTCGGCTTATTACGGAAGCGAAAAACTTAATTATAAGGAGCTGGCAGAAAAATATGGTGAGAGCGAGGCTAAAGAGACCATCGAGTTTCTGAGCACCTGGCAAAAAAATTATCAGAGAGCCGCCTTCATCGAAACCGGAGCAAAGCGTTCACCCAAGTATGAAAAGTATGCCAAGGAAATGGCACGGGAATACGGCTGGAAATACGAAAAACTGGTCGGCGACCAGTCGCTGATCAAAGCGCTTCTGACCGCCCGCAAGACGACCGACGAAATCCTGGTGGTTCCGCCGAAGCACGTGATCGAGTTCGACGCCATGCAATCAAGCCTTGCGGCCAATCCGATCTGGGCCCCGGGGTCATACCGGCCGGCGGAAGCCGAAGTTACCGCAATCGACAAAGGCGGCGTTGATGAAACAGAGACTGCCTATCTGAAAATCGGGCTGGGAATCGATGCCGGCGGAACTTACACCGACACGGTTATCTATGACTTTGAGCGGGATCAGACCATCAGTAAAAGCAAAGCCCTGACCACCAGGTGGGATTTTACCATAGGTATTAACAACGCCCTGGCGAAGCTGGATCAGCAAAAACTGCGCGAGGTGGAGATGGTGTCCCTTTCCACCACCCTGGCAACCAACGCCATTGTTGAAGGCGAAGGCCAGAAAGTCGGCATGATTATCATGCCGCCCTATGGCCGCTTCGAACCGCAAGATATCCTATACGAGCCAAAGACCATCATTTCAGGGCAGCTGGAAATCACCGGAAAGGAAATCCTGCCGGTGAACGAAAATGAAGTGAAACAGGTCGTACGGCGAATGGTAGCCAAAGACCAGGTCAAAGCCTTTGCTGTATCCGGCTATGCGGGCGCGATTAACCCTGAGCATGAACTGAAGGTCAAACAGATCATCCGGCAGGAGACCGGGCTGTTCGTCACCTGCGGCCACGAGCTGTCGCAAATCCTGAACTTCAAAACACGCGCGCACACGGCCATGTTGAACGCCCGCATCATTCCGAAACTGACCCAATTGCTGTTGGACCTGGAGAAGGTGCTCGCACAGCGAAACATTTTGGCCCCGATCGTGGTCGTCAAGGGTGATGGAACCCTGATGAGTGCCGCCATGGCTAAAGAACGGCCGGTAGAGACAATTTTATCAGGACCGGCGGCAAGTGTGGCCGGCGCATTTCATTTGACAGGATTGAGAGACGCATTGGTCGTGGATATGGGTGGCACCACAACCGACACAGCGGCAGTGGTGGACGGCGCGGTGAGCGTCTGTGAGACGGGATCCAACGTCAGCGGCCACAAGACCCACGTGAAAGCGCTGGAGATCCGTACGGTGGGGCTGGGCGGTGACAGTCTGATCCAATATGAAAGAGGACAGTTTTTCCTCGGACCCCGTCGGGTGGCGCCCATCGCCTGGCTCGGCGCAATATACAGCGGAACGGAGAAGGCGCTTGATTTTCTCAAGATGCACCTGGACCGCTATACCCTTTCCACCCGGGATATGCAAATTCTGGCCCTGACCGGATCTGCAGATAATCTTGACTTAACGCCTCTGGAGACAAAAATTGTCACGCTTTTGAAAGCAAGGCCGTATTCCATTGACGAGCTGCTCAAGCGAACCGAGTCCCTGTTGGAAATGAGCTTGAATCTTGAAGGCCTGGAAAAGAATTTTATCATTCAGCGCTGCGGCCTGACTCTCACCGATCTGCTGCATGTGACGGATCGCTTTAACCGCTGGGACAAAAATGCGGCCGAGCGCTTCTGCCGGATGTTTTCCCGGCTGGCAAAAATGGACATCCCGCAAATGGCAGAACATCTGCTGAACATGGGAGAGACTCGCCTGACGATGGAGCTGTTAAAACGGCAACTGGATGACGAGGTCGATCCGGATGCCCTGCACACCTGCCCGGTATGCAAGACCCTCGTTAACAATTTGCTCTCGGATGGAAGCCATTCGTATGCGGTCCGAATCGATCTGAAGCGACCGGTGGTCGGCATTGGCGCACCGATCCACTTTTTTCTGCCGCGTGCCGCCAAAGCCCTGGGCACCCAAGCGGTATTGCCTGAAAATGCCGATGTCGCCAATGCCATCGGCGCGATAACCAGCAATGTGGTCGTCAAGCGTCAGCTGCGCATTATCCCGGATGAGGAGGGCGGATTTCTGATTGAAGGATTGGCCGGCGTGAGGCACTTTAAAAAATTCGAAGATGCCGATGCCTTTGCGCGGGACGAATTGGTGCAGCGGGTAAGAGGTTTGGCCCGTATCGCCGGTACCAGCGCGAAGGAAATAAAGCTGAAGATCGAAGACAAGATTCCCAAAACCGCTGACGGCAAGCAGATATTCCTGGGCCGCACCATTTATGCCAATCTGACCGGCCGGCCGGATATTGTCGTGAAGCAAAACCTGCACCGCAAAGCGGCTCCCGCCAACTAGAAAAGGTGTCAGGTGTCAGAATTCAGAGGACAGAGATCAGAGGACAGAAGACAGATGATAAAAACTGGAGCATGAAACACCCAGTCTGACCTCTGTCTTCTGTTATCTGTCATCTGTCTTTTGTTTCCTGACACCCGAAACCTAATTATTCCTGTCACCAAAATAAAACCGAGTTTTGCAAATTACCCGCGCGACCTGACACCGGCGACTTTACTGATGGATTCGCGGGTGATCAGAATAATGCCCGCCATGACGAGTCCGGCGCCGATCAACTGTATCGGCGAAAGGCGTTCTCCCAGTAATACGGCAGCCAAAAGAATGGTGAAAACCGGCTCGGCGTTC
>Ga0316583_10000380_pt1 | contig 12842 bp, 9 predicted proteins | sample J_170502JBrBrA_D_FD_204513 | JGI IMG/M metagenome (GOLD analysis project Ga0316583, IMG submission 204513) | Rhizosphere microbial communities from salt marsh grasses in Alabama, United States - J_170502JBrBrA | ecosystem: Host-associated > Plants > Roots > Rhizosphere | place: USA: Alabama... | reverse complement strand
TATATGTTTGATGACAAAGCTAAATCGGTAATTAATTATTTTATCGGTGTAGCACGTGCTGATGATATAATAGTTAATGTAATTCTTCCATATTCTTCGATCTATTTCGAATTGTTTGGTAAGAAAAACATCACTGATAAAGTCTTTAGAATATATCTGAATTATATTCAAAAAAGTGAAAGTCGACTGGTTAATGATATTTCCAAATATTTATCGGTTGAAAGGAAACAAAACGTGAGCGTTTACCATCAGGGAATAATCAATCTTTACAGAAACTTTTGTTCGCAAAGAAAATGCTTGAATTGTGAGATAGGAAAAAAGGTGTTTAACTAATTATTATTAGCCAGTTTTTGAATATCGTCCCTTAATTTAGCAGCCCGCTCATATTCTTCCGATTCGATAGCCTCTCTTAATTTTGTTTGCAGGGCAGCAATCTTGGCCTCTTTAGTATTAGGTAAAGGCTCATTTTCAGAAGTTCTTTTAGTTACTTTATCAGTCTCTTCGCTGGGAATAAAAGCTGCGGCGTCCATAACCGATTCCGCTACAAATATTGGTGATTGAGCCCTTACTGCAAGAGCAATTGCATCACTTGGGCGTGCATCAATTTCATTAGTTAATGTGGACATTTCGAGAATAATTTTGGCATAAAATGTATTTTCCCGAAGTTCATCTATTAAAACTTCAGTTATCGTAGCCCCAACATTATCAAGAAAACTCTTTAATAAATCGTGTGTTAAAGGGCGGGGAGGTTTTATCCCTTCAATTTCAAGTGCAATTGCCTGTGCCTCAAAAGCGCCGATTATTATCGGAAGTCTTCTGCTACCGTGCATCTCTTTCAAAAGTATTGCATATGCTCCACCCGTTGAGGGACTGGATGATAAGCCTAAAATTTCACATTGAATCTTATTCAATTAATTCACCCGATAATTTATCCTTTAATCTTTTTTATTTCTTTTGTCAATTCAGGTAATATTTCAAAAACATCTCCTGCAATACCATAATCTGCGACACCGAAAATAGGTGCTTCTTTATCTTTATTAATGGCAACAATATACTTTGAAGATGACATTCCTGCCAGGTGCTGAATTGCACCAGAAATTCCGCAAGCAACATATAAAGATGGTGAAACTGTTTTTCCAGTTTGCCCGACCTGTTCCCTGTGGGGACGCCAGCCAGCATCAACTGCAGCTCTTGAGGCTCCAACTGCGGCGCCAAGCGCATCGGCTAATTCTTCAACAAGCTTGAAATTTTCAGGAGCTTTTAAACCACGTCCTCCGGACACTATAATATCAGCTTCAGCTACATCCATCTTTCCCTCTGATTTTTTAAATTCTACAACTTTTGTTGAAAGATCAGGTGAAGTTACATCTTTAGTCGTTTGATTCAAATTGACTCCATCAACTGGAAGAGCTTTAAAAACATTAGGACGAATTGTTATTACTTTAATAGGACTTGTAACTTTAACATCCATCAATGCCTTACCTGCATAAATAGGTCGTGTAGCGATAACGCTTCCATCAGATGCCCCTAAATTTACGCAGTCAATCAGGCATCCTGCATTTAATTTAACTGCCACTCGCGGTGCAAGATCTTTTCCAAGAGAACTATCTGAAAAAATAATATATTCAGCTTCGATCTCTTTTGCAAAATTTACCACAATATCGGTGTAAGCGGAAGATGAATAATTTGTCAGATCAGCATTCTTAAAGAGTGTTACATCACCAACTCCATATTTTGCGATTTCATTTAGATTATCAACATCATTGCCTACAACAATCGCTTTTGTTTGAAGGCCGAGATCCTTTGCAAGACCTGATACTGTCGTAACAACTTCAAATGCTGATTTCTTTAATTTATTTTCTCTTTGTTCTAATACTGCAAGAATAGTTTTTGCCATAATATTAAAATTCCTTTAAATTACTTTAGCTTCATCCCTTAATAATTTTACCAGTTCTGGAACAGCAGAAGCATCAGTCCCAAGTATTCTACCCGGTTTTTTAGGCTCAGGCAGTTTTAGCTTCAATACTTCAGTAAAATTTTCGGATGCGGCAGCCGGTTTTTCTTCAATTGTTTTCTTTTTAGCTGCCATTATTCCCTTCAAAGATGCATATCTAGGTTCGTTAAGCCCTTTTTGTGCTGTAATTACTGCAGGCAAATTGGCTTCAACAACCTCTTTACCGCCTTCAATTTCTCTTTCAGCGGTTATTTTATTTCCTTCAATGTTTAATCCTACAACTACCGAAACACAGCTATATCCCAGCAATGCAGCAGTCAGTTGCCCAATAATGGAATTATCATAATCAACAGACTGCTTTCCCAAAAATACAAGTTCGCAACCAAGTGATTTAATTTCTTCGGACAATGCTTTTGCTACAGCGAATGAATCTCTACTTTTTTCATCTTTTAGTAAAACTCCTTTGTCGACCCCCATCGCAAGAGCTTTTCTTATGCTTTCTTTGCTGTTATCATTTCCGACACTAATAGCGATTACTTCGGTATCTCCACCCAATTTTTCTTTTGTCTTTAATGCTTCTTCAACAGCATATTCGTCATAAGGATTTATAATAAAAGTAACGCCATTAGGATCAATTGACTTTTCATCCTGTCCGATTTTAATTTTTGTTGCAGTGTCTGGAACGTGGCTCACACATACTGCTATTTTCATCGATCCTCCGTAAAAATCATTTATTTTTATCAAAAAATAACCATTAATTCTTATAGATTCAATTGAAGAGGTTTATAATCAAATCAATCCTTTATTTTTCTTTTAAAAGTCTGAAATCAAAATGTGCAAATTATAATCTTTACCTTTTTTTAATTATTTTTTAAGTTAGTTATTATGGAAGAGTTGACTAAAGAAATACAAAAATCCGCTCCCGAAATTGATGTACTGACAGAGGATACCGTAAACACCGGACTTGAGAGCAGGGTAGTGCTATATAATGATGACTGGCATACATTCGATGAGGTAATTGCACAGTTAATCAAGGCGATTCATTGTTCATTTGAAAAAGCCAGGGCACACGCTTTCGAAGTACATATTAAGGGGAAATCCATCGTATTTACCGGTCAATTGAAAGATTGTCTAAGAGTATCAGGAATTCTTGAAGAGATTGAACTCACCACAGAAATTGTTACCTGAATTACTTCATAAAGCCCGTCAAATTTTTTAAAGTATCAAATAGCTAATTAGAATCTAAGATACTATGTTCAGGTAGTGCCCCAATTTCAGTTTAGCAACCATAGCAAACCATCATTTTGATCCTCTTTGCCAAAAGGCAGGACTCGAGATGAAAATTTATGAAATCCGGACAAAGCAAAATTATAAACCTGAGTGCACTCAGTATTCCTGACGTTCTCTTTAATGTAATTCCCTGATTTCCTGCAATGTCACCTATTTTGACTATTGAATAACTCAGATATTTTGGCTGTTTTTCATTAGTTCTGAAATATAAAAAGACCTCTATTTTGTTTGTCAATTTTGTCAAATTAGAGCAAATTTTTGGACCTGTTTTGGGGATTTTTATAGGAGGTACATGCCAGTTGTATAGGAGGTGAGCAGGGAATAGAAAAGTCTGCCAAATTGGCAGACTTCATATATGAGCCTATATGTTGGCAAGTGTATGAAGCTCTATTATTACTCTTAAGCAACATGAAAGTCAAGATTAAAAGGAATAGAAGGCAACTTTAGCCAATAAATGTGTAATTACAGTTAATATTTCGGACTGATTTTAGTTTAGCCAAAATGCCTGGTGTTTTTCTACTTTTCAAATTAGGAAACTAACACATAGCTGATTTCGTTGTTTATCCTTTGGTTTCTAATTATATTTAAAATTTAATAATAGATTTATAAAGGATTTTGTGAAAAATATTAGAAATGATATTAGAAATATTGCGATAATTGCACACGTTGATCACGGAAAAACCACGCTGGTTGACCATATGCTAAGGCAAACAGGCGTTTTTAGAGAAAACCAGCACATTGAAACAAGAATAATGGACTCTAATGCACTTGAGAAAGAAAGAGGAATTACCATTCTTGCAAAAAATTTAAGTGTAATCTATCAGGGAATTAAGATAAATATTGTTGATACACCCGGTCACGCTGATTTTGGTGGAGAAGTAGAGCGCACATTAAGAATGGTTGATGGAGTTTTATTGCTAGTTGATGCTGCGGAAGGTCCGCTGCCACAAACGAAATTTGTTTTGAAAAAATCCCTCGATCTTGGCCTAAAGCCAATTGTAGTTATTAACAAAATTGATAGAAAAGATGCCCGCCCTGATGATGTTTTGAACGAAGTTTTTGATCTTTTTGTATCTCTCGGTGCATCTGAAGATCAGCTTGATTTTCCGTACGTTTGGGCGATCGCAAAGCAGGGAATTGCAAAATTAAAATTAGAGGATGAGGGCAAGAATCTTTATCCGCTGTTTGATGTTATTTTAAATTCCGTTCCTGCACCGGTTGCAAATCCTGAAGAGCCATTCCAAATGCTGATTTCAGCAATAGATTACAATGATTATCTGGGAAGAATCGGAATCGGAAAAATACACTCTGGGGAGGTTAAAATTGGTGATAATATTGTTTTGATTTCGCGTGAAGGAAAAAAATCAAACGCAAAGATATCTAAACTTTATATCTACAGAGATTTTCACCGGGTTGAAGTTGTTGAACTCTTTGCTGGAGATATTGGTGCCGTAGCTGGGCTTGAAGATGTAAATATTGGAGAAACTATTGCCAGTCCCGCTAAACCGGAAGGACTTCCTTTTACAACTATAGATGAGCCTACCATAACAATGAATTTTATGGTAAATAATTCGCCATTTGCCGGGCAGGAAGGGAAGTATGTTACTACCAGAAATTTAAGCGAAAGATTATCAAGAGAATTAAAATCAAACGTCAGTCTAAATGTTGAAATGACAGATTCACCTGACTGCTTTAGAGTCAGCGGCAGAGGAGAACTTCACCTTGCGATTCTTATTGAGAATATGAGAAGGGAAAATTATGAAATGCAACTAAGTAAACCGCAGGTTATCCTGAAAAGAATTGCAGATGTTTTATGTGAGCCCGTCGAACACGTTATTATTGATGTTCCTGAAGAATTTGTCGGGATTGTAATTGAAAAGCTTGGAAAACGTAAAGGTGAAATGAAAAATATGATAACATTCAATGAAAACACGAGAGTGGAATTTTTAATCCCGTCAAGAGGTTTAATTGGATACAGAGCTGAGTTTATGACTGATACTAAAGGAACGGGAATTTTACATCATAATTTTGAATCTTATGAACCGTATAAAGGAGATATTCAGCAAAGGCAGCGTGGTGCGTTGGTTTCTATGGAAACTGGAGTTGCATCTTCTTATGCAATGTTTAAGCTTCAGGAACGTGCAGTATTTTTTATTGAAAACGGTACAAGAGTTTACGAAGGCATGGTAGTAGGAGAAAACTCACGTGAAAATGATATGCGTGTAAATGTAACAAAAACTAAACAGCTCACAAATATGCGTGCATCAGGTGCAGATGAAGCAATACGTCTTGAGCCGCCGACAATTCTCACTTTAGAACAGGCAATAGAATGGATAACAGATGATGAGTACGTGGAAGTTACTCCGGAAAGCATAAGAATAAGAAAAAAATATTTGACCGAAATGGATAAAAAAAGCGCGAGACTGGCAACAAAACAAAAAGTTTCAGAACAAACAGTATCTTAATGAATTAATTTTGGGGAATAAAAAATAGAGGTAAAATTATGTCTGATAATCCTACAGTTGGTTTAAAGCCGGAAATTTTATGGCAAAGATTTTATGAAATATCACGTGTGCCAAGGCCATCCAAAAAAGAGGAAAAAATAATAAAGTATCTTAAAAATTTTATTTCGGAAATGAATCTTAAATATAAGCAGGATAAAATTGGCAACATCGCAATTTCAGTACCTGCAACCCCTGGTTATGAAAACGCACGTAAGGTCATTTTGCAGGGACATATCGATATGGTTTGTGAAAAAAATAAAAGCACAAAGCACGATTTTGAAAATGATCCAATTAAGTTGGTAAGGCAGGATGGGTGGATAGCTGCGGAAGGAACAACGCTGGGAAGTGATAATGGAATCGGCGTTGCGGCTGGCTTAGCTGTTATCACAGATAAAGAAGTTGTGCATGGGCCACTTGAAATTCTATTAACAGTTGATGAAGAAACGGGACTTACAGGCGCAACCAATATTAAGAAAGACCTGATAAGTGGTGATATTCTTCTAAATCTGGATTCCGAAGAAGATGGTGCATTTTATGTCGGTTGTTCCGGTGGAATAGATACATCTGCTGAATTTAAATTAGAGCTAACTCCAGTTCCAAAGGGAATGCAGGTATATGATTTAGTTGTTACCGGCCTAAAAGGGGGACATTCAGGCCTTGATATTCATACGAAAAGAGGTAATGCTATCAAAATCATAGGAAGAGCTCTGGGTCAATTAGCATCATTGAATTTTTCAATAGCAGGAATAGAAGGAGGCAGCCTGAGAAATGCAATTCCAAGAGAGACTGAAGCTCTAATTCTTCTTAAAAAATCTGATGTCAGCAAAGCAAAAAGGATCTTAAAAAGGTTTGAAGCTGAAGTACAAAATGAATTAAAAGTATCTGATAGTGGTTTTAAAATTGAATTCAAGAAATCAAAGGAAGCAGTTAAAAAAGTTCTTAAAAAGTCATTCGGTAAAAAGATTATTGATGTTTTATTGGGCCTGCCAAACGGCGTGATAGCAATGAGCCAGGAAATTCAAGACCTTGTGGAAACATCAACTAGTCTAGCTACTATACATACAACTAAGAAGTCATTATTAATAGCAACAAGCCAGAGAAGTTCGGTCAATAGTGCAAACCAGTATATATCCGATAGTGTGACAGCAGTATTCGATCTGGCTGGTGCAAAAGTTAAAACAAGTGACGGCTATCCGGGATGGGTACCGAATCTTGATTCAAATATTCTCAATTTATCAAAAGAAGTTTATAAGCAACTCTTTAATAAGGAACCGGAAATTAAAGCCATTCATGCAGGACTTGAATGCGGTATACTGGAAGGCAAAAATCCTGGAATGGATATGGTATCCTTTGGTCCTACTATTCAGGGAGCGCACTCGCCAAATGAAAGAGTTAACATTGAAACCGTGGAAAAATTCTATAATTTATTGAAAGGCATTCTCAAAAGAATAGCAGAAAATAATTAAAATAGTCTGGTTCCTAATGCAATACAGCGTCATTTCTCATTGACAAATAATTAATAAAGGATAATTACATTTGATAATTATTCTTGTAAAATGGATTACAAAATAAAAATTATCTTTACAAGTTAATTATCCACCGAAGAATCCCGGGTATTTGTAGCTGATGATGATAAAAGCACTCAAAATATTACTTAATTCAATCTTGTCCATAAAATATTGTATCTGAAAATTTATAAAGAGTTTTAATCATTTTTGTACTATTAGTTTTTTATATCTTTCATAATATTATATGAAAAATAAAACAATTGACAAAAGTAGTCACAGCGAGCAGAACCTATATCAAGCCCTTTTTGAAAACCATCCAAATCCAATAATAGCTTTTCATAGAGATACGCTAAAATTATTGTCAGCAAATAATGCAGCGGCAAAATTTTACGGATATAGTATTGAAGAACTTTTAAAGTTAACTGTGCTTGATATCAGGCCTGAGGAAGAAAAACAAAAATTTCTTGAGTATCATAAATCTTCTAAAATCAAGAATGAAAAAGCTGGGGTCTGGAAGCATAAGAAAAAAGATGGTTCAATAGTTCATGTTGATATAACACTGAAGGACATAATTATAAATGATCTGCCAATCAGAATTACCTCACTAATTGATGTAACTGAAAATGTAAAATCAAAACAGGCATTAAAAGAAGAAGAACTTAAATACCAAACTCTTGTTGAAACTGTAAGCGAAGGCATTGTATTAGCTGATAATGATGATATTATCAAATTTGTCAATAAACGTTATTGCGAGATGCTGGGCTATTCACGAGATGAGCTGGTAGGCCACATCGGGTATAAGATTTTGCTTGATGAAGAAACGCAGGATTTGATTAAAAAGAAGAATCTGGACAGGATAAAGGGAATTACTGACAAATATGAAATAAAAATGAAAAAGAAAGACGGTACGCCTATTTATTTGGAAGTTAGTGGCACTCCTGTTTATGATAATATTGGGAATGTTATAGGATCTTTGGGCGTCCACTCAGATGTTACTGAAAGAGTAAAAGCTATTGAAGCCATAAAGGAATCAGAAGAAAAATTTAGATCACTTGTCGAAAATTCAATTGTGGGAGTTTACCTTATTCAGGATAATATTTTTAAGTATATAAATCCGAGATTGGCTGAAATTTTCGAGTATAGTGTTGATGAACTGCTTAATAATAAAGGGCCCAGAGATTTAACCTTTTCTGAAGATTGGGAAATGGTAAAGGAAAATTTGAGGAAAAGAATTAATGATGAAGTTTATTCGATGCATTATAAATTTCGCGGAAGTACAAAAAATGAAAAAGTAATTTATGCAGAAGTATTCGGCTCAAAAATCACCTATCTTGGTAAGGCTGCTGTTATTGGTACTCTCCTTGATATCACTTCGAGCAGAGAGGCTGAAATTTCATTGAGAGAAAAGGAAGGTAATTACAGTAATTTAATTAGTTCTCTTTCAGATGCTATTTATGTATTGAAGGGCGAAAAACTGGTGCTGGTTAATCCAGCATGGGAAAGGCTTTTTGGAATTTCGGCTGAGGAAGCTACTTCAGAAAGTTTTGATATAATGCAGATTGTCGCGCCTGAAAGCTTACCATATGTGAATGAAAGATTTAAATTACACAAAGAGGGTAAAAAATCTTCATCAGTATATGAGATGAAAGGTATAACACGCAATAAAGGCATTAGGGAACTTGAGGTAACTGTTTCGGAAATTCTCTGGCAGGGGGAACGAGCTATTCAGGGGATTTATAGGGACATAACTGATTATAAAGAAGCTGAAAACGTTTTGCGATTGTCGGAAGAAAACTATAGAAATCTTTTCGAATTTGCCCCCATTGGAATATATCAGTCAACACTTGATGGAAAGATTTTAAATGCAAACATAAGACTTGCAAAGATTCTTGGTTATGATTCCGTAGAAGAGTTATTGACTCACAATATTATCGATTTTTATGCTGATAAATATCAAAGGGAAAAACTAATAGAGAAATTTAAGCCTAAAGGAGTGACTGCAAATGTGGAAATTGAATGGCTGAAAAAGGGCGGTGAGAGAATATGGATACAACTGGATGCCCACGTTCTGGCAAATTCAACTGAAGGTCTTCCATATTTTGAAGGGTTTGTGCAGGATATAAATGACAGGAAACTAACAGAAATAGCGCTGCATGCTGAAAAAGAAAAAGCTGAAGAGGCTAACCGTTTAAAAACAGCATTTTTATCCACAGTTTCGCACGAAATCAGAAGCCCATTAAATGCAATTATGGGATTTGGCAGCATTTTGCGAGATCTTTATTATGATAAATCAGAAGAAGATGTAAAGCAATTTTTCAATTCAATGGATGAAGCGGGAACAAGGCTGCTTGATACAATAACTCAGGTGCTGGATATTTCAAGGCTCGAAGCCGATGATTTTTCTTTAAATGTTAAACCAATTTCAGTAAATAAAACAATACAATCAGTTTATGAAGTTTTTAAGTTACAGCTTGAAAAGAAAAACCTGCAATTTGAATTTCAAGTGCCGGGTAAAGAAATCATTATTGAAACGGATGAATACTGTTTTGAAGGCGTTCTGGTTAATTTGATGAATAATGCAATAAAGTATAGCCATAAAGGCAAAATAACAGCGATCCTTTCTCGGACAAATGATAATGTCATATGTAGTATAAAAGATGAAGGGATAGGAATGTCGGAAGAATATCAGAAACACCTTTTTGAAACATTTAGCCAGGAAGATCTCGGACTTAGTCGAAGATACGAAGGAACCGGCCTTGGACTAGCAATTACAAAAAGGTATCTCGATCTATTAGGTGGGAAAATAGAAGTGCATAGCAAGAAAGGGGAAGGTACAACAATAACTTTTTCAGTTCCCCCAAGGTTTAATTAATTATTATTCCAAGCCAGTTTTCAAGGGTATTAATTACCTCTCGCTTTTGTTTATCGCTCAAGTCTCTAATTCGTGTAGCATGAGTTCCAAATTCTTTTATTTCTTCAATTGCATTGGTTTTGCCTTTTAGCTTCATTCCAGCGCCTCCTGACCAAGGATCATTCCCCCCATTAATGTAAACTATGTTATTACCATTATTTTGCAGCCACTCATTGATTTTTTGCAGCACTTCAGGGTGATATTCAACCTTTACGTTTTTAGGTAAGAAGTCCTTATACGATTCAAGTGGTTTTGATTTTATCAAGCCTAAAACTTGCTGAGAATTGTAATAAAAATTGTAATAACCCAATTCGGTAAATGATTGGTAAAATAATGGCTGCAAGTATTTTCCTTCTTTATCTGAAAATAAATCAAATCCTGACACATTGTTTAATTCATCAAAAAGCTGCTGTGGTGTTGCATTTCCATTTGGAATTTTATTGCAGCTACTTTTACCCCATTGCCAGAATGAAAATGGATATTCAAGGACAGCAAATTCAAATGCATTCTCCAAGCCAATTGAAAATTTGTATTTATTTTTTTGAGCTACTTTTTTAACCATAGGGATAATTTCTTTTCTATGTCTTAAAACATCAATTTGAAATTGTGTTATTTTATCCCTGCAATCCCTGGTCCCTACTTCGGATGAAATAAATTTATTTATTTCAGGATTTTCTTGTGCAAGATTTATTGGAGCAACATATGCAATAGTGGCATTAACATCTTCAGGATAATAATAACGGTAAAACAAACATGTCTGGCCGCCTTTGCTGATACCTGTGCTTATCCATTTATTATGCATAAATATTTTCTTAAATATAGATGTAACATGGTGCAGATCCGCTGCACATTGCTCTGAGGTTAAGTAGACCCAGTTCATATCTGCCGGTTTAGACTCATCGAAGAATCGATTTTCAACTATAATTTGGTTTGCATTTAATAATTTGGCAGGTTCGGTTATATAGTTCCTGTAGGCAGCATACCCTTCAGTTGATATTACAACGGGTGCATATTTGCTTTTGTAAGAGAGATAAATTTTTTGGGTGAATTTCTCACTTTTCGCATTGTTATGATCAAGTAATTGTTCAATCATTATTTTAAAAACTGATACATATCCTGAATCATTTTTAATTATCTCGGCGGAAGCGACACCAGGAATTGATTTTATTTCTTGAAGTAATTCTTCCGCTGTTTGCGGATAGCTGTTAATACCTATAAATAAATAAAGAATTATTCCCAACAAATAAATATTTACAAATCTCATCATAAAATATTCCCTATTTGTTTAATATCTGCTTAAGTGCAGACAAGCAGGCAGTAATATTTTCTTCATTTGAAGTATATCCCATAAGTCCAATTCTCCAAATTTTCCCTGCTAGCACTCCAAGTCCGGCGCCAATCTCTATATTAAATTCATTTAATAATCTGCTTCGTACCTTCGCATCATCGACACCCTCAGGAATTTTAATTGTTGCCAGTTCGGGCAGTCTCTGTCCTTCTTTTACAAAAATTTCCAGTCCTAATTTTTTTAATCCTGCAATAAATTTTTCACTGTTATTTTTATGTCTTTGCCATGAATTTTCAATACCTTCTTCTTGAAGCAACAACAAAGCTTCGTGCAGTCCGTAAAGAGCATTAATAGGAGCGGTGTGATGATAGGAACGTTTGGAAGCGCTGCCCCAGTAACTTACTACCAGGTTAATATCCATAAACCAGCTTTGTACTTTATGCTTCCGGTTTTTGATCAAATCAAGTGACTTTTGATTAAAACTTACCGGAGAAAGTCCCGGAGGACAGGAAAGACATTTTTGTGATCCTGAATAAATTGCATCTACATTCCACTCATCTACTTTTACAGGTATGCCTCCAAGAGACGTGACTGCATCAACTATGGTCAGACAATTATATTTATGTGAAATTTCGACTAAAGTTTTGGCGTCTGAAAGTGCGCCGGTTGAGGTTTCAGCTTGGACGAATGCAACCAATTTTGCATCCGGGTTTTTCTTGAGAGTATCTTCAAGTCTTTCAGGAGATATAGCTTCGCCCCAAGGCGCCTCAACAACTACCGGAGTTGCGCCACTTCTTTCTATTATTTCCTTCATCCTTCCACCAAAAACTCCGTTTATACAAACAACTACTTTCATTCCTGGCTCAACAAGATTAACCAAACAGGTTTCCATTCCCACACTACCAGGGCCTGATACCGGGAAAGTCAATTCATTTTTGGTGTTGAATGCATATCTTAATAACTCCTTTATTTCATCCATTAATTTTATGAATTGTGGATCCAGATGGCCAATTGTTGGTCTCGACATAGCCTCTAAAACTCTCGGATGAACATTTGAAGGGCCTGGTCCCATTAAAATTCTTTCGGGGGGAATAAATGATTGCTTAGACATATTATAGACTCCGTAATTTGTAATTTTTAAATACTCGGGAATGTGGCAATTAGTAAACTCGGATCACAAATTAAAGCAAATCAGCTTTTATTAAAATATTTTTCATATCTTCCAATTCATTATTGCTCACTTTATTTAAAGGTAAACGCGGATCCCCGCCAAAATAACCGAGCATATCCATAGCAGCTTTTAATCCCGCTACACCATATTTGCCTGTAATAGCTTTGTTGACGGGAATCATTTTGCCCTGCAATTTGCTCGCTTCAATTATTTTTC
>Ga0316583_10000379_pt1 | contig 12860 bp, 8 predicted proteins | sample J_170502JBrBrA_D_FD_204513 | JGI IMG/M metagenome (GOLD analysis project Ga0316583, IMG submission 204513) | Rhizosphere microbial communities from salt marsh grasses in Alabama, United States - J_170502JBrBrA | ecosystem: Host-associated > Plants > Roots > Rhizosphere | place: USA: Alabama... | reverse complement strand
ACAAATGAAAAGAATGGTTTCAGAATTACACCTGAGCAACTTGAAAAAGCAATTTCACCAAAAACAAAGGCATTAATACTTTGTAATCCTTCAAATCCGACTGGTTCAGCTTATTCAAAAAAGGAACTTGAAAATCTGGCGGCGGTTTGTTTAAAACATAACTTTTATATCATCTCAGATGAAATATATGAAAAGCTTGTTTACGATAATTTTGAGTTTGTAAGTTTTGCAGCTTTAAGTCCTGAAATTAAAAAGAGAACAATTCTGGTTAATGGAGTTTCTAAATCTTATTCAATGACAGGATGGAGGATCGGTTACACGGCGGCTCCTAAGGATGTTATTTCAGCTATGAATAAAATTCAAAGTCATTCTACGTCACATCCGTCTTCGGTATCGCAATATGCTGCCATTGAAGCTTTGACAGGCTCACAGTCGGCAGTATCTGATATGAGAACAGAATATAAAAAGAGAAGGGATTATCTGTACGATCAGCTCATTTCTATAGATGGAATTACCTGCTACAAACCTGAAGGGGCATTCTTTTTATTCCCAAACGTTTCCGCTTTTTTTGGCAGAAAAAATGAAAAGATGAAAGTAAATAATTCTTTTGACCTGGCAATGTACCTTTTAACTGATGGCAAAATTGCTGTTGTACCCGGTACTGGCTTTGGAGCAGAAGGTTATTTGCGAATTTCTTATGCTACTTCGATGGAGAATATTAAAGAGGCTTCCAAAAGATTTAAAGGAACTATTCAGCACCTGAAACCCTGAATTTAATTTTCAATAAAATATTTGATCGAATTTTTAACCTGCTCCTGAGGCATTTCCTCGCCAGTCCAGAGTTCGAAAGATTTTGCTGCTTGGTAAATTAACATACTCAATCCATCTACTGTTTCGGCACCATTCTTTTTCGCCAGTTTTAAAAGCTTTGTGTTTACCGGATTATATACTAGATCAAAAACTATCTGGCCTTTTCTGAATGAGTCGCTTAATTCCGTTATTGAATCATTCATATCCGGGAACATACCTAAAGGAGTTGCATTTATAATCAGCTTTGAGCCCTGAAAAATTTCCACCAAATCGGGCGGAAAGAGCTCCTTGGTGTGAATGGCATCGAACTTAACTTTTTCACTAAAATATTTTTTTAGAGATTCCGCTTTTTGCTCGTTTCGATTGATCAGGAAAATCTCCTTAGGCTTATAATTTCTGACTAAAGAATATAACACTGCGCGGGTTGCTCCACCTGCCCCTACTACAGAAATAATTGAGCCCGCTAAATCTTTTTTGTAAGGCGCAAGAGTTTCAGTAACCCCATAAACATCTGTATTATATCCGTTTAATTCACCGTGATCATTAACTACTGTATTTACGGCACCAATAATTGACGCTTCTTCAGAAATAGTGTCTAGCAAATCCAGAATATTTTCCTTATGCGGAATCGTTACATTAAAACCCTTAATGCCTAAAATTGACATTCCTTTAATTGCGCTTTTCAAATTTGATTTTGTTATATCGAACGGGAGATAGATATAATCCATCTTCTTCATTTCGAATGCAGCATTATGTATAAAGGGTGAATAGGACTGCTTTATTGGATGTCCTATTAAGCCCAGCAACCCTGTGTTCACGTGTGTTAGGTTTTTCATAGTAAATATTAATTACTGCTTATGAATAATCTTAAAATAGTAAGATAGCGTAAAATGAGGGGAATAAAAACGTATACCACAAAATTATAAAAAGAATCAGAAAATATTTCCCTTAAGCATATTTCACACCCCTTTAAATTACAGAAAAGAGTTTCTGATTCAAATTGAAAGGAATTTTAAATATTTAAAATTCCCCTAGTAATTTTTTAAATAGTTTAGAGGATTTTATATCCGGATATTCTTTTTCAAACTCATTCTTAAATCCGGGATCTATTCCAAATGCTGATTTGAGACAATCAACAGCTTCCCTGGTTCGTTTGAGTATAAAATTAATCTTAGCCTTTTCATAATAAGATGAAGCATCCTGCTGATTAATCCTGATACAATTATCGTATCCTTCCAGTGCATCCAGCCAGTCAGCCATCTCAAAATAAGTTTGTGCAAGATTATGCCAGATTTCGTAACTGTCAGGAATAATTTTTAACGCGGCTTTGTAACTTGCAGCAGCTTCCTGGAGTTTTCCAAGTGAATATTCCAGATCAGCTTTGGCATACCATGCATCGGCATTATCTTTTGAAAGTGATATAGCATTGTTGAAATCCTTTAGAGCTAACTGATATTTCCCTGTAGTATCATAGCAATATCCCCTTGCAAGGTAAGCTTCATAATAATGTTCATTTATTTTTAACGCCTCAGTATAATATTTAATTGCCGAATTAATTTCTCCAAGTTCTTCATAAATATTCGCAATATTGTAACAAGATGCCTCATCATTACTTTCGATTGATAATGATTCTTTAAAGCTTTCAAGAGCCTGCTGAAGCCTGCCAAGATCAGCAAATGCATTCCCCTTATTAAACCAGGCACTCGCAAAGGTCGGCCTTATAGCTATTGCAAGATCATAGCTTTCGATAGCCTTTTCAAGCTTGTTCATCTTGGCTAAAACAACGCCTCTATTATACCAACCGTTTGCATTATATGGCTGAAAATCAAGAAATTTATCATATTTCTTGAGTGCTTCAGTCAATTGATTATTATTTTCATATGAATATCCCAGTTCATAATATGCTTCGTCAAATTCGGGATCTAATTTTATAGCGGTTAATAAATACTTAATAGATTCTTTGAATTTATTTTGTCTCTGAAATAATATACCCAAACTGAAATAAGCATCTGAATTCTGGCTATCCATATCTATTGCAGCCTGTAATGATTCCTTTGCGCGGCTAATTTCCCCTATGTTTTCCTCGGCTATGGATTTTTCAATATAAACATCTGCATCGCCTGGATTAAGTGATAGTGATTTTTCAAAGGCCAATAATGCTTCCTCAAACTCACAAAGCCCATTTAAAAGTGTCCCTTTTTTCAGCCAGTACTCAGAATTGTAAGGAGAAATTTCAAGAAGCCTGTTAACTATATCAAGACCTGACGAGTAACGTTCATTTTCAATACAAAGCTGAATAATTTCTTCAACCCTTTCAATTGCTTGATATATATCCCCTTCGTCAAGAATCTTCCTGCAGTTTTCTATTTCCTGATCAATGTCCTTTTCCTTTTCATCAAAATCATCATCATTAGTATAACCGGAGTCAAGGTAAGACATTAATTTTCTACTCCTAAATTATTTCTGAAAAGCACTGAAAAAATGTATTATTATTAACTTCGAAAATCAACTTGCTTATTTACTCACTTTTTTTGAAGTTGCTTGTCCTGAACTAAAATTATCCCATAATGAAAAAGCCGTACCCTGTATCAGGCACAGCTTTAATTTTATATTATTTAGACTATCTATTATCTATTCAATACGGCAGTAACTTTTTCGGCTGCATCTTTCAAACTTCCTGCAACTTCAAAATTAAGACCTGAAGCTGCTAGTAACTCACCTGCCTCCTTGGCATTCGTCCCTTCCAGCCGAACAACAATTGGAACGTGAATATCCATTTCTTTAGCAGCATCTATAACACCTTGGGCAACACGATCACATCTTACAATTCCGCCAAAGATATTTATCAAGATAGCTTTTACATTCGGATCAGAAAGAATTATCTTAAAACCATTTGCTACTGTTGTTTTATTTGCACCGCCACCCACATCAAGAAAATTTGCAGGTTCACCTCCCGCAAGTTTTATGATATCCATAGTTGCCATGGCTAGTCCTGCTCCATTAACCATGCAACCCACATTTCCATCAAGCTTTATATAATTTAAATTATATTTTGAAGCTTCAATCTCAAGTGGAGCTTCCTCGTCAAGATCTCTGTACTCAAGAATATCAGGATGCCTGTACAATGCATTATCATCAAAATTCATCTTGGCATCAAGAGCTATTACATCTCCTTCTTTGGTAACAACAAGTGGATTTATTTCGGCAAGAGAACAATCAGATTTTTCATAAGCTTTATAGAGCCCTATTAAAAATTTAACTGCATTTTTATGCTGAATACCTTCCAATCCAAGAGCGAAGGCAAGTTTGCGGGCCTGAAAAGCCTGCAAGCCAATTGCAGGATCAATACTTTCCTTAACAATTTTTTCCGGTGATTCGGCAGCAACTTTTTCAATTTCCATTCCGCCTTCTGTAGATACCATTAAAACATTTTGAGAAATTGATCTATCCAGGGTTATGCCGACATAAAGTTCTCTTTCAATATTCATTCCCTGTTCAATCAGCAAACGCTTAACAACCTTTCCTTCTGGTCCTGTTTGATGTGTTACAAGAGTCATCCCCATAATCTGTCTTGCATAGTCTGAAACTTCCTGCAGACTTTTAGCTACTTTTACCCCTCCTCCTTTACCTCTCCCGCCTGCATGAATCTGAGCTTTTACAACCCATACACTGCCGCCAATTTCATTTTGAGCAATATTCGCAGCTTCATCAGCTGAAAAGGTTACTTTACCATTAGGCACAGCAACATTGTATTTTCTTAAGATTTCTTTAGCCTGATATTCGTGAATTTTCATCGGAAAACCTGTTTTTTATTCTGTAATTACAATTATTTGCGTTAATTATAAAATTAAAATTAACGTTTTTGGCCTATATAAGCAATTTAAAGCCCCAAATTGATTTGAATATCCAAATTAATTTTTACCCGATATCATAATATTATTATTGAAATTATTCAGGAACATGTTATCTTATTCAGCCAATTTTAAATGATTTAATATTATAAAATAAACCTGTCATAATGCTTATAGGTTCCTGCGGCAAAAAAAATATTGCTACCTTGACACGAAGGACAAATTGCAATCTAGGGGTACTTAGAAAATTTTAACAAATTGAGGATAAATTTATGCCTCTCTTAAAGGTTAACAAAACTGTTCCTGAGTTATTCGAATTTCTTACAGAAGAATATGCAAACCGCACCAAATCCTTTGTAATGATGCATAAAGTAGATGGTAAGTATATAGGAATAACTTATAATAAATTTAAGGAAGAAACAGAGAATCTCGCTTTCGGTTTGGCATCACTTGGAATAAACAAGTTTGACAGAATTGCCATAATATCGGAGAACCGACCGGAATGGGTTTACAGTGATATGGCGATCCTTGGGCTTGGTGCAGTGGATGTTCCTCTTTATCCTTCTCTCACTTCAGATTCAATTGAGTTTATTTTAAACAACTCCGAATCAAAAGGGATTATTGTTTCAAATAAATTCCAATTGAATAAAATTTTAAAAATAAGAAAGAACTGTTCAAAACTTGATTTTATAATTGTGATAAATGAAAAAGACGGCATATCGTCTGACCCGGATATATTAACCTTCAAGGAAGTACAAACTAAAGGGGACAAGCTAAAACAGGAAGATCCAGAGTATTTTAAAGACAAAATGCACAAAGTTCAAAAAGACGATCTTTGCACAATCATTTATACTTCAGGTACAACAGGCGAACCTAAAGGAGTGATGCTGACCCATTGGAATATCTTATCAAACTCAAAAGCAGCTCTTGAAATTTTGCCTATTTATGAAACTGATGTGTGGCTTTCTTTTCTGCCATTGTGTCATATATTTGAAAGGATGGGAGGATATTATACAGGATTTGCTTCAGGCGGAACGATGTGTTACGCAGAAAGCATTGAAGCTGTTTCCACAAATCTGTTAGAAGTCAAGCCTACATTAATGACTTCGGTCCCGAGACTGTTTGAACGCATTTATTCTAAAGTTATTAAGAACGTCGAAAGTCAACCTCCCAAAAAACAAAAAATATTTTATTGGGCTTTGAATATCGGTAAGGAGTATGCCCATGCAAAAAAAATTAAGAAAATTCCCCTTGCTCTAACACTTAAATATAGGTTAGCCAATAAATTAGTTTTACAAAAGATAAAGGATAAAACTGGTGGAAATTTGAGATTTTTTATTTCAGGTGGGGCAGCTTTATCACGAGAGCTGGGTGAATTTTTTGAAGCACTTGGGATTCTAATTATTGAGGGCTACGGTCTCACTGAATCATCACCGGTCATTACAGCAAATAGAGTTGATGATTATAAATTCGGTACCGTAGGAAAAGTTCTCCCGGGAATTGAAGTTAAAATTGCAAAGGATGGAGAAATATTGGCTCGTGGTCCAAATATTATGCAGGGGTATTATAAGAACAGGAAAGAAACTGATGCTGTTCTTAAGGATGGCTGGCTCCATACCGGAGATATAGGGGTTTTTGACGCCGATGGATTTCTTGTTATAACCGACCGCAAAAAACATCTTTTTAAAACCACTGCGGGCAAATATATTGCTCCAACACCTATTGAAAGTCTCTTTGTCTCAAGCAAATTTATTGATCAGTTTGTTTTAATTGGCGACAGTAGAATGTTCTTAAGTGCACTTATCGTCCCTGATTTTGAAGCTGTAAAAGAATATGCTGATTCTCATAAGATATCTTACTCAAATGAGAAAGATCTGGTAAAAAACTCTGAGATTTACAAAGTGATTGAAGATGATATGTCAAAGTTCCAGAAACAACTTGCAAATTATGAAAGGGTTAGAAAATTTGTGCTCCTTGACAAACCTTTTTCTATTGAAAGCGGTGAAATTACGCCAAGCATGAAAATCAAGAGAAAGTTTGTGGAGGAACGTTATGGCCATTTGATCGAAGAAATGTATACAAACTAAAATAATTTGGAAGAGACGTTATAACTTCGCATTTCTTTTTGATGTTATCAAAAATTTTTCAATAACACTTCCATCATCTGTCCATGAATAAGTTTGTTGGTAGCCAGAATTCTTTTTGTGTACATATCAATCGGATTAGAATCAAAATCAGTAACAAGCCCACCTGCTTCTTCAACTAGTAACATTCCGGCACAAATATCCCATGGATTCAATTCCATTTCCCAGTAACCGTCAAAAACCCCTTTTGCAACATAAGCAAGATCCAGAGCAGCAGAACCAAGCCTCCTGACTCCGCGGGCACGTTTTGTCATTTCAGCAAATCGCTCCAGCAAATGGTCAGGATTTTCAAATACATTGTAAGGGAACCCGGAAGCCAATACACTTCTTCTCAAAATTGCATTTGTGCTTACTTTGATTTTTTGATCGTTGGCAAAAGCACCGCTTCCCTTTTCCGCTGCATATGCAATATCATTAATAACATCATAAACTACCCCGCTTATTGTTACCTCGTTTTTTTGAAGTGCAATAGAAACGGAAAAAACCGGAAGTCCGTGTGCAAAATTCGTAGTTCCATCTAGAGGATCAATTACCCAAAGATATTCTGCACCCGATTTAACCTGTCCGCTTTCCTCAGCCAGAATTCCATGGTAAGGAAATTCCTTTTTAATAAAATCAGTTATAAGTTTCTCCGCAGCTTTGTCGATATTAGTAACCAGATTTGTTTCATTGGTCTTAAATTCCACCTTATTGCTTTTTCCAAACCCTCCTCTGATTATTGCACCAGCTTCTTTCGAAATTTTTATTAAATCATCTACCATATTATTCCAAAAAATTTTCTACAAATATAGTAAATCTTGAATTTACGATACCTCTATAATTTGCAATTAGTTTTAATAATTTGCGTTTATTTAGAATCATGATGCATTTAACTTCCTTGATAGCAGAAATGGATTTTGGTATATTTAAAAACGTTAAGAAATTGAATACTTAGGAGCTGGAATTTGAACCCATCTGATAAAATAGAAATAAAAAATTCAACCGATAACACAACGATCGTTGATAGCATCCCCGAAGTACTGCCGATATTGCCTTTAAGAGACATTGTTATTTTTCCATATATGATCTTCCCCGTACTTGTTGGCAGAGAACAATCTATTCGAGCAGCAAATTATGCTCTGGATAATACAAAATATATTTTTCTTGCCGCCCAGAAAAAATCTAACATTGAAGATCCTAAGAGAGAGGATATTTACGCTGAAGGAACAGTCGCAAAAATTGTTCAGATTTTAAAATTGCCGAATGGACTTATGAAAATTCTTATAGACGGGTTGCTTCAGGGAAAAATAAAAAGCTTTACCGGTAAAAAAGAGTTCTTTGAGGCAAAGGTAGAAATAATCGTTCCGGTTGTTGAAAATGACCACGAAATGAACGCGATGTCAAGACAAATGACTCAACTTTTTAAGGAATACGTAAAAATTAGCAGAAATATTCCAAATGAAGCAGTTAGTGCTTTTGATAATATTGAGGAGCTTGACAGAAAACTCTTTTATGTAGCCGCTAATATAAACCAATCAATTGATGTTAAGCAGGGCATTCTGCAAAAGTTTGACCTTAAAGAACAATATTACGAAGTAATTAAAATACTTAACTCAGAAATAGATATACTGAAAATAGAAAAAGAGATTGACGGTAAAGTTCAGGAGAATATTGCCAAAACCCAGAGGAAATTCATAATACAGGAACAAATTAAAATTCTTCAGGACGAACTAGGCGAAGATGATGATGCTTCTCCGGAATTTGCCAAGATCAGGGAAAAAATAAAAAAAGCTAAAATGCCCAAAGAAGTTGAGACTAAGGCACTCGAGGAATTAACAAAACTGAAAAAAACCCCTCCAATGTCACCGGAATCAACAGTAATAAGAAATTACTTGGACTGGCTGGTTGATGTACCTTGGCAGGAAAGGACAAAAGATAATCTGAATATTGACCACGTTCAAAAAATACTTGATGAAGATCACTTCGGACTGGAAAAGCCAAAAGAAAGGATAATTGAACATATTGCTGTCCTTAATTTGGTTAAAACTATGCGTGGACAAATTCTTTGTTTTGTCGGTCCTCCCGGAGTAGGTAAAACATCTTTAGGGAGATCAATTGCACGGGCTCTTGGAAGAAAATTCGTCAGAATAAGCCTTGGCGGTGTAAGAGATGAAGCAGAAATTCGCGGACATAGAAGAACTTACATAGGATCAATGCCGGGAAAAATTATACAATCGATGAAAAGAGCCGGAACAATAAACCCGGTAATGCTGCTGGACGAGGTCGACAAAATGAGTATGGATTTCCGTGGTGACCCATCGTCTGCCATGCTTGAAGTTTTAGATCCGGAACAAAATCATACTTTTAATGACCACTATCTCGAAGTCGATTATGATCTTTCTCAGATTATGTTTATAACGACTGCAAATGTACGCTATAATATTCCCCTCCCATTACAGGACAGGATGGAAATTATAGAGCTTCCGGGATACCTTGAACACGATAAAATTGAAATAGCAAAGAGACATATTTTACCGAAACAACTTGAGGCACACGGATTAAAGGATAAAGAAGTCACTATAACTGAAAGTGCAATTAGGACTGTAATCTCTGAATATACAAGAGAAGCCGGCGTTAGAAATCTTGAAAGAGAAATTGCTTCAGTCTGCAGAAAGCTTGCCCGGGATATTGTTCTAAAAGAATCCTCCAACGGGAAACATAAAGGCAAACATAAGTATGTTGTTGATTCAGATAAAGCTGAAGAATATTTAAAGACTCCAAGATATCGGCATTCAAAACATAGCAAAGAAATGAAGGTTGGCAGCGTCACAGGTTTAGCATGGACCGCTGTTGGCGGTGAATTGCTTACGGTTGACGTGACTATAATGCAAGGCTCGGAAAAACTTACTCTAACTGGGCAGATCGGGAATGTGATGAAAGAATCTGCACAGGCAGCATTAAGCTACATTCGTTCCAAATCAAAATCATTTGGAATTAATCCTGATTTCTTCAAAGCAAAAGAAATTCACATTCATTTGCCCGAAGGAGCTATTCCTAAAGATGGACCGTCTGCCGGTATTACAATGTCAATGGCACTGCTGTCAGCTATAACCGGAACACCTGCTTCTAATAATGTGGCAATGACTGGCGAAATTACTTTGCGGGGTAATGTACTTCCAATCGGAGGTTTAACTGAAAAACTGCTCGCAGCAAAAAGAAACGCAATCAAGACAGTTTTGATTCCTAAAGATAACGAAATAGATTTGAAAGAAATTCAGGAAAGAGTAAAAGAAGGGATGAAGATAATTTCAATTTCAAAAATTGAAGAAGCTATACCTTACATATTTACACAAAAAAGACAAAGGAACTCAAAACTCAAAAAGAAATCCACAGGTAGAAAGAAAAAAGGGAAATAGTTGGCTGAAACCATTTTTATTAATAAGGATCAATCACTGGATGAACAGTACCAATCTTTGGTCAAACAGGTAAAATCTTTACTTAATAAGGACGATAAGCCGATTTCCAATATTTCTAATCTTGTTGCTGCTCTAAAACAATCTTTTGAAAAGATTAGCTGGGCTGGATTTTATTTTATTGATGGTGAAAATCTATATCTGGGACCATTTCAGGGAAAAGTAGCCTGCACCAATATTAAAATTGGGCAGGGCGTTTGCGGAACGGCAGCAAAGGAGAAAAAAGCGGTTATTGTGGAAGATGTATATAAATTCCCGGGCCACATTTTTTGTGATGCAGATTCAAAAAGTGAAATTGTTGTACCGGTTATTAAAAATAATGATTTGATCGGTGTATTAGACTTGGATAGTACAATAATTTCAGCTTTTAATAATATTGATAAGAAATACCTTGAAGAAATGTGTATTTTCCTTTCGGAAAATATTTTATAACTTCAACCCAATGTTTTAACCAAAAACAGGCAGTGCATGAGCTACATCGTAACAGCGAGGAAATGGCGCCCTAAAAAATTTTCGGAGGTAGTTGGCCAGGAACATATTACTGCAACATTAAAAAATGCTTTGAGAAACAACCGCATTGCTCATGCTTACCTTTTTACAGGCCCGCGCGGAGTAGGAAAAACAACAACCGCAAGAATTCTTGCTAAAATCCTCAACTGTCTTAATCCAAAGGATTATGAACCCTGTAATGAATGTGAGATGTGTTTATCAATTCAAAATTCACAATCGCTTGATATTATTGAGATAGACGGTGCTTCAAATCGGGGAATTGATGAGATCCGGACTTTAAGGGAATCCGTTAAATATGCGCCGACAAAAGGTAAATACAAAGTATACATCATTGATGAAGTTCATATGCTTACAAAGGAATCCTTCAACGCATTCCTTAAAACTCTTGAGGAACCGCCCTCACATACAATTTTTATTTTCGCAACAACCGATGCACATAAAGTTCCGTTAACAATTATATCTCGATGTCAGAGGTTTGACTTCAGAAGAATACAACTCGATACTATAAAATCATTGTTAAAACAGATTGCCGAAGCTGAAAATATTCAGATAGATGATAAATCTCTTACAACTATTGCAAAAAAATCTGATGGAGCCCTCCGCGATGCTGAAAGTTATTTTGACCAGGTTGTTTCCTTCTGCGGAAACAAAATAGATTCTAAAACCGTAGCTCAAATGCTTAATCTCGTTGATGACGAAGTTTATTTTGATATATCTGATGCGATAATCAGCAAAGATTTTAAGTCTGTTTTTAACGTCACCAAAAAGATTTATGAAAACGGCTGGGATTTTGTCGATTTCATTAATGGCTTGATAGAACATTTCAGAAATGTAATGACTGTTGTCATTACAGAAAAAACGGACCTTGTTGAAATTGCTGAAATTTACCGGGCAAGATACATTGATTATCTTGACAAATTTTCAGAAGGTGATCTTCTCCGGTTACTTAATTATCTCAATAAAGTTCAACAGGAACTTAGATATACTCAAAATCAAAAACTGAAAGTCGAAATAGCTCTGAGCCATCTGATTGGTTTTGAACGATCTTCAACAATAAGCGATGTAATTTCAAAAATAGCCGATGGCAAAGGTGTAAGTTCAATATCGTCTTCTAAATCGGATGCTAATATTTCCCTCCAATCAAAAAAAAAAGCAGGCCCTGAATTAATCAGCGAAAATAAAGCGATTTATAATAATATTAGCGGTTCTTCGGATAATAGAACTAAACTGGAAATCGCATCAGATGTCGACAATATAAAGGGAGACTTTAATCTTAATTTTGTTCTTTCTAAATGGCCTGGATTTGTGAAATCTGTAGCAAATGAAAAAGCGTTAATACTTGGACAATTTATTCATACAGTCAGGCCTGTTAGCCTTGAAGGAAATCAATTATTTATTTCTTCTACTGATTCTCATGTTAAAGATCTTCTGAAAACATATGGGGATTATTTTTCAAAAAAATCAAATGATTATTTTGGTAAAAGGATAAAATTTAATTACAAGGAATCTGAGACAAAAAGTAATGCCAACAAAGAAAAAATTATCACTGAAAAATCTGATTCATTTGAAAAAAATAATTCCAAGCTGGGCGAGAATGATCCATATGTTTCTGCAATCATTAATGAACTGGGAGGAGAAGAAATCCGCTAAACAATCAAGTTTATCGTAGATTTAACCGGAATTATACAGGTTCACATAAAAAGGTCTGCCAAATTGGCAGACCTTTTTGCATGTTGCATACCTCCTTTATAACTCCTAAATAAGCCACCTCAGAAAGGTACCAGAATTCATTAGAATTTGACAAAATTGACACATTAAACAAAGGCTCGTTCATGTCTCAAAACTACTTAAAAAAAGCCAAAATCGATGCGTTATTTTGTAGGCAGGATAGTAAACACTGTTGGGTAAGGGGAAATTGCTCGAATTCCTAAATTTTTGAAAATTTAATGCTAATTGACTATATTAATAAACTATGTCCAAAAAATTAATAGTTGCCATCGATGGCCCCGCAGGTTCAGGCAAAAGCACATCTGCCAAACTTGTGGCTCAAAGGCTTGGTTACGTTTATATCGATAGCGGCGCAATGTACAGGG
>Ga0316583_10000378_pt1 | contig 12874 bp, 12 predicted proteins | sample J_170502JBrBrA_D_FD_204513 | JGI IMG/M metagenome (GOLD analysis project Ga0316583, IMG submission 204513) | Rhizosphere microbial communities from salt marsh grasses in Alabama, United States - J_170502JBrBrA | ecosystem: Host-associated > Plants > Roots > Rhizosphere | place: USA: Alabama... | reverse complement strand
GCGCTGATGGAAGTCAAGACCAAGGAATGGATCCCCGGCGAGAAGACGCTGCGCGACTGGTACGACGCGCACCCGAAGGCGGCTACGATTCCCGAACGGCGCCACATCGGCCAACTGGTGGTGGCGACGCGCAAACAGGCCGATGCCCTGCGTACGCGTATCGCCAAGGGGGAGAGCCTGTTCGTGCTGGCCGGCAAGTACAGCGTCGAGCCGGTCAGCCGCAAGCGGAACGGCGATGTCGGCTGGGTGATCGAGGGCCGCGGCGAGCCGGCGCTGGAACAGGCGCTGGCCAAGCTCAAGGACGGCGAGACCAGTCCGGTGATCGAGACCAGGGACGGCAAGTTCCACATCCTGACCGTGCTCGAGCATGTCGGCGGGCGCAAGGAAAGCTATGCCGGCATGCGTGACCATATCGCCCAGGCCATCATCAACGAGCGCCTGCCGGCGTACGTCGGCGAACTGGAAAAACGTTACCCGGTGACCTGGAACGTGCTGGCGAAGCCGGGCGAGCGAACGGCGGCCAAGTGAAGCTTTCGCCGCGTCGCCTCGTGCTGCTGGTCGCCGCACTGGTCGCACCGGCCGTCGCACTGGGCGACGCGGAACTGTCCTTGCCCGGACTCGACGGCGTGAACCACACGCTGGCCGACTGGCGCGGCCGTGCGATCGTGCTCGACTTCTGGGCCACCTGGTGCGATCCCTGCATCGCCGGCATTCCGCATCTGGTCGCGCTCCAGCAGCGCTACCGGCGGCGGGGCCTCAGCGTCGTCAGCGTCGGCATCGACGATCCGGCCAAGCTGCGCAACGTCGTGCGCACACTGGCCATCGACTATCCGGTCTTGGTTGCCGATCCCGAACGTGTTCGACCGCTTCTGGATGCGTGGGGCGACAAGGACGGCGTCATACCCTTTCTGGTGCTGATCGATCGCCGGGGCGGCGTGATCGCCACCCGTCGTGGGCCGATCGGCGAGGACGAACTGGAGGAACTGGTGCGGCCGCTGGTGGCGGCCGAGGCCAAGTAACGGTTGCCGCGCGGCGTCAGTGCACCGGCCGCCAGACCACGCGCTTCAGCGCATAGGCGACCAGCGTAAACACGACCAGGAAACCGATCACCCATGGGCCCAGCGCGCGCCGCTCGAGCTTGGACGGATCGCTGGTGTATTGCAGCCAGGCCGTGACCGCCGCGATGTCGCGGTCAAATTCGGCGGGCGAGACGCTGCCTTTCGAGATCACGCTGCCGTCGGCGGCGACGATGCCTTGCAGGCCGGCCAGCACGTCCGGCATCGCCACGTTGGGCCGCACATGGTTGTTGAAGCCGGTCGGCCGGCTCGGGTCGCTGTAGAAGCCCTTGAGGTAGCTGTAGATCCAGCGCGTGCCGCGATAGCGCGCTTCCAGCGTGAGATCGGGCGGCACGACGCCGAACGCCTGCAGGGCGGCGTCCGCGGGCATGGCGCTCTTGATGACGTCGTCCGGCTTGTTGCGCGCCTGCGGAAAGATGCGCGTCAGCGCTTCCTTGCTCATGCCGAGGTCGGTTGCCAGGCGCCGATAGCGGATATGGCCGAGGCTGTGGCAGGCGGTGCAATTGCTGGCGAAGAACTTGGCGCCGGCCTGCAGGGTGGCGCGATCGAAACGATAGTGTGGCGTCGACAGTTTGGCCGCTTCCTGTGCCGAGGCTGGCAGCGCGGCGGCAAGCGCCAAGACAGCGAGGCAGGCGAGCTTGCGCATCACATCCTCAGTCGCTCGGGCACCGGCCGCGTCGGCTCGATACGGCTGATGAACGGCAGGGTGAAGAAGAACAGGAAGTACAGCGCCAGGCATACGCGTGCCGGCGGCAGCAGCGCCGGCGAGGCCGGTTGCATGCCGATCCAGCCGAGTACCAGCATACTGGCGACGAGCACCACGATCATGCCGAGGTACACCGGCCGGTAACGCACGGAGCGCGCACGCGCGTTGCGGTCGAGCCAGGGCAGGAAGAAGGGGACGATGATGGCCAGGAACAGTACCAGGATGCCCAGCTCCTTGTTGGGAATCGCGCGCAGCATGGCGTAGTAGGGCGCCAGATACCAGGCCGGCGTGATGTCGGGCGGCGTCTGCATCGGGTTGGCCGGCGTGTAGTTGTAGGACTCGATGAACAGGCCGTGCAGCGTCGGCGCGTAGAAGACGACCAGCGCGAACAGGATCATGAGCACGCCGACGCCGAAGATGTCCTTCACCGTGTAGTAGGGGTGGAACGGGATGCCGTCGATGGGCTTGCCGTCCGCGCCGAGTCGATCGCGAATCTCGATGCCGTCGGGGTTGTTGGAACCGGTTTCGTGCAGGGCGAGCAGGTGTATGACGACGAGTGCGGCGAGCAGTGCCGGCACCAGCACGACGTGGAAGGCAAGGAAGCGGTTGAGCGTCGCCGTGCCGATGCCGAAGCCGCCGCGCGCCAGCGAAACGAGCCAGTCGCCGACCACCGGGATGGCGCCGATGATCGAGGTGATCACTTCGCCGCCCCAATACGACATGTTGCCGTACGGTAGTACGTAACCGAAGTAGGCTTCCGCCATCAGGCACAGGTAGATGACGAAGCCGATGATCCAAAGCAGTTCGCGCGGCTTGCGGTAGGAGCCGTAGAGATAGCCGCGCAGCATATGCAGATAGACGACGATGAAGAAGAACGAGGCGCCGGTGGTATGGGCATAGCGGATCAGCCAGCCCCACTTGACGTCGTACATGATGGTCTGGATCGACTCGAACGCCTTGTCGGCGCTGGGCTGGTAGTGCGCCAGCAGGAAGATGCCGGTGATCACCTGGATAGCGAATACGAACAGCGCCAGCGAACCGAAGAAGTACCAGAAGTTGAAGTTCTTCGGCGCGTAGTATTCCGTCATCGACTCGCGTACCAGCTTGGTGAGCGGGAAGCGGCGGTCGATCCAGGCGATCAGTGTGCTCATGGCGTATGCATCAACACAACTTCGACTTCGGGTACATCGCCGTGATGCGCACCTGGCTGCCGTCGTTGATGAACTCGTATTCCGGGATGGCCATGTTGCGCGGCGCCGGCACGTCCTTGAATACGCGCCCGGCGAGGTCGTAGGAGGAACCGTGGCAGGGGCAGTGGAAGCCGCCGCGCCAGGCCGGCTCGACGCTGCCCGGCGTCGGCTCGAACAGGGGAATGCAGCACAAGTGGGTGCAAACGCGCACCATCACCAGCCACTCCGGCTTGCGTGAGCGATAGATGTTCCTGGCGTAAGGCGGTTGCTGTGGCACCTCGCAGTTGGGATCGGCAAGCTTGCCGGTGAGTGCGGTCAGCGTGGCGAGCATCTCCGGCGTGCGATGCACGATGATGACCGGCTTGTTCTGCCAGTTCACCGTCTTTTGCATGCCTGGGCCGATGTCGCTCAGATTGGCGATGGTCGTCGCCGCAGCGGCGACGCTGGCGTCGGGCTCCAGGCTTCTGATCAACGGTACTGCCGCGCCTCCGCAGCCGAGTACGCCGATGACGCCGGTGGTCGTGGCGAGGAATTGGCGCTTGCCCTCGTCGATGTCGCCAGGTGCTTCCGGATCCGGGGCGGCCTTGCTTTCGTCCCGGTCGCTCATGGTGCGCTGTTCCCGCGGCTGTCGCCAGCCGCCGTCAGCGGCCGCCAACGACGACACGATATCGGTACTGCAAACGATTTTTCCGCCATGGCGAAAGGCTCCTTCACGTCCTCGTTTTCACGGTGGCTCGCAGTGGCTACGTCGATGTGAGCCGTAGAAGAACAAAAAGGTTCCCGCGCCGTTCGTCATCCGGTCCTGTTGGCACGGGTCAGCGGTTCATGGCCGGACCGTTGCCGCCGTGCTCGTCCGGCGGCGAGGCGCGGCTGGCGAGGCGCTCGGCATCCTCCTGGGCCTCGAACCACATGGCGTTGACGACGGCCAGCAGGACCGCCATCGTTACGCCAAGGCACCACGCGAAATACCACATGAGGTTCCTCCTTCGTCAATAGAGGGAATGATCGTTCGAATCGACGAACCGTTCGGTGACCTTGCCCGACAAGACCCGATAGCACCAGCCGGTGTAGGCGACCACCAGCGGCGTGAAGATCACCACAGCCAAGAACATCACCCACAGCGTGCGCTGGCTGGAGACGCTGTCCCAGACCGTCAGGCTGGCCGTCGGATCGCTGCTCGACGGCATCACGAACGGAAACATCGTTGCGCCGACGGTGCCGATGATGCCCAGTTCGGCCAGTGCGCTGCTCCAGAAGGCCGCCGTCGCCTTGCCCATCTGCGCCAGGACGATGCCGAGCAGCGTGGCGGCGAAGCCGAGTATCGGTAGGACGATGGTGGCAGGGTAATGCGTATAGTTGTCGAACCAGGCGCCCGGCGCGCGTACCACCGTCTTGGCCAGCGGATCCGGCAGCGCGCCGGGATCGACGACCGAGGTGATGCGGTAGCCGTCGATGCCGCCGGCCAGCCAGGCGCCGGCGGTGGCGAAGGTCGTGATCAGCAGGATGCCGAGCACTAGCGACGCCACGCGCGCGCGCCGCTCGATCTCGCCTTCGGTGCGGATGGCCAGATAGTTGGCGCCGTGGAAGCCGAGCATGGCGAGGCTGGCGACGCCGCAGACCAGGGCGAAGGGATTGAGTAGGGCGAAGAAGCTTCCCGTGTACGTCGAACGCAGGTCGGCGTCGAAATGGAAAGGCACGCCTTGCAGCAGGTTGCCGATGGCGACGCCGAAGATCAGCGGCGGCACGGCGCCGCCGACGAACAAGCCCCAGTCCCAACTCCGGCGCCAGCGCGGATCGGCGATCTTGCTGCGGTAGTCGAATCCCACCGGGCGAAAGAACATCGCCCACAGTACCGCCAGCATGGCGACGTAGAAGCCCGAAAAGGCCGTGGCGTAAACGGTCGGCCAGGCGGCGAACAAGGCGCCGCCGGCGGTGATGAACCAGACCTGGTTGCCGTCCCAATGCGGACCGACGGTGTTGATGATGACGCGCCGCTCGACGTCGTTGCGCCCGGCGAAGGGCAGCAGCATGCCGACGCCCATGTCGTGGCCGTCCATGACGGCGAAGCCGAGCAGCAGCACGCCCACCAGCAGCCACCAGATCACTTTCAGGGTTTCGTAGTCGAGCATCGGTGTCTCCTAGTGGGGGGCGGCGCCGGGCTCGCCGTGGTAGCGGCCGGTGCCGAGGCTGGCCGGCCCGAGCCGGGCGTACTTGAACATCAGGTACAGTTCCACGATCAGGAGTCCGGTGTAGAAGAACAGGAAACCGCCGAGCGAGAGATACAGGCTGCCGGCCGAGAGCGTCGAGGTCGACAAGTCGGTCGGCAGCACGCCGTAGATGGTCCAGGGCTGACGGCCGTACTCGGCGACGAACCAGCCCAGTTCCGCCGCCAGCCACGGCAGCGGGATGAACCAGAGCGCCCAGCGCAGCAGCCAGCGTCGCTGCGTGAAGGTATTGCGCGCCGAGTGGTAGAAGGCAATGGCGAACAACGCCAGGAACGCGAAGCCGAGCGCCACCATGACGCGGAAGGCCCAAAACATCGGCGCCACGCGCGGGTGGCTGTCGCGGGCGGCTTGCGCGATCATCGCCGGCGTCGCCTTGCTGACGTCGTTGGTGTACTTGCGCAGCAGCAGTCCATAGCCGAGATCGGCTTGGTTGGCTTTGAACTCGGCGCGCGTCTGCGCGTCGTCCTCGCCGTGGCGCAGGCGGTCGAGGGCGGATACGGCAACCATGCCGCGCCGGATGCGCTGGGCCGCCTGTGCCTCGAGCTCGTCGATGCCGGGGATCTGCTTGGTCAGCGACCGCGTGGCGATGATGCCGAGCAGGTACGGGATGCGTATCTCGTAGCGGTTGCTGTGCGTCGCGTCGTCGGGCAGCGCGAAGAGCGTGAATGCCGCCGGCGCCGGCTCCGTCTTCCACATCGCCTCGATCGCCGCCAGCTTGGTCTGCTGTGCCTTGGTGACGGCATAGCCAGACTCGTCGCCGAGCACGATCACCGACAGCGCCGACGCCAGGCCGAAGGCGGCGGCGATGCGGAACGAGCGCTTGGCGAATTCGACGTTGCGGTTCTTGAGCAAGTACCAGCTGCTGATGCCGAGTACGAACAACGAAGCGGTGACGTAGCCGGCCGAGACGGTGTGCACGAACTTCGCCTGCGCGTCGGGATTGAAGATGAGGTCGTAGAAGTCGGTCAACTCCATGCGCATGGTGTGCCAGTCGAAATGGGCTGCCACGGGGTTCTGCATCCAACCGTTGGCAATCAGTATCCATAGCGCCGAGAGGTTGGAGCCGATCGCCACCAGATAAGTGACCACCAAGTGCCGCACGCGGCTGAGCCGGTTCCAGCCGAAAAAGAACAGGCCGATGAAGGTCGATTCGAGAAAGAAGGCCATCAGGCCTTCGATCGCCAGCGGCGCGCCGAAGATGTCGCCGACGTAGCGCGAGTAGTAGGCCCAGTTGGTGCCGAACTGGAATTCCAGGGTGATGCCGGTGGTGACGCCGAGCGCGAAGTTGATGCCGAACAGCTTGCCCCAGAACTTGGTCATGTCCCGGTAGATCTCCTTGCCGGTCATCACGTAGACCGTTTCCATGATGGCGAGCAGAAGGGAGAGTCCGAGCGTCAGCGGCACGAACAGGAAGTGGTACATGGCCGTGGCGGCGAACTGCAGACGCGACAGGTCGACGACGTGCTCCGAGATCATGGTTTAGTCTCCTCGAGTGGCGCCGCAGGCGCGCTGTGCATCGTCGTTGCCGTGCCGATGACGACATCGCCGACACGGCGTGCGCTCGGCTCCCGATCATCGGCCGGACCGGAGAAGAAGGCATACCAGAGGGCGAACAGCAGTATCGCCTTGAGTACCAGCACCCAGGTGATTTCGCTTGCCAAGCTGAATCGCCGCGGTGTCTTCAACCTCAGCCTCCGGTGAATGCGGTGGTCATGGATGGGGAATGGGCCATGCGCCGTATATCCGACGTCATGCGCGCCGGATCGCCACGCAGGCCGCTGGTTGTGGCAACCATGTTATGCGTCCTGGGAAGGCAACGAATGCCGGTGTGACCGGCATTGGCGCGAGAAAGTTCAGCGCCGCCCAGGAAAAGTATGAATGTCGCCGGCGCGCCGGCGATCTGTCGTACCGCTACACTCTGTTCGGTACGTCAATGACAACCGCATCGCGGCAGCGGGCTGGCCGCTGCCGCGATGACGGCCGGATGTGGACTACGCTTTGCACTCGCGTTGCAGATTGCGCGCCAGCACGAGCAGGAAGCGCAACGTGTCCTGGCTGTCACTGGCACGCAGCAGGCTCCACAGTCCGCCGAGGCCACCGGTTGCGGCCGGTTCCTCCTGGGCTTGGGTGGCGGATTGCTCTACGCAAGCCAGCAGCCGTTCCAGCATTTGCATGCGGTCGACCAGGGCGGGCAGGGTGCTGACCAGCTTGTCCAGCGTGCCGACGCTGTCGAGGTGCTCGAGCAGATTGACCAGGCGGTCGCCGCTGCCGCGCTGCAAGCGATCCAACAATAGCAGCCCGCCGGCGACGGCTTCCGATACGCGACCGACCATTTCGTCGTTGAGCGCATCCTGTGCCGAGCCGACCAGCCTGGCCATGTCGGCCAGGCGGTCGAGGTCGCCGCTATGTACCATGCGTGCGATGACCGGAATGGCCTTGGCGAGATCGGCCCGGTTGACCTGGTCGAGCAGGTCGAGGCCGCCGCCGACCGCTTCCGACAGCCGGTTGACCATGTCATCGGTGACTGCGTCCTGCGCCGCGCCGTAGACGCGCACCAACTGCGTCAGCCGTTCGAGGTCGCCGTTGTTGGCCATGTCGGCGATCGGCGGCAAGGCCTTGGCGACGCCGGAGCGATTGACGCGGTCGAGCAGGTCCATGGTGTCGCCGGCCGTTGCCGACAGGCGGTTGACCATGTCGTCGGTGACCGCGTCCTGTGCCGCGCCGTAGACGCGTGCCAATTGCACCAGTCGCTCGAGATCGCCGTTGTCGGCCATCTCGGCGATGAGCGGCAGCGCCTTGGCGACGCCGGAGCGGTTGACGCGATCGAGCAGGTCCATGCCGTCGCCGGCCGCTGCCGCCAGGCGCGTGACCATGTCGTCGGTCATCGCGTCCTTGGCCGCGTGCGCCAGGCGGGTCAGCTCCTGGATCTCATCGGGCGCGACGCTGTCGAGTTGGGCACTCATATCGTATGCCCCTCAAAGCAAGCCGCGGGCCGAAGCCCAATAGAGCTTGTTGTACGCGGTCTTGAACCAGTGCACGGCGCGTGTCGGCGGCTGCGGGTTGGGCGGCGTCGTGTAGTTGAACATGGCATAGGTCGCGCGCTCCTTGCCGGCCTGGATGAAGCAGAACACCTTGCCGTCGTAGTCGCGCACCGGCACGCCCATCTTGACCACCGCTGCCAGGTTTTCGGCGATTACTTCGGCTTCGAAGTGGGCCGTCGAGCCGGCCTTGGAGATCGGCAGGTTGGTAGTGTCGCCGACCACAAGCACGTTCTTGCCGTGATCGCCTTCCAAGTGCAGGCTGGCGCGGTTGGTCGGCACCCAGCCGCCCTGGAAACCGGCCTTCTCCACCACTTCCATGCCCTTGTGCGCAGGGATGGCGATGAGCAGGTCGTACTTGGTCTCGCTGCCTTCCTCGCTGATGAGCGTCTTCTTGGCGCCGTCGACCTGCTTCATGTTGAACAGCGTCTCGTAGGTGATGCCCAGCTTGTCGAACTCGGGCTGCGCCCACTTGGCGACGTTCTCCAGGCTGTGTACGCGGCCGATCGGATAGGTGTAGTGCAGCTGCACCTTGTCGCGGATGCCGCGCTCCTTGAAGTAGTCGTTGAGCATGAAGGTGATTTCCAGCGGCGCCATCGGGCACTTGTGCGGCACGCCGACGGTGACCACGACGCGGCCGCCGGTGAAGTTGCGCAGTGCCTTGAACATCTTCACCGCCGTCTCCTCGGTGTAGAAGGTCTCGGCGTTCTCCGCCAGGCCGGGGATGCTGGTCATCACCGGGCGCGAGCCGGTGGCGATGACCAGGAAATCATAGTCGTAGCTGCCGCCGCTGGCGGCCTTGACCTTGTTGGCGGCGAATTGGAATTCCGTCACCGGATCGACGTGGAACTCGATGCCCGGTTCCAGCAGGCTCGCCTGGTCGCGATACAACTCGTCCGGCGTCATGCGCCCGACGGCGAGGTACAGCAGGCCCGGCTGATACATGTGCCGCTCAGATGCCGACAGCATGATGATGCGCGCCTTGCCGGACTTGAGTTCGCCGCTCAGCCGCCTGGCCAGGTTGTTGGCCAGAATGGTACCGCCCATGCCACCGCCTACGATCAGGATCTTCATTGCTGGTTCCTCCTCCAGTTGTTGGAAATCAATCCGGTCACCGACCGGGTGCCTCGTTCCTCGTTATTTGCTCTTGCGTACCAGTACGTGCCAGACGCCGCCTTCCTCCTTCGTTTCGATGAGTTCGTGCCCCACCTTGTTTATCCATTCCGGTATGTCGTTGGCCGATCCCTTGTCCGTGGACAGGACCTCCAACTCGTCGCCCACCTCGGCGGCCTTCATGCCGGCGATGAGTTCCATGAGCGGGCCGGGGCAGAAGCTGCCCTTCGCGTCGACGATCTTCCTAGCCATGTAGCGCCTCCTCCAAGCGTTGATGATTGAAATTCATGACTGCCGGCGGCCGGCCATCAGAACGACCACACTTGGGCGCCCTGAGCGTTGGACAGAAACTTGGTCAGGCCCATCGGCTCGTCGAAATAGGCCTCCAGCGCTTCCTGCTCGATGCCCAGGATGTCCATGGCCATGGTGCATGCATGGACCTTGGCGCCACCCAGTTCGACCGCCTGCTCGAACAGCGTGCGGAAGGGAGGGGCCTTCTTCTCCTCCATCAGCCGGCCCATGGGACCGTCCGGCGGTGCCGGCTCGGTCGAGCCCTTCACAAAATAGGTGAGCGCGTTCATGGACACGAACACCGTCACCTCCATGCCGCTCACCGCACCTACCGAGGCCATCATGCCCGCCATCTGCAATGGCTCACGATGACCCGAAACCAGCACTAGGCTCAACTTTTCAGCCATAAGTACGACTCCTCCAAGGTTATCAGGTTTATTGTGAGTTTCTAATTTGCTTATTTAGGTCTAAAACGACTACGAAGCTCTGAGACATCCGGAAACAAAAAGGTTCCCGTCATCATGGACAATACCACTAAATCTAGTTTTGCGGCCGAAAAGCGATTTTCATGGCAGTAGATATTAGTACAAAACGAGCTGGTCATTACCATACAGTATGTACCATTTCATTTTAGAACCAAAACTGGCCAAAAAAGTCACAAATATGCCGGCAAATCGTTGATCCTGATGGTCGGACATTCGGGTCCGGCCGCGCCGTCTGGCGCCGGGTTCGGCGTGTGCCACGACGATCGCCACGAATAGAAGAAAGGTGGACCGCCATGAAATGGTTTCTTGCCCTGATGTCCGGACTCGTCGTCGCCGCCTCGCCGGTTCAGGCGGCCGGCCTGGCTCCCGATGCGCTGGTCAAGCGCGTGACCCATGAGGTCCTCGCCGTCGTGCGGCGTGACAAGGAAATCCGAAACGGCAATGCCGAGCGGGCGATCGAGCTGGTGCAGGCGCAGGTGCTACCCCACTTCGACTTCACCCAAATGACGGCCCTGGCGGTCGGCCGCTATTGGCGCCGGGCGACGGCTGCCCAGCGCAAGGCGCTGACGGACGAATTCCGGACGCTGCTGGTACGTACCTACGCGACGGCGCTGACCCAATACCGCAACCAGACCATCGAATACCTGCCGTTCAGGAGGCGACCGTCCGACACCGACGTTACCGTGCGTACCAGGATCAAGCAGCCCGGCGCGGAATCGATCGAACTCGACTACTCGCTCGAAAAGGTGGGGGCGGAGTGGAAGGTCTATGACATCGCGGTGGACGGGGTCAGCCTGGTGACCAACTATCGCGACGAATTCGGCCGGCAGATCAGCCAAAGCGGTATCGCCGGCCTCATCGCGCAGTTGAGAATCAAGAACAAAGCCGGCAAGACTGCCGCCGCGACCCCGTCGAGCGGAGGATAATCAGGAAGGAGTCCCGCGCCGGGTCCGGCGCGGGACGCCAGGTCACTTCGCCGAGACCTGCTGGCGAATCTTCTCGACGACGTCCGGATTGGCGAGCGTGGTGATGTCGCCGGTGTCGCCGCCGGTCGACAACGCCGCCAGCACGCGGCGCATGATCTTGCCCGAGCGCGTCTTCGGCATGTCGGGCACGATCCAGACCTTGCGCGGACGGGCGATCGGGCTGATCTCCGATTCCACCGCCTTGGCGATGCGCTGCGCCAGCGCTTCATCACCCTTGACGCCCGGCTGGAGCGAAACGTAGATCTCCGGCACGCGGCCTTTGACGGCATCGGGTACCGGTATCACCGCCGCTTCGGCGACTTCCGCCACCGTCAACGCGGCCGATTCGATCTCCTTCGTGCCCAGCCGGTGACCGGCGACGTTGATGACGTCGTCGATGCGGCCGAGGATGCGGAAGTAGCCATCGGCGGCCAGCATGGCGCCGTCGCCGGCGAAGTAGGGCCAGTCATGCCAATCCTTGCTGTTGCGGTCCTTGCAGAAGCGCTCGAAGTACTGCCGCGTCATGCGGTCGGGATCGCCCCAGATGGTCTGCATCATGCCGGGCCAGGGATTGCGGATGCACATGTTGCCGGCGCTGCCGGCCCCGGCGGGAATCTCCCTGCCTTCGTCGTCGTAGATGGCGGCGTAGACGCCCGGCATGCCCGGTCCGGCGCTGCCCGGCTTCATCGGCGCGACGGCCGGCAGGGTGCTGCACAGGAAGCCGCCGGTCTCCGTCTGCCACCAGGTATCGACGATCACCGCCTCGCCCTTGCCGACGACCTTGTGGTACCAGCGCCAGACTTCGGGCTCGATCGGTTCGCCGACCGTGGTCATGTGCTTGAAGTGGTAGTTGTACTTCGCCGGTTCGTCCGGCCCGGTGCGGCGCAGCGCGCGAATCGCGGTAGGCGAGGTATGGAAGATGTTGACGCCCAGTTCCTCGGCGATGCGCCACGGCCGTCCGGCATCGGGATAGGTCGGTACGCCTTCGTACACCACCGTCGACGCGGCCAGCGCCAGCGGACCGTAGACAATATATGAATGGCCGGTGATCCAGCCGATGTCGGCCATGCACCAATAGACGTCGGTCGGGTGAATGTCCTGGACGACATGCGAAGTGCCCGCCGCATACGACAAGTAGCCGCCGGTACTGTGCTGGCAGGCCTTGGGCCGGCCGGTGCTGCCGCTGGTGTACATCAGGAACAGCGGATCGGTCGACTGCATGCGCTCCGGCTCGATGCGCTGGCCGCGGTACTTGGGCAGGATGTCGTTGATGACGAAATCGCGGTCATCGACCAGAGGCGTCTGCGCCGAGTAGGTGCCCGGATGGCGTTGCCAGACCAGGACCTTCTCGAGCACCGAGGTGCTCTTGGCGGCCGTCTCGACGGCGGCGTCGGCCGCCTTCTTGTGGTCGATCAGGTTGCCGCCGCGATAGTAGGCGTCGGCGGTGATCAGCACGCGGCTCTGCGAGTCGGAGATGCGGTCGCCGCAGGCGTTGCCCGAGAAGCCGCTGAACACCTGCGAGTGAATGACGCCGAGGCGCGCGCAGGCGAGCATGGTGATGGGCAACTCGGGAATCATGGGCAGGTGCAGCGTCACGCGGTCGCCGCGCTTCAGGCCGCAGAAGTCGCGCAGCAGGGCGGCGAGCTCATTCACCCGTACCCACAACTCCTGGTAGGTGATGTGCTGGATGGCATCCTGTTCGCGTTCCGAGACGAAGTGGATGGCGGTCTTGTTGCGATACTTGGGCAGATGCCGATCGACGCAGTTGTAGCAGGCATTGATCTC
>Ga0316583_10000376_pt1 | contig 12883 bp, 9 predicted proteins | sample J_170502JBrBrA_D_FD_204513 | JGI IMG/M metagenome (GOLD analysis project Ga0316583, IMG submission 204513) | Rhizosphere microbial communities from salt marsh grasses in Alabama, United States - J_170502JBrBrA | ecosystem: Host-associated > Plants > Roots > Rhizosphere | place: USA: Alabama... | reverse complement strand
CGAGGACGTCGGCGCGCGCTGCGCTTCGATGCTGGCGCAACTCGGCGAGAGCCCGAAGAACAGCGAGGCGGTCCGGCGCGGCGTCGACTACCTGCGCCGCACGCAGCTCGAAGATGGCAGCTGGTACGGCCGCTGGGGCATGAACTACATCTACGGCACCTGGTCGGTGTTGTGTGCGCTCAACGCCTGCGGGCTGAAGCCCGACGATCCGGCCATGCGCAAGGCGGCCGATTGGCTGACCGCGATCCAGAACGCAGACGGCGGCTGGGGCGAGGACGGCACCAGCTACAAGCTCGGCTACGACGGTTACGAGCCCGCGCCCTCGACCGCCTCGCAGACCGCCTGGGCGCTGCTCGGTCTGATGGCCTGCGGCGAGACCGATTCACCCGCCGTGAAACGCGGTGTGACTTACCTGCTTGAGCACCAGGGCGACGACGGCTTCTGGGACGAGGAACGTTTCACCGCCACCGGTTTCCCGCGCGTCTTTTATCTGCGCTACCACGGCTATTCGAAATTCTTCCCGCTGTGGGCGCTGGCGCGCTACCGCAACTTGACGCGCAGCAACGAGCGCAAGGTCGCGTTCGGGATGTGAGGCGACTCGCCTTAAACAAAATGCCCGGCGCGAGGCCGGGCATTTTGTAGTCCATATTGCTTCAGCGCCAATACTATTCCGCCGCTTCCATCGGGATCGGCGCATCCTTGGCGCGCGCCTTTTCCTCCCGGATTTCGCCGAGCTTCTGCTCCACATGGCGGGAGAAGACGTATTCAGCCGGACGCTGCTGCGACAGATCGATATCCGCGGCCATCGCCCCGTCGGTCTTCACGCCGTTGCGCAGCTTCAGGAGCTTCAGCGGGTGCGCAATCGAGTCCATCACCGCGGTCGCCTCGAAGCCCGAATGCACCATGCAGTCGGCGCACTTCTCGTAGTGGCCGACGCCGTAGGAATCCCAGTCGGTCGACTCCATCAGCTCTTTGAAGGTCTTGGCATAGCCTTCGCCGATCAGGTAGCAGGGCCGCTGCCAGCCGAACACCGTGCGCGTCGGGTTGCCCCAGGGCGTGCACTTGTAGGTCTGATTGCCGGCGAGAAAATCGAGGAACAGGCCGGATTGGCTGAACGACCACTTCTTGCCGCCGTTGCCGCGCTTGAAGATATCGCGGAAGAGCTGCCGGGTCGTATTGCGGTTGAGGAAGTGCTGCTGGTCCGGCGCGCGCTCGTAGGCGTAGCCGGGCGAGACGGTGATGCCGTCGACGCCCATCTCCATCACGCTGTCGAAGAAGCGCGCCATGCGCTCCGGATCGGCATTGTTGAACAAAGTGCAGTTGATGTTGCAGCGGAAACCTTTGGCCTTCGCCGCCTTGATCGCCGCCACTGCGCGGTCGTAGGTGCCTTCCTGGCATACCGACTTGTCGTGATCTTGCTTGTCGCCATCGAGGTGCACCGACCAGACGAAGTACGGGTTCGGCTCGTAGTCCTTCATGCGCTTCTCCATGAGAAGCGCGTTGGTGCACAGATAGACGAATTTCTTGCGGGCGATGATACCCTTGACGATCTGCGGCAGCTCCTTGTGCAAGAGCGGCTCGCCGCCGGCGATGGAGACCACCGGCGCGCCGCACTCGTCGACCGCCTCGAGCGCGTCCTTGACCGAGATGCGCTGGTTCAGGATCTCGTCGGGATAATCGATCTTGCCGCAGCCCGCGCAGGCGAGATTGCACCGGAACAGCGGTTCCAGCATCAACACCAGGGGATAGCGCTTGCGGCCCGCCAGATGCTGGCGAACGACGTAGCTACCGACAGTCAACTTCTGCAGGAGAGGGATGCCCAAGACTACCGTCCTTACCTATTTTGCTGCTGCTTTCCACGTCGAGCAATTCGACGGGAACGCGGAATTCCATTTGCTCTTCGTCGCCGGGGAGGGTGGTCACCTCCACTGGCGGGGCGATCCGCCCGAGGGCATTGATCGCATCCATGACCATCACCTCGGGCGCCGAGGCCCCCGCGGTGATTCCAACCGTCTCAACATTATGCAGCCATTCGGGCCGAATTTCACTCCCGTCGGCGATCAGATGGCTGGGAGTCCCCGCTTCGATGCCGATTTCGCGTAATCGGTTCGAATTAGAACTGTTCTTGGCCCCTACCACGAAGATAACGTCGACGCGCTTGGCGAGTTCTCTCAGCGCTGTCTGGCGATTTTGTGTCGCATAACAGATGTCCTGTGTGCCCGGGCCGACCGCGTCCTTGAACCGCCGGGTCAGCGCCGCGATGATCCCCCGGGTGTCGTCGACGCTGAGCGTGGTCTGGGTGACGTAGGCGATCGGGGTGTCTTCGGCCAGGTCCAGGGCGGCGACATCCGCTTCCGACTGCACCAGCAGCACGTTCCCTGGGATCTGGCCCAGGGTGCCCTCCACCTCCGGGTGGCCGACGTGGCCGATCAGGATCACGGTGCGGCCCTGCCGCACGTAATGGCGGCCCTGGCTGTGCACCTTGGAAACCAGCGGGCAGGTGGCGTTGAGCACGTGCAGGCCACGCTGGCGGGCGTCCTCGACCACCGCCTTGGACACGCCGTGGGCGCTGAAGATGGTGATGCCGTCCGGCGGCACCTCCGACAATTCCTCCACGAACACGGCGCCGCGCGCCTTCAGCGTGTCGACCACCCACTTGTTGTGGACGATCTCGTGCCGGACGTAGACCGGCGGCCCGTATTTTTCGATTGCGCGCTCGACGATCTCGATGGCGCGCACGACCCCCGCGCAAAAGCCGCGCGGTTGCGCCAGAATGACCTTCATGCGGCGCCTCCTTTGGCGCCAGCGCTGGGTACGAACTCATTGCTCGGCCATTCGGTGTTCTTGGCGCCGAACACCTCGAACACCTTGGCGACGATGCCGTCGGCATCGAGCCCGGCCTTGGCATACATGGCGGCCGGGGAATCCTGGTCGATGAAAACGTCGGGCAGCACCAAGCTGCGCACCTTGAAGCCGCTCTGATCGAGCGCGCCGCTGTCGGCGAGGAACTGGAGCGTCTGAGAGCCGAAGCCGCCGATGGAGCCTTCCTCGATGGTGATCAGGAGTTCGTGGTGGCGCGCGAGCTGGGTGACGAGCTCGGTGTCGAGGGGCTTGGCAAAGCGCGCGTCGGCCACCGTGACGGAAATGCCGCGCGCGGTGAGCTGGTCGGCCGCCTTCAGGCAGTCGGCAAGCCGCGTGCCGAGCGACAACAGCGCCACGGTCGTCCCTTCGCGTACGATGCGGCCCTTGCCGATCTCGAGCGGCACGCCTTCTTCCGGCATCGGCACGCCGACGCCGTTGCCGCGCGGATAGCGCAACGCCGACGGGCGGTCGTCGATCGCCACCGCGGTCGCCACCATGTGCCGCAGCTCGGCCTCGTCGGCGGCCGCCATGACCACGAAGTTCGGCAGGCAGCCGAGATAGGTGACGTCGAAGGCGCCGGCGTGGGTCGGGCCATCGGCGCCGACCAGGCCGGCACGGTCGATGGCGAAGCGCACCGGCAGCTTCTGGATGGCGACGTCGTGCACCACCTGGTCGTAGGCGCGTTGCAGGAAGGTCGAATAGATCGCGGCGAACGGCTTGTAGCCTTCGGTCGCAAGCCCGGCGGCGAAGGTGACGCCGTGCTGTTCGGCAATCCCGACATCGAAAGTCCGCTCCGGGAAGGCCTTGGCGAAGATGTCGATGCCAGTGCCGCCCGGCATGGCGGCGGTGATGGCGACGATCTTGTCGTCCTTCTTGGCCTCGTTCACCAGGCTTTCGCCGAACACTTTGGTGTAGGAGGGCGCGCCGCCCGAAGACTTGTGCTGCTTGCCGGTGGTGACGTCGAATTTCACCACGCCGTGGTATTTGTCCTGCGACTGCTCGGCGGGGGCGTAGCCTTTTCCCTTTTGCGTGCGGATGTGCACCAGGATCGGCCCATTCTTGGCGTCGCGCACGTTGGTCAATACCGGCACCAGCTGCTCGAGGTCGTGGCCGTCGACGATGCCGACGTAATAGAAGCCAAGCTCCTCGAACAAGGTGCCGCCGGTGACGAAGCCGCGCGCCAGCTCCTCGGCCAGCGCCGCCTTGTCGCGGACGAAGCGCGGCAGATGACCGGCCACCTGCTTGCCGAACTCGCGCAGCGACAGGAAGGTCGGGCTCGAGAGCAGCCGCGACAGGTAATTCGACATGGCGCCGACCGGCGGCGCGATCGACATTTCGTTGTCGTTGAGGATGACGATCAAGCGCCGATCCATGGCGCCGGCGTTGTTCATGGCTTCATAGGCCATGCCGGCGGAGATGGCGCCGTCGCCGATCACGGCGATGACATTGTTGTGCTTGCCGGCAAGATCGCGCGCCACCGCCATGCCGAGGCCGGCGGAGATCGACGTGGACGAATGCGCGGCGCCGAAGGGGTCGTATTCGCTCTCGGCGCGCTTGGTGAAGCCGGAGAGGCCACCGCCCTGGCGCAGGGTGCGGATTCTGTCACGACGGCCGGTGAGGATTTTGTGCGGGTAGGCCTGATGGCCGACGTCCCAGATCACCCGATCGTTGGGCGTGTCGAAGACGTAGTGGAGCGCAACGGTGAGCTCGACGACGCCGAGGCTGGCGCCGAGATGACCGCCGGTGGCCGCGACCGTGCTGATGGTCTCCGCGCGCAGTTCGTCGGCGATCTCCTGCAGCTTCGATGCCTCGATACGGCGCAGGTCGGACGGGGTGTTGATCGTGTCGAGGAGGGGTGTGCCTTCGGTGACGTCGAAAATTGGTTTGGGCGCTGTCATCCGTGCTCAATCCTTCAACAATTAAGGGCGCGGAAGCCGGTCGTATCCCCCGACACAGCCCGAGAATGCGGCTTGCGAGACCATCACATATGTCTCGTGAAGCTACTTAATCACGGACAATCAAAGTCGGTGCCAAAAGTTCCGTCGCTGTAGGGATTTTGGGCTGTTGGAACTCTCGAAACAATGGGTTTCGGCAGACTCGTGTGCATAGGAGCCCTTCTTGCGCCGCTCTGCATGAACTCGGTCCAACGGGTTTTCCCCGCCGAGTCAGTGAGTTAGCGCCGCCGTCTGGCCTTCCGGCGTGACGCCGCGCAGAACCGCCGGGTCGCGGATCGGTGGCCGGGTGTTGCTCCAAGGCTACAACTGCATAAACACCGCATAAAAGTCCGTAGCGGGATCCGGGGCCGAGAATCCAGGTGGCGGACCCGCCGGTGCCTCTCAGGCTCCCACTTCGGCGTGGAAATCGCCACCGGTGTGGCCGTACTCCACGAGGCGCGGATAGTGCCGGTGGAAATCGGCCATGATCGCGTCGACGGGCACGTCTTCGAAGGTGCCGCGGTCGCCGAGATATTCCATGTGCCGGCGGCCGGCCGGATCGAAGGGGTGGAAGAGGGAGTCGTTGACGCCGTCGAAGTCGAGCGGCGCGATGGCAGCGCGTTCGCACAGTGCGCTGTCGAAGGCCGGGGTGCATTTGACCCAGGCACCCTCGATTTTGAGCTCCGTGTAGGAATGCCACAGGAACGTCTCGCCGCCGGTCAAGGCGCTGAGCTTCTTCGAGGTGAGGTGGTTGCGAACGTCGGCGAAGCCCGGGCGGGCGGGAATGCCGAGCGCGCGAGCTGAGGCCGCGAGCAGGGCCGACTTGCCGATGCAGAAGCCACGTCCCGCCGCGAGCACGCCGCTCGCGCGGAACACGGCCAGATCGGTGTAATCCACGTAAGGATCGTAGACGATGCGGTCGCGCACGGCCATGTAGAGCGCGAGTGCACGCGCCTTGTCATCAGACAACGCGCCTGCCGCGCCTTGCGCGAAGGCGCGCACCGCTTCGTTGCCGCTATCGACGAAGGCGGTCGGCTGAAGGAAGTCGGACGCGGGCATTTCCAATTCCAAAAAAGTTCGCGTTCAGCGCCCTTGATAGGCCGGCGTGTGCACGATAAGGCCGTCGAGCTCTTTCGTCACCTTGATCTGGCAGGAAAGCCGCGAGGTCGGCTTCAGCTCGAAGGCCATGTCGAGCATATCTTCTTCCTCCGACGACGGCGGCCCGACGGTCTCGCTCCACTTGTCGTCCACGTGCACCAGACAGGTGGCGCATGTGCAACCGCCGCCGCATTCGGCGACGATGCTCTCGACGCCGTTACGCATGGCTGCTTCCATCACGGTCGAGCCGATCTCGGCGTCGACGGCGTGGACGGTGCCATCGTGCTCAATGAAGGTGATCTTTGCCGTCGCTTCTTTCTGCTCGGCCGGGCGCGGGGCAGTTTCGACGTTCAGTTCATCGCTCATGCGACACCCAGTTTCTTCTGCAGGTTGGTGGAGGAGGTCGTGTACTGGAACACTAGACGCTTCTCGGGATAGACGTAGTGGAAGGCCTTCTGCGCCATCAGCGCGCCTTCATGGAAGCCGGACAGGATCAGTTTGAGTTTGCCCGGATAGGTGTTGATGTCGCCGATGGCGAACAGGCCGGGCGTGGTCGTCTCGAAGGTGCCGGTATCGACCGGAATCAGGTTCTCCTTGAGGTCGAGATCCCATTCGGCGACCGGACCGAGCTTCATGGTGAGGCCGAAGAACGGCAGCATGGCGTCGACCTCGATGCGAGAGACGGTGCCGTCCTTCTCCTTGATGCTGACTGCGCTGAGTTGCCCGTCGGGGCCTTCCAGGTCGGTGACCTGGCCGATCTTCAGATCCATTTTGCCGGTATCGACCAGCGCGCGCATCTTGTTGACGCTGTCGGGCGCGCCGCGGAATTCGTCGCGTCGGTGCACCAGCGTCAGCCGCTTGGCGATGGGCTGCAGATTGAGCGTCCAGTCGAGCGCGCTATCGCCGCCGCCGACGATCAGCAGTCGCTTGTCGCGGAAGGCATCCATCTTGCGCACGGCGTAGTGCACCGACTTCGCTTCGTAAGGCTCGATGCCGTTGATCGGCGGGCGCTTGGGCTGGAACGAGCCGCCGCCGGCTGCGATCACCACGCATTTCGCCTCGAAGGTCTTTCCGCCGTCCGTGCCGACGCGGAACAGCGGATCTCCGATCTTTTCCAGCGTCGTCACCATCTCGCCGAAGTGGAAGGTCGGGCCAAACGGCTCGATCTGCTCCATCAGGGATTTGGTCAGGCCATCGCCGGTAATCAGCGGGATGCCGGGAATGTCGTAGATCGGTTTTTCCGGATAGAGCTCGGCGCACTGCCCGCCGGGACGGTCGAGGATGTCGACCAGATGCGCCTTGATGTCGAGCAGGCCGAGCTCGAACACCGCGAACAGGCCGACGGGACCTGCGCCGATAATCAGCACGTCAGTCTTGATGGTCTCGCTCATTCCGCTTGTGCCGGCATCCGCCGGCTCCCCCCAATCTGTTTCTCACCCAGCGCCGCCGATTTGCGCCCGATGCGGCTAACCGAATCCGGAATGAGGTGCAACAGCTCCTCCAGATTCTCGTCGGGGGTCTTACCGGAGGTGGCGAGTTCGGCCGCGGCCTTGGCGTAGAGCGGCTCGCGGCTGCGCAGGATCGCGATCAGGTCTTCCATGGCGCGGGCGCTGCCGGCCATCGGCCGCATATCGCCCTGCTCCATGACGCGCTTCATGTGCTCGTCGGGCGTGGCCCGCACCCAGACCGTGAAGCAGGAGGCAAGCAACAGCTCGAGCGTGCCGGCCTCGGTGACGATGCTGCCCGAGGTCGCCATGACGAAGGCGCGGTGCTGGCGCAGGACGGTTTCGAGCGCCTCGCGTTCTGCGCGGCGGAAGGTCTCTTGGCCGAACATGTCGAAGATTTCATTCAATGGGGCGCCGGCCATGCGCTCGACCTCGCGGTCGAGCTCGACGAAGGGTACCTCCAGCCGCGCCGCCAGCAGGCGGCCGAGCGTCGACTTGCCGCTGCCGCGCAGGCCGATCAACGCGATACGCCGGCTTTGCAGGTCGTCGGAAGGCTCGCTGAAGGTCCGCAGTAGCAGCTCGCGCGCTTCGCTCAGCGCGGCGGGTGGCAGCCGTTCGAGGAACTGGTTGAGCAGCACCAGGTCGAGCGCGGGCTCGGCGCCCTCATTGACGAGCTGGGTGACCGGCAGGCCGAGCGCGCGCGAAATCCTTCTCAGCAGCACGATCGAGCCGTTGCCTTTGCCGGTCTCGAGTTGGGCGAGATAACGCTCCGACACCTTGGCATGCTGCGCCAGGACCTTGCGCGACATGCCGCGCTGATTGCGCAGGATGCGCACCCGCTCGCCCAGGCGATGCAGGTAGGCGTCGGCGTCGCGGCCGTAAGCAGGAATAACGGGCGTCGTCATGGAGATACCGAGCGTATCTGAATTATATTGCATAAACTATGGGGCAACCCGGTTGCTATTGCAATAGCTCGTCGGGCGCTTCTGGTGGGGAAAATGGTTGTTCTCGCAACTATTTCTCGCAGATCCCTCTGTGGAGGGAATTTTATTTCAATAGTGGCCCTGTTGTCGCCGGCAAAGCCTAATGATAATGATATGCAAAATAATGCATCAAGACGGTGATGCGCCGGCCATGAAGGGCCGGCTGCGGCCGCTAGGGGAATCTGAAAAGGATCGGGCAGGTTCATGACGACCATCGACTATCAGACCGAGCCCGCGCGCTACCGTCATTGGCGCCTCGAGTTCGACGGCGAGATTGCTTACCTGATCATGGACGTCGACCAGGCCGGCGGCCTCGGCGACTACGAGCTCAAGCTCAATTCCTACGACCTCGGCGTCGACATCGAACTGAACGACGCGGTGCAGCGCCTGCGCTTCGAGCACCCGGAGGTGCGCGCAGTCGTCATCAAGTCGGGCAAGGACAATGTGTTCTGCGCCGGCGCCAACATCCGCATGCTGGGCAAGTCGACCCATCAGCAGAAGGTGAACTTCTGCAAGTTCACCAACGAGACGCGGCTGTCGATCGAAGACGCCAGCGAGAATTCCAAGCAAGTCTACATCTGCGCCGTCAACGGTAACGCCGCCGGCGGTGGCTACGAACTGGCGCTCGCCGCCGACCACATCATGCTGGTGGACGACCGCCGCTCGTCGGTGGCGCTGCCGGAGACGCCGCTGCTCGCGGTGCTGCCCGGCACCGGCGGGCTCACCCGCGTCACTGACAAGCGCAAAGTCCGCCGCGATCGCGCCGACATGTTCTGCTCCATCGAGGAGGGCATCCGCGGCCGCAAGGCCGTCGACTGGCGGCTGGTCGACGAGGTGGTGCCGAATTCAAAATGGCAGGACGCGGTAGCCGCGCGCGCCCACGAAATTGCCGCGCGTTCCGACCGGCCCAAGGATGCCAAGGGTATCAAGCTTGGGCCCCTCGCGCGCACGGTCGAAGCCGATCGCGTTTCTTATTCCCACGTCGATGTCGAGATCGATCGCGAGCGCAAGCTCGCGAACGTCACCGTGCGCGGGCCGTCGCAAGCCGTGCCGGCGTCGGTCGCCGCCGCTCACGAGCTTGGCGACCAATTCTGGCCGCTCACTGTCGCGCGTGAGCTGGAGGATGCCATCCTGCACTTGCGCTCCAACGAGCGCGAGATCGGTGTGGTGCTGTTCCGCACCGAGGGCGACGCGAAAGCCGTGCTGGCGCACGACGACTTCCTCATGGCTGGGCAGGACGACTGGCTGATGCGCGAGATCCGCCATTACCTGAAGCGCGTGCTCAAGCGCATCGACGTCACGGCCAAGAGCTTCATTGCGCTGGTCGAGCCGGGCTCGTGCTTTGCCGGCACGCTCGCCGAATTGGCGTTCGCCGCCGACCGCTCGCTGATGCTGGTCGGCACCCGCGAGGGCGACAACCGCCCGCCGGCGGCGATCACGCTCGGCCAGGCGAATTTCGGCCTCTATCCCATGGGTAACGGTCTTACGCGGCTGCAGACCCGTTTCCTTGGCGAGCCCGAGCTGATCGATACGCTGAAGGCGCGCGTCGGCGAGCCGATTGAGGGCGAGGAAGCTGCAGAAATCGGCCTCGTCACCATGGCCTATGAGGATTTCGATTGGGACGACGAACTGCGCATCCTCTTGGAGGAACGCACCAGCTTCTCGCCCGACGCCTTGACCGGCATGGAAGCGAACCTGCGTTTCGCCGGACCCGAAACGATGGAAACCAAGATCTTCGGCCGTTTGACCGCCTGGCAGAACTGGATTTTCCAGCGGCCGAACGCGATCGGCGAGCAGGGCGCCCTCAAGCTTTACGGCTCGGGCGTATCGCCGACCTACAACAAGGAACGTGTCTGATTTGGCCGCTCATTCCCGCACAAGCGGGAATCCAGGAGTGATGCACTGGGTCCCCGCTCTCGCGGGGACGAACGGGAGAAAAACGAGAGGGCTAACACCATGGCAATGGACGCAGTCGATTACGATGGGCTGATCCCCAATAACGTTAGGCTGGGCGATGACGTGCGCGTCAAGCGCGCGCTGGAAAAGTGGCACCCCGGCTACATCGGCTGGTGGATGGACATGGGACCGGAAGGCTTCCAGAACGCGATGGTCTACCTGCGCACCGCGGTCGGCGTCGATCCCAAGGGTTGGGCCAAATTCGACTATGTGCGCATGCCCGAGTACCGCTGGGGCGTCCTGCTGGCGCCGGCGCGCGAGGAGCGCAAGATCCCGTTCGGTTCGCACAAAGGCGAGGCCGCCTGGCAAGAAGTGCCCGGCGAATATCGCGCCATGCTGCGCCGCCTGATCACGATCCAGGGCGACACCGAGCCGGCCTCGGTCGAACAGCAGCGCCATCTCGGCAAGACCGCGCCTTCACTCTACGACATGCGCAACTTGTTCCAAGTGAACGTGGAGGAGGGGCGCCATCTATGGGCGATGGTCTACCTGCTGCAAAAATACTTCGGCACCGACGGCCGCGAGGAAGCCGAAGCGCTGCTCGAGCGCCGCTCCGGTGATCCTGACACGCCGCGCATGCTAGGCGCTTTCAACGAGAAGACGCCGGACTGGCTGTCGTTCTTCATGTTTACCTACTTCACCGACCGCGACGGCAAGATGCAGCTCGAGGCGCTGGCGCAGTCCGGCTTCGATCCGCTCTCGCGCACCTGCCGCTTCATGCTGACCGAGGAAGCCCACCACATGTTCGTGGGCGAGACCGGCGTCACGCGCGTCATCCAGCGCACCTGCGAAGCGATGAAGGAAGTGGGCATCACCGACCCCTACGAGATCGACAAGATCCGCAAGCTCGGCGTCATCGACCTGCCGACCATCCAGAAGAAGGCGAACCTGCATTTCTCGCTGACCCTCGATCTGTTCGGCAACGAGATTTCGACCAACGCGGCCAACTCCTTCCACGCCGGCCTCAAGGGGCGCTACCGTGAGGATCGGCTGAAGGACGATCACGAACTCGAAAGCGGCGAATATCCCGTGCTGCGGCTGATCGACGGCAAGATCCAGAACGAGGACGTGCCGGCGCTCTCCGCGCTCAACATGCGGCTGCGCGATGACTACGTCGTCGATTGCCAGGCCGGCGTCGATCGTTGGAACAAGGTGATCGAGGAGATGGGCATCCCCTTTGAAATTAAACTCCCGCACGTGGCGTTCCACCGCCACATCGGCGAGTTCTCGCGCACCAACGCTGACGTCGACGGCAAAATCCTTGCGCCTGCCGAATGGACGCATAAGCGCACCGACTTTCTACCCTCGGAAGCGGACAAGGACTTCATCGAAAGCCTGATGCAGCCGCAGTTCGAGAAGGGCAAATACGCGGGCTGGATCGCGCCGCCCAAGGTCGGTATCGACAACAAGCCGGGCGATTTCGAATACGTGAAGATCGAGGACGCCTGAGCGAGCGGCCTGGCGCGAACGCCCGCGTCGGCCATCTTGCCGGCGCGGCGTTCGGGGCCGCCGTCACTTGTCGATGCGCGTTCGCAGCAGCAACTGATCCAGATCACGCATCAGTGCCGCCAGGCGCTCGTCGTGCTCTCCGTTCGGCCTGGCCGGCACGACGCGGCTGCCGGGCTGCTCGCGCAGCCGCCCATCGCCGATCACGCGCGGATAGCGGAACCTCATCTCGGCCACGGGCGGCGCCAGCGGCGGCGCCGGTTCCTCGGCGGCCTGCTGCCGCGGCACGGTGGAGGCCTCCGCGTAGCGTTCTTCGCTCCAATCGTTGGCGGACCGATCGATAATGACGCGCGGCCCAGCCATGCCGAGCAGCTTGAGCAGAATGCGATACAGAATTCCGGTCAGCACCAGCGCAAGCGCGACAATCAGCACGATACCAAGCGGCGTTGAGGCGGAATCCGTCACCGTCTGTGAGATATTCTTGCTTTGACCGGTCTTGGGCTCGCTCGCTGTCGCGTCGTTCGCGGGCGCGGTGCCCGTCGCGCTGACCGATGCCCGCCGGTTATGCGGCGACGGCGATACGTTCGCGCTGGCGGCGCGCGCCCGTAGAGCAGGCGCTATCGTCTTGGCGGCATCCGTGACCATCGGACGAACTTGCGGTTCCCTGTCGGACGCGCCTGTCGTTTCGGCCGCTTGATTGCCACCGCCTTGTGGCGCGGCGGCTGAAACGGTCGGCGCTTGAGACGTTGCGGGCGCAGGCATCTCGGCCGGCGCCGTCCGCTTCGCGGCCCGGCCGGTCTGTCGATCATCGTGCACGCCGTTGGCCGACATCAACGACTGTAGGTTGGCAGGTGGCGCCGACCATACGCTGTCGGCATCCTGTTTCGCTGACGCTGACGCTGACGCTGACGCTGACGCTGCCGGTGTCGTTGTGGCGGTGGGTTGCGGCGTCTGGGCCGCAGGCGCCGCAGCCGCAGCATCGGCTTCGGGCGCAGCCGTTGCGGCGCCGGCGGTCTTGCTCGGCACCCGCAGATACCAGCACTTGCGCTTGGTCGCGCGGTCCAGGTGATAGTACCAGTGGCCGCCTTTCGGCGTATGCGCCTTGGGTGCTGTCAGGCATTCGGCGGTAGCGGCCACTTGCGCGTCGAGCCCAAAACCC
>Ga0316583_10000375_pt1 | contig 12884 bp, 10 predicted proteins | sample J_170502JBrBrA_D_FD_204513 | JGI IMG/M metagenome (GOLD analysis project Ga0316583, IMG submission 204513) | Rhizosphere microbial communities from salt marsh grasses in Alabama, United States - J_170502JBrBrA | ecosystem: Host-associated > Plants > Roots > Rhizosphere | place: USA: Alabama... | reverse complement strand
ATTTAATTCAGCAATCAATTACCTGAAATTCATCATTTAATAATTAAGCAATTCAACAATTAATTATTAAAATTTCTTTGCACATCCACTTGATGCCTTTACAATCTCTGTGGTTATTCGGGTGCAATGCCCGACGCAAATTAAAAACGGGAGAAAATCAGCATGTTTAAAGACACAATCGATGTCCGCCATCGATTAGGATCGCAGCAATACATCGCTTCCGAAGAGATAGGCACCGTTGTTTACCTGGCCCAATCGCTTTGTAAACCCATTTTGGCCGAAGGTCCGGCCGGCGTGGGCAAGACGGAACTGGCCAAAGCCTGGGCCGCCGCGCTTGGCGCCCCCCTGGTGCGCCTGCAGTGTTATGAAGGGCTCGACGAGAGTAAAGCCTTATACGAGTGGGAATACGCCAAGCAGATGCTCTATACTCAGCTTCTTCGCGACACCTTGCGTGACGTGCTAGGCGACGCCAACAGCCTGAGCGAAGCGGCTGCCCGTCTGGCTCAGGAGGAAGATGTCTTTTTCTCCGAGAATTTCCTGCTCCCCCGCCCCTTAATGACCGCCTTGACCTCTGACGAACCTGTTGTCTTGTTGATTGATGAGATCGACCGCTCCGATGTCGAATTTGAAGCTTTTTTGCTGGAAGTCTTGAGCGATTTCCAGGTTAGCGTTCCCGAACTGGGCACCATCTCCGCCGTTCACCAGCCCATGGTCCTGCTCACCAGCAACAATACCCGTGAACTGAGCGAAGCGTTAAAGCGCCGTTGCCTCTACTTATATGTGGATTACCCGACGGCCGAAGCGGAGCTGCAAATCGTCAATTTGAAGGTGCCCGATCTCAGTGACGATCTGGCGCGGCAGGCGGTGGCCGTTGTGCAGCAGCTGCGCAATATGGACCTGCGCAAAGTGCCCAGCATCAGCGAAACGCTCGACTGGGCGCGGGCCCTGGTCACGCTCAATGCCGGGGCGATCGACGAAAAGACCCTAACCAACACCCTGACCGTCTTGTTGAAATATGAATCCGACGTGCAAAAAGCCCGGCGCCTCATGGAAGGAGGCGGCAGCCGCGGGCCTAATCCAAGACGTTAGTGATTTACGGTAACAGAGGAACTGCGTGATGGAGAAGAGAGTAGTCGACTTTATTCGCGGACTGCGCGCCGCCGGTGTACGTGTTTCCCTGGCTGAATCTATCGATGCCATGCATGCCGTCGGCGTGATAGGTATCCAGGACAAAAACATTTTTCGCGAATCTTTACGCGCAACTCTGGTAAAGGACAGCGATGACCGGCCCGTATTTGAGGAACTTTTCCCACTTTACTTCGGCGGCGGTGGTCCGCCGCTGCAAAATGCTTTGGAGGAAATGAGTCCTGATGAGCAGCAGATGCTCAAAGCAGTCCTGGAGGCGTTAAGCGGCCGTATGCAGGCTTTGATGGATTGGTTGACCAGCGGCGAAGGGCCGACCAAGGAAGAGCTTGAGGAACTGGCCCGCCAGGCTGGGGCGCAGTGGGCCGATTCGCCGCAGGAAGGACGCTGGGTAACGCGCCGTATGCTGCAGAAGATGGGCTTCACCCGCCTCGAGGAACAACTGCAGGAGCTTGTTCAGAAGCTGCAAGAAATGGGTATGAGCCAGGAAGCGATTCAAAAACTTTTGGGTGTCGTAGAAGCGAACCGTGAAGCCCTTGCCGAGCAGGTCGCCCAGCAAGTTGGCCGGCAAATCGCCGAAGAACGCGCCAACCGTCCTAAAGACCTTTACAGTTCCGACCTGATGCAGAAACCCTTTTATTCCCTTAGTGAGGAAGAAGCAAATGTTTTGCGCCGCGAGGTGCAGCGCCTCGTGACTCAACTGCGCAGCCGGGCCGCTCTGCGACGCAAACGGGGAAGGCAAGGTAAGTTTGATTCTAAGGGTACGATCCGTGCCAACCAACGTTACGGCGGCGTGCCTCTCGAATTGAAATATAAGAAACGCAAGCTGAAACCAAGCCTGGTCTTGATTTGCGATATGTCCCGTTCCATGCTTTCCGTCGCCGAATTTATGCTGCGCCTGACCTATGAACTCCAGGATCAGGTGGCTAAAACGCGCAGTTTCGGCTTTTATTCAGACATGGAAGAGATCAGCATAGTCTTGGTCGGCAACCGTCCCCAAGAGGCCGTAGACGCCGTTCTGGATAATTTCTACGGCCGTATGCCGCGCCACTACGCGACCGATTTTGGCAATAGTTTGGATACCTTCTTTAAAAACTGGCTGGACAGCGTGGACGGCCGAACTACCGTGGTCGTTCTCGGCGATGCGCGCAATAACTACAATTCCCCGCGTGTCGATCTCATGAAACAACTGCAGCGCCGCGCGCGGCGCCTCGTCTGGTTTAATCCCGAACAACCCGGCCAGTGGGGTACCGGCGACAGCGACATCTACGACTACGTGCCTTATTGCGATTCCGTGCATATTGTTCGTAACCTGGCCCAGCTGGCTGCGGCCGTGGACAGTCTCATGGCCGGCGGCTAAAACTTGACGCACTTTATGGCCTTTGTTACCATGGAATAGTTATGAATTGGCATAGAGTGGCATGTAGGAACTATTATTATGGTCAAACAAAACAACGCGGTCGCGTGGTGGTTTGGCCTGCTTAATGCCCTGCACACCAATATCTGAAAAATAAACTCAGGACGCGGCCCGGCCCGCGTCTTTTTTTATTGTATTTTCCGGCTGATCAGCAAACCGGTTGATCAGCCGCTTAAGGAGCAAATCGTGACCAATATATTTGATGAATTCTTATGGCGAGGATTACTCTATGACCATACCGAGGGCGCGTGTGACCTGGTAAGCAGTCAGAAAATCACCGTCTATAACGGGTTTGATCCCACTGGAGATAGTTTGCATATCGGCCACCTGGTACCCATGATGGGCCTCGCGCGCTGGCAGCGCTTTGGCCACACGCCGATCGCTCTTGCCGGTGGGGGAACGGCCATGATCGGCGATCCCAGCGGGAAGTCGGAAGAGCGCAACCTCCTTACTCAGGAAGAGATCGAGCATAACCTGGCCAACATAAAAGGCCAGCTGGCCAGCCTGCTTGATTTTGAAGTGAAAAGTAATCCGGCGATTATGGTCAATAACTACGACTGGCTGTCTGAACTCAACCTGATGCATTTTTTGCGTGACATTGGCAAGCATTTCACCGTCAATTACATGATCTCCAAGGATTCGGTCAAGTCGCGTCTGGCTCGTGAAGGTGAGGGCATCTCTTTCACCGAGTTTACCTACATGCTGATGCAGTCCTACGATTTCCTGCATCTCTATGACGAATATAACTGCCTGACCCAGGCTGGAGGCAGCGACCAGTGGGGTAATATCACGGCGGGCATTGAATTGATCCGGCGCATGCGCGGGGCGAAAGTGCACGGCGTTGCTTACCCGCTGATTACCAATGCCAGCGGCAGCAAATTCGGCAAAACGGCCGGCGGTGAGAATGCCTGGCTGGATCCCAAGCGCACATCCCCTTACCGCTTCTACCAGTTCTGGTTGAACACGGACGATGCTGACGTGATTAATTACCTGAAATACTTCACCTGGCTGACACGGCCGGAAATTGAAGAACTCGAATATGCCCTTGATGAGCATCCCGAGAGACGTGAGGCGCAGCGTACCTTAGCCAGCGAAATGACGCAGATGATTCATGGCGAAACAGCCCTGGCCAAAGCGACCCAGGCTTCCGACGTTCTCTTCGGCGGCGACCTGGAAGGTTTAGGCGTGGAGAATATCCAGGATATCTTTGCTGATGTTCCCTCCAGCGAGATTTCCCGACCGCAATTAGGGGGCGAAGGCGTGCCGGTGGTTGATCTTTTCGTTGGCAGCGGTCTGGCTTCAGGGAAAGGAGATGCGCGCCGTTCCATAGATGGCGGCGGCATGTACCTAAATAATCAGCGCATTGGCGATACAGGAAGGCTGGTGACGACGGCCGATACGATTGAAGGTAAGTTCTTGATTTTGCGTAAAGGGCGTAAGCGTTATCACCTGGTTCGGGTTGTTGGGTGATCCGCTGACCCGCGGTTAATGATCGAGCGGGAAATCGGCGGCGTCGCTGTAAGGATTTCCCGCTTCATCCAGCAGGGGGACATTTTCCAGGGAGGGATAGCGATACATCCCTACGCGCATGGTCAGTTGTTCGCTTCCGTCCACCGGCCAGGGCATGATAAAGCGGCCGATCACTTCATCTCCTGCCCGCCATTGGCTTGGGTCAAAGGCCGCGGCATCAACCTGGCTGATACGCTGCCCCTGATCATTGATTAGATGGTTGAAAAACTGGTAATCGCTGGGATCGGGATTGTCCCCACTGCGCCAGTGAACCTGCCACACGGCCCAATCCTCCCCCGTTGGCTGCGGCCAATCATAACCCAGCAGGTTCACCCAATTGGCCAGTAAGATAGGCGGTTCCAAGGCGACATCCGCTGCCGGTCGCGCTTGGGGAGGTAGGGATAAGACGAAGTAGGAACCTTCATCTGATCTTAGTGGAATTTCATGGGTTTCTGCAGCCGCTTCCAGATACAGGTCGCCGGTTGAAAGGGGTGGTTCAAGACGGCCGTCAAGCAGCACGACGGCGCCTTCGTTCGGAAAAAGGGCGCTGTGAGTCACGTTTACAAAGCGATGCGGAACATCTCTCAGCAGCACGTCCCATTCGGCTGGAAATTCGTCGAACAGCGGAGCTTCTCCCCCGCCGGCAATTAAAACCTCTTCGGCTCCACTTTCTAACAGCAAGTCCTGGATCTGCTCGACCGCGGCGATCTTCATCTCCAAGGGAACACCGTAACCACCCGGAGTGGCTCTACCGCTGACGAAATTCTGTAAGCTGATCAGCGCCCCAACCTGGGCTACGGCCGTCAAGAACAAGATCACCCCGCCTCCGACAAGAACGAGACGTTTGCTTGTTCGGGAAGCGTTTGGTCGCAAACGTGCTAACAGAGCTGGAATTTGACTGAAGGCGACGCCCGCGGCAATAAAAGGGGCCGGTAGGACAGCGATAAAATAATGGATATGAACCGACGTCCACTGCCAGAGAAAGACCAGTGCCGGCATCACCAGCCAGATCAGGACAATCAGACCTACCTGTGCCTGCGGCTGGTGCCAATCCTTCCAAACGTTCCAGGCCAGGTAAACCAGCCCACTTACTATCAATACCCCTAGGATCAGGTGCACCAGAGTCAGGTCAGGCATTAAAGCCAGAAAATGCTCAAATTCATTTGCCCCGGCCAGGGAATGAATTTGCGTCCCTGAACTGATCTGGATTGTATACCGTATTGAGTCGAAGGAGAATCCGCCGCCACTTTCTGCACCGGATAGCCCTGCTATTAACTGATTCAAATTCTGATTGCGGGAAAGATAATAGATGAAAGGAATTACTGTCAAAAGCGCCAGCAGCCCGCCAATTAGGACATCTCGCCAGCGGATATTACGGCGGAAAATAATCAATAAAAGGATCGTGGCCGGCACCAGGGCAACCGCGGCCAGATGAATCTGGACTGCCAGGGCCAGGGCGATGAAATGCAGCCACAAAAAACGAGATCGCTTCTCAACCAGTGCCAGAGCCGCGCTAATAACCCAGACCAATACCAAGAACGGTAAGAGATTCTGAGCCCAAATCTTGCGTGAAAAGATGACGGCCCAGGGGCTTACCGCGTAAATTAACCCGGCTGCAAGCGCGGCCGTTATTCCCCAATAGCGGCGCACAAACCAATAGGTGAGGGCGACGGCCAGGGTGCTTAGCAACCCTGTGAAAATCGTTGCCGCGTAGGGATGAGGCCAAACCGATGCCGGTATAGCATACAGCCAGACGCTGGCGGGAAAATTTGGCAGACCAACCGAACTGCTGATACCGCGCAAAGCAAACTCACCCTCGGCCATGTCGTAAGCCAGTGCAAGCAGGCGCGCTTCATCAGCCTTAAATTCTGATAAACCAGGGGCAGCCATACGCAAGATGCCCGCAAGTATTAACATGATCCCTACCAGGAGATATTCAACCCACTTTGCAGGGCGAGCATCGAGCTGATTATCGCCTTCTATTTCTGGATCAGGAAGCTTCATTTCCCAACGATGCCGCGTTGAAAACGTGTATATCCCGCTGCGGATATGGAATAGAGATGCCTGCTTCGTCGAAGCGTAATTTAACTTGTTCCGTGATCGAATAGCGCACGGCTATGCCATTATCGAGATTGACATAAGGTTGGACGGCGAAGTTGACGCTGTTGTCAGCCAATTCTTTAACGGCCACTATCGGTTCCGGGTCATCCAATATGCGTTCATCGTCTTTCAAAATTTCTATGAGAATCTGCTTCGCCTGGCGCAGGTCGTCCTCGTATCCGATGCCGAACACCATATCAACGCGGGTGATTTCCAGGCGTGAATAATTAATGATGTTTTCACTCATCGCCTGGCTGTTTGGGATGTAAAGGATTTTATTATCTGGCGTTCGGATGCGCGTATGGTACAGGCCGACTTCGTAGACACGGCCTGTGCGGTCATTGATTTCCACAAAATCACCAACCACATAGGGCTTCAGAATGATTATCAGGATGCTGGAGGCGATATTCTGAAGCGAATCCTGGAGTGCAAGACCTATTGCCAGCGCCGCTGCCCCGATTATGGCGATGAGGGAGGTCATCGGTATGCCTAAAATGGACAGAATTATGATAATCAGCAGCGCGTATAAGCTGTAGCTGATCAATCGAGATAGGAATATGTGCAGCGTATCGTCAAAGTGAGCCCGGGCCAGCAGGGTTTCTGCACGCCTGCTAAAAAACTTTACTAGCCAAATGCCGGCCAGCAGCAGCGCAGCCGCGCCCAGAATTCTCCAGAGCAAACTTCCTTGAGTATTACTCGCCCATTGGGATAAAAAATTATTAATTTCGTCTTGTGAAACTCCCATATCCAACCTCCGTGTAAGGAGTTGTTTTGCAATCAAATGCTATTTACTTTACTGCCATTGCAATAAATGAGCCAGCAGAGAAATTCGACCGCCTTTAAGCGTGGAGTATATGCGCTAATCTCGGAATAATAAAAAAGCCGCTCCATGGAGCGGCTTTTTTAAAAGCTCATAACAAATTATTTGCTAACTGATTGAAAGAATTGCAAACTTAATAGCACCGCCCGGGGTTTCGGCCATAGCAACCTCACCAATACGAGTGCCCAGCAGCGCTCGACCAATTGGCGATTCATTGGAAATGCGCCCTGCGGCAGGATCCGCTTCGGCCGCACCGACGATGACATAAGTTTCTTCTTCATCGAAGCCTTCTTCGCTCACAGTTACTGTGCTGCCGACGCGCACAATGTCGGATGGTCCGTTCTCATCAATAATTTTTGCCCGGCGCAAAGAATCCTCAATATCACGGATCCGCGCTTCGACAAACCCCTGTTCTTCCTTGGCGTCATGATAATCGGCGTTTTCTTTCAGGTCGCCTTGAGCGATCGCCGCCTCGAGCTTTTGTGAAAGTTCCTCGCGTTTTTCTGTCGTTAAATAAGCTAATTCTTCTTCAAGTTGTTGTAAACCCTCAGGGGTTACGTAAACTACATCATTATTTTGATTCATACTCGACCTCCAAAACGTGGACGAGTGGTTCTAATTCTCACCACTAACTATACGATTATTGGGGTGTGGTTTGCTTTTTCTCTTCTCACATCCAGCGCGATAAACAAAATCGTCCTACACGCAGCAAGACGTTTTATTGCAATTAATTTGTCTATTTGCTCTCTGGACGTGCCCAAGTATAACTGAGCACAGAATTCCTGTAAAGCGGCTTTAAACTTCGATCTCAGACCCGGCCATCAGCAGCCCGAGCTTTTCCCTTGTCGCATCTTTTCTTGGCAGTACATCGACCACACGGCCATCAAACATCACTGCGACATAGTCAGACAAGCTCATGATTTCATCCAACTCCGCCGAGACAACAAGCACGGCTGCTCCCGCATCCCGCTGTTCGACGATCTGGTTATGGATAAATTCAATCGATCCAACATCAATGCCCCGTGTGGGCTGGGCGGCAATGAGCAGAGTGATTGGGCGAGAAAACTCGCGGGCGACGATCACCTTTTGTTTGTTACCGCCGGAAAGATTGCGCGCAGGGGTATGGACGCTCGGTGTGCGCACGTCGAACTCTTCAACCAGGCGTTCCGCCTGCTCGTCGATCTTATCCTCGTGCATGATGATTCTGGTAGCAAAAGGTTCCACATAATAGTTGTTCAGCACCATATTATCGGCTACCGAATAAGCCATTACCAGACCATGTTTTTCGCGATCTTCTGGGATATGAGCAACCCCCATCTCTGTAATTTTTCGCGGTTTTAAGTGTGTACTATCCTGCCCGGATATGGAGAAACTACCGCTTTCTACCGGCCGCAGTCCAGTCAATGCCTCGACCAGTTCGCGTTGGCCGTTGCCCTGAACACCGGCTACGCCGACAATTTCACCGGCCCTCACTTCCAAATCGACACCTTTTACAGCTAAGTGCCCGCGATCATCTTTCACCTGGAGGTTTTCAATGCGCAGCACCACATCTTTAGGATGCGGCGGATCCTTCTCGACCGTCAAAATAACCTCACGGCCGACCATCATTTCGGCCAGGCTGGCCTGGGTAGATTCTTCAGGTGTAACAGTACCCACCATACGCCCGCGATGCAGTACGCCGATAGTGTCGGCGATGGCCAGCACTTCTTTGAGTTTATGCGTGATGAAAATGATTGAGGAACCTCTTGCCGTAAAATCCTTCATAATGCGAAAGAGGTCTTCCGCTTCTTGAGGAGTGAGCACGGCCGTTGGCTCATCAAGGATCAAGATATCAGCATCGCGGTACAAGGCCTTGATGATTTCCACCCGCTGCTGGGTGCCCACCGGCAAGTCTTCGACCATCGCTGTGGGATCAACGTCCAGTCCGTATTGGTGGGACAGCTCCCATACCTTATTTGCCGCCTCTTTAAGGTTAAGCACACCGCCGCCGCGGGTGATTTCGTCACCTAAGATGACATTTTCAGCTACCGTCATCACCGGTACCAGTTGAAAATGCTGGTGTACCATGCCTACTCCACGAGCAATTGCATCGCTGGGATCTTCCAGGATGACATGCTCGCCCTTAATCCAAATTTCCCCTTCTGTTGGATGGTAGAGGCCGTAGAGCATATTCATCAAGGTGCTCTTACCGGCGCCATTTTCTCCCAGTAGAGCTAAAATTTCCCCTTTATGGAGGACCAGATTGATATTGTCATTCGCCAGCACTCCGGGGAAGCGTTTTGTTAGACCTTGAGCTTCCAGAACAACTTCTTTGTTATTTTGGTTCATCGGGAAAACCTCGCTTACTCCGGATCATATACTTGGCCTGCCGCTGCCGGGCCTCGTGCTCGACCACCAAAGAGGGCAAGGAACACGATCGTCAGTACATAAGGCGACATGCCGACAAATTGCGGAGGAATGGAAACAAGGCCGGTAAACTGCGTTTGCGTGGCGAACGCGGTGAAGAATGCAAATAACAGCGCTGCTCCCCAGGCGCCGATTGGCGTCCAACGGCCGAAAATCATAACTGCCAGGGCGATAAAACCACGACCATTCGTCATTCCACGTTCAAACGAGCCTACCGCCTCAAGCGTCAAATAAGCCCCCGCCAGTCCGGCAAAAGCCCCAGCCAGGGTGACATTGAGGTAGCGCATGCGATTGACATTGATGCCCACCGTGTCGGCCGCGCTGGGATGCTCGCCAATCGAGCGCGTACGTAAACCCCAAACCGTACGAAACAATGCAAATTGTAAGACGAAGACTAGAATGATTGTCAAATAAGTGATCGGTGGGTTATTAAACAGAATTGGACCCACAAATGGAATGTCTGCCAGCGGCCCCAGCGGAATGGTTTGCAGTTTGCCCTGCGTCGTTAAGCCGGTAACATAGAAATAACTTGTTAACCCTAATGCCAGCGTATTAATCACCGTGCCACCGATGATTTGATCCATCTTGAGAGTTACCGACATCCAGGCTAAAAACAGACCCAGCAAAGCGCCTGTCGCCACTCCGATCAACACGGCGATCGGCAATGTCAGCCCCAAGGGCAGCACCCGGCCGATATAGACGTTGGCCAAGAAAGCCAGGAAGGCGGCCATGAGCATCTGGCCTTCAATACCGATATTAATGACGCCGCTTCGTTCACCAATTAAGCCGCACATGGCTCCTAAAATGAGCGGCGTTGATTGGCGGAGCGTAGCCGCAAAAACGGCCGTTGTCCCGGTAGCCCCAAAGAAATACAAGTTTAATGCTAATGCGGCAATGAAGATTCCCCCACCGGCGATCAGCCATTTTGTACGCGAGCTCATGCCGCTATTTTGTTCTTGAACAACGGTAGTAGTCGCCATAGATTCGCCTCCTTAACTGCCCCAACCTGTACTGAGTGTAACCTGCTCTTCATCCACGAGCTGTGCGGGCAAGATCTTGCGCACGATCACGTCCGCGGATACGAAGAAGAGGATCAGACCCTGGATAATATCGATGATCTGGAACCGCACGCCGGCATCAAACTGCATCTGGCTTGAGCCTGCTTGCATCGCACCTATCAAAATTGCCGCCGGAATTGTCCCTAAAGGATTCGTTTTCGCTAATAAAGCAATGGTGATGCCATCAAAGCCCAGGCCGACGTTAAAGCCCGGCTGGTAGCGTCCGACAACGCCCAATGTTTCAATAGCACCGCCCATCCCGGCCAAAAAACCGCTGAAGGCCATGGTCAGAACGATAATTTGGGCGACCTGAATACCCGCATAAAGGGCTGCGTTGGCGTTTAAACCCGTCGTACGAATGGCATATCCCCATGTTGTGCGGTAGAGCAAGTACCAGGTTAGGAAGGCCATCAAACAGGCGATCAAAAAACCTGCCGGTAAAAAGCCCCATTTGGGGATTGCTGCCGTTTCCAGGATTTTGGGTGTGCGGGCAAGGATGCCTTCGTCTTTCCATGGTCCGTTGGAAAGATAGTCTGTGAGATTGATGGCCACAAAGTTGAGCATGATCGTTGTGATCACTTCGTGCGCGCCGGTATAAGCCTTCAGGAAACCGGCTATAGCTCCATAAGCCGCACCCGCCAGGCTGCCTGCCAGCAGCGCCAGCGGCATATGGATGATGAATGGGAGCCCTTTAACTGCGAATCCGATGTAAGCGGCGACAATTGCGCCAATCAGCAGCTGCCCCTGGCCACCGATATTGAAAAGACCGGCTTTGAATGCAAAAGCCACAGCCAGGCCGCCAAAGATCAGAGGGGTTGCCTTTTCCAGGGTACGTTCAACCGCTTCTGAACTGCCAAAAGCGCCTTTGAATAGGGCTACATAGGCTTCAATCGGATTGGAGCCCGAAAGCCATATGATGAACGCGCCGATGAGAAGCGCCAGGAAAACGGATAAGACTGGAACGGCCGCTCCGCGCAAAATACGATTCAGGATACCGCCGCCCTCCTGATCGATTTGAATCTCTTCTGTCATAGGACACCCCTGTTCCTGGCAAAGCTGACTCTGCCTGGTAATAAAGTTGCCGTCTCAAAGGAGGTTTGGGGGAAGTAACCTCCTTAAACTGTTTTGTTAACAAAAGTGCGACGCACTTTGTAGCGCGTCGCACTTTCTAGTCTCTCGAATTATCAGCCAGGATTGTATCCGGTGGCGATTGAACCATCTTGCAGACCGGCATCAATCTCAGCCAGCTTGTCTTTAATTTCTTGCGAAATCTGGCCGTCGAAGTCATGGAACGGCGCCAAACCAACGGGGCCGACGTAATTGCCGCCGGGCATTGTACCATCTTTGGCCTGCGAAACGAGATCAAAGACACCGGGGGTGATCAGTTTCATCGCGCTGGAAACCAGGCATGGATGCGCTTCGGGAACTGTTAACCACTGGTCGGTATCGACGCCGATGCAGTAAGCACCTTCGTGGCCGGCAGTTTCGATCAGAGCGCCATTTCCGGTCTTGCCACCGGCTCCGAACACAACGTCTGCGCCCTGGTCAAGCGCTTGTTTTGCGGTTGCCGCACCCCATTCCGGATCGACGAAAGCTACGTCCATGCCGCCGGGATGATAAGTGGCGATGATGTTGATATCCGGGGTGATGTACTTAGCTCCACCGTCAAAACCTTCCTTGAAGGCCACAACTGGCGGTACCAGGTCAGTGCCCAGTACCTGGGCTACGGTACCTGTTTCGGTCAACATCGCTGCTAACGCACCGGCCAAAAAGCCTGACTTATCTTCATTGAAGACAAGACCGGCCAGGTTATCAATGGTATCGCCCTGGAACTGGTCAATGCCGATAAATTCAATATCGGGATACTGTTGGGCTGCTTCGATCGTGGCCTCACCCATGGCGAAACCAACGGTGACGATAACATCGTAACCGTTACTTGCGAACTGGCCGATGTTTGTCGCGTAATCTTTAGCATCCTGTGTTTCAATATAATCTACCTGCGCGCCTAATTCTTTTTCCGCCTGCTGGACGCCTTCCCAGGCTGACTGGTTAAAAGATTTGTCATCAATTTCGCCAACATCCGTCACGAGGCCGACACAAAGGACCGCTTCATCGCTGCAATCACCTGAAGCTTCTTGCGCTGGAGCCTCTCCTGCGGACTCGTCTGCTGGGGCTGCAGTACCGCCGCAAGCGGCGAGCATTAGGCCCATCATTAAGAGAATGACTAACAATATTCCGATTCGTTTGTTGAACATGGGGATCTCACTCCTTTATAAAAGATATGTCTGTAAGTCACTTGTGTGCAGTCGCATTTAAACCTCCACGACGCACACGCGCGAATAGGGAATATTCGGGTCGATTATACTGCGTTTCTAGGCCAGTTCAAGCAAGGAGCAACATCTGATGGCGATACGAGAGGACTTCTTCCTCT
>Ga0316583_10000374_pt1 | contig 12895 bp, 18 predicted proteins | sample J_170502JBrBrA_D_FD_204513 | JGI IMG/M metagenome (GOLD analysis project Ga0316583, IMG submission 204513) | Rhizosphere microbial communities from salt marsh grasses in Alabama, United States - J_170502JBrBrA | ecosystem: Host-associated > Plants > Roots > Rhizosphere | place: USA: Alabama... | reverse complement strand
TGCGCGCGCGGGTGAGCGTGATCGCCCCGACCGCGACCAGCGCCACCCCGGCGCCGAAACTGGCGGTTGCCGAAAAGCAGATGTGCGCCTCCCCCCTTCCGATGCGGCGGCTCCCGCGGCCCGGCCGGGTTTTCCCCCATGCGCGGGCAAGGAGCCTTCGGAACGGTCTGCTTTTCCCAGAGACGGGCCCGCTGTGCAATGGCGCGAATGCCGATGGCGCGGCGATGGCGAAAAGCGCTTTCCTACACGGCGTGCGCTTGCTTCAACCCACGCGATGGAACCCGCGTCCCCTCCCGTCCCCGCTTTCCGGCTCCCGGTGCGCTGCCTCGCGGACGCATTTTCCCCCAAGGGAGTGTCACCCGTCCACAATCGGGCGCAGCGCCTTGAAACAGCGGAGGAATATGGCGTTTCGGGGTGGGTGACAGGGTGTCACTTGTGTCACCCTGTTCGGCCTATCTCAGTCGTCGTCCTCGACCGGCGGCAGGGTGGCGATCTGGATGCGGATCACGTCGCGCAGGCTGCGGGTCGCCTCGGCGAGCTGGTCGAGCGCGGGCTCGAGCTCGTCGTGGAACAGGGTCTCGCGCCCCGTGCGGCCGTGCGGGTCGACCAGCACCATGCGTACGACGAAGCCGCCGCCTTCGAGCGTCTCGACCCGGGCGAGGCCCTGCACCAGCGCGCGCCGCATCGGCAGGAAGCCGACGAACTCGGCGAGCGCCTCGCGCAACCGTCCGCCCTTGTCCTTCCACACGCTGCCCTCGCCGACCAGCGCGCCGAGCGCGCCGAAGCGGTCGTCGGTGTCGGTCGGGATGTGCATCACCTCGCCGCGCGCCATCCCGGTGGCGAGCGCTTCGGCGACGCTGAACTCGGCGCCGGCGAAATGCTGGAGGATGGTCCCGCGCCAATGGGCAAAAACGTCGGCCGGCTCCTGGTATGCGGTGGTCACGAGCCGGGGCCCGGCGCTCTCGGGCGCGGCTGCGGCGGCCTCGGTCAGGACGGCGTGTGCGCTCATGATGAACATGGCTACGCCAGAAATGCTCGCCAAGGGGTTAACGCGGATCGCTGAATCGCCGATTTGTCGAGGGGGCCGGCAAAGGAACAAACCCGCCGTTTTTGCGTAGATTCCCGTATTACCCCGGCGCCCGTGCCCGGCGAGATTCATTGCGTCGCGAGTTCGTTCGCCGGGCTCGCCGGGTCGGACAGGAGAGCAATGATGTCGTACGAGGATGAAGCCGGTTTCAAGCCGGGGAGGATGATCCTGGTGATGGTCGTGGTGCTGGCGCTGATCGCGCTGGTGCTGTGGGCGACCGGCGTATTCAGCAGCGGAAAGCTACCGTCGAACATGCGCGAGGTCTACACCACCGACACCAAGGATTTGAGCGGCGGCGAGCTGAAGGTGACCGACGAATCCTCGCCCAAGGTGCCGGTCGACGTGCCGACGACCGCGATGACCAACGTCCCGCCCGGGGAAGCCGCCAGCCCGGCGGCGGACGCTTCGCCCGCGAATTGACCTTTCCCGGGGCGCGCGGTCGTGCGCGCGGCCAACCGGATTGGACGTCGCAATGGAGAACACCGATGCAGGAAACCACTATCGCAGACCGCAAGTACGAGCTCAGGCAATTGCTCGAGCAGATCGAGGCCCATCCCGAGCGCGACTGGACCGAGGCGCGCAAGCGCATCGCCGTGCTCAAGGAGATGGTCGCCAGGCACGAGGGGGCCAACGGCTGACGCCGCCGCAAGGCCGAACGATTTGCTAACCACATCGTGCGATGGTTTCGCGCGATGTTGAGGAAGTACGAGAATATCTTTCGCAGCCGCTGGAAGGCGCTGTGGTGGGCGGCCGGGGTGCTGATGACCGCCTATTGCACCGTGCCCGCGGCCAACCACGTCGCTTCGCACGCCCATGCCAAGTCGCAGCAGCACGCGAAGCTCGACGCCTGGGGCGACCCGATCGTCGACCATCACTGGAACCACAACGACAAGACCGGCTGACCGGCCGCGCGCGCCGCGTCGTCAGAAGAGCCACGTCTCCGGGTCGGGCATCGGCTCGCGGCGTTGCGCGGCGAGCAGGCTCTTGACGCTGCGCACGATCATCCACACGACGACCGCGACCATCAGGAACACGCCGACCAAGACGAACATCAGCACCACGCTGACCACGCCGCCGAGCAGCCCGAGCCAGAAGGTGCGGATGAGGTACTGGTAGTGTGAATCTTCCCAGCCCTCGTGCGGTTCGCCCTTCCAGATATAGGCGAGCACGAGCCCAATGATCGAGGTGAAGCCGACCACCAAGCTGCCGAGATAGCACAGGCTGACGATCGTCGGGTGGTTGAGGTCGAAGCCCTGCGCGGTCGCGGGCGGCTGCGCGCCCGGGGTTGCCGGCCGCGGCGGTTGCTGTTCGTCGGTGGTTTCGTCCATGTGCGTTTCCCCCCATCCAATGAAAGGCACAGCTTACCGCGCGTGGGGCACGCCTCGCAACCCAAAGCGGAACGCGCAGGCCGCCGCCTTCGTTGGGCGGGCATCTGCAATGCGATGGAGGCTCGCCGTGATGGCAGGAAGCATCTCCGAGCGCCGCAAGGAGCGGCGAGAACTGCTGACGCGAATCGAGGCGCAGCGCGAGAAGAGTTGGAGCGCGGAGCGGCGGCGGCTCGCAGAGTTGCACCGCACGCTCGCGTTCCACGAGACCGCACATCCCTGATCGCGGCAAGATGCGCGGCGCGCCTGATCGAGACCCGTGACGCGGGGGGTATTTGTCGGCTATGGAGCGGCCGAAGACATCGAACCGATAAGGGAGTTGGGAAGTGAACGAACAGGTTTCCGGCGAAAAGCCATGGGACAGGTGGTTTTGGGTCGCCGGCATTTTGGTGGTGCTATTTTTCGTCCTCCTCTGGGGCATGCAGACGGCCATCCAGGAAGAGGAAGCGCCGCCGCCGGGCGATGTCGCGTCCTATGACGATAGCTCGGCGCCCGCCGACAGCGGGGTGAGCGACGCAGCACCCGCCGATGCCGGCGCGAGCGACGCACCCGCGGCGCATGCTGCGCCTGCCGCGCCCGCATCTGGCAGCTGAGGCAAGAACCGGAATATCCGCAGGAGATTGCTGACCCGCGGCCGTGCGGCCAGGGATTGAACGGTTGAGTCAGGCGAAGGGAGGAATCTGATGAGCGAAGTCGAAGACAACCTCGAGGAGGAGGCGGCCGAGGCCTATGGCAAGTCGCGTTATGGCTGGCTGTGGATCGTCATTATCGTCGTGCTGGTCGCGGCGGGGCTGGTCTACCTGACCACCGGGCGCGGTTCCAGTTCCACGCCTTCGCCCGACGCGTCCCAGGCGGCGGCTTCGATGCCGGCCGCGGCAGCTCCCGCTTCACCGGCCGCTGCGCCAGCCGCCGACAGCCCATCGGACAGCGATTCGGCTGCGCCTGCCGCCGACGCCAGCTGACCCTCAGCCGGTGCACCAGTTCCTGCGGTAGCCGCGCCAGCGCTCGGCGAGCCCCTCGGCGACCAGTTCGTCGCCCAGGCTCTTGCCGCCGCGCTTCGCCACCAGCAGGCGGCTGCCGTATTTGTCGTAGTCGCGCTCGACCGGCCAGAGCGAGAACGGCCCGGCGTTGAGGAGGACCGTGAGGCGCTCGGTCGCGCGGGCGCCGAGCTTTGCCTCGTAGGCGCATTGGGGCTCTGAAACCTCGGGCGCATTGATGTCGGCGATGCGGATCTTGGTTCCCTGGTACCAGATCGTGTCGCCATCGACGACGCAAGTGACCCTGTGCACGCCGACGCATTCGCCGAACCGCGCCGAAACCGGGATGCCCGCTCCATGTGCCGCCGGTTCGCCCGGATCTTTCCTGTCCAGCTCCGGTTGCTGCGCTTCGAGCGAAGCGGGCGTGTCGGGCCAGACGACCTTCTGCATCTGGTGCTCGTTCATCGCCAGCAGCCGCTGCACTTCGGGCGATGGCGGCTCGGCGGCGGCCGACCAGCCGGGGAGCCAGTTCCACGCGAAGACGATGGCGAAGGCCGTGAGCGAAAGCGCCGCCACCAGCGCAAGGAAGCGCAAATCCTGTTCGTCCCACCGCGCCGGCATGCGGCCGCGGGCGCGCAGGTCCGTCCTGCGGAAGCGCAGCGAACTGTCCGGCTCGTAGCGTCCGGCCAACGCGCCGGGCGGCTTCTTGAATCTCGCGGCCATGGACGGAATCCTATGTCCGGCATGGTCACGAATGAATTAAGGGCTAACCCTTTCAGGGCGTTCACCTAACCCGTTTGCCTCTCCGCCCTTCCCTCCCGCGCGGCGAGCGGCTAATGCGCGCGGCAAGCCGGGATGGAGGATGCGCGCATGAGCGCCAGCCAGGACAAGCCGATGCTCGCCAAGGCGGAAGTGCTGATCGAGGCGTTGCCCTATTTCCAGCGTTACGCGGGCCGCACCTTCGTGGTCAAATATGGCGGCCATGCGATGGGCGACCCCGAGGCGGCGCTCGATTTCGCGCAGGACGTCGTGCTGCTCAAGGCCGTCGGGATAAACCCGGTGGTGGTCCATGGAGGCGGTCCGCAGATCGGCGCGATGCTCGCCAAGCTGGGGGTCGAGAGCAAGTTCGTCGACGGCTTGCGCGTCACCGACAAGGCCACCGCCGAGGTCGCCGAGATGGTCCTCTCGGGCGCGATCAACAAGGAGCTGGTCGGCTGGATCGCCAACGCCGGGGGCAGGGCGCTGGGCATTTCGGGCAAGGATGGCGGGCTGGTCACCGCGACCAAGGTCACCCGCACGACCAAGGATCCCGAAAGCAATATCGAGCAGGCGGTCGATCTCGGTTTCGTCGGCGAGCCGAGCCATGTCGACACCACGATCCTCGAAACCGCGAGCAAGGCCGGGATGATTCCGGTCGTCGCGCCTATCGGCGCGGGCAAGGACGGGCACACCTACAACATCAACGCCGACACCATGGCCGGCGCGATCGCCGCGGCGCTGGGCGCGGCGCGGCTGTTCCTGCTGACCGACGTCGCCGGCGTGCTCGGCAAGGACGGCCAGCTGCTGACCGACCTCACCCCGGCCGACATCGAGCGGCTCAAGGCCGACGGGACGATCTCCGGCGGGATGATCCCCAAGCTCGAGACCTGCATCCACGCGGTCGAGGCCGGGTGCGAGGCGGCGGTGGTGCTCGACGGGCGGGTGCGCCACGCGATGCTGCTCGAATTCTTCACCTCGCGCGGCGCGGGCACGCTGATCCGGGCCGGCTAGCCGCGAATGCCGCGTCTCATGCGGTTGATACACCTGCCCGCGCTCGGCTAGGCTGAGCCACTACGAGCCGCTCCAGAGGAAACATTCAATGGCCCTGACGCTGATCCAGATCATAGCCTATCTCGCACAGGTTCTCACGATGCTGGTGATAGTCCAGTTCGTGATGAGCCTCTTGATCAGCTTCAACGTGGTGAACATGCACAACCGCTTCGTCGAGGGGGTGTGGCACGGCATCAACGCATTGCTCGATCCGGTCCTCAACCCGATCCGGCGGTTAATGCCGCATACAGGCATGATCGACTTCTCCCCGATGGTGCTGATCATCCTGCTGCGAATTGTGATCATCATTCTCGGAAATGTTGGGAGTAGCCTATGAGCGCCGCGCTGATCGACGGGAAAGCCTTCGCTGCAAGCTTGCGCGAGAAGATCGGGGAATTCGCCAGGGAATTCGAGCAGAAGGCCGGCCGCAAGGCGGGCCTTGCTGTGGTGCTGGTGGGCGAGGACCCGGCGAGCCAGGTCTATGTTCGCTCGAAGGGCAAGGCGACCGTTGCCGCGGGCATGAACAGCTATGAATACAAGCTGCCGGCCGACACCAGCGAAGCCGAGCTGCTCGACACCGTCCACCGGCTCAACGAGGACGTCAATGTCGACGGGATCCTGGTCCAGCTGCCGCTGCCTGGTCATCTCGACGAGCAGAAGGTGATCGCGACGATCGACCCCGACAAGGATGTCGACGGGTTCCACATCATCAATGCCGGGCGGCTCGCGGTGGGCCAGAAGGGCTTCGTCCCTTGCACCCCGCTCGGCTGCCTGATGCTGCTCAAGGACCGGCTGGGCGACCTTTCGGGGCTCGAGGCGGTGGTGGTCGGACGCTCGAACATCGTCGGCAAGCCGATGGCGCAGCTGCTCACCGCAGCCAATTGCACGGTGACTATCGCGCATAGCCGCACCCGCGACCTGCCTGAGGTAGTCAAGCGCGCCGATATCGTGGTTGCCGCGGTAGGCCGCCCGGAAATGGTCAAGGGCAGCTGGATCAAGCCCGGCGCGACGGTGATCGATGTCGGTATCAACCGGGTAGAGGGCGAAGGCGGCAAGACGAAGCTCGTCGGCGACGTCGATTTCGAAGAGGCAAGCAAGGTCGCCGGCGCGATCACCCCGGTGCCCGGTGGAGTCGGGCCGATGACGATCGCCGTCTTGCTCAGGAACGCGCTCGTCTCGGCCTATCGCCGCGAGGGGCTGCGTCTCGACGAAGACGCGCTGTGATGCGCCGCGCCATCGCCCTCGTGTTGGTATTCGCGCTGGGCGCCTGTGCCGGCGGACCGCGCGGGGATGGCGGATTTCGCGAGGCCGGCGGCCGCGGCTTGAGGCCGATCGCCGAACCGGGCGAAGTGGTCGCCGCCGAACTCGGCTTTGCCAGCGCCGCGCAGGACGATGGGCAATGGACCGCGTTCGACAAATATGCCGCCGACGAGGCGGTGATGTATGCGCCCAGGCCAGTGATGGCGAAGCAATGGCTCAAGGGCCGCGCGAACCCGAACAAGGCCATCACCTGGCAGCCATACGAGGTTTGGTCGAGCTGCGACGGCACGCTCGCGGCGTCCAAGGGGCCATGGCAGCGCCCCGATGGCAGCTTCGGCTATTTCACCACCATCTGGGCGCGCCAGAAGGACGGGAGCTACAAGTGGGTGCTCGACATGGGCGACAAGCTCGCGACGCCGCTCAGCGAGCCCGAACTGGTTCAGGCCGATGTCGCCGACTGCCCCGCGCGCGGGGCGAGGACGAGGTTCGGGGGCCGGCCCGAGGGCAAGCGGGGAGAGGTGCCGCTGGCGACAATCGCCGGCACGCCCGGCCAGCGTAGCGGCAAGGCAGCCGACGGCACGCTCGCCTTCTCGTCGTCCTATGGATCGAACGGAGCGCTTACCCTCACCGTGTCGCTCGCCAAGGGCGGGACGATGAAGGAAGTGGTCCACAACCAAGTCGCCCCTTGATGGGCCACGCGATGATCGAACTGTTCGCCTCGGCCTTCGTCACCCTGTTCGTCGTAATTGATCCGCCCGGCTGCGCGCCGATCTATGCCGGGCTTACCAGCGGTGCCGATTCGCAGCATCGGCGCGCGATGGCGATTCGCGCGGCATTCATCGCCACACTGATCCTGTTCGGCTTTGCGCTGTTCGGCGAAGCGCTGCTCGCGGCGCTCCATATCGATCTCGATTCGTTTCGCATCGCGGGCGGGATCATGCTGTTCATCATCGCGCTCGAGATGGTGCTCGAGCGGCGCACCCAGCGCCGCGAGGAGCGCGCCGAAAAGGTCCGCGCGGCGCCCGAGATCGACGACGTCTCGGTGTTTCCGATGGCGATGCCGATGATCGCGGGGCCGGGCGCGATCGCCACGATCATGCTGTTGGTGAGCAGGGCCGACGGGGTTGGGCCGACGCTGGTCGTGCTCGGTGCGCTGGCAAGCGTGCTGGCGTTGACCCTCGTCGCGCTGCTCGCCGCCGGCCGGATCGTCCAGCTGGTCGGCTCGAAGGTCGAATCCGCGGTGACGCGGCTCTTGGGCGTGCTGCTTGCCGCGCTCGCCGCACAATATGTGATCGACGGGCTGAAGGGCAGCTTCGGAATTTGATTCCCTTAGCGTCTATTCGGGCCTTACCTTGTCAGGCCCTGCACCCGGCGCGCAGACTTGCCTGCCAGCGATGCCTCGCCTCGTTCCGGAAATCATTGCAGCGTGACCGGATTCTCGTCGCCATCGTGGCGGCCGAAGAAGGCCATTAGCTGGGAAAGCAATTCGCAGCGTGCGCGCAAGTCCGGAGCTTCGAGCAGCGCCTGTTTCGCTGCGGCATCGAAGGGGGCGATCTGGCTGACCCCGTTGACCAGTGAGACGTCGTCGAGCCGCGCGACCGAATCCCAGTCGACCGAATATCCCTGGCGGTCGGCGAACTCGCGCGCCTCGCGCTCGAGGCTCGCGCGCTCGACTGAGCTCAGGACCTCGTCGGGCTCCTCGATCAGCTCGGCCTCGACCTGGCGGAAGGGAGTTGCGACGTCGAGTTCGTGCAGCAGGCGGAAGCGGCTCTCCCCCTCCAGCACGATGTTGAAGCGCCCGTCGTCGAGCGCCTCGACTTCGCCGATCTTGCCGATGCAGCCGATCTCGTAGAGCGGCGCGTCCTCGGATGCCGCCTGCGGCTGGATCATCCCGATCCGCCGGTCGCGCGCGAGCGCATCGCCAACGAGGGCGCGATAGCGCGGCTCGAAGATGTGCAGCGGAAGCTGGAGCCCCGGGAACAGGATCGCCCCAGCAAGCGGGAAGATCGAAAGCCGGGTGATGGTCACGCAGTCCCGGCCATCAGCCGAACAGCAGCAGCGAGAGCCTGCGCCGCGTCGCCGCGACCCAGGGATCCTCAAGCCCGACTGCTTCGAAGATCTGCAGCAGCTTGGCCTTGGCCGCGCCTTCGTTCCATTCCGGGTCGGCCCCGATCATCGCCAGCAGCGTCCCGGCGGCCTCGTCGCGCTGCCCGGCGGCGAAGGCGGCCTGGGCGAAGGCGAGCTGCGCCTCCATGTCGGCGGGATCGGCCTTGGCCGCCTCGCGCAGCGCAGCGAGCTCGCCCTCGTCCTGCGGGGCTTCGCTCGCCAGCTCGAGCAAGCTGCGCGCCTGTGCGATCGCCGGATCGGACCTGAGCTCTTCGGGTAGCTCCTCGAGCGCGGCCCTGGCTTCCTTGGCGTGGCCGGCGGCGATCAGCGCGCGCACCATCCCGGCCTGGGCATGCGGATTGTCGGGCGCCATCTCGGCGATCTGCATGAAGATCGCGGCGGCGCGCTCGCCGTCGCCCGCGGCAAGCACCTGTTCGCCCATTTCGAGCAGCGGTTCGATGTCCGGTTCGGCGCCTTCGACGCCGGTCGCGTCGATCGGCAGCTTGGACAGCAGCTCGTCGAACACTTGCCTCAGCTGGCTCTCGCTTCGCGCATTGGTGAGGTCGGCAACCGGCTGACCCCGGAACATCGCATAGACGGTGGGGATCGACTTGACCTGGAACTGCGCGGCGATGAATTTCTCCTCGTCGACGTCGATCTTGGCGAGCACCACGCCCCTGTCGGCATATTCGCCGCAAACCTTCTCGAGCACCGGGCCGAGCGCCTTGCACGGCCCGCACCACTCGGCCCAGAAATCGATGATGACGAGTTTGCTCATCGATGGCTCGACCACGTCTTTCTTGAACCGGTCGACCGCCTTCTGTTCGTCGAGGTTGAGGCCCAAGCTTGCCAATGATTGCTCCCGCCGTTGCTGATCCGATGGCTCTAATGTGGCCTTTCCTGCGCATTTGTGAAGGGGTGATCGGCTGGCGGGGCATGGCGGGCGATTTCCCCCTGCCCGGCGAATCATTTCCCCCTTGCCCGCCCCTTGGCGCGATGCTAACCGCGCGCCTCCCCTCCCGGACGGCTTTTTGCGCCGGGAACGCCAGTGAGCGGGCGTAGCTCAGGGGTAGAGCACAACCTTGCCAAGGTTGGGGTCGAGGGTTCGAATCCCTTCGCCCGCTCCAGTCCTTCCACGACAACATGTGGTTCGCCCCGATCCGCGCTTCGATGGCGAGCTCCGGCGCGCGGTCTCGCGAGACGGTGCGCAGCGGCGGGGCACATTCTCCGCCTCGGGAGACAGACGTACTTGAGGTTGCGAATTCGATTTCGCAGACTTGGCCTTTGCAGGTGCCTGGTGCGAATCGGATGGAGCTTCGAAAGAGACAACCCTTATACGAGCGCGTGCTCACCCGGGCCTGGACCCTGGCCGCGCCGCTGGTGGCGCGGATCGTCTGGCTGGCAGGAAAACCCGAAGGCGCCCAGGCGCGCGCCTTTGCCTTCGCGAGGAGGTTCGAGGCCTTCGCCGGCCTGTTTCTGGGGAAGCGGGCGGATGGTGCGATACCCGTCCGGGTTCATGTGATGAATGCCCTGATCTCCAAGTTTTGCGGCTTCCAGCGGGGATTCCCGGTCGACTTCGACTTGACCGGCGATTGCAGGCAGCTGCTTCCGCGCCCGGGTGGCCGAGGGATATTGCTCGTGACGGTTCACACGAAGCTGGGGCTGGCGGCAAACGCGGCCTTGCGGTCCGGCGGGCGCGGCCCGGTTTTCGTCGGTTACCCTCCCGGAAATCTGCGGACGAGCAGTTGGGGCACCCGCGATGAGCTTGAATATATCGACGCGAACGATCCGACCGTCTTCCTGAAGGTTCACGCCGCCATCGAGGATGGACGAATCGTCGTGGCATTTCCCGATTTCGGCAAATCGAACGACGGGCGCAGCTTCATCTCGTCCAACCTCTTTCACTGGGCCGACCAGGCGAGTGTTCCTATCATGCATTCGCTCTCGACCCTTGGCGATGGAGGGCAAATCAGGATCGAATTGGCCGCCGAGCCGCAAAGTGCGGCCGGCGCCGACGCCAGGGCGAGGGCATTCGTCGATTTTCTCGGCGCGCGCTGGGCGCGCCGGTTCGCGGTTTGCCGCCCGAAGGAACTGGAGCGGGTTGCAGCCTCACCCGGCCCGGCCCGTTGCGCCCGCGCCGGGTTTCCTCGCATGGATTCAGCAGCCGTTATCGCCGCTCCCTCCGAGCGTCCCGCTCAGCGCGCCGCCGAGTAGCCCGCCGAGGCCCCGCTTCTTCGGCTTGCACTTCGGCTGTTCCTGCTGCTGCGCCTGGTCGTCCTGATCGCCGTCATCCTCCGCGTCTTCGGAAAAGCCCTGGCTGTCGGCCGTTCCCATGGACATGCCCCCTGCTTCCAGCCAGCTGGTGGTCGAGCGGTGGCGGATGCGCGCGGTCCACTGGATGTGCCAGACCTGCTTCGCGTCGGCCGGGCGCGGGGGATAGGCAAAGTTCTCTTCCGGCCCGAACGCGGTCAGTGTGCCGAAGCGGAAATCGGGCGTCGCAAGGCCGACCTCGGCAGGCACGATGCAGCTGGTGGTGGCCGGCGTGAGCACGGTCCGCTCTCTCACCAGCGAGGCGACCCGCGACGGCGAGAGCCAGTCGTCCAGCCCGCCGCCGAATTGCCGGGTTTCGCTGCTCGACCACATCACGATGTCGCCCATCTGGCCGCCTGGTCCGCGCTTGCCGCCATAGAGATGGGCGTAATAGCCTGTGGCGCCCGCAATTGCCCCCCAGCTAAGCAGCGTCGAAGCCGATGGGTTCTTCGTCGATCTCAAGCTCAACGGCGCCATGAAGTCCTTGCTCAGGGTGAAGTCGATTTCCGGCGCATAGTTGGAGACGATTTTGTGTGCCCCGAGCAGCGAGCTGTCGGGCCGGGCATATTTGCCATCCTCGGCGGGCCAGCGGCCGAAGGTCTTGCTGTTTGCAAGGTTCGGGCCCCAATCGGCCGGGATCGTGCTGGTCCACAGCCCCGGCGGTATCTGGCCCTCGCCAATCTTGGAGAGATCGATCACCACCGGCTGGCCCTTGGGCGCATGCTCGCCGCAGCCCCAGAACAGCAGGATCCGGCCCTTGGGCCGTTCGCCGCGCGGGCCGCCGCTGGGCAGTTCGTCGGTCGGTCCGCGCTCAATGGTGGGCGTGACCAACTCGACCGACTTTCCAAGCCTCGCGCCGGGCGGCATGAAGTGCTCGGCCTTGGGCTTGCCGTTTTCTGGCGCACGCGACGAGCCGAGGCGGAGCAACAGCTCGTGTTGCAGCTGGCTTCCGCCGCCCCCCATCATCAGCCGGGCCATGTTCGGCCGCCCTCCCTGGCCCATCTGGCCGATCCCCGAGCTGGTGCCCGCGCGCATGTCGTAGCGGGCGATCGGGCCGGTGGTCGGCTGGCTTGCGGCGAGCAGCGGGATAGAAATTCCCGCAGCGGCAGCAAGGCCGGCGGAAGCGGCGATCAGGCGGCGTGAAATCATGGTGCGAGTCCTCCCAAACAAAGCTGCCATAGAATACTTCATTTCTTGTTCGGAAACTGCAGGTTTCTTCGTTTGCGAGCGATTCTCATTTTGCCATGGGCAAATTGCTTGTGTGGCCGGCCTCGCAGCGGGGATTGGGTCACGCAGCGCTCGACTCTCGCCCGCGCCCGGATTAGCGCTGCCCGGCAGGCAGGAGAGCGAGTCATGGGAATTCTCGAGGGCCAGGTCGCGCTGGTGACGGGCGCCGGACGCGGCTTCGGCAAGGCAATCGCCGAGCGTTTCGCTGCGGAAGGAGCCAAGGTGGGCTTGCTCGCGCGCTCGCTCGGCCAGTTGCTGGAAGTCGCCGACGAAATTCGCGAAAAGGGCGGCGAGGCGCTGGCGGTCGAGTGCGACCTCACCGACCCGGACGCGATCGGGAAGGCAGCCGGGATCGTCGAGGAAGAGCTCGGCCCGATCGAAATCCTCGTCAGCAATGCCGGCGTGCCCGGCCCGTTCGGCCCGATCTGGCTGGTCGATTCCGATGAGTGGTGGCGCGCGCAGACGCTCCACATCCGCGCGCCGATGCTGCTGATGCACCGCGTGCTTCCCAGCATGATCGAGCGCAAGAGCGGGCGTGTGATCTGCGTCTCGGCGATTGCCAGCCGGATGGTTGCGCCTAACCTCTCGGCCTATTGCACCGGCAAGATCGCGCAGAACCGCCTCGTCGCCGAAGCCGCGGCGGAACTGGCGGGAACCGGGGTTTCGGTGTTCGCGATCGACCCGGGCTTCGTCTTCACCCAGCTCGCGCGCGAGACGATGGAGAGCGAGGCGGC
>Ga0316583_10000373_pt1 | contig 12903 bp, 11 predicted proteins | sample J_170502JBrBrA_D_FD_204513 | JGI IMG/M metagenome (GOLD analysis project Ga0316583, IMG submission 204513) | Rhizosphere microbial communities from salt marsh grasses in Alabama, United States - J_170502JBrBrA | ecosystem: Host-associated > Plants > Roots > Rhizosphere | place: USA: Alabama... | reverse complement strand
CAAACCACCTCCTGGCCGGCCAATGATATACGGCGAGCAGACACTATTCTCCCGATACCCCTTGACAGCGCTCCCGGCACTTATGCACTCATGCTGTCGCTGTTTGATCCGGCCACAGAAAAAACGCCCGGCGAGACGGCCGAATTTGGAAATATTCAAATCCATGCTTTTGCACCTGAACTAGAAACGGCCGTAAGCTGGGAAAATGGGACTCATCTGTTAGGCAGTGATTTGGAGGAAAACAGCGATAATCTACAGCTAACGCTTTTCTGGCAGGCGGAGCATGCGCTGGAAGATTCCTATAAAGTTTTCGTCCATTTCCAAAATGAGGAGACAGGAGTGATTGCCGCCCAAAGCGACAGCATCCCTCGAAACTGGACTTACCCTACAAATGAATGGCAGCCAGGCGAAATCGTGAGAGACGTGATCAGCATTCCTCTCAGCGGCCTGGAAAACGGACCTTTTAAAGTAATTGTCGGGCTTTATGATGTGCAGACAGGTGTACCCCTGCCAATAACCTCGGCTGATGAGAACGGCCTAAGCGATGCTTATGAACTAACTACCTGGGACCGTTGATGTGAATCTGTCACCAACAACACGAAAGCTCCTACTTGGCGCACTTGTCATTTCCACGCTGTTGCTCAGCCTGGCAATTCTAGCTGATTGGCTGCCCTGGCTGCGCGGTCCCGCGCCGGAAACAAGCGAATGGTACTGGCCCTATCTGCTGCGCCCGATGCAGCGCTGGTGGCCGTCCTTGCTGGCTGCCTTGTTGACCCTGGCTGTGGGAACCTGGTGGATATATCAGGAGAAACCAGGTCGGGGGCGAACCGCCGCCGCTTTATTGGGATTGTTTGCCTGTTCGCTTTTCCTACAAGCCTCCCTCATCTATGCAGATCGGCCGAATGTTTCCGCGGAACTGGTCGATCGCACCTTATCAAATCTGGCCAGCGGTTTTTTTGAACCGGCGGCCGAAATAGAGGACATCAACCAACTTCTAGCCAGTTACCCGCAGGCGATGCCGGAATTTGTTTCCGAACATGCACGCACCCACCCGCCAGGCTTGATCCTGGCCAATTGGGCCACGATCCAGGCTTTGTCCAAGACAGACTGGCCGGCTAACGCCATCGCCGCTTTTATTCAACCGCTGCGCTGTATGGATATGTGGATATACAGCCGTCCGGCGGCGGTAGCGGCAGCCCTAGGTGTCTGGGCTGTATTACCGCTGATTGCCGCGGCGCTTACCATCTTCCCTGCTTACGCTGTCGCCAAACAACTGTTGAAAGGGTACACAATAAAACTGGCGGCAATTCTAGCCGCGACCTTACCGGCCCTGATCTTGTTCGCACCGAAATCGGTGCAGCTCTATGCACCGTTGACGCTGTTCATGTTCTGGGCTTTCCACAGTGGCATACTTAATAAATCTCTTTGGAGCCTACTCACCGCGGGGGTCCTGGGTTCTATTCTAACTTTTCTCAGTCTAGGCAATGGGGCGTTGTTCCTGATGCTGCTCTTGTATGGAGTTTTTCTCATCTTTCTCATCCCAAGAGAAGAACAGGCCGATTCTTTATGGAAGCAAAAGCCCAGAGACATTGCCGTACAACTGCTGAGCTTTATCGCCGGCGCCGTCTCAATCTGGCTCTTGTATTGGCTGATCTGGGGGGTAGCGCCCTGGAAAATCGCCGTTAGCGGCTTGGGACAGCATTATCAGTTGGTGACCCACATTCGCCGCTATGAATGGTGGGTGGTCTGGAACCTGATCGATCTGGCGATTTTTTCCGGCTGGCCCCTATTTTTATGCTTTTTAGGCAGCCTGCTGCCGGCGTTTCGGCACTGGAAAAAAAAATCTCTGGGGGCTGTTGATGCTTTAGCCATTACGCTGGCCATTATCATTCTGCTGCTCAATTTTTCCGGTTCGGCACGCGGCGAAGTCGGCCGTCTTTGGCTCTTTATTATGCCCCTGCTCGCCTTCCCGGCAGCCTACTTCTGGGGGAAAACATTCCCCGAAAAACGGTCGGCCATTATCCTACTGGCCTTGCAGCTGCTCCTAACCCTATCTCTAGGCTGGGCATGGCGTCCCGTGCGTCCGGTGATCGTAGTCGCCCAAGAACCAAGCATGCCCTCAGCATCAGCCCAAGAGGTTTTAGATGTGCGCTTTGCCAACGAGCCCTTGCGCTTAACGGGATATTCTCTCTCCTCCACCTCAGCCGCCCCCGGCGACAGCATTGAACTGACTTTATTTTGGCAGTCCGCGGGACCGGCATCACGGCAGTTCACGGTATTCAACCAGCTGCTAGACGAGAATGGACAGCTCGTTGCCCAGCAAGACAATTGGCCGGTAAACGGCAGCTGGCCGCCATCCTGCTGGCGCGCGGGAGATGAGATCGTCGACCGCTACACCTTGACCCTTCCCGCGGATGTTGAGCCGGGCAGCTATCGTTTAGTCAGTGGTCTTTATGACGCCGCGAGCGGCGAGCGCGTTCCGCTGCCAGAAGGCGGGGATACGGTTGAACTCGCTACCATTACGGTTACAGCGCCCTAACCAGGCCCGATCAAAACGGCGGTAATTTGTAGGCCGGTGAACGGCTGAGAATCGGATAGGCGCGTTTGTTAGCCCTTTGGAGTGCGCTATACTAGAGCATGAGCATACTTCTACTACCGATTTCTACGAAGCTGATTTGCTCATGCCTTGATGATTATACCCTGCTCCGTGGGCATTATGGCTCACAACGAAGAAAATAATATCGGCCAGCTGCTGCAAAATCTGCTCGACCAGGAGCTGCAAACGGTTGAGCTGAGATCGCTGGTAGTCGTCTCCAGCGGAAGTACGGATCGAACAGAATCCATCGTGCAGGACTTTGCCCAACAGGACGATCGGGTACAGCTCCTGGTACAAAATACGCGCGAAGGCAAGGCTTCAGCGATCAATCTTTTCCTGAATCAGGTGGAAGAAGAGGTCTTGGTGCTCAGCAGCGCTGACTTGCAGCTTGAACCAGATACCCTTGAAAAGCTGGCCGCCCCTTTCAAGGACCCCGAGATTGGCATGACGGCCAGCCGACCCGTGCCCGTCAATGATCCCAATGAATTCATGGGCTTCGCCGCGCATTTACTCTGGGACCTGCACCATCAAATGAACCTCCACGGCTTTAAGGCCGGTGAGATGGTCGGTTTTCGCAAGACTTTTAAACGCATTCCCCAGCACACGGCCGTTGACGAAGCATGCATTGAACCCTTGATCCGCGGCCAGGGATATCAGGTGCTTTACGTCCCCCAAGCCATTGTCTATAACAGAGGTCCCGCTACAGTAGATGATTTCTTACGACAGCGCCGCCGGATTTATGCCGGTCATCTCGAACTCGAAAAAGAACTTGGTTACTCCGTGAGCACGATGGGCGGGCTTAAGATCTTCAAGCTGCTCTTGGGGAATCTGGACTGGCATCCGAAAGCATTCGCCTGGACCTGGTCTGTCGTGGCCATGGAGGTCTACGGCCGTTTTCTAGGCTGGCGAGATTTCAAGAGCGAGCGTGAGCATACAGTCTGGGAAATCGCATCCACAACAAAGGAATTAAAGGTTTAGTTTTGAATTCAATGTTAGGCGTGCTTGCACGCATTCCGCTTTTCCGGGCTTATCGTCGTTTCGGCCGTCCGCAGATGCTGCCCCTAAACATCACAATATCTCCATCCCCCAAATGCAATTCACGCTGTCTTACCTGCAATATCTGGATGAAACGCGAAGATGAGCTGACCCTCGATGAATGGGACAAAGTATTAGCTTCATTGGGTAATGCGCCATACTGGTTCACGATCAGCGGCGGCGAACCCCTTATGTATCCCGGCATCGTCGAGCTGGCCAAACTGGCCTACCTTCACAACCGGCCAGGGATCATCAACATTCCCACAAACGCCATTCTAAAAAGCGGTCCGGAACGCGTCGAACAAATCCTGGCAGCCTGCCCGGATACGCAGGTAATTATTAACCTATCTCTGGACGGCGTGGGCGAAAAACATGATGCTATTCGCGGCGTACCCGGGAATTTCGAAAAGTTCGAAGAACGTTTGGCCCGCTATTTTGAACTGCGCGAGAGTTATTCAAATCTCACCGTAGGCATCCATTCCGTCATTTCCGTATTCAGTGTCGGCCATCTGGACGAACTGATCCGCTACGCCGATCAGGCAGGCGCCGATCAATTCATCACCGAAATAGCCGAGCCGCGGATCGAGCTTGACACGGTGGGTTTACCTATCACGCCTGATCCGCAGAGCTATGGCCAGGCGATTGATCGCTTGATCGCCTATGTAGAGAGCAAGAAGTTCAGCGGCCTCTCGCGCATAACCGAAGCTTTTCGGGTTGAGTACTATAAACTGGTCAAACGCATTCTTGAAGAAGAGGATCAGGTAATCGATTGTTACGCCGGATGGGCCAGCACCCAAATTTACGCCGATGGGACCGTCTGGCCTTGCTGCGTTCGAGCAGATGACCTGGGCAACCTGCGCGATCATAATTATGACTTTAAGGAAATCTGGTTCGGCGAAAAGATAAAAGAGGTTCGGCGCAGCATCGCCGCAAAAGAGTGCTACTGTCCGCTGGCGAATGCCTCCTATACGAATATGCTGCTTAATGTACCGACTCTAAGCCGGGTTGGGACTAAATTCATCAAAGCGGAAAGCATCGGCGTGAATCATACGCCACCGATCACCGGCAGTGAGGAATCATAGGAAAATTCGTATGTCCTTCGACTGGTTAAAAAATTTTCAACAAAACATAGAAAAAGAGGATGATTACGCCGAAAAAACCCTGGCGGCTTACCGCCTGGGGATGCGGGCTAACGGATCCATCGTCGGCGTGCGTATTACGGCCGATCCTGACGGCTGTGCTGCCTGCAAGCAGCTCGACCCAGATGCGACCTACCATCCCGATGAAGCGCCACACCTCCCTCTGGCAAACTGTGATCGAGCCCGTTCTTGCAGCTGTGTCTACCGGCCGGTTATGACTTACCAGATTGATGATCACGAATAATCATCTCCCAATAAAACGAAACTATGACCAAAAAACAAACGATTAAGCAGTTGTATGGTTTAGCCCTGGCAGAAGGTGAAGGTGTCGGTACTGCTTACGAATATTACGCGAAGCGCCTTGTTTTACTACCCTGGCTGGCGCGAGGAAAACGGCCGAATTCAATGCTCGTCGCCGGGCTTCCTGAGAAATATGGGTCGAGTCTCGATCTCCTGCTTCTGGGTGCGGAAATTGGCTGTAAAATCACTGTTGTAGATGACCGTTTACCCGCATTGACCAAACTCAATCAGGCCCTGAAAACATTACAGGGCACAAACTATTTACCATCCTTAAACCTGCAAATCATTCAAACAGGCGACATTATTAGCCTGCCTGAACTGAATGCAAGTTTTGACCTGGCAGCATCTTCAGAGATCTTGCAGCGGTTGGACCCTGAACTTCGTGGTGATTATGTAACGCGCCTGCAAGAACTGGCGCCGCGAACTGCTTTATTCGCACCAAATGCCTCCAATGATTCCCACGTAGGAATTAGTGGCCTAAACGGTTTACAGCTAGAAGAATTAATCGCTTTGATGAGCCTTAATAACCAATCTGATACCATCACCGGCTACATTGACATGCCTCCCTTTCCGCCGGGAATCACACGCAGTGAAGCGCAGCGAGAGGAAGCAAGTACCGGCAAAATGGAAGCCTTTGCAATGTGGGGACTGGGCATCTATGCCCACCTGGAAAAATACCTACCCAAGGCCGCCCGCCGAAAATGGGCGCACATCGTCTTCGCTTTATAAAGTTCCCATCAACGGTAATCCACCTTTTACCAAACGGCCGTAAACTGTCCGTTTTACCTGGCAATCTCCCTAAGTTATAATCCAGCCAGATATCGGCTTTAGAGATCGAGAGAACGCTCTGCCGGAAGTACGGTGAAACTATTGACTCTATTAGAGAGGATTTATCGGACAGAATTTTTTTAGCAGCGATATTTATTCCAATAATTAAGTGAGGTAACTAAATGCCAAAAGCATTAATCACAGGCATCACCGGGCAGGACGGATCCTACCTGGCTGAATTTCTATTAGCAAAGGGTTATGATGTCGTAGGCATGGTCCGGCGAACCAGTACCATTAATTTTCATCGAATCGCCCACATTCAGGATGAAATCGAACTTGTTCCCGGCGATCTGGGTGACCAGATATCATTGATTCACATACTGGAAGAACACTGCCCGGATGAGATCTACAATCTCGCCGCCCAATCGTTCGTAATGACTTCATGGAGCCAGCCGGTTTTTACGGGAGACGTTACCGGCCTTGGGGTGACGCGCATGCTGGACGCGATCCGTATCGTGAACCCCAATATCCGCTTCTACCAGGCAAGCTCCAGTGAAATGTTTGGGAAGGTCGTCCAGGTACCGCAGAGTGAAAAGACGCCTTTTTATCCGCGCAGCCCCTACGGCGTCGCCAAAGTTTACGGTCATTGGATAACGGTCAACTACCGCGAGAGTTATGATCTACACGCGACATCCGGAATTTTATTCAATCATGAATCTCCCAGGCGAGGTCTAGAGTTTGTGACTCGCAAGATAACGCACCACGTAGCCCAAATTAAAAAAGGTATGATCGACGAACTACGTCTAGGCAATCTAGATGCCCGGCGAGACTGGGGATATGCCGGTGATTACGTAGAGGCGATGTGGTTAATGCTGCAGCAGGACAAACCGGATGACTACGTCGTCTCCAGCAACGAAACGCACTCTGTTGAAGAGTTTCTCGAAGAAGCATTCGGTTATGTTAATCTCGATTGGCATGATTACGTCGTCCAAGATCCACGCTTCATGAGACCGGCCGAGGTCGATCTCCTGGTGGGTGATTCGAGCAAAGCCCGAAGCAAACTTGGTTGGGAACCCGTTATTACTTTTGCCGAACTGGTACATTTGATGGTTGATGCGGATTTACAATTACTGGAAAATGGTGAAACTGCCCTCTAGTCTTGAGATTCTCTATTCTAAGGATATAAACCAAATTTACGGGAGGAAAGCAATTGTATGAGCACAATCAAGTTTGGCACTGACGGCTGGCGAGCACGGATAGCCGACCATTACACGTTCGCAAATGTGAGCCGCTGCGCCCAAGGTTTCGCTACCTTTCTCAAAAAAGAAGGGCGCGCCGAAAAAGGCGTTGTCATTGGCTATGATCAGCGGTTTCAGGCTGAAAACTTCGCCGCCACAGCCGCTGAAGTTATGGCCGGTAATGGCATCCATGTTTGGCTGACAAAACATAACACCCCAACGCCGGCGATTTCCTATTCCGTGGTTGACCACCAGGCCGGTGGAGCAATCAATATCACCGCCAGCCATAATCCTCCTGATGATCTAGGTTTTAAAGTACGGGACCCGCTTGGTGGGGCGATACCACCGCAAGACTTGAAGCTAATTGAGTCATTCATTCCCGAAACGGATGAGGTCGATCGCTTAACATTCGACGATGCTTTGAGTGATGGCTTGGTTGAGCTATTTAATCCTGATCCCGCTTATATCGACCAGCTTAAGCGGTTGGTGGATATTGAACCGCTAAAAGATGCCGGCTTCTCTGTTTTAGTAGATTGCATGTGGGGCAACGGTGCAGGATGGTTTCCGAGATTGTTGAAAGGTGGCTCAACAACGATTTATGAAGTGCATAATGAGCGTAATCCAATCTTTCCACATATGACTCGTCCTGAACCCATCCCACCTAACGTCGATCATGGCCTAAGTTTTGTCAGCAAAGTAGGTGCGGATATGGCAATCATCAATGATGGCGATGCCGATCGATTGGGCGTTGGAGATGAGAATGGGAAATTTATTGATCAACTGCGTGTCTACGGCCTGATGGGTTATTATTTCTTGGAAGTACGCGGTGAACGGGGACCGGTTGTAAAGACTATCTCAACGACGAAGATGCTGAATAAGTTAGGCCGGATTTATGATGTCCCAGTCTACGAAACAGGCGTCGGATTTAAATACATTGCACCCAAAATGGTAGAGGTAAACGCCATGATCGGTGGGGAAGAGAGCGGCGGCTATGCTTTTCGCAATCATGTACCCGAGCGTGATGGCATCTTAGCCGGCTTATATCTCCTCGATCTCGTCGTGCAAACAGGGAAAAAGCCTTCGGAACTCATCGATTTACTTTTTGAGAAAGTTGGCCCTCATTATTATGACCGCATCGACAGCCGCTTTGACCAGGCACGAAAAGGGGAAATTTTGCAGAACGTTGATTCGGCGCGCCCTAAAACAATTGGCGGGCTAGCCGTGACTGATATCGTTACTATCGATGGCCACCAGTTCATTATGGAAGATGGCGGCTGGCTGCTGATTCGCTTCAGCGGCACCGAACCGATCATTCGCGTATATTGTGAAACAACGCACGAAGATAAGGTCCAGGCAATCCTGGAAGATGGGCTGAGGATTGCCGGTTTGCAGTAAACGAAGCAGGCGCTTCGTTATCTGATACGCTATTGAGACGAGTGGATTATGACCCTGGCCATTCAAGATTATTATTCGGATGATCTCAGCCATTGTTATGGCTGCGGACGTCTTAACGAGCATGGACACCAGATCAAGACCTATTGGGAGGGAGATGAATCGGTCACGCGCTTCCAACCACAACCCTACCACACTGCAATTCCTGGTTATGTCTATGGAGGACTGATCGCCTCTTTGATCGACTGTCACAGTACGGGCAGCGCGGCGCTGGCTCTATATCGGGCCGAAAATCGCGAACCGGATACCCTGCCTGCTATCCGCTGCCTGACTGCTTCTCTGCACGTAGAATATTTAAAGCCCACCCCGCTGGGTCCTGAACTCGAGATCAGAGGAACGGTGAAAGAAATAAACGGCCGTCATGTAACGATCTCCAGCATTCTTTCAGCGGAAGGGGTGCAGTGCGTTAAAGGCGAGGTGGTCGCTGTTCAAGTCCCGGACAGCTATTTCCAAAAACTCGCCTCCAGGAAAAGCGAATAGCCAACGCTTTTAACCCTCAAACCATGCTGATTGATACACACTGCCACCTTGATTTCGAACGCTTTGACAGCGACCGTGACGAAGTCTTATCTCGAGCAAAAGAAGCCGGCGTGAGGCGAATCATCGTTCCGGCGGTAGACCTTCAAAACTGCGCCAATGTCCTGGCTCTGGCAAGCAGTTACGGCGAGGTATTTGCCGCGATGGGAATCCACCCGAACTCAACAGCCGCCTGGGAAGATTCCTGGATCGATCAAGTTCAGCGTTTCGCCGACCATTCGAAAGTCGTGGCGGTTGGCGAGATTGGGATCGATTATTATTGGGATGATTCTCCTAAGGAAATCCAGCATACCGCTTTTTCAGCGCAGCTCGACCTGGCGGCGGATCTGGGTCTTCCGGTGATCATTCACAATCGCGATGCCGGTGAAGACGTGATTCGTCTGTTAGCGGAATCACGACTGGCCGGAGGCGAAAGGCCAGGCGTTCTCCATTCATTTTCGGCCGAATGGCCTATCGCTGAAGCGGCGCTGGAAATGGGTTTTTACATTGGTATCACCGGTCCGGTGACCTTTAAGAAAGCGGATGATTTGCGCGATGTTGTTGCCAGGCTGCCTCTTAACCGCATTCTGGTTGAAACGGACGCCCCCTTTCTCGCACCACAACCGCGGCGCGGCAAGCGCAATGAACCCGCCTATGTTGCCTATGTTGCCGAGAAAATTGCCGAACTGCATGGTTTGAGCAGAGAAGAAATCGGTAAAATTACAACGGCGAATGCGCAGCGTTTGTTCGGCACGCTACAACTTGATGGGGATGAGCCTGATGTTTAACACCAACGCGGAGGTAGATCTCTCGATCATCATCGTCAATTGGAACGTCAAGGACTTATTGAGAGACTGCCTGGCATCGATCCAGAACAATCAGGAAAACATCGAACTGGAGGTCATCGTTGTAGATTCCGCCTCCAGCGATGACAGCACCGAAATGGTCGAAAAGGAGTTTCCCTGGGCTCGGCTCATTAAGAGCGATCAAAACCTGGGTTATCCACGGGGAAATAACGTTGGAATCCTGGCTTCCTGTGGCAGAAATATCTTGATCCTGAATCCGGACACCGTCATTTTGGATGATGCGCTGGCGGTCATGAGTGATTATTTAGACAACCATATTGATGTTGGGGCATTAGGACCTCAGCTGTTAAATGCCGATGGATCCATCCAATCATCGCGGCGTCGTTTTCCTTCATTAATGACCGGGCTGCTGGAAAGTACCTGGCTGGAAGATGTAGCTCCCCAGCGCATTATGCGAAGCTACTATGCAAAGGATATGCCTGACGATCAGGAAAATGATGTCGATTGGGTAACCGGCGCTTGTTTGATGGTTCCACGACGCATCATTGACCAGGTTGGGCTCTTTGATGAAGGATACTTTATGTATTCCGAAGAGCTGGATTGGTGCCGCCGGATCAGTGAAGCCGGGTGGCGCATCGTCTATTTACCCCAGGCAAAAATCATTCATCATGTCGGTAAAAGCAGCGAACAAGCTGTCACCACGCGTCACATAAACTTCCAACAAGCGAAATTGCGCTATTTTCGCAAACATCACGGCCGTATCGCCGCCGGAAGTATACGCGCGGTCCTGCTGGCTAACTATGCCTGGCAGCTTGCCCTGGAAGCAGGCAAAGGGTTGTTAGGTCACAAACGGAGTTTGCGCCGCCAGCGCGTAAAAGCCTATTGGCAGGTCATTCGCTCCGGGCTGCACCCGGCCGGTTATTGAGAGATGAAGATAGCGCTGGTAACTGGGGAGTTTCCACCTATGGAAGGTGGTGTAGGAGCCTTTACCCAAGAATTAGCGCGCGCCTTAGCCGAGCAGCGGCAGGAGGTGCATATCATCACCAGCCGTTCGGCCGATCCGGATGCTCCGGGACAGCGATTTGGCAGGCTGCCCGAGCCTACTGATCTGGGATTCGCACAGCTCCACGCGGCGATCAAAGGCTGGCGCTGGCCCTCGGTATCCTCCGTCGCCGATTTAACCCTGCGCTATGAGTTTGATGTTGTAAATATCCAATACCAGGCAGCCGCCTACAACATGAACAGCGCAGCTGTGAATATTTTACCCTGGAGACTCAAACATCTTGTAAGAACGATCGTCACCTTTCACGATCTGCGAATTCCCTATCTGTTCCCCAAAGCGGGCCGGCTTCGTGATCTGGCTGTTTCATTCATGGCCAGACAGTCCGCAGGCATAATTACAACCAATACGGCCGACTTCGACCAGTTAAATAATACGCTGCAAACCCCGCTGGTGAAGATACCGATCGGCAGTAATATCGAAACCTACCGGCCAAATCATATTGAGATCGCCGAAGCGCGTGAAAATTTCGACCTCAAGGACAGCGATGTCTTATTGGGCTATTTCGGATTTGTCAACGAAAGTAAAGGCACCGACATATTGGTTGAAGCACTGGCTCAATTACCGGAAAACTATCACCTGGTATTTATTGGTGGCCAAACAGGCGCCAGCGACGAAACCAATCAGGACTTTGCTTCCAAGATTCGCGAGATGATTAAAGCCGCTAACCTCGGCAACCGTGTACACTGGACAGGCTTTGTATCGGACAATCGAGTCGCAACATTCCTGGAGGCAGCGGATTTAATCGTCATGCCGTATCGTGACGGCGTCTCATTAAGGAGAGGAACGCTCATGGCCGCCCTCGCTCAAGGGTGCGCGCTGCTTACTACCGCCCCAACTGCGCCGCTGCCTGAACTCGTGCATAGTCAAAATGTCTGGTTCGTTAATCAAGCGAATGGCAAAACCCTTTCCGAAGCAGTTCTGACCCTGACGGAGGATGATGCTTTACGCAAGAAACTTGGCCAGGGTGCGAAGAGACTGGCCAAAGAATTTTCTTGGGAAGACATAGCCAGGCGCACACTCGAATTTTATCAAAGTACAGAAGATCCAAGGGATAGGGAACTGTGACCAGGAAATCTGGTTGTAGTCAATCATCGTTATGACAGAACGCCGTTGGATCACCGCGATATTGGTCCTCTTTCTCCTATTGGGGATCACCTATGCCTTCACAACCCCACCGTTCGAAGCCTCGGACGAATTATGGCATTATCCAATGGTGCGCCATCTCGCCGATGGGAATCCCTTACCAGTACAGGTTTTTGATCCCGCTCTGGCGGGGCCCTGGAAGCAGGAAGCCTCCCAACCTCCCCTTTATTATTACCTCGGCGCCGCGCTCACCTTTTGGATAGATACCTCCGATATGGCCGAAGTCCGCCTGGAGAATCCTCACGTCAACAATGGACTTATCACCCAAGACGGCAATACGAACCTGACGGTTCATGACCCGCAGTCGAATCCCTGGCAGGGAACACTTCTTGCCGTACGTCTTGTGCGCTTACTGTCCGTGCTCATGGGGACGATTACTGTTTACCTGACCTACCGCATCGCGCGTTCAGCCATGCCTGGCCGGACGGAAGTCGCGCTCGGCGCAGCGGCCGTGAATGCTTTTTTACCCATGTTCTTGTTTATCAGCGGCTCGGTAAACAATGATAATCTGGCCATACTGCTGGCTTCCCTCTCTTTGTACATGATGATTTTCATTGTGACCGGGTACGAGAACAGAGAGGTCAACAACAATCCAGTCAGGTATTGGCAGCAATATGGTTTATGGGTCCTCCTGGGCATTCTGATAGGTCTGGCCTTATTAACCAAGGAAGGGACTATTGGCTTGCTCCCGCTAGCCTGGGGAACCTGTTTCATCTATTCCTGGCTTGAAAAAGAAAACGAGGAAAAAGAGAGCGCCGGAAAAACAATTGGCTGGCTGCTGGCAATTTTCTTACGATCCATCGCTTATTTCATGCTTGTTCTCTTGCCCACCACCCTGATCGCCGGT
>Ga0316583_10000372_pt1 | contig 12932 bp, 14 predicted proteins | sample J_170502JBrBrA_D_FD_204513 | JGI IMG/M metagenome (GOLD analysis project Ga0316583, IMG submission 204513) | Rhizosphere microbial communities from salt marsh grasses in Alabama, United States - J_170502JBrBrA | ecosystem: Host-associated > Plants > Roots > Rhizosphere | place: USA: Alabama... | reverse complement strand
GGCCCACTCGACGTCCTGCGGCCGCTGGAAATGCCTTTCCAATGCCACCGCGTACCCAGCCAGGGTTTTCAAATGAAATTCCGTGAGACAGGGCCGGCGCTGAAGCGCGGCGTTGACCGTCTCTTCAACCAGGCTGCCGTCGGGTTGGCCGACGAGCCGCACCGGCTTCCTGGCGATCTTCGAGCCCAGGATCGTCGGCGGCTCGTCCTTGGAGAGGGTATAAGAGTCGGGGGTCACCTTTCCGTCCACGGCATACGGCCCCAAGCCCCAGACGCCGTTGATGATGACGTGATCCTCGATGATGCGAAAGGGGTGACGACTGTACATCACACCGCTGGCAACCGACGGCACCATTTCGAGGCAGGCCGTGCTCATGGCGACCTCCTCGGCCGGAATGCCTCTGTGCAGGCGGTAGGTCACGGCCCGGGGGGTGTACAGGCTGGCCAGAATTTGCTTGTAGGTGGGAATGACCTTGTCCGGCGCCACGCTTAACACGCTCAGGTATTGTCCCGCAAAGGAAAGGTCGCTATCTTCGCCGATCGCACTGCTGCGCATGGAAACCCTGAGATCGGACAGGGTTCGGCCGCACTCCTTGGCCAGTCGGTGGTGGGCTTCTAAGATGGCATCGACCAGGTCCTCCGGTATGTCGGCTTCCAAAATGAGAGCCTGTATCTGTCGGCTGACCTCTAAAATCGACTGTGGATCGGCCGCATCGAGTGCCATGTTGGCTTTTTTGATGCTGTCCAGCAGGTCATTCACCTGCAGAATCCGGTGATAGGCGGCGGTCGTTATGGCATAGCCCCGTGGAGTCGGCAAATGGACGCGGTTTGCGACTTCTCCGAGATTGGCGATTTTGCCTCCCACAAAATCAACCATCTCCCGGGTGATCCGGTCGAACGGCAGCACGACGTCTTTCACCTGCGGCGGCTGCTGGTCCAACAACCCGCGGATGCCGTTTTGAATGCTGTCCAGGACTTCGGTCAGCGCTGGAAATTTACGGCCCGACAGCTCTTCCAGGTTCTGGATCATGCGAGCGGTATAAAAGACACAGCGCGAGGACTGCGACCGCACGTAGGCCATCCCGAAAATGTCTTCCCCGCGCAGTTTTTCTTCTATGTCGGATATCAATTGCAGCAGTTCTGAATTGACCTGCAGCAAGGCCTTGAAGCTGGCATAGCGGGTCCTGAAAGTCGCCATCAAGTCGTGGTCGACCCGGGTCTCGCGACGGTTTTTTTTAAAAAATGAAAACAGGCGCTCGAGCATGGCGATCGGGTTCTCTCCTCAAACGATTACATCAGAAAAGAAGGCTGGTTGAACCTATAACGCGGAACCGATGACTTCACTGATTTAACGGGTTTAACGCGCTCAACCGGCTAAGCCAACTTTCAGCCACCGGCGGCCGGGACGTACCGGGTAGCCGGACCCTGCCCGACACGAACCATGATCCTTTTTTCCACCAAATCTTTCAGGTCATAAAGGGCCGTTCGGGATGGCAGAGCGCCGCCGACCAAGTCCTGGTATTCACTGCGCGTCACCCCGCCTCGCTGCAAAATTTGTGGCAGGGCTTTCTCCTGCCGGACGTTCAGTTTCACGCCTGCCGGTGGGCGATAGACGCTGACCGGCTCTGAAAGGTCAGCCGCTCCCGACTCATCCCTGGAATGTTCGCTTTTAGAAGCGGCCGGTGTGAAGGGGTCGCCTTCCAGAAGGATGTCGTCGGCCTGAACGATGCTCCCCTCGGCCATCACCACGGCGCGCGTCAGGCAGTTCTTCAACTCCCGGATATTTCCCGGCCATTCGTAGGCTTTCATCTTCTCCAAAGCCCCCCGGCTCAGGGCCACTCCCTCTTTACCGGTCAATCGTTCCATCTCCTTTAGAAAATAACCGGCCAGAAGCGGCAAATTTTCACGATGTTCTCGCAAGGGCGGCGTGTGGATGCTGATCACCTTGAGCCGGAAGTAGAGGTCGCTCCGGAATCGGTTTTGCTCGATCAGTATCGAGAGGTCGAGGTTGGTCGCGGCAATCAGCCGCACATCGACATCGAATTCACGGTCACTGCCGAGCGGTTTTATTTTCCGCATGGCAATGGCGCGCAGCAGCGACTGCTGAACGCTCATTGACGCGGTCTGGATCTCGTCCAGGAAAAGGGTCCCGCCGTGGGCTTCGAGAAAAGCGCCCTTGCGGTCGCTCCTGGCCTCGGTAAAGGCGCCCTTGACGTGCCCGAACAGGGTGTCCAGCAGCAGGTTCTCGTCCAGTTCCCCGCAGTTGATGGAAATAAACGGCTTAGTGCTGCGCGTGCTCAAATGATGGATGGCATCGGCTGCCAATTGCTTGCCGGTTCCGGTCTCACCGATGATCAGAACATCCACGTCCACCTGGGACGCTTTGTAGACGTCCGTCTTAAGTCTTTCAATTATTGTGCCAGAGCCGACAATGCCGGGGATCCGCACTCCCGGGGGAAGATTGCCGACCGCAGCGGTCGGTATCTCCAGCGCCACTCTTTCCTTCATACTGACGGTTTCTATCCGGCGGTCCCGGATTTCGATCTCCTCGACCTGTTGTTTCAAGGTGGCAATCATCTTGTTGACCGCGCTCAGCAACAGACCGGCCTCGTAATTGCCGGTCGGCAGGTCGATGGGATGAAGATCTCCGGTCGTCTGAAGATGGCTCACCGCTTCGGCCAGTTTCAGTATCGGCCGTGTGACGGCCCGTCCCAGAAAGTAAATGAGCAGGGAGACGATCAATACCGTCACGACCGTGACGATGAACATCATGTCGATCTGTTTATAACCGGCCGCCACGGTCAGCCGGCTGCGGTCGATATATCCGATCCCTCCGTAAACCAGCGGTCGGCGGTCTTTGCCGGGATAAAAGAAGACCGGGGCATATGCCTGGTAATACTCATCCACGCGATCGGACTGCTGAGCGCTGTCCATGGCTTTGATCAGGCCGTTTTTACCCTCCCGCACATCGCCGACCATCTTCCAATAGGGTCCGTAAATCGAAGACGGCCGGAAGGCATTCGGCAGCCCGGGACGGCCGAGAGTGCCGCTGTAAGCGCCGCGCACCAGGTCGGTGGTCAGTTCCGTGGTCTGTTTATCCGGATCTTCGGATTGGAACAAAATCCAGCCCGCGGTGTCGAAAAAGTAGCAGAAACGAACCTCGGGCGTTCTCGGATAAGAAAGGATCGGTGAGCGTGGCGAGTTGTACAATGACAGGATGTTCTGCAGCAGAAGGACATCGAAGGAGAGCAGCAGGTAACCGGCCGGACCGCTCTGACCGCCGCCGCAGAGCATGGCGAGATAGATGACCTTCGACGATATTTTCTGGTTGGGGTTTTCAAGGGTCGGAAACGGTTCTTCGACTTCGGTAACCGGTGAAATCCAGACTTCATCCTCTTTGAGGTCTTTTACCTTTTCATAATAGAGCAAGGGATTCGGGCGGATCTCGTCGATTTGTTCGGGCTTCAACCGCACAATCTGCCCATCTCGTGCCACCAAATATTCATGACTCGGCTCGGATTGCGAGATATAGGCCATCTCACGATACGTCATGCCGTTTATCGCCATTTTAGTGGCCATAAATTTGCGCATCTCTTCAAAATTAACGGGATTTTGCGCAATCTGTAAAAGATCCTGGCGAGATCGGTCCAGGAAATTTTCCACCGCATGCCGCATCGCCATCACCTGCAGTCGGGATGTCCGCTGAAGGGCAATTTCGATAAAATTGTTGGCAATCAAGTACATCAGGTACCCGGTAGCCAGCAGAATCAACACCACGGGCGGGATCAACCAAAGCATCAAGCGGGTTTTGAGCCGGCTGCCGACGATTCCTTGATTGGGTAGAAAGACCATTCTCGCAATCTCCTGATCCAATGGTTTGCGATATAGTGGCACAGATGGTTCTTTCGCGCAACATTTTTTGCCGTTATCCCGTCGTTTTCCCTGCCACAAGCGGTTTGACCATGGAAACGCGCCAATAACTCGCCATGGCATATTCCTTGCTCAATGGCAAGGCAGGAGACAGCTTGCGGCAGGCCGGAACGACCGCCTCTGCGGTGATGGAAGGCAGACCGTGATCAACTGAGGAAAACACGCCAACCTCGAGAAATTTTTACTGGGCAGTGTGGCACTGCGGACGGTCTCCCACGCCCCCTGCTCGGTCCTGGTGGTCAAATAAATAACCAAAACGGAGGTAAATTATGAAGAACATCATTACGAAACTGTTGGCACTGGTGGCAATGGCCTGCTTGATGGTGCCCGAAGTGTTGTGGGCCGGCGGAGGCGGAGGGGACGCGCCGATTGTGGTCGTCGCCGACACGCGGGTCGTTCACGGCATCATGCGCTATTTCTCCAACCTCTACAACACCGACATTCTGCTTTTTGCCGTCTGGACCGTGGTGTTGACCGCCGCCTACGGATGCTTTCTGGGCGTCCTCATGGATAAACTCATGGGCCTGACCGGACTCGACCTCAAGAGCCGCAAGATCGTCGAACACTAGACTCGAAAATAACATAAAAGGAGGTATCATATGGATTTTCTGGCTAATGCGAACTGGTTGTATATGTACATGCCGATCGCGGGCGTTAAAATCTTCTGGCCGGGTCTGGTGTTGATCGGTTTCTCGGTCGGGGTCATCGGCGGCTTCTTCGGCATGGGCGGCGCCTGGATGGTGACGCCCGGTTTGAACATCCTCGGGTTCCCCATGGCCTTTGCCATCGGCACCGACATCGCTCATATCGCCGGCAAATCGATGGTCTCGACGATGCGCCACTCGAAATTCGGCAATGTGGACTACAAGCTGGGCTTCATCATGCTGATCGGCACCATGGTCGGCATCGAGTGCGGTGCTCAGCTGATCATGCTGCTGGAGCGCGCCGGCAATGTCGGATCGGTCGTCCGCTGGGTTTACGTGGGATTCCTGGCCCTTATCGCCCTGATGGTTTTCTACGACTACTACAAGGCGGTTCAAAAGAAAAAATCCGGCGAAGTCGACGGCGAACGTGGCACCGAAGGGATCACCTGGTACAAGACGCTGCACCGATTGAACATTCCGCCCATGGTGCACTTCAAGACCGCCGGTTTCACCTGCTCGGCCTGGCTTCCGATCATGGTCAGCTATCTGACAGGCGTGCTGGCCGGCTTCCTCGGCATCGGCGGCGGCCTGCTGCGTATGCCGGCCCTGGTCTACCTGATCGGCTGCCCGACCCACATCGCAGTCGGAACGGACCTGTTCGAGGTCATGATCTCCGGTCTCTACGGCGCCTTCACTTACACCTTGAAGGGTCGCATCGAACTGGTCGCGGTGTTCGTCATGCTGACCGGGGCCGCCATCGGCGCCCAGATCGGCACGGTGGCCACCAAATATTCCAAGGGTTACGGCATCCGGGTGGCTTTCGGTTTTGCGGTTTTGGGCTGCATGGTCTCGATCATTCTGAAGCAGTACGGTTTCACCTCCTCGGCCACCGTCCTGATCCTGGGTACCATCAGCGTGATCTGCATCTACATCATCAAGATCATGTTCCAGGGCGCGGCCCAGGAACTGCGTGAGAAACGGCGCACCGAGATGCTGGGGAGTTAAGGCCTATCCATGGTTTCGATAATGGGAACCGGTTAAACAAGAGCCAATTTAGAAGGAGCAAGGAGAAGGTGAAAATGAAACGAAACATGTTGCTGTTTGCACTGGTCCTGGTGGTGGCTTGCGGATTGGCAAGCACCGCCCCAGCGGCGGAAGTCAGCCAAGGGAAGGTGATTCAGGTCACCAAGGACCCGGCAGGGGTCACCATCGAGGAATACGACACGAATTTCAGCAAGGCGGCCCCCTACGGCCAAGCCACCGGTATCACGTCCGTGTTCGACCTGAGCACGGCCAAGATCGGCATCCCGCCGGAACCCGGCGATGTGCTCAGAATTGCCTATGTCGTCGAGGGCAACACCAACAAAGCCCTCAAAGTCATGAATGTGTCCAAGCAGGATTTGCGCAAGAAATAACCCACATGCGGCGGCGGCCGCTCCGGGATGCCCCGGGCGGCCGCTGCGCCACTTTCGGAGTTTCGACATGCTACCAGATAAAATGAACGGAAAGCAGAAACTGATCGTCGTCGTGATGGATCTCCTCTTGTTGATCGAACTGGCCGTGGCCGTTTACCTGGGGTATCAGCACCAGGAAAACCTGACGATCATTTTTCTGCGCACTTACGTTCCGGCCATGCTGATCACCGTCATACTGGCGCGCATCGGCATCCGGAAACTCGGAACAGAAGGGTGATCCCCGTGTTTGTAGAGGACCTGGCCGTTAAAAACAAAAAGACCTTTCGCCGCTTCAGCATCACCTTTTTCATCGTTTTTTTACTGACGCTGATCGACATGGTCGCCTTCATCCTGACCGACTCCAAGACGGTTTTCAAGGTGGTCGCCGGCGGCGAAACCGAGATCAGCGGCAAGCTGACCGACCCCATCGACCCGAATGAACTGCGCCCTCTGCCGGACCAAAGCGGCGGTCCGCTGGCCAACCGGGATTTGAATCGTCTGCTGGCCGTCAGTCCCGAAAACCGTCACTATGCGATCCAATTCACCGGCGTGAACGGCCGAATTTGGCGCGGAATCCTGAAAACCGAACCGTTTGCCGCACCGGCCGATCTGGCCTTCCATGTGTTGCAGACGGGCAAACCCGAGGAACCACGGCCGATCATCTACCACGTGTTCATTTATCCAGACGAAGCGAGCTACCGGCACAGCTATCTGTCTCTCACCAAGCGCTGGACCGGCATCGATCCGCTCTGGGCGCCTTTGATGCTGCTGCCGATGGGAGTGCTCATTTTCTGGATCGGTTATCGCATCGCCCGGCAGGAAGAGAGCGACCTTCAGGCCGGCGGCGTCGGTCCGATATACAGACTGGTCAAGCAAAAAGAACACTGGGAGGTCGTTTTCGGTCTGGGCTCGCGGCAAGGCATCCGTCCCGGAGACACGCTGCAGGTCTTGGACTCCCAGCACCGAGCGGTCGGAGAAATCGTCGCCCGCGAAGTGGCTGTGGATCACGCTACAGCGACAATTGATCGTCAGACACCGATTCGGGCCGATTACCTGATTGCGCGAGTGGAAAGGGCAGCGAAACCGTCAAAACCGGCGGCGGTGACAAGCGCCTAAAGGGCAGTCGCCGTCCCCAGAAAAACCATTCCGGTTTCTTCCGGAGTCCTGCTCGCCTTGCAGGGCCTCCGTCGATGGATCATTCGCATGAAAGCACATGCTCAACCGATTGCCGTACCGGAAGATTATCGTGCCAAACGGCGGATCATCCTCGTCAGCATGGTCCTGATCACGCTAATCCCCTTCGTCCTGATCCTTTTCATCGGGTATTCGACCTTCACGGCCTCGCTGCAGCGCGGGGCCGTTGAAAGTTTGCAGCGGGTCGTCGATGACCACCGTGAAATCATCGAAAACTTTCTCAAAGAGCGCCGCAAAGATCTGGAGTTCATCGGCGATGCTTATCCGTATGCCTTCCTCAGCCGGACGGACAACCTGCAAACCGTTTTTTCCCATCTTCAAAAGCACTCCAAGGCCTTCATCGACATGGGGGTCTTCGACGATCGAGGCCTGCACGTCGCCTACGTCGGAACCTATCCCCTGATCGGCAAATCCTACGCCGAAGCCGACTGGTTCAAGGAGGTCCTGAAACGCGGCTATTTCATGAGCGACATCTTCCTCGGTTTCCGCGGGGTGCCCCATTTCGTTATGGCGGTGACCCGCATGGAAAACGGCCGTCCGTGGGTGATCCGGGCCACCTTCGACAGCTATCGCTTCAACGAACTGGTGGAAAAGGTGCACATCGGCACAACCGGCGAAGCCTATATCCTCAACGCCCAGGGAATGCTGCAGACCGAACGGCGCTCCGGCGGCAGCCTGCTCGACCAGCCCGGAGATGTGATCCATTTTCCCGAAGCGGCCGGAAGTGTGAAAACGTTCATTGAGAAAGACAAAAAAGGCAAGGATTACCTTTACGCCACCTCCTGGATGCCCGACAAGAAGTGGCTGCTGGTCGTGCGGCAGGATAAAAGCGACGCCTTCAGCGCCCTGCACACGGCCGTTTATCTGACCTTGCTGGTATCGCTAGTGGGCGGTGTCGTCATTATTGCGACGGCGGTCTACCTGTCCGACCGGATCGTTTTGCGACTGGAGACCCTCGACCAGGAAAAAGAACGGCTCGAACAGCACCTCATCCGGGCCGGGCGCCTGGCCGAACTCGGCGAAATGGCGGCCGGCCTGGCCCATGAAATCAACAACCCGCTGCAGGTCATCCGCAACGAGCAGGCCCTGATGGAGATCCTGGTCGACGATATGAAAAAAGTGACCGGTTCCGACAATGAGGCACCCCTGGCCGATCTGGCCGATTCCCTCAGTCAGATTCGGCTCCAGATCGGCCGCTGTGCGGTCATCACCCAGGCATTTCTCAATTTCGGCCGCCAAAGCGAACCGGTTTTTCAAGCCGTCGGCCTGATGGGGTTCGTTCCGGACATCATCGGCATGGTGAAGCCAAAAGCCGTCATCAATGGAATCGACCTGACGCACGACATTCCGGCCGGGATTCCGGATGTGTACGGGGATGTTTCCCAACTGCAGCAGGTGTTTCTGAATCTCTTCAACAACGGGATAGACGCGATTGTGGAAAAGCACGGCGCGAGCGGAGGGCATCTTGCGGTAACGGCCCGGCGGGCCGGCGGCGATTATGTGGAAGTCCGCGTGTCCGACGACGGCAGCGGCATCGCACCGGAAATCATCGACAAAATATTTTCACCCTTTTTCACGACCAAACCGGTCGGCAAAGGCACAGGGTTGGGGCTTTCGGTGTGCTACGGCATCGTCAACAACATGGGCGGAGACATCACGGTTGAAAGCGTAAAAAACGTCGGGACGACGTTTGTGCTTAAACTTCCGGTCTACGAAAATAACCAACCACCAGCGGGCGGGGTTTCAGGCCGAAAGGTGACGGACAGTGCGTTGGACCGAATTTCCGTCAATTAACGCTTAACAACAGGAGGAACCGATGGAAAAGAAAATGCGAATCATGGTGGTGGACGACGAGGAACGCTTTCTCGTGAGCACGAAAAAACTGCTCGAGAAAAAAGGATGTACAGTGGAGACAGCTGCCGGCGGGGCGGAGGCCCTCGACAAATTGATCATGGTCCAACCACATGTCATCATTCTGGACGTGAAAATGCCGGGCATGGACGGTATTGAAACCCTGAAGGAAATCAAAGCCCGTTTCCCGCTGATCGAAGTCATCATGCTGACCGGACACGGAACAGTGGAGTCGGCCGTCACTGGGTTGAAATCCGGGGCGTTTGACTATCTCATAAAACCGATCGACTTGGATGATCTGTTGGGCAAAGCCGAAGAAGCCTATCTGAAACGGCGTCAGACGGAGGAAAAAATCCGCGTCGCTCAATCGCGGACACTGACGGCCTCGGCCCAGGACATCTTGCGGGACACCAGATAGTTTCCGTCCACAGCTCGAACAGCTTTGCGCCGGCGAAGAACAGCCGGCGCGACATCTGGCCCAGATAGGAGGCGCCTTGCATCTTCTCGGTGGGTTACGCAATCCATGCTGGCGTTTGCGCGCGGCGGCGACCCAAAGCCGGAAACCGTTTCGCTGAACGATTTCGTAACCAAGATCCTGCCCTTGATCAGCTACAGTGCTCCGCCAGGGATCCGTTTTATACCCTATCTGACCGAGGATCTGCCGATCGTCAGGGCCGATACCACTCATCTGCAGATGGTGCTGACGGCAGTTGTCGCCAATGCCGAAGATGCCTTCGACGGTCATGGGCGCATTCTCGTTTCGACGCGTAAAACCGATCCGGAACCGGTCTTCTTCGACGGTAAGGCGGACCTTGAACCCGTTAATTAAAAAGCCTTGACCTTCTTTTTTCCGCCAAAATACCGCATGAATTGCGCCCTCTCATATACCGACGGGTCTACACTTTTGCCTTGGCTCAATTTACCTTTAAAGCTCGACAACCGGCCAAAGCCTTTGCCCGACATCCACTTTTCCACGCGGTCCAATAGTTGACCAATGTATCCCGTACCGTTTTTATACAGGCAGGAAACCACCTGGACCGCATCCGCACCGGCAAGGATCAGCTTAATGAGCGCATCGCCATCATGAACCCCGGTTGAAGCGGCAAGATCACACTCGACCTTTTCCGCCATGATGGCAACCCACTTCAAAGTGAGCGCCAATTCCGCTGGCGTGCTGAACACAAAGGCCGGGGAGACTTCAAGCTTGTTGATGTCGAAATCCGGGCTGAAAAAGCGGTTGAACAGCACCAATCCTCGAATTCCCGTCTTCGACAATTTTTGAATCATCGGCCCGAGATCGGTAAAGTAGTGGCTGATCTTCAATGCAACCGGTATAGAGAGTTGTTGGGTTATTTTCTCGGTTATCTGAAAATAGACCCTTTCTTTGGCTTCGCTTGTGTGGCCGAAGTCGGTGGGAGGAAAAAACATATTCAGCTCGAGCGCATCGGCCCCAGCTGCTTCTATGTGCTTGGCATACGCCATCCACTCAGCTGAATGAAAATAGCAATTGATGCTCGCCATCACGGGGATCGACACCGCCTTTTTGCTTTCCTCAATAAGCGCAATGTACTTGTTTAGGTTTTCCTCCCGGATGACGTAGTCATAATACTCGATGGGATTTTTTCGCCCGTCGTAATCAAAGTATTTATCGCTCTCGCCGACTTTTTTCGCGGTTTTCATGAAATCCGCATACTCTAAAGCCACCTCTTCCTCGTAAATGGATTTCAAGACAACGGCGCCGGCACCTTTTGCTTCGATATCCTTGATTTTTTCAACCGAGCCCGTTAACCCGGAACTGCCGACGATAATCGGATTCTTTAATTCAAGGCCAAGATATTCAGTTGATAAATCCACCATATATTTTCCTCCTTCTTCCAGTCCAAACTCGATGTCGGACCTACCCTATGACGACTTGATAAAAATGGGGCGTGGGATTGCCGTCAAATAATAATGTGACTTGCTCACCTGCTGCGTCATGGGCAGGACTGCTCTGCACTGCCTTGAATGCATCCTGACTTTCAAACTCAACGACAGCGGCATAATTGCCCTCCTCCAAAGGCTTCAAAAGCCGCCTCCCGATAAAACCCTTAAACTTGGAGAATTTTTCGTTTGACGAGGCAAACCATTCTCGAAATTCAGCATCCTTGCCTGCCTTTATGGGCGGAAAAGAGATTAGAGCTACAAACATAATGTCACCTCCATTGGTTCAGCGATTTTATCATTTTGGAAAACGGTTCAATTTTTCGGCAGTATGGCCCGCAGACGCCCCACCCCTCCTCGCCACTGAAATCAAATATTCTTTCAGGGCAACGGCTTGGTTGTACTGGGTGTCCCGGGCGGAAAAAAGGAGGGTAAGTCGTTCTTTTGCCGCGAGCTCGAGAAGTTGTTCTACCACCTCCGGTTTCGTATTCAACTCGGAAACATAACGCTTCCTGAACTCATTCCATTTGGCCCGGTCGTGAGCGAACCATTTACGAAGAGCCGTACCCGGTGCCGCATCTTTCAACCACTGGACCGCTTGCACGCGCTCCTTGGACAAGCCCCGGGGCCACACGCGGTCAACAAGGACGCGGACACCATCTTTCATGTCGACCGGATCATAGACTCTTTTCGTTTGAATATCCACATTGCCTCGTGAGTAGGGGTGAAAAAATTTTCGCGTCTTCGTTAATTGTCTTTTGAGCGTAAAAATCAGAAGGTCTTGGAGGTTGGCGGTTTCCTCCGGCTTGCCGCATACGCCCTTGACGGTGCAGCCGGTGTTCTTGGCGGTTTCCTGGCACTGAAAACAGAACATGTTGAATCTCCTTTCGTTGGGGTGATTAGGGGATCGGTTCTTTTGACGTCACGGAATTGTCGATGGCGTGTCGCAAACGATGAAGCAATTGATCCTGATATAGCCTGTACTCGCGGACGACATCCGCCTGGGTGTGGAAGGCCTCCGTGGGACAGCCAACGCATAACAGGCCCAGATCCATGAAGGTTCGCAGGAGCTGCGGATAACGATCCAGGAGTTCCTTGACGGTCATGTCCAAAGATAAGCGGGTTTCCACGGTTGGATTTTAGCCTTTCCGATGTCGGTCTTGCGGCATTGCACCCTCGCCTCCTTCCATTTGATCCGGCATTGAGACAAAATCCGGTTCGCCGGTCACTGTTTGAGCTGAAGATAGCTGTTGTTTCAGTCCACGTCTTTGCGCTGGCACAAACAACAGGATTTTTTTGAAAAACGGGCGGGATGATCGATCAGAGGCGTTCCGGTCAGCCTTTTTCGGCAAACGATACCAAGGCATGCGGGTCGGTGACGGTGATTTGTTCGCGTCCCGATTTGATCCAGCCGCTTTTTTCCCAGCCGCTGAGGGTGCGGCTCACCGTATACAGGGTCGTACCGGTATAGTCAGCCAACTCTTGGCGGCTGAGCCGGAAGTCAATCAGGATACCGTCCCTGGTTTTGCGACCGGATTGTTTCATGATTCGTAAAAGGGCGCGCGCGACACGCTGTTCCACTTGTTCCACGGAGAGCTCCAGGTAGCGGGTTTGTAATTCGTCTATACGGTCGATGACGGCCTGGAGCATGTTGACAGCCAACGGAGCATTCTCCAGCATGAGTTTCAGCATGGTTTCCTTGCTCCAACCAACCACCTCCGTAGTACCGATGGCTTCCGCCGTGAGCGGGTAATCTCTGCCCTTGAAAACAGCTATGGCGGCTATCAGCTCTCCGGGGTTGATATAACGAATAATGGCCTCTTTTCCCTGTTCATGGAGCTTTGACATTTTGAGGCGACCATTTAGAACAAAGTAGCATCCTGTTTTTCAAGCTCTTTTCATTGTATATTACAAAATCTAAACGATGTCATACGGCAAAA
>Ga0316583_10000371_pt1 | contig 12933 bp, 9 predicted proteins | sample J_170502JBrBrA_D_FD_204513 | JGI IMG/M metagenome (GOLD analysis project Ga0316583, IMG submission 204513) | Rhizosphere microbial communities from salt marsh grasses in Alabama, United States - J_170502JBrBrA | ecosystem: Host-associated > Plants > Roots > Rhizosphere | place: USA: Alabama... | reverse complement strand
AGCTCGATCGATTGAAGGCCGGGAGGATGGCCGAGCTGTGGATTGAGATTGGGGAAGCGCAAGGAAAGGGTTTGACATGCCGAAAGCGATAAGGGCCTACGTGAGATGGGTTGAGGCTGTGAATCGAATCGTAGGCGAGTTTTCAATGTATATTGTCCTGGTCATGACGGCTATTCTGGTTTTTGAATCCCTGTCGAGGACCATCTTCAACAGACCTCATATATGGGTAGTAGAAATCATTGAATTCCTTATGGCCGCTTACTACCTGTTGGGCGGCGGCTACTCGATGATCCTCCAAGGACATGTGAGAATGGATCTTTTCTACGGCCGATGGTCTGAGAAAGGCAAGGCTGTGGTCGATCTCATCACCGCCCCTTTCCTTATCTTCTACGTGGTGTTTCTCCTCGTCGGCGGCATTTCGGGCCTCGACTATGCATTGCGGTACGGGCAGAAGAACTATACCCCGTGGGGGCCGCCGCTGGCTCCCATCAAGCTTGTCATGGTCATCGGAATCGCGCTGATGCTGTTGCAGGCCGTCGCCACATTTTTCAAGGACCTGGCAAAAGCAAGAGGGGAGGAACTGTAACATGAGCTATCAACTTATCGCCATCCTTATGTTCGCCGCCATGATGCTCATGCTTATCACCGGACAGCGAATCTTTGCTGCGATAGGAGCGGTTGCTACCATTTTCGCCCTCCTTTTATGGGGGAAAGGCGCCTCTGAGATGCCGTTTCACGCAGCCTTCGTGCTGATGAACTGGTATGCGCTCCTCACCTTGCCGATGTTCGTTTTCATGGGATACATGTTTTCCGAGTCGGGAATTGCGGACGATCTCTACCGCATGTTTCATGTCTGGATGGGTCCGGTCAACGGCGGACTGGCCATAGGAACCATGGGGCTCATGATCGCAATTGCAGCGATGAACGGCCTGAGTGTCGCCGGCATGGCGATCGGCGCCAGCATCGCCCTGCCGGAAATGCTCAAGCGCGATTATGACAAGGTAATGATAACCGGCGTAGTCCAGGGCGGCAGTTCCCTGGGTATCATGGTCCCGCCCAGCGTGGTCCTTGTCCTGTATGGAATGATCGCCAGGCAGCCGGTCGGCAGGCTCTGGCTGGCCGGGGTATTTCCCGGTCTGTTGCTGGGCGGGCTGATGATCGCATACATCATGATTCGATGTGCCATCAAGCCAAGCCTGGGGCCGGCGTTGTCCAGGGAAGAAAGACAGGAAATAAAATGGGGAGAGAGGCTGCGGCTGCTCAGAGCCGGCATACTCCCTCTCGTCATTATTTTTTCCATGACCGGGTTGTTCCTGCTGGGCGTCACCAGTCTTGTGGAGTGTTCCGCTGTGGGCGCGGCCACGACGACCGTTGCTGCGTTCTTCAAAGGCCGGCTGACCCGCGAGGTGCTTTTAAAAACCCTGAGAGAGACGCTGAGCGTAAGCTGCATGTTTATGTGGGTCATCCTGGCGGCACTCGGCTTCAGTTCCGTCTTTGACGGTCTCGGCGCCGTACATGCCATCGAGCTTCTGTTTCATGAAAAGTGGGGACTCAGTCCGTGGACGATCATCGTTATGATGCAGCTCACCTTCATCATCATGGGCATGTTTCTCGACGATACTGCCATGCTCATCATTGTTGCTCCCCTGTATGTCCCCCTGGTCAAAAAACTCGGTTTCGACCCGATCTGGTTTGGTGTTCTCTATACGGTAACGTGCCAAATCGCGTATATGACGCCTCCTTTCGGGTACAATCTCTTTCTCATGAAGGCCATGGCGCCCCCGGGGGTAACGCTCGCGGATATTTACCGCTCCATCGTGCCCTTTGTGCTGGTGATGATAGTGGGTTTAGTCATTTTGATGGTCTTTCCCCAGATCGCCCTGTGGCTGCCCGATATATATTTCAAGTGACAACCCAGAGAGTATCGATGCAAAGACGCATCCGGCACTTTTTCTTTTCTCTTGATACCCGAAAAGGCTATAAGAGGAGATGATGATGAAATTGTCGAACATCAAAATACGAAAAATCCTGTACGCAACAGACTTGTCGGAAAGTGCAGTGCATGCCTTTTCCTACGCGGCCAGCCTCGCCGATCAGTGCGGCGCGAGCATTACGATTCTTCACGTGCTGGTCGAATTCCCCGGTGAAGAGTACATAACGAATATGATCCCGCCGGACACATGGGATGCTATCAAGGAAAAGCATTTTTCCGAGGCCCGGGATAAACTGATCGGCAAGAAACGGGATCATATTGCCATGAAGGAGGTTCTCGAGGCATTTTCCGAGGAGGCCAAGGTCAATTCGAAAGATCGGACCTTTGCAACCGACGAAATTTTGATCAAGACCGGGGCACCCGCTGAAATCATCGTGCAGACGGCCAAAGAACGGAATTGTGATCTCATCGTCGTGGGAACCCACGGCCACGGGGTCATCAGCCAAGTCCTGATCGGCAGCACTGCCAAATGGGTGGTCAGACATTCCCCTATCCCCGTTCTGGTCATTCGGTTGCCTTGAAACGGGATACCAAGAACCGTAATATTCGAACAACGCCTGGATTGAGAAAGGAGTGACAAATGGTTGCGAAAAAGGACACATCACCGGGGACGGGCAAACCGGGTGGGAATGCCGTGTCCGAAGTAATAAGGCTCAGGGTCAATCACGCGTGGCATGAATTCGTGACGGGGCGTGATATTCAACCATCTGAGACCTTGGCATATGTGCTTCGGGAGAGGCTGGGACTCACCGGATTGAAAGTCTCCTGTGATGAGGGGGCATGCGGGGCGTGCACCGTCATCATGGACGGCAAGGCGGTATTGTCGTGCATGACCCTGGCGGTGGAGGCCGACGGGCATGAGATTCTGACCATCGAGGGTCTGGCGCAGGATGATCCGGTGATTGCGGCTTTCGCCGAGCAGAGCGAGCCGGGATATGGGACAGCCATGCAATGCGGTTACTGTACGCCGGGATTTGTCATGACGGCAAAGGCTCTTCTCGATGCGAATCCCCATCCCACACTCGATGACATCAAGGAGGCGCTTTCCGGCAATATATGCCGTTGCGGCTGTTATACCGCCATTGCCCAGGCGGTTCTCCACGCGTCCCAGAAAATATCTACACGGGGGGGTGCACATGAGTAATTCATTTAAACCGCGAGTACCTCGCAAGTATGTTGGAGGGTATCGTCCGAGGATCGACGGTCTCGACAAGGCGAGCGGCAAGGTGAAGTTCGCCGATGATCTGACAACAAAGCTCTCATTCCCGGACATGCTCTATGCCAGGGTGCTGAAGAGCCCATATCCCCATGCCCGGATTAAACATATGGATACCGAGGCAGTGGAAAAGCTGGAAGGGGTGCGGGCAATTCTCACGTATCAGGATCCCGAGGTGAAAAAACTGAAGGTGACCAATGCCGGTTGGACGGATGGTGTGGACATCCTGTCCTATGAGCGCATGATGTGGTATCCCATGCGGGATCGCCGGGTGATCGGCGATTGCGCCCGGTGGGTGGGAGATGAAGTCGGGCTGGTGGTTGCCGCCGATACCGAAGCTATCGCCGAAGAAGCCCTGAGATTGGTCAAGATCGAGTGGGAAGTCCTCCCGTTTGTTCTTGATCCGATTGAAGCGATGAAGGAGGGGGCCCCTTCGGTCCACCCTGAATTGCGGGAGACCAATGTACTGCCGGAGGATCCGGTGGGCGGCCCCGATGTGTTTCTACAGAAGGGCGAAGTCGACAAGGCTTTCAGCGAAGCGGACGTGGTAGTGGAATCGAAGTCTGTTCATCATAATCCCAACCAGGGTTCTCTCGACAACTGGTGCTGTGTCATCGAATGGAAAGAAGACATGCTGACGGTCTGGTCCAACTCATATGAGGCGCATCAGACCCGAATGCATATGAGCCAGATGCTTGACTTGCCTCTTTCCAAGGTTCGCGTAGTCTGCTCCTACGTAGGCGGGCAGTTCGGCCGGAATGACACGGGAGAACAGCCGTTTTTCCTCTATACGGCACTGCTGGCCAAGAAGACCGGGCGGCCGGTCAAGTTCAGGCACAACAACCGGGAAAGCTTCCTCAACTCGAGGCAACCAGCGATTTACACTGCCAGGGCAGGGGCCAAAAAGGATGGCACGATCACAGCGATGACGTTCAAGTCCATCGGCGATGCCGGAGCGTACGCTGACCAGACCATGTTTGCCTTGAAATTCGGTCCTGCAGAGATAGCCGAGGTAACTCTGGCACATATCCCAAATCTCAAGATGGAGGCCTACGGTGTTTATACCAACAAACTGCCTGCATGCATGATGCGCGGAGTCGCCAACTCCCAGTTTAACCTCAGTTTCGGGCAGATTGTGGATATCTTGGCGGAAAAACTCGGTATGGATCCCATTGATCTGGCCATCAAGAATTTCGGCCATGAGGAGGAATCGCTCCCCAACAAAAGCCTGGTGGAAGTTTTACATGAGGGCGCGCGTCGAATCGGATGGGAGAACCGCCACAAACCCGGCGCGGGTCCGGTGTATGAACACGTTCGAAAGCGGGGCATGGGGTTTTCTTTTCATCCGGGTTGGCATGCCGAATGGCAGGAGGTACGGCGCGGCAGAATCCAGGTGAGCTTCATGCTCAACCCGGACGGCACCGTGATGCTGGAGGCCCCGACGGTAGAAACCGGATCGGGATCGAACACCTGCAATTTTTTGGGGTGCCTGGAAGCCTTGAGTTTCCTCGCCGTCCGTCCGGAAGATGTGCATTATTCTCCGGTGGTGGACACGGAGAGGAGCCTGAGAGACTGCGTCCAGACAGACAGCTCGGTCTCCTATCTGCAGTCAGAGGCCATGATGGTGGCAGCAGCGGATCTCAAAAAGAAGATTTGTGAACTTGCCGGCCCGAAAATGGGCGTAAAGCCGGAAGAGCTTGATATTGAGGAGGGTAATATTTTTATCAAGGCATCTCCTGATAAACGTATGGAGGTGAAGACCTGGCTGATGGAGGAGACGGATCTTGCCCCCATTGTGGCCACGGTGAACAGGGTTCCTCTCGACCTGAATACCGGAATTCCCTTCATTGCGACTTTCGCCGAAGTGGAAGTGGACACCGATACCGGAGAAGTCGAGGTGCTTAAACTAGTGGTGCTCCATGACTGCGGTACGGTCATGCATGCTTCGGGGGCCGAAGCCCAGCAATTAGGCGGTCAGGTCATGGGACTCGGGGAAGCCCTTTACGAAGAGATTATCTATGATGAGAAAAGGGGCGTTCCCATGAATTTCAACTGGATTGACTACAAGATAGCGACCATGGCCGATTTCCCTCCGGTGGATCCGGTCCTGATGGAGATATGGAGAGGAGGCGGGGAGTATGGCGCGTGCGGCATCGGAGAGTCAACCCTGACCTGTACGCCGCGTGCGGTCCTCAATGCCATCTATAATGCCATCAATGTGCGGGTTGACGAATTGCCGGTCAAACCTGAGAAAATTTTGAAAGCCCTGGGCAAGATTTGAGGTGCAGCTATGACATTACGACCTTTTAAACATGTTGGCGCTGATTCCGTGGAGCGGGTCATCGCGGTTCTGGATGAATATGGCGAAAGAGCGAGGCCGGTCGCCGGCGGTACGGACATTCTCGGTGTGTTAAAGGAGAACAGCCGTCCCGGCTATCCGGAGGTTCTCATTGACCTGAAGCCCATTCCGGGTCTCGATACGGTTCAAGCGGAGGGAGACGGCCTCCGGATCGGGGCCCTTACCCGGTTGAGCACCCTCGCCGAACACCCGGTCGTCAAGGAAAAATATGAGATTCTCGCAGAAGCGGCTCGTTCGGTGGCCTCACCCCAATTGAGAAACATGGGCACGGTCGGGGGCAATATCTGCCAGGAGCCCCGCTGCTGGTATTACCGTTACCCGGAAAACCAATTCCATTGTTTCAGAAAGGACGGCGATACCTGTCCGGCCATGACCGGAGAAAACCGGTATCATTCCATATTCGGTGCAGCGGATCTGGGCCCCCCCGGGTGTGCCTCGGCATGTCCCGGCAGTATCGATATTCCCCTGTATATGAGCAAAATCCGGGGAGGACAAATCGCCGAGGCGGCCGATATCATTCTCGCCTGCAACCCCATTCCGGCCATAACCGGCCGCGCCTGCCCGCATTTCTGCGAGTCCGGATGCAATCGGCGGGATGCGGATGAATCGGTATCCGTGCGGGCCGTCGAACGCTCCATGGGCGACTATATCCTGGACCATGCCTCCGAGTTCCTTTTGCCTCCCGACCACGCCACGGGTAAATCGGTGGCCGTGATCGGATCGGGTCCCGGCGGATTGGCCGCTGCCTACTATTTGCGGAAGGCCGGCCACGAGGTGACGGTTTTCGAGAAGATGGCGGAAGCGGGAGGCATGCTGCGCTACGGCATTCCCCCCTACCGATTGCCGAAAGACCTTGTGGACAGGCAAGTGAAAGGTCTCGAAGGCATGGGTATTCGGTTCCGGTTGGGTGTGAACCTGGGAGAGGACATTACTCTGGAGAGCCTGAGGAAGGATTTCGACAGCGTGTTTATGGCGACGGGAACCTGGCTCCAGAAAGGTCTCGGAATACCCAAGGAAGAAATGCTCAACTCCGGGTTGGAATTTCTCATGGAAGTGAACCGGGGATCCAGGAAAAAGCCGGAGGGAAAAGTCCTGGTCATCGGGGGCGGCAACGTTGCCATGGACGTGGCCATAACGGCCGCCCGCCTGGGGGCTGATGAGGTCGTTGTAGCATGCCTGGAATCCCGTGAGGAAATGCCGGCTATCGAAGAGGAGATAGAAGAGGCCCTCAAGGAGAAGATTCGCCTGATGCCTTCCTGGGGTCCTCACCGCGTGATGGAGACAAAAGGGAAGTTGACCGGGATGGAATTTGTCCGGTGCACGTCGGTGTTCGATGAGGAACGTCGCTTCAGCCCGAAATTCGATTCCAGCGTGAAAGAGATGGTGGAAGCCGATACGGTCATGCTGGCTATCGGCCAGGCCGCTGATCTTTCCTATGTCGACGGCAGCGTCGCCGTCACACGCGGTCTGATCGTGGTCGACAAGGAAACCCAAAGCACGGATGTGGAGGGAGTCTTCTCCGGCGGTGATGCAACCACCGGCCCCGCTTCTATCATCGAAGCTATCGCTTCGGGGCGCAGAGCAGCCCAGGCCATTCATCTCCACCTCCAGGGAGAAGCCCTGTCGGAAGTATCGTCGGTTCCTGCCAAGAAGCCGTTCCTGTCGGTCAATGTGGAAGGTTTGAGCAAAGAGGAGCGTGCTACCATGCCGACAGTGCCTCTGTCCCAACGAAGCCTTGATCTCGAGGACAACCTTGGACTGGATTGGAGCAGCACGGAACTGGAAGCCGGGCGGTGTCTGAATTGCGGCTGCGTGGCGGTAAACGCCTCTGATCTTGCGCCTGCATTGATCGCACTGGCGGCCAGGATAAAGACCTCACGGCGGACTATCGATGCGCAGGATTTCTTTCATGCGGCACCGGGAAAATCGACGCTGCTGGATAACGATGAGCTGGTTCTGGAGATTGAGGTTCCCGAGCCGACAGCGGGAACGAGACAGAGATACTGGAAATACCGCCTCAGAAATTCCATCGATTTCCCTATCTGCGGTGTAGCCGCCATGTTTGTCATGGAAGGCACCCGGATCAAGGATGCCCGGATCGTTCTGGGAGCGGTAGCTCCGACACCGGTCCGGCTGCAGGAGGTCGAAGCATTTCTGAAAGGGAAGACGGCTGGTGATGACCTGGCGGAAGCCGTCAATGACCTTTCTTTTCCGGGTATCGTCCCTCTCGCGAAGAACAGGTACAAGGTCCAGATGACGCGCGCGTTGCTGCGCAAGGCTATCTGGTCGCTGCTCCCGTAGTGCATGGATCCACAAATACGATGAGATACCCGAATTGAATAGTTGTCTTTACCGCGAAGGCGCAAAGTACGCAAAGAAAAGATTTTTTTCCCTTTCCGCTGAGGCGGCGGAAAGGGAAAAGAGACCTTCACGGGTCCAGAAGCCAGTCTCCCACGGGGGCCGGCAATGTTTCGCCGGGGTTACCCGTGCAGGCTCCTGTCCAGGGCCTTGAGGGAGGTTTCATACATGATTTCGGCCAGGGTCGGGTGGGCATGGATGGTCTCCGCAAGCTGCCCGACCGTGCATCCCGTCTGCACCGCAAGGGCGCCTTCAGCGATCAGATCGGTTGCATGCGGCCCGATCAGATGAACCCCGAGGACCTTCCCGGTAGCCGCGTCCGAGACTATTTTTGCCTCTCCCGCCAGGTCTCCGAGGACCTGGGCCTTGCCCATGTTCCTGAAGAGGACCGTATCGGCGCGGACGCTTTTTCCACGGGCAACGGCCTCTGCTTCGGTGAGGCCCACGTCGGCTACCTCGGGCGAGGTGAAGATGGCTGACGGGATAACATCATAGCTCATCTCCCGAGTCCCGCCCATGGCATTTTCCGCCGCGATGGTTCCTTCCCTGGATGCCACATGGGCAAGCATCACCTTCCCAGGGCCGAGGACGTCTCCCAGTGCAAAGACATGCTCCGCGCTGGTCGCCATCCTGGCGTCGGTGCGGATCCACCCCCGTTCATCGGTCTCCACGCCCAGGGATTCCAGGCCCAGGCGGGCGGTGTTGGGGCTTCTTCCTACGCAGACGAGCACCTTTTCGACCTCCAGGAGGATCTGCTCCGTTTCTTTCCTTCCTTTGTCTTCGGGTGCGAGGGAAGGGCTGATCCTTATGGAGAGGAGAGGGCCCTTGTGTTCGACCTTTTCCACGGTCCGGTTGACAAAGAAGGCAATCTTCCTCTTCTTCATCTCACGCTGAAGCACCTTGGAGCAGTCCTGGTCCACACCGGAAAGAGGCAGGATCCGATCCAGCGCTTCCACCACCGTGACCCTTGCCCCCAGAGCGGAAAAGATGAACGCGAATTCGCAGCCGATCACACCGCCGCCGACGATGACCATGGAGTCCGGTATGCTCTCCAGGAAAAGGGCATCGTTGCTCGAAATGACCTTGTCTCCATCAAAGGGGAAGAGCGGAATTCCTGCGGGGCGGGAACCGGTGGCAATGAGCAGCCGCTCCCAGGAGAAGAGGAGGTCTTTCCCGTCTTCCGCGGTCACCTGCAATTTTCCATACCGGGGAACGCGTCCCGTTCCGCGCACATGGCGCACCCTGTGGTGCTTCAGGAGCTTTTCAATGCCCGTGCGCTGCATTTCGATAACGAGCGCCTTTCTTCGTGTCAGGGCGTCCATGTCAAGGTGAGGACTCCCTTCCGATACGATTCCGTATTCCCGGGAGCCCTGAGAAATCTCCATCCTGTCCGCTGTTGTTTTCATGACCTTTGAAGGAATGCAGCCCCAGTTGAGGCAGGTGCCTCCCAGATTGTCGTTCTCCACCAGGGTAACCTCCGCCCCCAGCTGTGCCGCACGAACGGCCGCCACATAGCCCCCCGGGCCACCGCCGATAACAGCTACTTTTTTCCCCATTTGTCTTCTCTCCTCATCGTGCCGGTCTTTTCCTGCTTTGGTCAGCCTGTGGCAACTTTGAGTGCCATCAGGTGCATTTTTTGCAGTTTCGTATAGAAATGTCAATATTTTTTGAGGAAACCAGTACTGTCTATTTATTTTATTGACAACATCATCAATTTGCGATAGCTGGAAATGAGGTGTATAGAGATGAAGAATCAGCGAATAATGGATGAAAAGGCTTGAAGAGAGAGGCGGTTTGACGCTAAAAGATACGGGAACCCAAGAGCCAATGTCGTATCCAAGGAGGGAGAGATGAAAGAGATCGATGAATTGCATTTTGCGGATGATGTGAGATACACTGAAGACCACGAATGGGCGCGGCAGGAAGGGGATCTGGTAAAGGTGGGCGTTTCCGATTATGCCCAGGATCAGCTGGGTGATATCGTTTTCGTGGAGCTGCCCGAGGTGGGGGCTTCGTTCAGCAAGGGGGCTGAATTCGGCACCGTGGAATCGGTCAAGGCCGTGTCGGAACTCTACATGCCGGTGGAGGGAGAAATCACGGCCGTTAACGCGGATCTGGAGGAACAGCCGGAACTGGTAAACAAGGATCCCTATGCAGGCGGCTGGATGATAGAACTCAGGCCCGCAGGTTCGGGCGACATAGAATCCCTGATGGACAGGGGCACCTATCTTGACATGCTGAAAGGATAAAGGAATGCGATATTTTCCCCATACGGACGAAGACATCAGGGAGATGCTGCAGGAGATCGGCCTGAATTCCCTGGATGATCTCTTTGCTGCCGTTCCGAAGGGATGCCGTCTGGAGAGGGAACTGGATCTGCCGGCTCCTCTGACCGAATGGGAACTCAACGCGCATATGGATGCCCTCGCCGAAAACATGGCTGTCTCTCCCGCGTATAAGGTTTTCCTCGGAGCCGGCAGCTACAATCATTTTATCCCGGAGGTGGTGAGGCAGCTCCTTTCGCGGAGTGAATTCTATACCGCCTATACCCCGTACCAGCCGGAAATAAGTCAGGGCACTCTGCAGGCAATATACGAATACCAGACCCTGACATCAAGGCTTCTGGGGATGGATGTGGCGAACGCTTCCATGTACGACGGGGCATCGGCCCTTGCCGAGGCCCTTCTTATGGCCATTCGGGTAACAAAAAGGAAAAAGGTGGCGGTGTCGCGCCTGGTTCATCCCTTCTATCGTCGGGTCGTTCAAACCTATCTCACCGCTCCCGGCTACGAGGTGGTTGAACTTCCTTTCCTGGAAAGCGGCACCACCGATCTCTCGGGGATCGATACCTTGGGGGAATGCGCGGCCGTCGCGGTACAGTCCCCCAATTTTTTCGGATGTATTGAGGATTTGGAGTACCAGGGGGGAGTGATTCACACTGATCCGAACACCCTTTTCGTGACCGTCTTTACGGAACCCCTGGCCTATGGCCTGCTCAAAAGCCCGGGGGCGCTCGGTGCGGATGTCGCATGTGGAGAAGGACAGAGCCTCGGCATTCCCCAGTCCTTTGGCGGACCGGGACTCGGCATGTTTGCGGCACGGCAGAAATTCGTCAGGAGCATGCCGGGGCGGCTGGTAGGCCAGACCACGGACAGGGACGGCAAACGAGGGTTTGTCCTCACCCTCGCCACCAGGGAACAGCATATCCGCCGTGAGCGGGCCACATCAAACATCTGCTCCAACCACGGACTCTGCGCCCTGGCGGCCACCATGTACATGGCCTGTGTCGGCGGTACCGGGATCCGGGATCTGGCGCAGTTGAACCATGATAAGGCGGAGTACCTGAAAAACGGTCTGCGGAATGCCGGGGCGGCGGTTCCCTTTGCAGCTCCGACGTTCAATGAATTCCTGGTGCGGTTCGGAGCGGGATTTGAGAAGGCGCATGCCGGGCTCCTGGAGAAGAAAATTGTAGCGGGGCTCCCGGTTTCCCCTTTCTTTCCCGAACTGCCGGACCATTATCTCCTGTGCGTTACTGAAACGAACACCAGACAGGATATGGATGCGTTGATCAAGGAGGTTGAATCGTGGAAGGATCTCTAGGAACAACCGGGCTTATCCTGAATGAGCCGCTTCTCTGGGAGCAGGGGAGAAAAGGAAGATCAGGATTTTCCCTGCCCGTTCCCGATGCGGACTCTTCCCCGCTGGATGAAAAACTGGTCGGCAAAGGACCGGATTTTCCCGACCTGAGCGAAGTGGACGTGGTCAGGCATTTTACCCGGCTCTCCCAGTGGAATTTCGGAGTGGACAGCGGGATGTACCCTCTTGGTTCATGCACCATGAAGTACAATCCGAAGACCAATGAGCGGCAGGCGTCCCTGCGTGGTCTCGCTGCTGCGCACCCACTGCTTCCCGTGGATCTCTCCCAGGGTGTCCTGCGAATGATGTTTGATCTGGAGCGGTACCTCGCGGAGATAACGGGCCTTCCGGCCGTGACCCTCCAGCCCGCAGCCGGGGCCCATGGAGAACTGACCGGCATGATGATTGTGCGGGCCTTTCATGAGGATACGGGTCCCGCAAGGAGCAAAATCCTCATACCCGATACGGCTCACGGCACGAATCCGGCCAGCGCGGCCCTCTGCGGATTCACCCCGGTTCCGGTCGCGTCGGATGAACAGGGGGTCCTCTCCCCGGAGAATGTCGCGTCCGTCATGGATGAACACACTGCCGGAATTATGGTCACGAACCCCAACACGCTGGGGTTGTTTGAAGAGCATATCACGGAAATCGCCCATATCGTCCACGCAAAGGGAGGCCTGGTCTACGTGGACGGCGCCAACATGAACGCGGTCATGGGCATTGCAAGCATGGGCGATATGGGGGTCGACGTCATGCACCTGAACCTCCACAAAACTTTTTCCACCCCTCATGGAGGTGGAGGGCCGGGGGCGGGTCCGGTTTGCGTGAGAAAGGATCTGGAACCGTTTCTTCCTGTGCCAAGGGTCGTAAAAGACGGGAAAAAGCTCGTCCTTTCTCAGAACTTTCCCAAATCCATCGGAAAATTGCACGCGTTCTACGGGAACATCGGCGTCATCGTAAAGGCCTACAGCTATATCCTGACCATGGGAAAGGAACTCAAGAAGGCCAGCCAGCTTGCAGTGTTGAATGCCAATTACGTGAGGAAGAGGCTCGCCGGTGTTTTTGATCTTCCCTATGACAAGCCCTGCATGCACGAGTGTGTCTTTTCGGACAAGATCCAGGAGCAGTACAAGGTCACGACCCTTGATATGGCGAAACGTCTCATGGACTATGGATTCCATCCGCCTACCATCTATTTTCCCCTCGTTGTCCATGGGGCGATCATGATAGAGCCGACGGAATCCGAATCCAAAGAAACCCTCGACCTCTTTGTGAAGGCGTGCAAGGCGATCGCAGAAGAGGCCAAGGGAGATCCGTCATTGCTTTTCGAAGCTCCAACAAAGCCCAAGGCCCGGCGTATGAACGAAACAG
>Ga0316583_10000370_pt1 | contig 12939 bp, 9 predicted proteins | sample J_170502JBrBrA_D_FD_204513 | JGI IMG/M metagenome (GOLD analysis project Ga0316583, IMG submission 204513) | Rhizosphere microbial communities from salt marsh grasses in Alabama, United States - J_170502JBrBrA | ecosystem: Host-associated > Plants > Roots > Rhizosphere | place: USA: Alabama... | reverse complement strand
CCTTGTATCCTGTGATGTGTTTGAATAGCTGGCTTATTTATGATTATCATTTCGATGAAGTCATTACCAAAATCCCGGGCTCGGGCCAGAAAGCAAGATTGGACGTAGATGGAAGGAAGCATGAAAGAAATGTCAGGCCAAATCCAATAGAAGATCAAATGTGACTCATAATTCATTCATCCGAGGACTTCACTACCTCCCTTATTCAAATCAAAGAGCGCACTCTGTGGATTGCATCATAAACAACTATTCCTTCCGCTTGTCAAGGCGTCTTTATAGTAGATTTGAGAAAGAGAGCTCGAGATTTTTGATCGAACGATCGCCTGCCAGTCATTCATTTCGATCATGATCTATAGCGCCAGCTCTAGCTTTGGAAGAAGAAGGTTGACTTTCGTAATATAATGGTGGTGAAGAGAAGGAAGACTTCTTACGAGAAGGATATGGAGAGATCCCTTTTTCCGGGTTCAAAGTAACTTGAGTCCCTTTCCTGACCTTATAAGAAGGTTCTCCTTTTTCCCGGTCAAAGACAGGCGTAGAGAGTCCGAACGATTTCTCCTTCTTTCTCGCTTCCTTCAAACTGAGATGTTTTTTCGCCTTCGATCTTGTTGTGGTTCAGAGAGGCTCTTTTTGATGACTGTCAAAGTTCGCGCTTTTTCATCTTATTGAGGTTTCAGCTTTTTCCCTGAGTTGCCCATTCTATCACCGTCTCAAAGTCAGTTCTCTCGCTGCTCTGTTAAAGCTCTCTGCTCTCGCGTTCACAAGAATCTTCAGACTGCGCTCCACGAAGGAATGATTTGAAGAAGTAGCCAACGATGGGTGTAGTGAGGGGTCATACGAAAAGGGGCCTAGTGGAAGAGGAGAATTATGGTTTTGACGGAGAGCTACGCCGACCTTCTCTAGGCCAGTGCATACCATCGAGTGGGTTGAAAAGAATCCGGCAGCAAGAACTACGATCGTTAGAAGGCAATGCGGCTTCTTCGCCACTTGAAAGCTACCCCAGGGTCTTTTGCTATCTTCCACATCACCCGTTACGGGCTTATTGTGATTCCGACTGGGCAACCCATGACAAGGCGCTCCACAACAGGTTATTTTCTTTTTCTTGCTTCCTTGCTTGAATCCAATAAATAGGCAGCGCTCTGGATCTGGATATTCTATTGACCATAAAGCAAAGCGGAATGCTGACTTCGAAAGTTCTCTGTTTCACTTCTTTTTTTCCTTCTCTCTCCAATCCAATAGCAAGAGAAGGTAGAGGAAGAAAAAGCTTATGCCAAAGCTTCATGCTTACTTATGAACTAGATTCCGAGGAATGCCTTACCCATATTCCATCTTCCTTCCATAACTACTCTGCCTTCGAATTCCCATCTGGACCCCTCGCGGCGCAGAATGTTGGTTAAGGTCAACGATCAGAGCTGCGCAATGTCTTTTTAGAAAAACATCCTTCTTTCAAGGCTGGCGAGAAGTGAGAAGTTTCCAAAATTCCCAAGTCGAAAGAAAGTCCCCTCCGTACTCTTATTGAATCTTGCTTCTGACAATACCAAATCAAAAAGGGTTGATCGTTCCGCACCCCAGACTGATTCTATTGATTTCTGACTTCCTCACCAACGCTGGGCTTTGTAGGGAGGGGAAAAGACCCATATTTCTTTCAGGTGCTCCTCTGCCCGGTACAATATTCTCGGTGAAGACCACACGCCCAACCGGTACCACGAAGATTTGTTCGTTGGAGTGGCCTGGCGCTTCTTCAGAAGTGAGGAGCTGGATTTTGTCAGAGCCAGTCAGTGCAGATATCCTTTTTTCCTCTGGGTTTGGACCGAATGCCGACCTCAAGTCACCGACGCCTAGGTAGCCCCACTTTGGAACCCTAACCAATTGAGAAAGAAGCTGGTTTGATAGGGCTCTGGAAAGATGCACCTCGACCGTCACACTGGCATGAAAGAACCTCAATACCCCATAGAATGCGTCAGGATCCAATCTACATTCCCGACCTACATACCTTCTTTTGTAGCAAATCACATACCATCTCTTCTCCTTTCGTCATAGAAGAATTTGAAAAGAAAAAAAGAGAAAATCAGATTTGATTACAAAATAAGCAAAGCCAGGATAAGGAAGTTTGGTTGGGGGAGACACTTTCTCTCTGAATAAAGAAAGGAAGACACCACCTATTTCACAAGGGATCAACTTTGCCTTGACTTGTGAGAATTTGAGTATTGTCAAATCAAACGAATTAGATAAACTCATACTCCAAGAAAGGAAGAAATGAGGTATGATTCCACCAATTTGGAAGAATAGTTAATGCGATGTACTCAAAACACATGGACTACTTAATAGTTACCTAGTATCTCGTCCACAACCAGCAAATATTAGTTCTATGTGGAATTTTTGATCTTTACTGGGAACTTTTCTTATTATTCCAATTCTGACAGGAGTCTTCCTAGCTATGCACTATAAACCTTCAGACCATCTAGCCTTTCAAACGTGTTGAGCACATCATGCGAGATGTTAACTACGGATGGCTAATTCTATATCTACATGCTAATCTTCATTCTTTTGAATCTTTGTTTACCTACACATTGGACGAGGACTATACTACGGATCATACAAATCACCACGAACTCGTATATGGGCTGAGGGCAATTGGAGTACTAATGCGTTTGATGGCTATTGCTTTCCTTGGATATGTTCTTCCTTATGGACAAATGAATCTATGGGGAGCTACAGTTATTACGTTCCTACTCAGTGCTATAACTACGCTATCTACTCATGATCCTTGATTACTACTATTTGTTTGGATGAGTCACTTACCCCCTTGATTAGCAGTATGTATTGACGAGTCACTTCCCCCGCTTTCTTCCTTCAGTGAGCATGGACCATTGACTAGCCCCCTCTATTATATGTCAGTGTGGTGGATTGGGGCTAATGACTTTCTCTTGAAAGAAAGAAGTGCGTGCCGGAAAGGGAAGAAATAGGGCAAGTTTCACTCTACTCTTTTTTCTCATATATGTCTCACTTTCAATCAAATAGATATGACTTTGACTGGGAATATCTATGACTAGTTGTTAGGTCAAGTCAACATCGGGAGACGGCGGGCATTGTGGCTATTCTGATGGCTCTACTCGAATCTCAAGAGGAATGAAAAAAAGAGAAGAATGACCTTTGTCTTTGGCACAGAATAGGCGTACTTGGGCAAGGAGGAAACTCTCATATGTACTCGTTGTCAACGAATGGAAGGAATTGGGATAGGCTTCTTTCTTGCTGGGATAGGCATATGAGATAGCTACCTGAGGAGAACTCTTGTACTGAATAATAGGTATATTATTGAGGCATGGATTAGGACAAGTACTCGAGAGGGCTAGGATTGGTACACATGCATGGGAAAAGGAAGCCAGGGTATTTCAGTCAATATTTCCAGTTTTCAATGTGTGTTTTGGATTGAAGGCTAAGACGAGGATTGAAGAGAATCGGAATTTCTATTAATGGCGAGGGTAGCTCCTTCTTTCCAATGGGTGAGATTTATGGGGAAAAAAAGCGGGATAGATTCTCTTGGGCAAGTCCTCTATCAAAAAGTACGTACGGGACGTGGCAAATTCAGAAATTGAGCTATAAGTGGAAAGGCAATAAGTACCAGTTTCAGAAGCCTATCCCATACATACACCTATCCCATATGCCTACTTATATACTGTGTTTTTTGCCATGTTCTTTCATTTCCATTTTCCGAATCAACTGCATCGTAAGCTGCTATATATAGCTCTTGCCAACTACCCTGGAAATGAAAAAGAAACTCTATCCTCAACCCAGAGAAAAACTACGGCACGTTTCGAGCATAAAGGAAAAACCTTCACCCTATCTTGAAGAGGCAGTAGATCTTGGCAAAGCCCGGCCTGGTAGAAGTCAAGGGGGGATGGTGCCAAAGTCGGGAGAGGGGAGTTCAGTCTAGTCCGAACAAATCAAAGCACTCTACATTAGTCCTTTTTGAGGGTGGCCTACGAGAACTTCCATCCCACGACCAATAGTGCGGGGAACCTTCCGAAGCGGATCATGCCATTTGAAAACACCGGTTAGTTTGAGTCAAATGTCTGTCCGGTTGGTTGAATTGACCCTATTCCATCATGGGTTCTACGCACGAAGCAGGCTGGTACCCTCACAGGCTCTGTTCCTCTTCGCAATAGCTAGATAGATAGGGTTCAATGCTGAAGATTTTGACACTTGCTGCTGATAATACATAATAGCGGTAGACCACGAATTCGTTTGGTGCGCCGGGCAACATCAAGGTAAGAAGCTGAGTTTGATTTGGAATCTCCATATGGAATTGGGCCTGACTTCATCAACAACTTGCTTTTTGGATTAGAAGAGAGGAAAAAAAAGTGAAATGGAATGGAGTGTGCTAGTGGCTTGGCATTCTCCTCGTTTCATTTCCTCGCTACCTTTGTGGACTTGGCTGAGTTTCTTTAGGTCCCTCCCGTCCCGTGCGTGCGTGCGTGTCACGTAATTCATTATCGAAAGCGTCCCTTCCCCCTTCCGGCACTAGCGAACTTATGGACTGAAAAGGTCCTTCCAATCTCAAGTAGGGACCTTACGGACATCAAATCTCAAGTAGTAGGAAAGGGGAACTCCTCTCTAGAGGAAGGGATTCGACTGCCTTTCACTCCTCCGCTCTTCACTCCTACTCTCTTCATACAAGAGATTCTACGGAGTTAGCCATGCCAAGAAGAAAGCGCCGGAAAGAGCAGACTTTGGCAGCTGCAATGCATAATAGCAGAATCGGTTGCAGCTTTTGCTCTCTCTTCCGCTCTTCGTCTAGAAGCAATCTTCGATTAGGAGCTACATGATGAAGGCTTATACATCCAAAAAGTCCAGTGGCTACATCTAGCTATCTTAAGCTCACTTTTCCTTATAACACTAGAATAGATAAAGGAAGGTTGAAAGACTACAGGTAATAAAGATTAGCTTCCCCTTGCGCCTAGCAACAGGAAGACTCAGGCTAGCTATCCGCCTTCTTTCCCGTAGGGCCTTTCATTAGTGCACGTTAAGGGAAATAGATAGGTTCACGACCCCCACCTGGGAAGCACTCGCTACGCTACGTAGACTTCTACTTCTTTTTTGATAGTGCCTGGTAACTAATCCCATTTACTAGCTCGTCTCTGACTTTCACCCCCTATCGTGTTCTAACCCGTCGGGCAAGCTAGCTACTCTTTCCCATCTAGCTAATAGGACAGCAGAAACATCCCATTGGGCTTAGAGTCCTTATGCAACTACCTTACAGTTAAGCAAGTGAAGCTACCATCCTAAACCTCAGAGATATTCTTTCTTATCGTCGTCTAGCAGACAGATTGAGTTAGCAAGATGCCTAAGGAGAGAGACATTCCATCCTTCCTATAGCCTAGCAGCCCGGAAAGAGATGGCTAGATCTCATTCCTGGCGCATTTCCTCCATATTGATCTAAACAGGAAGACAGGGGGTAGCCTCGGTCTTCCATCAAAATGGATTTGAAGAAAGCCTACGACTCAGTGCATTGGGATTTCATTCTGGGGATTTGGAAAGTGCGCCGCTGGCAGAAGGGAAAGACCCAAGTTGCTCAGGTTCAAAAGAGAACGTCAGAGGAAGATCAAATTCCTATGATCTTGAAGAGCCTGAGCCCTGAGTATACCAATTGGTATAAACTGACCCATCACCCAAGCATTCGTCGAGTTTGTGTTGGTTGCCAGATAGAAGATGCATTGGCAGCTGGGCCTTCGCCCCCCTCTGCACCCCGTAGGAACTACGAGATCACCCCAACGAGAAATAAGTACTGGTCCGGAGAAGAATACCAAACAGAGGGATGCTTTACTGTCCTTACCTATCACATAGAGGTCGTGTCTGGAACAATTCAAACGATTAGGCTTGTTGAGTAGTAGATCCAATTCTCAGTGAAGAGAGAGGTTTGAAGTAGTTTATAGCATTCAGTTTCAATTACTTTGAAAAAGACATATCCGACGCAAGAAATAAAGAGAGGGAAAATCGGCGAATATATGTAGTAATTTGGATTGATCACAAAAGAAGTTTGTTAGCTTGGCTGCGCGTCGAGTTTCCTAAATAAGAAGCTGGGGTAATCAAAATCAAGGCGCCCGTGCTTATTCTCTTGCATCTTCTTTCGTTGGGGTAATCAAAATCAACATGTTGGTGCTTTTTTTTGTTAGGATATGAAGATGACCTATATCTTCTTTCAACCTCTTTCTTATTCTTTATTATCAGAAATGTCACTTGACTTGACTTTGAACTGTTACTTGACCAATGGGTGCTTCCTGCTTACTTTCAAGGCCAACTTTCGAGAGCTTCCTTCATTGGCTTGGGCTTGGTTGATTGCTTCGGTGTGATCGACCAGCCAGCCTTCCGGACTGAGCTTCTAGCCTTTTGATTAGCAGCATCTCATTGGATGCAGAGTAAGTAAGCGCCCGAAAACATTGATTTTGGAGTTCCTGGCGCCTTAGGTATTGTTACGCTATGTCTCCTGAGTGAGAGCCTACGAGGGCAGATCTACTCTGTCTGACTCCTGGGTAGGCATTTGTTGATAAATGGTTCATTGGAGCATATACGCCGAATTGGAACTTGACTTGCTAGGTAAATCGACTCGGCAGGAATGGGCGGAATAGAGGGAAGGGGGAAAAGCGATCGCGGAGGAAGGCTCTTTTGGTGAAGACCAGATGCGCTCTTGTCGCACGCAGAAGTAGGAATCCGTGGTCGCCACTATAGATACTAAGGTACGCCCGCTGTTGAGGAGCACTCAGCCGCTGATGCAGGCATGCAAATTATGGCACTGGCGATCAATGAGTGTGCTTGCATGGGCCTCCATCCCGAGAGAGTTCAAAAGACAGGGGTTGCCTTTCTCGATTGAACTTATTAGCGAAGAAATTGCTTTATGGAGCTCTGACTAGAAGGGATAACCGTCTTAATAGTTCCTACTCTCTTGCTTTGGCGGGGGCTGCTGTCAGAGTTCACTAAATAGTAGGTACCAGATTGCGCAATTGGAGCTCAGGCAGCTACTTCTGATTATAGGCCCTTCTCTTCTTTCTTTTTTGGTCTTGTTCAGCTTTCTTTCTCCTTGCCTTGGGTGCTTTGATGAATAGCAGCAGGCATTCCAAACCAAAGTAGGTCTCTTTCAATCAGTGAGAACGCATATTTGGCATTAGTCTAGCTCACAAGCGTTGTTGAGAAAATACTTGGACCAACCATGGCTTATCGGATTAGACAGCTGGAGAGACGATAGGCTGGCGCTTTCTCAGTTTGAGACCTTAGACGAGAGGGCTATTAGGCTCTTTCCCTGCCGTCCAAGTCAGCCCCGGCAACTCGAGAGACTGATGGTGGGGAGTGCTATTCACCTTCCTTCGGAGTCAACGAGTTATGCAAAGGCCGATGAATATATATGGAGTTTTTGGAACTAGACTTGTTCAAGGTATTCCAACGACGACAATTCCCAACCTTGCTTCACCCGGGCTTTATAGCTAACGAGTTGCAGGCAAGTTGAACTGCGCCGATTGGCCGGGATTATGTGTCACCGGGGCAGCGCACTGGCGCTTTTTTCAGACATGCATGTTCAGCTAGCTTTGAAGGGACAAAGGGCTAATCTGATTCGCTAAAAAAGAACAACTGGCCTACTAATTGGGTATCCCACCCCCCAGAAAGAACAGCGGAAAGAAAGGGGCTTGCTTATAAAGGTACTGAACCTTGCCAGAGGGGGAAGCTCACCAGCTTTTTCAGAGACGTGCTTTGAGGGATCACGAATCAGCAGGGTGCGACGAGGCGTCTTCGACATTGGAATATTCAATAGGGAGCTTTTTTCACTTGTTGATGCGAAATAAATAACTGGATTTCTCAGACTTGTATATATATATGTGGATGAAAGATCAGATTGCTTGGCACGAGACGACAGATTGGCTTTGTCACTGCGAAGGTTAGGCTAACTACGCTCCCTCATGTCAGCTTTGGCAGCAGGGTAGGCTAGTGGTTCAAAGTGGTGTGTTAGGGAGAATCAAGTACATTACCAACCAAGCCTCAGGCATTGCTTTGAAAGTGCCTAGTGAACAGAGTCGGACGCAAAGGGAGATTCTACATCCATTCAATAACATCTTTCTTCAGGGAAAGGCTAGAATCTTTTATCTTATAGAAAGAAGTGACAGGGCAAGTCAGCCCTATATCAATTAGAAGGGAGGTAGGATGAATGATGAAATTGGTCAAAGATGTCGGCTAGCTCTGAATCCCTGGCCGAAGTTCGCCACTGCCTAATCAAAGACTTCTCCCGCCCAGTGAACTGTGGAGAAGTGGCTAGCCCCAACTACCATAGGCCTTTTCTTCCCTATATACTCGGAACAGTACTCGTTCCCCGCTGGGTAAGATAGCTAGCGCGGAACCACTAACTACGTTTCCACTACTCACAAAGCAGGACTCCCAATCATAGTCCAGAGCAAGCCTGAGAAAGCAAAGCACCAATCTCATCTTCCGATGTCAGGAGCTAGCTTTCGTCATGCAAAAGAAGAGAATGAAGTTCGGTAGTTCAGACAAGGAACTGACCTACGGGTAAGCTCGCTAGTGCCGGAAGGGGGAAGTTCGCGCCGTTAGTCAGTCTCAGTCCGAGGTCTATATCTCTATTGTCTTCCTCTGTCCATTCCAATAACTCCGTTCCACTTGGTAGGAAGGATGACACTTGGTACAGTCAACTCCCTTTCCTGTCCTGTCAAAAAGAAGAAGCTACTTGGAAGATCAAAGTACAAGTACCAACTGTTATTTATCTGTGACATGGCAGGCCTCATTGAGTGTTCTGGTACTTGGGAGGAATCAGTGACTCATCGGACAAGGACCATCTGTAAGTGAGTGATGTGAAATCTGTACCATCAGTGAGTGATGGGGAATTGGTACCATCAGTGACTTATCTCTTACTTGATGGAAGGAGATTGGTCCCATCAGTGAGTCATCGTCAATCTTTCCTATCAGTGAGTGTCCCATCTACAGCCGCTAGCTTTACTACTTGATCAATCAAAGGAGGCAGAATGGAATGGAGAATCTCCAACAGAGGTGAGGTGGTATTCGTACGACGGGGCGATATGGACTCGCTTTCTTTCTTCCGAAGATGGCCATACAACGTAGCTTCTCTCTTCAGCATGAACTGGGCCTGCCTTTCCATGCCTATTCTCCTGACTCTCAGTATCAAGCAAGCTACTAACCAAAACCTCCTCTCATCTGATCATTCCTTCCAATCTCTAACGAACTGCCAGCCAGGGCATAGAAACTAGGGGACTAAGATAGCATTAAGCTCCTTGTTCTGTCTGAGGGAAAGCAGTAAGGAAAGAGTCGGACCAGCGAGAAGTTCGCTCTGGACGGGCAAGAGAATTCATTGCTCGATCGACTGACTTCACTTGCTTTCGTCATGAGGCTTTTCCTTCCTCTAGGAGTTCGTACCACTCAGAAGAAGGTGAATCAAGGGAATTCAGAAAGTCCATGGGAATACGAATGAGGGGCAGGTATCTGTCAATCTCAAGTGGCGTAAAGCAGAATAAATAGGGACCTTTATTCATTTATGAGGCTGGCTTTCAAGGACTTCCGTTACACCAACTGACCAAAAGAAGGCATGTTGTTGAGAAAGGTTCAATTCAATTGCCGAGTACACTGCCTAAGCTGAGGCATTTCTCTCCTCCTCACTGCTGAGGCTGGGACTAGTCCACTTGTTACAAATCAGAGAGCTCAGGCTTGGGAGAGCAGAGGAGGGGATCGTGCCACGTTCACCTCTGCGATCAAGGACTAATGGTGAGAGGCAGTTACGAGCTAACGAGTCAATGATTCTGTTCCGAGCCAACTCTTGATTGAATTAGGTCGACCTGGAGAGAGAAGAGGGAGCGCCATTACATTAGGATTAGGAGTCTTTCCTTTCTTCGTACGAGTATGGACTCTTTCACATGAGAACTTCATCTTTCATTTGACTGGAGCAAGGGACTAGATCAGGAAGCGACTCAGTCATTAGGTTCCGAGCATAGCATATAAGCTTTGACTCGCAAGTCTTGTAGTCGGAAAGACGTACCTTGATCGCTCGTCCTCATGAATGAATGTGGTATTTCCTTCTCTTCGAATGATCTTCGAAAGAACCACAGAAAGATAGCCAGACTCCAACGAGAAGTTCGACCTAACGTTGCGGGGAGAAAAAAGGAGATGGATGGAAGGGAAGGAATTGCACTCCATGAACTTGCCCTGCCCGTAGGACGAGGGGGTTGGCCTTCACCACCGGGACTGGACGTAGCCTCTTTTTGAACGACTTTGTCTTAGCTCATCTTTCCTAGAATGAACTTTCCGGGACCATCCAAGCATGCATATCGATCGATCGACGTATCGACATCTCTAGTATCGGCCTATCGACGTATCGACGTACTGCCACGCGCCCCATAGAGGAGCGGTGCCTTCCTCTTCCCCCCTTCCCAAAAAACAAACCTCCTCGGTCCATCTAAATAATCTCCCGAAAAGTATGTGTGTCGCATTTCACTTCGCATGGATTATGAGTCTTGGATGGATTGGAGTCGGATTGGATTCTTTCTTGGGAGTGCCCTTGATGAGTAGGCCGGCCCTAGCGAACGGAAGGACTGAAAAGCAAGCTCCTTCTCATCGAAAGGTAGTAGTTTGTGGGTGGAAAGAAAGACGAAGGTCGTAGCAAACCTAACTCGTAGGTTAAGTAGTGCATTGATTGGAGCTAGGCTAGGTCATTGATTAGGTAGTAAGTACTTCCAGGGATAGGTCAAGTACAATAGGGGTACTAGGGAGCTCACTCTCCTATCTATCATGAGGAAAGATGGAGTTCGACCGGGCAAGTGAGAGTAGGACTTGAAAGCTATATGAGAGAACCAAACAAGTCACGTATAATGGGGTGGGGAGAATATAAGCTTCTTTCTCCAGAAAGAGGAAAGAGTGAACCTCAATAAGCACGGGTGAGGTGAGTTACGAGAAGTCGCTTTTGTGTGGTACCGGCATTCCCTCTTCAATCAGAAAGAGAGTCCCGGAAGCTCACTCAAGTGAAGGGCGGAGCGTTCAATCTGGAAACCAAAGTGACTATCTATAATAATCAATCTCGAGCAGCTTAGTATGACGTCTCGTCTGGTGCGAGGAAGATCAGGACAGGACTGATTTATATATGCGACACACAGGTTGAAGTATATAGCTAGCCTTCCACCTCACTTTCGAACGAAGCAGCTTCTTTTCTGGCGAGACTACTCAGTCGAAAGAACTGGGTGGAGTTAGCTGTTACTACTTTGAGGGGTGAGGCCAAGGTATGGTGGCAGAGGCAGCGTCTCCGTTTCAGAGGGGACCCACCCATTCCTTGGGAGTGGTTTGAGACGAGCTTCAGGGACCAGTATATGGGGCCGATACAGATGGCAGGTCTACGTAGGCAGTTTGAGCAGTTGACCCAGGGATCGCTATCGGTGCGACAGTCTTCTGATGAGTTCATCCGTTTGTCCAAGTATGCACCCGATTTGATATCCACTGATTCTATCACAGTTGATCGTTTCATCGGGGGGTTGAGGCCCGAGCTTGCTAGCAGAGTGGATATTGGGATTGCTGGGGACCTGGTTGCGGTAGTGCAGTTAGCCGAGAGGCAGGAAAGGAGGGTGAAGCGAGAAAGAGAGGAGCATGCGGCTAGAGTTGCTAAGCAGAGGCCTAATAAAGCGGTCCGTGTGGGGCCCCAGATCACCCCATCAGCCCCACAGCGGCCTTGGTGTAGGAAATGTCAGAAACCTCACCTGGAGAGTGAGTGTCAGAGGGTCACTGGAGGATGTTATGAGTGTGGTATGCCGGGTCACTGGAAGATAGAATGTCCTAAACTGACTGACGCCCCACCCAGATCAAGCTGCCGGATTTCTTTTTTTCTCGGCGAATAAAGTCAAACTCTCAGTGGCCCGGAAGCAAGCAACCTAGCTTGATGGTCAATCGAATAGAGAGAAGATCTAGCGCCTTGGTCAGAAGGAATAGGGCACGGCACAATAAAGCGAGTACGAGTTCGTGACCTAATATTAGTGTTTTTTGATCCTGGGAAAAGCTATCATACGTGATTCCTGGAAAGCAAATGAAAGAAACCAGAAGGAAAGGGAAGGCACTACTTGAACCGAGAAGATCTGGAGTAGCTCCCTTATCTCATTGCTTACTAAGCGCCAAACAAAGAGTTCTTTAAGTCAGAGATCTAACTCGAAAGAAGCAAATCGGTCTCATTCGAAGGTTCAGGCGTTTAGCAGTATGCGCTTTCCTTGAGCTCGGATGGATTGAATATGGATTTGTCACCTAAGTAAGATAGTGAGGAAGAACTTGAGAGTCAGCGCTTAAAGGAAAGTCTGTTCTCTCTACCAGTCAGTAGCTAACCGAGACCCCTATCCCTTCCTTAAGATAGTTACCTTTTTGCACGAGCTGCCGGATAAGGCAAAGTTTGGTAAGGCTATTTCCAATGTCCGAAAGGAAGGCAAGGCTGAAGCGAACGAGAAGTTTTTGGTAGAGCTATGCGAATGCCATGAGCGGTTGAGTCAGGCTCCCATTCATTGCACACACTGAGATCTTCACCTCTCCCAATTCTAGCTCATCGTTCGATCCTTCAACTTCTATATTTTCTTCTGCCACAACCTCCTCTTCCCCCCGGTTTCACTCCCTTTAGAGGATCAAGTTCAAGCATCATCCTAATCAGACTTGAGGATAGCACCTGGGATCGTTCTTATCCATTCATCTTTTTCCCTTGAGCCTGGTTTGACCTTCTTTATCGGCTTGAGCTACCTATTGTATTGAGTTGCCCCCCACTGAACTACCTTGGGAAAATCAGAACGGGAAGCCCTATTCCAAACTTTTTCGATCTAGCTAAGCTACTACGTCAATTTTGGATTCAATCGATGCGTCTTCGGCTATTAAGGTTGGCCTGGAGCCGGGTATAGTTGATGGCCCCTTTTTTGCCTGGTC
>Ga0316583_10000369_pt1 | contig 12946 bp, 9 predicted proteins | sample J_170502JBrBrA_D_FD_204513 | JGI IMG/M metagenome (GOLD analysis project Ga0316583, IMG submission 204513) | Rhizosphere microbial communities from salt marsh grasses in Alabama, United States - J_170502JBrBrA | ecosystem: Host-associated > Plants > Roots > Rhizosphere | place: USA: Alabama... | reverse complement strand
CCTATGGCGCCTACCCGCCGCAGATGAAGCTCTTTGCCCGCGAGGTCGGCGCGACCGCGCAGGTCGCGGGCGGCACCCCGGCGATGTGCGACGGGATCACGCAAGGCCAGGACGGGATGGAGCTGTCGCTGTTCAGCCGCGACGTGATCGCGCTGTCGACCGCGGTCGCGCTCAGCCACCAGATGTTCGACGGGGCCGCGCTTCTCGGCATCTGCGACAAGATCGTGCCGGGCCTGCTGATCGGCGCGCTGCGTTTCGGGCATTTGCCGGCGGTGTTCGTGCCTTCAGGGCCGATGCCCAGCGGCATCGCCAACAAGGAGAAGCAGAAGGTCCGCCAGCTCTATGCCGAGGGCAAGGCGAGCCGCGCCGAACTGCTCGAAAGCGAAAGCAAGAGCTATCATGCGCCCGGCACCTGCACCTTTTACGGCACCGCCAATTCGAACCAGATGATGATGGAGATGATGGGGCTCCACATGCCCGGCGCTGCCTTCGTCCCTCCGAACACCCCGTTGCGCCAGGCGCTGACCCGCGCGGCGACCCAGCGGCTCGCGGCGATGAGCAGCGACGGCAACGACCATCGCCCACTCGCGCGCTGCGTCGACGAGAAGGCGATCGTCAACGCCGCGGTCGGGCTGCTCGCGACCGGCGGCTCGACCAATCACGCGATCCACATCCCCGCGATCGCGCGCGCAGCCGGCATCCGGATCGACTGGAGCGATTTAGACGAGCTGTCCTCGGCGGTGCCGCTGCTCGCGCATGTCTATCCGAGCGGCGCGGGCGACGTGAACCAGTTCCACGCCGCCGGCGGGATGGGCTATGTCATCCGCGAGCTGCTCGATGCCGGGCTGGCGCACCGCGACATCATGACGGTCGCCGGGGAGGATCTTGGAGATTACGCGCTCGAGCCGGTGCTCGAAGGCGATCTGCTCTCTTGGCAGGACGCGCCCGCCCAATCGCGCGACGACACGATCCTGCGCCCGGCCTCCGCACCGTTTCAGCCCGACGGAGGGATGAAGCTGGTCGAAGGCAATCTCGGCCGCGCTTGCTTCAAGACCAGCGCGGTCGAGAAGGAACGCTGGACGATCGAGGCCCCGGCCCGCGTGTTCGAGACGCAGGATGCCGTCACCGAGGCATTCAACGCCGGCGAGCTGGACCGCGACGTGGTGGTGGTCGTGCGCTTCCAGGGGCCCCGCGCGAACGGCATGCCCGAGCTCCACAAGCTGACCCCGCCGTTGGGCGTGCTGCAAGACCGCGGCTATCGCGTGGCGCTGGTCACCGACGGGAGGATGTCGGGCGCGAGCGGCAAGGTTCCCGCGGCGATCCACGTGACGCCCGAGGCGCTCGGCGGCGGACCGCTCGCCATGATCGAAGACGGCGACCTCGTGAAGCTGTGCGGCGAGACCGGAACGCTCTCCACCTGCGCCGACCTATCGGCGCGCAATCCGGCAATCGCCCCGCCCGACGGGCGCGGGGTAGGCCGCGAGCTGTTCGCGATGTTCCGCAAGCACGCCGATGGCGCCGAACAGGGCGCCTCGGCGATCCTCCACGAGGCGGGGCTGTGACCGAACTCGTCGCGATGGACGTCGGCGGGACCCATGCCCGCTTCGCCCGGGCCAAGATCGGAACGGACGGCGCGATCGCGGTAACGCTCAAGACCAGCGACTTTGCGAGCCTCGAGACCGCGTGGGAGGAATTCGAACGGCGCGAGGGAAAGCCCATGCCGCGCGCGGTTTCGATCGCGATCGCCGCGCCGATCACCGGCGAGACGATCCGCATGACCAACAATAGCTGGATCTTCCCGACAAGCGGGCTCGAGAGCCGGCTTGGGGTCGATGCGGTCACCCTGATCAACGATTTCGGCGCGGTTTCCCATGCGGTGGCGCGGGTTGCCGCGGACCAGCTGGTGCACATCGCCGGGCCGGACGAGCCGCTGCCCGAGCACGGCACGGTCAGCGTGATCGGCCCCGGCACCGGCCTCGGCGTCGCGCATTTCCACCGCTATCCGGGCGGATATCACGTCCAGGCGACCGAAGGCGGGCACGTCGATTTCGCCCCGCTCGACGGGATCGACGACCGGATGCTGGCGAAGCTCAGGAAGCAGCATCGCCGGGTTTCGACCGAACGCGTCCATTCGGGGCCGGGGATCTGCGAAATCTATGCGACGCTCGCGGAAATCGAGAAGCGCCCGGTCGAACCGCTCGACGACAAGTCCATCTGGCAGCGCGGGATCGCCCGCGAGGACAGCCTCGCCGCCGCCGCGGTCGACCGCTTCTGCGCTTCGTTCGGCGGCTTGTGCGGCGATTACGCGTTGGCTCACGGGGCGAGCGCCGTGGTGCTTGCCGGCGGGCTTGGCCTGAGGCTGCGCGAGCTGCTGCCGGGCTCGGGCTTTGCCGAGCGGTTCCGCTTCAAGGGCCGCTACGAGAACATGATGGCAGGGATTCCGGTGAGGATGATCGTCCACCCGCAACCAGGCCTGTTCGGCGCCGCGGCGGCCTTTGCCAAGGAGCACCTCGCATGAGCGCGGGGATCGAAGACATCATGCGCATGTCGCCTGTGATCCCGGTGCTGGTGGTCGAGGAAGTGGCCGAGGCGCGCCCGCTGGCCGAAGCGCTGGTTGCGGGCGGGCTAAGGGTGCTCGAAATCACGCTGCGCACGCGCAACGCGCTCGAAGTGCTCAAGGAGATGAAGCAGGTCGAGGAAGCGATCGTCGGCGCGGGCACGGTGCTCGACCCGCACCAATTCGAGGCGGCGATGCATGCCGGGGCCGAGTTCATCGTCTCGCCCGGCCTCACCGAAGGACTCGCGCGGGCAGTGACCAGCCACGGCGCGCCGTTCCTCCCGGGGGTCGCGACCGCGGGCGAGATCATGCACGGGCTCGACCTCGGCCTGTCGCACTTCAAGTTCTTCCCCGCGATGGCCGCGGGCGGCGTCGCCGCGCTCAAGGCGATCGCGGCGCCCTTTGCCCAATGCCGCTTCTGCCCGACCGGCGGGATCGGGCCCGAGACCGCGCCCGAGTGGCTGGCGCTGGATTCGGTGCTGTGCGTCGGCGGCAGCTGGCTGGTGCCCAAGGGACCGCCCGACTACGCCGCAATCGAACAAGCCGCGCGCGCGGCGGCCGCGCTGGCCTGATGCGCACGGTCGCCGAACTCCTCGAGCGACTGCAGCAAAACCACGAACGCACCCGCGATACGCCGCTGTTCAACCCGGTGTTCCAGCTTTCGCTCGACCTTTCGCGCGAACTCGAAGCTGGCGAGACCGGCCTCGACGCGATCGAGGCGATGGTTTCCGAACTCGAAGCCGAAGCGCTGCAGGGCCGCGCGAGCCATTTGCGCGGCCTCGTCGCGCCGGTCTTGCCCGAAGCCAACCTTGCAGGCTTCGCCAAGCGGCTAACCGGGGAACCGAGCGACTTCTCCCAGTTCCGCGCGCGGTGGGAGCGTCCGCAGCTGCATTGCGTGTTCACCGCGCACCCGACTTTCCTGCTCTCGCCCGCGCAAACCGAAGTGGTGGCCTGGGCCGCCTCGCAGGAGGGCGAGATCGACACCGCCGACTGCGCGGCTTCGCCCGAGCGGCCGCAGATCACGCTGGCCTATGAGCATGGGCGGGCAATGGAGGCGATCGCCAACGGCGCGGATGCGCGCGACCGGCTGGTCGGGGAACTGCTCGCCGAAGCGAGCCGACGCTGGCCGCGCGACTGGCACGATTTCCACCCGCTGCCGTTCCGCTTCGCGAGCTGGGTCGGCTACGACATGGACGGGCGGACCGACATCAAGTGGCACGATTCGATCGGCTTCCGGCTCGCGGAAAAGGCGCTGCGGCTTGCGCGCTACGTCACGGCGCTCGAAGCGATCGATGATGCGCACCCGCTGCTCGAAACGCTGCGCGCCGCGACGGCTTATTCGCAGGAGCGCGCGGCGGACTTCGCCGCCGACCTCTCCGAGCCGGATGCGCTCTCGGCCGCCGCCAACCGGCTCACCGCCGACGATCCGGCCAAGCTGCTCTCGCTCGCGCCACTGATCGACGCGCTGGAGGATGAAGCGCGCGGCGCGGAAACCGGACGCGCCATCGCCCTCAAGACGCTCGCCGCGGCGATGTGCGCCGACGGGCTCGGGGCGGGCTGGATCCATTTCCGGGTCAATTCAAGCCAGCTGCGGAACGCGATCAGGCGGGTGGTCGACCCCGAGGACGAACTCGACCTCGCCAGCCAGGGCGCGCTGGTGCGGCTGCGCAAGGCGCTCGAGAGGGTTTCGCCGCACCGCTCGAACTTCGCCGCGCTGGCGATCGAGAGCAGCACCGCGATCCGCCAGTTCCTCGCGATGGCGCAAATCCTCCAGCACATCGATGCCGACGCGCCGATCCGGATGCTGGTGGCCGAGACCGAACAGCCTGCGACGATCCTCTCGGCGCTATATTTCGCACGGCTTTTCGGGATCGCAGGCAAGGTCGACGTCTCGCCGCTGTTCGAGACCGAAAGCGCGCTCGAGCACGGCGGGCGCTTCCTCGACGCGCTGCTCGCGGAGGAGGACTACCGGGATTACGTCCGCACCCGCGGTCGGGTGGCGATCCAGACCGGCTTTTCCGACGCCGGGCGCTTCGTCGGCCAGATTCCGGCGAGCCTTGCGATCGAGCGGCTGCAGGGGCGGCTCGCCGAGGCAATGGCCGCGAACGGGCTGACCGGCGTCGCCGCGCTGATCTTCGACACCCACGGCGAGAGCATGGGCCGCGGGGCACATCCCGACGGCTTCGAGGACCGCCTGTCCTGGCCGCTTTCGCTTTGGGCGCGGCGGCGCTTCGTCCGTGCCGGTATCGCGCTCGAGCCCGAAGTCAGTTTCCAGGGCGGTGACGGCTATCTGTTTTTCGCGACGCCCGAACTCGCGCTGGCGACGCTCACCCGCATCGCCGAGCTGCGCCCGGCCGAAACCGACCCCGACGCGCCGCCCGACCCGTTCTATCGCCGCACCGACCTCAGCCTCGACTTCTACCGCGCGATCAAGGATTACCAGCGCGGCTACGTCGAGAGCCGCACCTACAACCGCGCGATCACCGCCTTCGGGCTCGGATTGCTCAATCCGGCCGGCAGCCGCGTCGCGCGGCGCCAGTCCGACCTTGCCGCCGACCGCGAGATGAGCCTGAGGCAGATCCGCGCGATCCCGAACAATGCGATCCTCCAGCAATTGGGATACCCGGTGAACGTGATCGCCGGGATCGGCACCGCGGCCGAAGGCAATTACGAGGACCTTGCCGAACTGCTGCGCGAAAGTCCGCGCGGACGCCAGCTTGTCCGCCTCGCCCGCGCGGCCGATGCGCTCGCCAGCGTCAAGACGGTCGCCTCGTTCGGCGAGCTGTTCAACTCGGCCTATTGGGCAAGTCGCCCCTATCGCGGCACCGAGATGCATTTGCAGGACGCCTGCGAGACGCTCGCCGAATATCTCGTCAAGGACGACCGGGTCGGGGTGTTCCGCCGACTTGCCTCGCGTCTCAGGATCGATGCGATGAAGTACCACCGTCTCCTCGCGCTGATCCCCGACGAGAACCCGCGCCCCGAGCGCGAGACGATCCGCCGCTCGATCGGCGCGCTCCAGGCGCTGCGGCTCGCGCTGTTCCAGCACATGTTCATCTGCGCGGTCTCGGTCCCGGTCTTCAGCCGGGCCAACGACATCAGCCGCGAGGACGTGCTCGAAATGGTTTTCACCTTGCGGGTCGACGAGGCGCTCGCGCAGATGCGCCGCGCCTTCCCGACCCATTTCCCCAAGCTCGGCGACTTCACGATGGACGAGCCGACCGACTATCCCGAGGGTGCCGGCGAAGGCTACGAGGCGATCCAGCACAATTTCGTCGACCCGATCGAGCGCGCCTATGGCCTGTCGCTGCGGATCAGCACCGCAATCGCCAACCATTTCGGCGCACTCGGGTGAACCGATCTGCTAGGACGGCCGCTTCCATTCGGCGATACGCTTGCCCTGCCCGAGCAGCCGCAGCGCCTGGTCAGCCGCGCCGAGCGTCAGCCGCGCCCCGAGCTGTGCCCAGCCGCGTGTCTCCTCCGGCCCGGGCGGCTTCCCCTGCGCGCGAGCTGGAGCGAACAGCCGTGCCTCGACATCGGCGATCAGTTCCTTGTCGCGCAGCAGCGCGACAAATTCGCTGTTGAGCCGGTAGCTGACGAAATCGAAATTGCTCGAGCCCATCAGCAGTACCTCGCCGTCGACCAGCGCCGCTTTCACATGAGTCATCTCGCCGAGCATGTTGAGCGCAATCCCTGCCCGCGGCGCGAAGCCGAGCAGGTAATCGCGCACGACCGGCTTGTTGTTCGGCCGCGGGGTGTGGATCGTAACCTCCACCCCGCGCGCGGCCGCCGCCGCCATCGCCCCGGTGAACGGCATCGTCGGATAGGCGCTAAGCACCTCGATCGAACGCCTGGCATTTGCGAAGATGGCGACCAGCTCCTGCGAGCGGACGGCATTGTCCACCCCGTCGAGGCTGAGCAGCGACAGCTCGGGCCCGAAACTCTCGCGGGCGAATTCCGGCTCGCCGCGCCAATCGGCTTCGAATTGCGCCGCGAGCCAGTCGGCCACCGCTTCGTCCTCGATCCGCAGCATCACGTCGTGCCAGGCGAAATTATGGTCGGAGAAATTGATCCCGCCGAGCCAGGCGACGCCGTCCATCACCAGCAGCTTCTTGTGATTGCGCACCGGGTAGCGCAGCGGGTTGCCGCCGACCGGGTTGGTGACGCGCACGCCGGCGCCATTCCGCTCCAGCTCATCGAGCATTCCCCAAGTTGCGCGGGCCTCGGCCGCAAGAACCGGATCGCGGGAGAAGAGGAGGAATGTGTCGTTCAGAACGTGGCGCGTATAATCGTCGACCAGCACGCGGCGGTCCGCGGCTCCGCTTTCCCTGATCGCCCGGGCAGTCCCCAGCCCGGCCGCATCGCCTTCGAACGTCATCGCCTGGACGAGCAGGCGCCGCCTCGCCGCGGCGATGTCATCCGCGGCGCGCGCCCAGAAGTCGCCAGAGCCGACCAGCAGTTCGAAGCGGGACAATGCGGATGCTCCCGTGGGTGCCTGACGTTGCCGGTGTGCTCCTTGCCAGCAGGCCGGGGCGATGGCAATAACCGCGCCTCACTCGCTCCGAGATAGCGATATGCACGGAAAAACCACTTTAGTTCAACAACTTGGAAGGCCCATAAGGGTTCTACTGCTGCTCAGCTCGCTGCATGGCGGCGGAGCGGAGAGAGTCGCTGTGCATTTGATGGACCGGCTCGACCCGGCGCGGTTCGATATTCGCATGGGGCTGCTGCGTGCCGCCGGGCCTTACGTGAACCAGGTCGACATGGAGCGCGTGCTGGTCGCCCCCGACGGCGAGGAACATTTCAACTACGACGGGCCGAACTCGGCGCAGTACACGCTCGGCAAGGTGCTCGGCGGCGCGGTCCGCGGGCCGCTCGCCTTCCGCCGGATGATCCGCGAAACCCGCGCCGACGTGGTGATGAGCTTCCTGAAGGGCACCAACTTGCTTGCCTGGCTGGCGCTCTCGGGAATGGTCAGCCGCCGGCCCAAATGGATCGCGCGCGAGGGCAACAACGTGCTTGCGGTGGTCGACGAGGAAAGCCCCAACAGGCTCGCCGCCGGGGCTTCGCTCGCGATCACCAAGCGGGCCTATCGCGCAGCCGACGTGGTGCTTGCCAATTCCTCCGACATGGCCGGGGGGCTGGTCGACGATCTCGGGCTCGATCCCGCCAACATGCGGATGATCAACAACCCGATCGCAATCGAAACGATTCGCGCGCAGCTCGACGAACCGCTACCGGGCGCGCCCAACCGGCCCTACATCCTCACCGCCGGGCGGCTCGAATACCAGAAGGCGCACGAGGTCCTGATCCGCGCTTTCGCCAGGAGCGGGCTGTGGCGCAGCCATGCACTGGTGATTCTCGGCAAGGGAAGTCACCTTGCCCGGCTGCACGTCCTCGCGGCGGGCCTCGGAATCGGGGAATGCATCCGCTTCATCGGGTTCGTCGCCAACCCCTATGCATGGATGGCGCGCGCCGACCTGTTCGTGCTGCCGAGCCGCTGGGAAGGCTTCCCGACCGTCGCCGCCGAAGCAATGGCGGCGGGCGCACCGCTGCTGCTGTCGGATTGCAAGTTCGGCCCGCGCGACGTGATCGAGCCGGGCCTCTCGGGCGAGCTCGTGCCGGTCGACGACGTTGCCGCGCTCGCCGATAAGATGGCCCAGCTGATCGCGGACCCGGCAAGGCGCGAAGCGATGTCGAAGGCCGGGGCGGAACGCGTCGCGCGGTTCGACATCGAGCCGATGGTCGAGCAATATGCCGATCTGTTCGAGGAGCTCGCGCTGCAACCGGCGGCGGAGCCCGGTAATGCGTTGACCGGCGCGCGTCCCACCGAGAGACGGGAAGCCGACCGGGCTAGCGCTTAGCCGCCATTACTGCGAAATTGCCGGGCATGAACCCGCTCGCGAAATGGATCGGCGGCGCAAGCCTGGCGGTTGCCCTGTTCTTTGCGGCAGCCTTCGCGGCCGGCCACGTGCTCGGGACGGAAGAGGCGGCAAACCGACCCGCGGTCAGCGACAAGTCCGGCGTCGACGCGCTGGTCGACCAAGATGCCAGCCAGCTGCCCAAGGCAATCGCCCCGGCAGGCCAGCCGGAGAGCGCGGCCGCAGAGCCTGCCCCTCCCCAGCCCAGCCTGGCGGCAGACGAAGCCCCCGCCCCGCTGCCCAAGCCCGATCAGCCGCAGGACCAGCCGTTCGTGATCAAGCGCGTCCTGCCGATCGAGGGACCGATCAAATACGGCGACTGGTATTGGGACGACAAGGGCGTGCCCGACGGCCCCCTGCTGATCACCGTCGACCTCCAGGCGCGCGTGCTCTCGGTGTTCAAGGACGGCTACGAGATCGGGGCCACCGCAGTCCTGCTCGGCACCCGGCAACACCCGACCCCGACCGGCCGCTTCCCGATCCTGACCAAGGAACGCCACAACGTCTCAGAGAAATACGGCAACGCGCCGATGCCGTGGACGCTCCGGCTGACCTGGGACGGGGTGGCGATCCACGGCGGGCACGCAGTCGAGCTGGGCTTTGCCAGCCACGGGTGCATCAGCACGCCCGATCCCTTCCAGGCCAAGCTGTTCGCGATCGCCAAGAAGGGCGACCTCGTGATCATCACCGACGGCAAGCGCACCGGCCTCGGCAAGTCGCTTATCGACGGGTGAGAAGCTAGTCCGGCCCCCGCACGCGCCGCGGGGGTTCCTTGCGCAGGGTCCAGGTCTCGCCATCGACCCGCGCGACCACCCCGCCGAGCGTCGCGTCCTTGCCGTTCAGCAACCGCTGCATCAGCTTCGCCACCGCGCCGCCGCGCGGGCTGCCGCCGAGCATGCCGATCGCCCTGGCGAGGACGCGGATGCGGATTGCGGGCGGCGCGGTCGGGGTGTAACGGATCGCGCCCTCACCGACCTCGACCGCCTCGTCCCATTCGCGCTGCACCGCCCATTGCAGCGCGCCTTCGGCCTCGGCGAGGTAGCCGGCGCTCGCCGCCACCGCCTCGACATCGAGCCAGTCGGCGTCCCTCAACGCCTCGCGGATCCGCACCCGGTCGAAGCGCGGATCCTCGTTGCTGGGATCTTGCGCAGGCTCGAGCCCCGAAGCCTCGACCAGCTTGGCCAGCGTGGCGCGCCGCCAGCCGAGCAATGGCCGCAACAGGGTGTGCTTGGTCCCGGGCACGATCCCGCGCGCGCGCACGCCCGCAAGCCCGGCGACGCCGCTGCCGCGGTTGAGCCGCATCACCAGCGTCTCGGCCTGGTCGTCGGCATGGTGCGCGGTGGCGAGCGCGGAAAGATTGCGCTCCTCCACCCACTTGCCGAGAGCGGCGTAGCGCGCGGCACGCGCCTTGTCCTGGAGGTTGCCGCGCGCGACCTTCACGTCGAGGATACGGTGCGGCAGACCGTAGGCCGCGCACAGCTCGGCCACCATTGCCGCTTCCGAAGCGCTCCCGGGCCTGAGCCCGTGATCGACCGAGGCGACCTCGATCCGCTCGGGGATTGCGGCCTTCGCCAGCAACAGCAACGCGAGGCTGTCCGGCCCGCCCGAAACGGCCAGGCCAAGCCGCTCGCCCTCGGGCCAGATCCGCGCAAGGTCGGCGGCGAAGCGCGCGATCAGCTTGTGCGGCAGCGCATCAATTGCAGGTCACCTTCTTGCGGTCAGCCTGGTATTGTCCCTTGAGCCGGCCGGTCGCGACCGCGGGATAGGTGTCGCCGAATTCGGCGAGCGCGATGCAAGCGCGCTTGGTGTCCTTGAGCGCGATCATCGCTTCGGCGAGGTAAAGCAGGCTGTCGGGCGCGCGCGCGCCGGTCTTGTCGTCCTGGTAATTCTTGAGGAACCAGGATGCCGCCTCCTTCGGCTTGCCATCGTCGAGATAGGCGCGTCCCAACAGGTTCATGCCGTAGGTCGTGCGCCAATGATCGGGATATTTGCCGACGAACATGCCCAGCTGCTGCTCGGCTTCGGGAAAGAAGCCCGCACCCCACAGGCGATAGCCGTAGAGATATTCGTCGTCGCCGGGGTCCTTGGTCTGCGGCTTGACGATCTTCTTGACCGCGGCCAGGCGCTCAGGACTCGGCGGGGCAGGGTTGTCCGCCTCATTCTGTGTCGCCACCTGCTGCTGCGCTGCCTGTTGCGCCGCGGCAGCTTCCGCTTGCGCCTTGGCTTCGGCCTTCGCCTTGGCCTCGGCGGCGAGGCGCGCCGCGCGCTCCTGCTCGAGCACCTTGATCCGGGCGTCGAGCTGGCTGATCTTGTTGGCGTCCTCCTCGGTCTGGGCAGTCAGGCGGGTGAGCTGGTTCTCGAGCGAATCGAGCCGCCGGAGCATGTCGGTCATCGCGCTATTGACGGGCGGGGCAGGCAAGGCCGTCCCTGGCGGGGCGTTGGCGTCGATGGCCTGCGTCGCGGCAGCTGCGTTGGGAGAGACCGTTCTTTGCGGCGCACCAAGCTGGGCATGCGCGGTTGTCGCGGCAAGGCCCGTCCCCGCCAGCGCGAGAACCATCACGATTGCCCCGATCCTGCGCTTCGCGCTCACCATTGTCGCCGTCCTCCTTCTTGCCAAATTGAACTCGCGCCAACATGCCACCGGCAAGCTGAACCGGGCCGGACCGAATAGTGCCAAGGCGCGATTCGCTTGTCGAGTTGGCCCGCCGCCTATCCTGTGGGTGGAGCGGCCGGCTGCGCCCCGCCGTTGCGGGCGAGCAGCGCCTCGGCGCTGACCGGCACATCCTTCACCGTGCGCTTCTCCTGGGCAAGCTTCGGCACCTCCTTGCCGCCGACCGTGATCGCCAGCGCATCGGGGCGGCCGGTCCATAGCCGCGGGCCCTCGGCATCGGGGGGAACCGTGTAGTGCTCGCCCTCGTCCATCTGCTTCTGCATCAGCGTGCGTCCGGACTTGTCGTAGAACTTGACCCAGATTCCCTGTTCGAGCGCGGTGAATGTCACCTGCTCCGCAGGCACCGGCGCGGGCGCGGCTGTCGCTGCCGGCTGCGGCTCGCTCGCCCGCGTAGCGCCGGTTGGCATGATGTCGCTTGCGCCACCCGGCCAGGGCAGGCTTCCGGCCGGCGCTATGTACGTGCTCCAGATGAAGATCGAGCCAACGACGAACAACACCAGCGCCGCAAGGGCGGAGAACCAGGCGAGCCGCGCGGAGGGCACTCGCGCCGGATCGCCCGGCTCGAAGGCCTGGGCGAACCTTTCATGGCCGACCGGTTCGATCATCGACAGTTCCCCGCGCACCGCGCGCGCGACCTCGTCGGGATCGAGCCCAACCGCCTTGGCGAAGCTGCGCGAAAAGCCGATCGCGTATGTGCGGCCGGGCAGCGCCGCGAAATCTCCCGCCTCGATCAGCGCGAGGTGCCGCTGGGTGATGCGGGTCTTCTCGGCCACCTCCGCGAGGCTGAGTTGCTCGGCCTCGCGGGCCGCGCGTAGCGTCACGCCGACGCCGAGGGGCAGCTCCGGCTGTTCTGCGCTGTCAACTTGTCCGACCATCTTCGCTCCCGGTTTGCGGGCCAAAACGCTCGATGGTTCGCGACGAACCCATGCGCGCTCTAAGACGGACCGCGCGCCATGAAGTCAAGCGCTTGCTGCCCATGCGATGCAGGGACGCGGCGAGGCGAACCCGGCGCAGGCCGAACTCAGTCGACGTCGATCCCGCGTTCGCTCGCCCAATGCTCGATCGCCTTGCGCATGTCGGGCGGCGGCGCGCCGAGCCAGCCGTTCATCGCCTCGCGGATTTCGCCAAGGTCGACCTTGCGCACCAGCGACTTGATTGGGCCGACCGATGCCGGGGTGATCGAAAGGCGCTCGATCCCGAGGCCGAGCAGCGCGAGCGCCTCGAGCCGCCGCCCGCCCATCTCGCCGCACACGGTAACATCGACCCCCTGCCCGGTGGTCGCGATCACCACCCGGCGGATGAAGCGCAGGATCGGCGGGCTGACCCAGTCGTAGCGCTGGGCAAGCTTCGGGTTTGCCCGGTCGGCCGCGAACAGGAACTGGGTCAGGTCGTTAGTCCCGATCGAGAGAAACGCGATCTTGGGCAGCAGCAGGTCGAGCACCTCGGCGAGCGCGGGAACTTCGAGCATCACCCCGTAGCGGATCGTCTCGGGAAGCGGCTTCTTCTGCTTCTTCAGGAATTCGATCTGCTGCTCGAACAGGTTGCGCGCAGCGTCAAATTCCCACGGTTCGGAAACCATCGGGAACATGACGTTGAGAGCCTTCCCCCCCGCCGCCTCGAGCAGCGCGCGCGCCTGCGCCTTGAGCAGCCCCTCGCGCTCGAGCGCGAGCCGCAGCGCACGCCACCCCATCGCCGGGTTCTCGTCGCCATCGGCGCTCTCGCTGCGCAGGTAGGGAAGTGTCTTGTCGCCGCCGATATCGACCGTGCGGAACACCACCGGGCGATCGCCGGCGGCAT
>Ga0316583_10000368_pt1 | contig 12949 bp, 13 predicted proteins | sample J_170502JBrBrA_D_FD_204513 | JGI IMG/M metagenome (GOLD analysis project Ga0316583, IMG submission 204513) | Rhizosphere microbial communities from salt marsh grasses in Alabama, United States - J_170502JBrBrA | ecosystem: Host-associated > Plants > Roots > Rhizosphere | place: USA: Alabama... | reverse complement strand
GCCCATGGCATCTTCCACGTTATTTCCGAATATCCATAGAAATAGCATATTGCCGATGAGGTGCATCCATCCCCCGTGGAGGAACATGGCGGTGATCACGGTCACCGGTGCCGGGACCAGCGCCAGTTCCGGGGGCAGTGTCTGTCCTTGCAGCAATACCGCGGGGATGGTCCCCAGGGAATATGCCACACGCTGCATGCCTGCGGTGCCCAGGGAGACCTCCCAAAGAAACACCACTGTGTTGGTCACTATCAAGGCGATGGTGATCACCGGTTGGATGGTGGTGGGGTTGTCATCATGCAGAGGTATCATGGTGATTGTATTCGTTGGATATGATGGTTTACTGTAGCCAGGCCCCTGACGAAGGGTTCTGTGCCGCATTATAGCCCAAGTATTTCCTGGGCCCCGCCCGGGAGTCGCGGCGACGAATAAGGGTTAATCTTTGACGTTGATAAACCGATAATCGTAATAATCAGGGACGGTACGGCGGCGGGAACAGAGCGTTTGCGACATGGAACCCTCGTGGCGTATATCACTCTCAATACATATTCAAGGTGGGGTTGTGGTGGCGGCACGGGACAGAGAGAGCCTCACACATCGGTTACAGCGACAGTTAGCATGAGTCCATGGATCATACTTTTACCACATTAGAACTGCTCAGTTGGGTGGTGGTCGTGATGGGCTGGGCGGCGGGCTTGTTCATGCTCTTCCTGCTGGTGATGTTTGTGCAGGATCTTTTCCAGGAGGACCACTCTATCCGGCGCAATTTCCCGGTGTTGGGGCGGCTGCGTTATTTTCTCGAACACCTGGGGGTCTATTTCCGCCAGTATTTTTTCGCCAGCGACCGCCAAGAGCTGCCGTTCAATCGCGCCACACGGACGTGGGTATACCGCACGGCCAAGGGTATAGGCGATACCCTGGGTTTCGGCTCTACCAACGATCTGCGTGAATCCGGCTCGGTGATCTTTATCAATTCCCTGTTCCCGGTGCTGGAAGAGGAGTGCACTGCGTCACCACCTTTGGTCATCGGTCCCCAGTGCGACAAACCGTTCAGCGCCCAGCGCATCGTCAATATTTCCGCCATGAGCTTCGGCGCCATCTCTGCGCCGGCGGTACGTAGCTTGTCCCAGGGCGCGGCGGACGCCGGCGTGTGGCTAAACACCGGGGAGGGTGGGCTGTCTTCCTATCACCAGGAAGGCGGCTGTGATCTTATGTTTCAGATCGGCACGGCAAAATACGGTGTCCGTGACGAGCACGGTGGCCTGGACATGGCAAAAGTCCGTGAGGCGGGCAAGCATGTGCGCGCCTTTGAGATCAAGCTCTCGCAAGGAGCCAAACCGGGCAAGGGCGGCATACTGCTGGGCGTCAAGGTCACGCCGGAAATCGCGCACATTCGCGGCATCGAGGCGGGCAAGCCCTCTTTGAGCCCGAACCGACACGTGGACATCAAGTCCACCGACGATCTGCTGGACATGGTGCAGCGCATCCGCGATGTCACCGGTTTGCCGGTGGGATTCAAGGCGGTGATTTCCACTGCCGATTTTCCCCGTCACTTGTGTGAGGCCATACTGCGTCGCGGTCCCGACAGCGCCCCGGACTTCATCACCGTGGACGGGGGCGACGGCGGTTCGGGGGCGGCACCCGCCGTACTCGCCGACCACGTGGGCCTGCCCTTGTCCGAGGCGCTGCCCATCATGGTGGATGTGCTGCTGGAGGCCGGATTAAAGGAGCGTATCATGGTGGTGGCGTCGGGAAAGCTGGTGACCTCGGCGGATGTTGCCTGGGCGCTGTGCATGGGCGCTGATTTTACCGCCACCGCGCGCGGCTTCATGTTTGCACTGGGGTGCATTCAGTCCCTGCAGTGTCATCTGGATACCTGTCCCACCGGTGTGACCACCCATAACCACCGCTTGCAGAAAGGCCTGGTGGTGCCGTCCAAGGCCAAGCGCGTGGCCACCTATGCCAAGAGCATCAATGAAGAGATCGATATGATCGCCCACTCCTGCGGCCTGGCCAATGCGCGGGAATTCCGCCGCGAACACCTGCGTGTGGTGCAGCATGCCGGCAACAGCGTGCCCCTCAATGAGCTGTACCCCTACCCGCTGCCGGCGGTACAGCGGCGGGACAAGATCGCCTGACACGCCGCGGCAGCGTCGTATCATCTGCAGTTAGTGGGGTTGTTTTTAACCCGAAACCCGTAACACGGAACTTAATGCTGGTACGTCCCGATCAACTCGGCGTGGGCCAGGATATGACCATGCATGGCATGTTCGAGCTGCTTTTTAGTGGGCCGGTGCATATCCGGCAGTTTCGTGTCCAGGGCGAACAGTTTGTGAAAATAACGGTGCCGCCCAACGGGAGGGCACGGTCCGCCGTAACCCGGGCGCTTCCAGTCATTCTCCCCTTCCAGGGTGTCGTGGGGCAGTCCGCCGGTGGACGCCCCTTCTGCCAGCCCCGGGGTGTCGGGGGGGATGTTATACAACACCCAATGTACCCAGGTCATTTGCGGGGCCGCGGGGTCGGGTGCGTCCGGATCGTCCATGATCAGCACCAGGCTCTTGGCCGCGTCGGGGACCCCCGACCACGCCAGGGGCGGAGAGACGTCGCCGCCGTCGCAGGTGTAGCGTGTCGGGATCGGGCCGTTGTTGGAGAAGGCCGAAGAGGTAAGCGTCAGGCTCATGGTCCTGCCTCCCTGTGCTAAGGTTATCCCATGGTCATTCGCCGCATCAGCGGCTGCCGTGTTTCCGCCACCGGACCACAAGACGAGGGCCGACAACAGCGGGGCGATCAAGGCGGCTGTGATGAGTGTGGTTCGCATCTTCGACGCCCGTGACTGTCAAAGCATGAAGTGATGAGGCTATTTTGGGATATAACGCGGCGTTAATACAAGGTGTGATAGGCGCGAAGGATTCAACCCCCCTACCCGCGGCCGGTGAGGACGCAATATATGACAGACGCGTACCAGACAGTTAAGCATTTCCCCGTCAATGCCCATGGCAGGGATTACGTAGTCGGGGATATCCACGGCGAATTCAAGGGACTGGAACAGGCCTTGGCGGACCAAGGATTCGACCCCCGGGTGGATCGGTTATTCTCCGTGGGCGACCTGATTGATCGCGGTGCCGACTCGCCGGCGGCACTGACGTGGCTGGGCAAGCCGTGGTTTCATGCCATCCTGGGTAACCACGAAGAGATGGCGCTGGATGCCAGCGGCAATGCCGACACCTTTTACTGGTGGACGCGGGTCAACGGTGGTGAGTGGTGGCTGGCACAGGACGAAGGTCTGCGCCGGCGCATGCTGCAGGCCTTCAGGCCGCTGCCGCTGGCCATGGAGGTGGACATTGCCGGTGGCAGCATAGGCATTGTCCATGCCGATCTCCCCGCAGGGCTGACATGGGGGCAGTTCGTGAAGAGGTTGACCAAGGGGGATGCCAAGGTGCGGGAGACCGCCCTGTGGGGGCGGACCCGTGCGCGGGGTGGAAACACGGCGCCGGTGGCGGGCATTGACCGGGTGTATTGCGGTCACACCCCGGTGGACAGCCCGCGGGTGGTGGGTAACGTGTGTTTTATCGACACCGGCGCCTGCTATGGCAGATACCTGACGGTTATGCCCATAGACCAACCTCTTACCCGGACCGACACCGGGTGAGGGGCCGCAGACGAGGATTCACTCTGTCCTCAGGGCCTCCACCGGGTCAAGCCGGGCGGCGCGGCGCGCGGGGTAAATGCCTGCGGCCAAGCCGATGATCACCGCCACCGTCTCCGCCGCGGCCACGTAAAGCCACGACACGTGCACCGGCAGGGCGGGGACCGCCAAGTGCAACAATTGGGCTCCGCCCACGCCTATGACCAACCCGGCCAGTCCGCCGGCGGCGGACAATACCATGGCCTCGCCCAGGAACAGCAGCAGCACATGGGACCGGTAGGCACCCAGGGCGCGCAGCAGGCCCACCTCGCCGGTGCGCTCGGTGACGCCGATGATCATGATGGTGAGTATCCCCACTCCGCCCACCAGCAGGGAGATACCGCCCAGGGCCGCCACGGCGAAGGTGAGTACATCGAGCACCGAGCTGAGCACGTCCATCATCTGCTGCTGGGTGGTGATGGTGAAGTCCTCGCGCCCGTGACGGGCGGTGAGGATGCGCTTGACGGCGGCCACCACCTCGTCGGCGGACGCGCCCTCCTTGTATATAACATCCACCTCCATGAGGCTGTCGCGATTGAATAGCTCCAGGGCCCGGGCGGTGGGAATGAACAGGCTGTCGTCCAGGTCGATACCCAATAGCTGCCCCTTGGACTGCATGGTACCGATGACCTGGAAGCGGTAGCCGCCGACGCGGATATGCTCCCCCAAGGGGTTGGTATCACCGAACAACTCACGCTGCAGGGTGCTGCCCAGCACGGCGAAGGGCCGCGCCGCCCGGGGGTCGTCCGGCGGCAGAAAGCGTCCGCTGGCCACTTCGAAGCGCAGCGCCTGGGGCATTTGATAACCCGCCCCGTACACCGTGGTGCGGCGCTGTTTACCCAACGCCTCGATTTCGGCGTTGCCCTGCACCACGGGCACCATGGCGTCGACCTGGGGGATGCGCCGCAACGCGGCGGCGTCATCCAGGGTCAGCGGCCGGGTATTGCCGAAGATGCCGATGGAGGTGCCATGGGTGGTGGTGCGCCCCGGGTTGATGCCGATGATGTTGGTGCCGAATTGGCTGAACTCTTCCAGCACGAAGCGGTTGACCCCCGCGCCGATGGAGGTCAGCAGTACCACCGCCGCGACGCCGATGGCGATGCCCAGGGCGGTGAGGAAGCTGCGCAGCGGCTGTGTCACCAGGGCGCTGCCGCCGAGCCGCATGATGTCACGCAGGGACAGGTTCACCGCCGCGCCAGGGCTATGACAGGGTCAAGTTTTGCGGCACGGCGCGCCGGTAGCGCACCGAATCCCAGGCCGGTGATCAGCGCGATGGCCAGCGCCGCGCCCACCGACCACCACGGCGGCTGTATGTCCAACGTCGGGTAGAAGCGCTCCACCACCCAGCAGCCGCCCTCGCCCATGGCGACGCCGGTACCGGCGCCGAGCAGCGACAGGATTACGGCCTCCACCAGGAACAGGGTGATGATCTGCCGCCGCGGCGCCCCAAGGGCCTTGATCAGGCCGATCTCCGCGGTGCGCTGGGATACGGCCACCAGCATGACGTTCATGATCAGCACCCCCGCGACGGCGAGGCTGATGGTGGCGATGCCCGCCACCGACAGGGTCAGGACACGGAAGATACGGTCGAAGGTGGCCAGGACGGCGTCCTGGGTAATGACGGTGACGTCCTCTTCACCCTGGTGGCGGGCCTTCAGCACGGCGCTGATATCGTGCTTGGCCCGTTCCACGTCGCCGCGGGTGCGTGCCTGGGCCAGGATGCGGAACAGGCTAGAGGTATTGAACAGGCTCTGGGCCGCGGCCACCGGCACGATCGCCAGGTCTTCTACGTCGACGCCGATGGAGCGGCCCTCGGAGCCGATGACACCGATGACGCGAAAGCGCCGTTGACCGATGCGCACCCACTCGCCGAGGGCGTTCTCAGCGCCGAACAACTCACGCTTGATCTTGGCGCCGATGACGCATACGGCTGTGCCGCGGTGGATGTCGCCGGCGGGCAGGAAGTGTCCCTGGGCCATTTCCCAGTGGCGTATGTCCAGCATCTCGGACGTGGAGCCGAGCACCGCCACGTCCCGCTCCCGGCCCTGCCACGCCACCGGTGCATCCCCCACTACCACGGGGGCGATGCGTTGCACCGCGGGACTGCGTAGCAACGCCGCGGCGTCGTCCAGGGTCAGGTCACGGGGCGTCTGTCCCACGAACATGGCCGGCGAGGCGCCGGTGGTCTCGGTGCGCCCGGGGAGGATAATGATCAGGTGGGTGCCCAGGGACGCGAACTCGTCGGTGACATAATGGCGTGCGCCTTCCCCCAGGGCGGTCAACAGCACCACCGCCGCCACCCCGATGGTCATGGCCAGCATCATCAGCGCAGTGCGCAGGGGGTGACCCAGTAGGCTGCGCAGGGTGAAGGCGATGATGTCATTGCCGCGCATGGTCGTCCGGTCCCTGTTCATCGGCGGTGATTCTGCCGTCGATCATGTGCAACCGGCGTCGCGCACGGCGCCCGATCTCCGGGTCATGGGTGACGATCAGCAGGGTGATCCCATCGCCGTTGAGCTGTTCCAGGATGCGGATGACCTCCTGACCCGATGCGCGGTCCAGGTTGCCTGTGGGCTCGTCGGCGAGGATCACCTGGGGGCGCATGATCATGGCCCGGGCGATGGCCACGCGCTGGCGTTGGCCGCCGGACAGTTCGTCCGGGCGGTGCTGGGCGCGGTCCGCGAGGCCCAGGGATTCCAGCGCTCGGGTAATCCGCGGCTGGCGCTCCTGGGGCGGGATGCCGCCGAGGATCATGGGTAGGGCGATGTTGTCGGCGGCGCTGAGCCGCGGCACCAGGTGAAAGAATTGAAATACGAAGCCGATCTTCTCGCGGCGCACCCGGGCCAGTTGATCGTCGCTGAGGTCGGTGACGTCTTTGTCGTCCAACAGATAGCGCCCCGCGTCGGGCCGGTCAAGCAGCCCGATGATATTAAGCAGCGTGGACTTGCCCGAACCCGACGGCCCCATCACGGACAGGTACTCGCCCCGGTCGATATGCAGGTTGACATCCTGCAGGGCGTGCACCGGTTGTCCGCCCACGTTGTAGCTGCGCTCGACCTGCAGCAGATCGATCATGGTACACGGCGGGTCACGGCGGCGGCTGCTCCGGTGTGACATAGGCGCCCGCCGTGACGCCTTCGCGGCCCACCGACACCACCACCCTCTCGCCCGGCTTCACCCCGGCGGTGATCTCTGTGTACTTCCAGTTGGAAAGCCCGGTCTTGACCTTGCGCTCCTCCAGCCGGCCGTCCGTGTCGTGGTACACCAGCACCCGCGAACCCTCCAACAGCGCCTCGGTGGGGATGCGGGTGACTTGGTCGTGGGCGTTGAGGATGATCTCGATATCGGCGCTGTAGCCGGTCAGCAGGTCTTTATAGACCGTGCGGTCGGCAAAGGCGGCCTCCACCTCCACGGTGCGCGCCTGCTTTTCCACCTCCAGGACATAGGGCGCGATGCGCTGGACGGTGCCGGGGAAGGCCTTGCCGGGGAAGGCATCCAGAGTGATGCGCACCGGCATGTCCAGGCGAATCGCCGGCGCGTCGTACTCGTCGATGGGCGCCGAGACATACAGGCAGCTGTTGTCGATCAAGTCGATGGCAGGCGGGGTCTGGATGCCGATGGGGGAGGGGGTGGCGAACTCTCCCACCTCGCCGTTTATCTCGGCTACCGTGCCGGCGAACGGGGCCTTGAGGATGGTGCGTTCCAGGGCCGCACGCGCCACGTCCACCTGCGCTGAGCTCACATCGACGCTGGCACGGGCGGCGCGGCATGCGGCGTCCTTGGCCGCGGCGTTGGCCACGGCGCGGTCAACGTCCTCGTCGGAGGCGAGGTGCTTTTTTTTCAGTTTGACCTGCCGGTCGGACTCGCGCTTGGCCTGCCGGGCCACGACACAGGCCTCGTCGGCCAGTGCCTGTGACGAATGCACCTGGCTCTGCGCCAGTTTGAGCTGTGCCCTGAGGTCTTCGTTCCACAGCTCCAGCAAGACTTGCCCCTTATCTACATGGTCACCCTTGGCCACGTTCAATTCTGCCACCTGGCCGCCTATAGGCGGTGCCAAGCGGGCCCGGTGGCATGCAGTCACGGTTCCGGCACGGGTATTGGCCACGGTGGACTCGACACGGCCTGTGTCCACCGTGGCCAGCGCCACGGATACCGGTTTGGGCCGAGTCGTGTAGATCACCAGGCTGGCGATCAGGCCGATAACCAGCAGTGCGATGATCAGGCGGCGGACATTGCGTTTCATGGCTACAGTGCGGTTGTTCTTTTACAGCGGGTCTTACGGCCGTGTGCGTATCGACAAAAGGTCGGTGATTGAAGCAACGGTGTCAAGGGTCATGACGCGTTCACGGTCATCAGAGTCGCACTTGGTGAAAGACAGTGATCACAAATGGCCACCACGGCGTACTCTCGTGGCCGGCATCGCCCGGTGTCAGGGCTTGTCATCCTTTGCTGCAGCCACGACCCGCACGGGGAACGGATCGGTGACGCTCCCCGTATACAGTGTGCGGTGGGGGAAGGGTATCTCGATACCGTTTTGATCAAACGCCTGTTTGATTTCTATCTGGACGCTGGTTTTGAATGCGATGAAGTTTTCCCGCTTGGTCCACAGGGAGAACTGCAGGTCTATCGATGATTCACCGAACCCGAGGAAGATGAATAAGGGTTTCGGCTCCTCCAGGCACATGGGGTTGTTGGTGGCCACGACGGTAAGCACGTCGCGGACCTTGTTGATATCTTCCTTGTAGGCCACGCCGATAAGCAGGTCCAGGCGCCGTATGGGGAATTTGGTCAGGGTGGTGACCTCGGATTTTATAAGAGACTCGTTGGGTAGGCGTACATAGAGGTTGTCGTAAGTGCGCAGCTTCACCGACAGCAGATCGATGGACAACACCTCGCCGGTGGTGTCACCCACCTTGATGATATCGCCCACGGAAAAGGGCCGCTCGCCGATAAGGAACAGGCCGCTGATGAGGTTGGAGGCCGAGGTCTGGGAGGCGAAGCCGATGGCCACCGACAGGATGCCGGCGGCCCCCAGGACGATGCTCAAATCGAACCCCAGTTCGTGGAGGGCGGACACGGTGAACAGCAGCAGCAACAGGTAAAACACCAGCCGGCGGATCAGCATCACGTGATGGGCGGTCATGTGCCTGCCGAAAATCCGCTTTATGGAGAGGCTGGCGGTTTTGGCCAGCACCACCCCGACACCGAGGATCACCGCGGCGCGGACCAGGGACATGAGGCGCTGGTGGTCGAAGAGATCGGTCAGGTGTGACCACAGGTTATCCATGGGATGCCGGCCCCGAATCAGCTGAACAGGGCATTGAACGCCCGGGACAGGATGCCCTTGTCTGCGTGCAGTTGGGGTTCGCACAGCAGGGACGCCTCACCCGCCTGGGGCGGTGGTCGCTTGTGCAAGCGCAAGGATGCGTTTTCATCCAGGGCCTCACGGGTGATGGTCACCATGTCCGTCCACAGTTGACCCGGCTCGGCGCTGTACAGGGACAGATAGATCACCGGCAGGTTGATGCGCTCGATCAACAGGGATTCGGTGGCGCGGTTGATGATCTGTACCGGGGTGACCGCCCGGTGAGGACGAATGGGCAGCTCCTCCAGGGTCAGGCGGCAGTGGGTGGTACTGGCGTAGCACAGCTCCCCCTCGCGGGTGGATGGGCCGAACCAGGTATCCGAGGGGCGTACGATGGGCACGGACTCCAGCAACTGGCGGTTATAGTTTGCCGAAACCTGTACCCACAGGGGTGAGCTGACGAACAGCACCGTCTCTTCCCCGGGGGGGACATAAAAGGGGCTGACCGGACGTGCCACCACGGAGCGGTCGGCCAGGCTCGGCATCAACCACAGGCTGGCGGTGGTGCGCCGGAAGACAAAGCGGTTCTGTACGTCCGATTTCATCGTCGGGTCCACGGGGCGCGCGCGCTCCACGTTCACCGCGCCGTTATCGGCGGCATCGCAGCGCTGATAGTCGAGGCGCCATTCCCGGGTGAGGCGTTGAATATGGATGTTCAGCGGTCCGATGCGCCAGCCCAAGGCCTGACCGTCGCTGAATGAAAACTCACCCCACCACATGGGGGTGTCGTGTTCCGCCATCGTCACGGGGTCCGCCTTGTGTGCGATTTTTCCTTCCATCACCTGCTCCGCCAATGGCATGGGTCCCCTTATGATATACGCGTTTGGATGTTTCGTGATTGTTTGAATCGTACAGGCGGTTAGCGGTCGGTCTGTCTTAAGCTCCCCTGTCCCCGGCCGACATATGTATATAAGATATCAACACATCCGCCTTCGCTCAGGTGTTGAGACGTGCCTGGGGCGTCGATATACTGAACCGCGACGTGGTTGTCCGTGCTGGCTGCTACGGTACCGAGGATCTGCCATGAATATCCATGATTATCTGCGCACCTGCCGGGAACTGAGCGCTCTGTGTTCCCAGAACGGGTGGATAGACAACGACACCCTCGAGGTGCAGATCATGGATCAACGCCCCGACCAGGTTATCGCCGCGGTGCAATTTGAAGAGGTTATCATGGAGGGTGCCGGGTGTGTGGCGGGGCGCGTCCCATGTTTCGGTCAGGTTCGTATGCGCCTGGACGGCGCCGGCAATGTGGTGGGCATGGATATACCCCGGTGAACAGCGCCAAATCCCATATAACTAATAAGGAATATGCCCGGTATGGCCCCCTAGGGCGGTCATCTGCCGGTGTCGGAAACACAAGCCGCGGGACAATTGCCAAAGGGTTTGAATTAAGCGACAATCAATGCCTTCCGAGTGCTTAATTACGGAAAATAATGAATATTTTGGGTCTTTATAAAACCAATAGCCCTATGTGGTGGGGGAGCATAAATGATCATTGATAATGCACCGATGTCCGGTTACCTGGAAATGGCCCTGTATATAGTGGGCATCCCGGCGATCATCCTCAGTATCCTAGTCTTAATCAAACTGACCCGCAGTTTTTACGGCGACCGGGATTACAACCTGGAGATGCCCGACGACCAGTCCTCTGGAGGGACGCGCCAGGCGGCGACTAACCATGAAGGCGAAGAGAGCGGGAGCACGGTGCACCGGTCTAATGCGTCCCGTGATGCCATGAATGCCCGGATGATCCAGTCCGGTTGATCGTCCTCCCCCTCCTGTTGATACAAACCCCATTCGGGGATCAGCCAAGTAAATAAATCAGGTCGCCCCGCCCCGGCCGAGACAGACATTGAGGTCTCAGCCGGGGCGGTTCTGTGCTCCGCTTCCGGTCATTGTCACAGCATCGAGTAGTCCCATGGCGCGACGCATTGCCCACGTTATCGCTTTTGACGATGCCCCGTTTACCCCGGCTCATCGCGGGGATGTGTGGGTGGTGGGCGCAATCTTTTCGGGCCAGCGCCTCGACGGCGTGGTCAGCGCAAAGGTCAGGCGTGATGGCGCCAATGCCACCCGGACCTTGATCCGTCTCATCACCCAATCCCGCTTTGCCTCCCAGTTGCAGCTGATCATGCTCCAAGGGGTATCGTTCGCCGGGTTCAATGTCATCGATGTGCACGGGCTGCACGATGCACTGGGTGTGCCGGTGATGGTGGTGGCACGCAAGGCACCCGATATGCCGGCAATCAGGAATGCGCTGCTGGCGCGGGTCCCCGGCGGACTTCGCAAGTGGGCCTTGATTGAGGCGTTAGGTCCCATGGTCCCGGTGGCGGGGATCTACGTGCAGTGTGTAGGGCTGACCATGGCCCAGGCCCATGAATCGATCCGGCGCTTTGCCGTTCACGGCGCCATACCCGAGCCATTACGTACGGCACACCTCATCGCCGGGGGAATGGCGGGTGGGCACAGCAGGCAACGTGTATAACAGGCCGCGAAAAATTACCGGAATGGCATCAAAAAGTATTGTTCAGGCCTTCCCTGGCTAATAGATGGGGTCGCCGGGGTCGTCATCGTCATGGTCTGGGGCAAGGTCAGAGTCATGCCGGGCCACCGCCTCGCGCAGATCGGCCAAGGCGTCATGCAATTCGGCGACTTCGTCCTTGCCTGTTTTTTCATACAAGTCCCGCGCACGCTGCTGCAGGTCCACGCATATCTTGGCGAAGCGGCCGTTGGGGTCAATGACGCCCGGTGCCCAGCCGGTCAGGGAGGCAATCTCCGCCGCACTGCGAGACAGTCGCCGCAGGTTCAACCCGTCAGGGTGATCATTGAGTGCCTCGTTGACGGCCTTACACAACTCTTTCAGAGTCACTTTCAAGTCTCCTGGCAGAGAGGCTGTGAGGGCGATCGGTGTGCCCTGTCCCAGGGCCCGATAGGGATCGATCGTCCTGTACCTCTACCGGCACTGCACCTCCCGTGGCGTACAGCGTCACGGAGGTATTGTACGGTTATCGTAACGATTCTTGCCCGTGGATGTACACCATTAATGTGCCGGTGATGGGTATTTCGGACTTGTGTCTGCCGGGTGTTTTGTCGGTGTGTTCAGTGCCGGCGGCCAATTTCCCACCTTGACCGGGTCAGGTAGCCCTGTTTCCGGACTCAAAGACGAAACCCGGAGCGCTCAGTCCCTGAGTTTGTACCCCGTTCTGAGCCACAGCATAGTCAGCGCCGCCAGGGCCAGGAATGCCGCGGTGACGATAACCAGGCTCAGCGCCGGATTGACATCGGAGACGCCGAGAAAGCCGTAGCGAAAACCGTCGATCATGTAAAAGAACGGGTTGAAGTGAGATACCTCGCGCCAGAAGGGCGGCAGCGAGTGGATGGAATAAAACACGCCGCTGAGAAATGACAGGGGCATGATGAAGAAATTTTGAAAAGCGGCCACGTGATCGAACTTGTCCGCCCAGATGCCGGCGATGATGCCCAGGGTACCCAGCACAGCACTGGCGAGAAAGGCGAATAACAGCAGGACGCCGGCATTGTACATGGGCAGGGGAACGAACAAGCTCGCCACTGCGTACATGGCCACGGCCACCAGCATGCCGCGTACCGTGGCGGCCAGCATGAAGGCGAGGAAGAACTCCAAGGGGGACAGCGGCGACAGCAGGACGAACACCAGGTTGCCCGTCACTTTCGACTGGATCAGGCTGGACGAGCTGTTGGCGAAGGCGTTCTGGATGATGGACATCATGATCAGGCCGGGGATCAGGAACGCGCTGTACCCCACGCCGCTGTAGACGCTGACGCGGTCTTGCAGCACGTGGGAGAATACCATGAGATACAGCAGCGCGGTGATTACCGGGGCCACCAGTGTCTGCAGGGCCACCTTGTTGAAGCGC
>Ga0316583_10000363_pt1 | contig 13005 bp, 13 predicted proteins | sample J_170502JBrBrA_D_FD_204513 | JGI IMG/M metagenome (GOLD analysis project Ga0316583, IMG submission 204513) | Rhizosphere microbial communities from salt marsh grasses in Alabama, United States - J_170502JBrBrA | ecosystem: Host-associated > Plants > Roots > Rhizosphere | place: USA: Alabama... | reverse complement strand
TCGGCAGCATGGCCTTCCTCGTCGATCAAGCCTTCGGGATCGGGGTGGATCAGCACTTCGACGCCGGGGAATTCGCGGCGAATCTGCGCCTCGATTTCGTCCATCACCTCGTGCGCTTCGGCGACGCTCATCTTGGGATCGACCGCCACGTGAAACTGGACGAAATCATGCGCTCCGCTGGTCCGTGTGCGCAAGTCGTGCACTCCGCGCAAATCCGGGTTGCGGGCGATTACCGCGAGGAATTCGTCACGCCTCTCCTCGGGCCATTCGCGGTCCATCAGATGATCGATCGCGTCGGACGAGGCGCGCCATGCGCCCCATGCGAGCCAAGCGGCGATCAGCAGCCCGAAAACCGGGTCGGCCTGCTTGAACCCCGCATATTGGTCGAGCGCGAGCGCGGCGATCACGCCAAGGTTGAGGAACAGGTCCGACTGGTAGTGGACATGATCAGTCTGGATCGCGACCGAGCCGGTCCGCTGGATCACGTATCGTTGCCACGCAAGCAGCGCGAATGTGGCGATTATCGCGATCAGCGAGACCGTGATTCCTTCCGCCGCCGCGTGGGTCCGCTCACCCGAGAGCAGCTGCTGCGCCGCGCGAATCGCGAGCCCGAAAGCCGAGAGTGCGATCAGCACAATCTGGAACATTGCCGCGAGCGCCTCGGCCTTGCCATGTCCGAAGCGATGCTCCTCGTCGGCCGGCTGGGCGGCGATCCATACGCCAAGCAGCGTCGCGAGGCTGGCGATCAGGTCGAGCGTGGTGTCGGCGAGGCTGCCGAGCATCGCGGTCGATTCGGTGACGATCGTCGCCCAAACCTTGATCCCGACCAGCAGCAGCGCCATCGAAACCGAGGCAAAGGCCGCGCCGCGGGTCAGCTGCCCCCGTTGCTCCAACTGCTGGCTCATGGATAAAGCAGCGTGCTGGCCCAGCCGCTCCCCACTCGCCAGAACCGGCGGCGCTCATGCAGCCGGTTGGGCCGGTCGAACCAGAATTCGATCGCGCGCGGGGTGAGGCAGAACCCCGTCCAATGGAATGGCCGGGGGATTTCCTCACCCTGGTAGCGCCTTTCAAGTTCCTCGACGCGGGCAAGGTAGGTAGCACGGCTATCGAGCACCTGCGATTGGTCCGAGGCCGCCGAGCCGAGCTGCGAAACGCGCGGACGGCTGTGGAAATAAGCATCGGCCATTTCCGCGGGCACTTCGGTGAGCGGGCCTTCGATCCGCACCTGGCGGCGCAGCGACTTCCAGTGGAACAGCAGGGCAGCCTCCGGATTCGCAGCGATTTCGCGCCCCTTGCGGCTTTCGGCATTGGTGTAGAACACGAACCCGCCCTCGCCACCCATTTCGGCGTCGTGGCCTTTTAAGAGCACCATCCGCACCGACGGCTTGCCGTCGGACGTCGCGGTGGCGAGCGCCATCGCGTTCGAATCATTGGGCTCGGTCTCGCGCGCCTCGGCGAACCACTCGTCGAAGAGCGCGAAGGGATCGGCCTCGGGGATGGCATCCTGCTGGGGTTCCATAGCCACTGCCTAACCCCCTTGTGCCAGCGAGAAAAGCCTGGCGCTTGCTAAGCCTCGTTGCATTACCTAGCTAACACACCATGGCGGACCCCTATTCCACTCTGGGCGTGGCGCGCAATGCGAGCGAAAAGGACATCAAGTCCGCATATCGCAAGCTCGCAAAGGAGCTGCATCCCGACCGCAACAAGGATAATCCCAAGGCGGCCGAGCGCTTTTCCGACGCGACCAAGGCCTATGACTTACTGTCCGACAAGGACAAGCGCGCGCAGTTCGACCGCGGCGAGATCGACGCCGAGGGCAACCCGACTCATCCGTTCGGCGCGGGCGGCTTCGGCGGTTTCCGCAACGCCGGTGGCGGCGGGCGCGCCCAAGGCGCCCAGAATTTCGAAGGCTTCGGGGCCGAGGGCGTCGACCTCGGCGACATATTCGAGGGCTTGTTCGGCGCGCGCGCGGGTGGTGGCGGTTCTCCATTCGGCAATGCCCGGGCGCAACGCGCGCGGCCGCCACAGCGCGGCGCCAATGTCCAGTACCGGCTCAAGGTACCGTTCGTCGACGCGGCGCTAGGCAATGACCAGCGAATCACGCTTGCCGGCGGCAAGACGATCGACCTGAAGCTTCCCGCCGGGGTGGACAGCGGCACCCAGATGAGGCTCAAGGGCAAGGGCGAGGAAGGCCCCGGCGGGCCGGGCGACGCGCTGGTGACAATCGAGGTCCAGAAGCACGCGCACTTCCGCCGCGACGGAAACGACATCCGGCTCGACCTGCCGGTGACGCTCGACGAGGCAATCAACGGCGCCAAGGTCAAGGTCCCCACGGTCGACGGGGCAGTAATGCTCACCGTCGCGCCCGGCAGCAGCAGCGGCAAGGTGTTGCGGCTCAAGGGCAAGGGCTTCAAGACGAAGGGCGGCGGGCGCGGCGACCAGCTTGTGACGCTGGAAGTCGACCTGCCCGACAACGACGAAGAGCTGAGGAAACGGCTCGAAGGCTGGAGTGACAAGCGCGATTTGCGCGCTAAGCTCATACCGTGATGGCTTCCTCCGGCAACCCGCACCGCAAGGCCTTCCCGGAAACGCCGGTCCCCGACTTTTCCCCCGAAGCACGCCGCCGCGAAGCGGTGGCGCACCATGTCTCACCCTCGGCCGGAGGGGCCCATACGCGGCCGCTCGAGATCATCCGCCGGGTCGCGGTCGGTGCCTGGAACGACGGGTTCATCCATGCCGGCAACCTCGCCTACATGTCGATGCTAGCGATCTTCCCGTTCTTCATCCTCGGCGCCGCGGTGCTCTCCGCGGTCGGAGACGAGGCCGACAGGACCGCGACGGTCAGCGCGGTGCAGGCCGCGCTCCCGCCAAGCGTCGGCAATGTCATCGGTCCCGCGGCGCGCGACGCGATCGCCGCGCGCACCGGCTGGCTGCTGTGGATCGGCTCGATCATCGCGCTGTGGACCGTGAGCAGCCTCGTCGAAACGATTCGCGACATCCTGCGCCGCGCTTACGGCACCCAGCCCACCACGCGCTTCCTGTGGCACCGGCTCGGCTCGACCGGGATCATCCTCGGGGCGATGGTGCTGCTGCTGCTCGCGCTGATGGCGCAGGTGATGATCGGAACCGCCGAGGAAGCGATCGAGGTCTGGGCGCCGCAACTCGGCGACGTGCTGAATGCGCTTTCCATTTCGCGCGTGGTCCCGGCGCTGGTCGCCTATTTCGCGATCTACATGCTGTTCCTGACGCTGACCCCTGCCGCCTACAAGACGCGGCGCTATCCCAAATGGCCCGGCGCGCTGGCGGTGACCTGCTGGTGGGTAGTGGTCACCCTCGCCTTCCCGCCGGTGATCCACTCGATGTTCTCCTACAGCCTGACTTACGGCAGCCTCGCCGGGATCATGATCGCGCTTTTCTTTTTCTGGCTCATCGGCTTAGGAGTGGTCGTCGGCGCAGAGCTCAATGCCGCGCTGGCCCATACGCCCGAGGAGGACAGCGCGGTGGAGCAAGTCGAGACCGGCCAGGAAGGAGCAGCTTGATGAGCGGCCTGATGGAGGGGAAACGCGGCCTCATCATGGGGCTGGCGAACGACAAATCACTGGCTTGGGGTATCGCTCAAAAACTGCGCGAACATGGTGCCGAACTGGCCTTTTGCCACCAGGGCGAAGCGCTCGAAAAGCGCGTTCGCCCGCTCGCCGTGAGCCTTGGCTCGGATTTCCTGATCGATTGCGACGTCTCCGACATGGCGGCGCTCGACGCGGCTTTCGCTGCGCTCAAGACGCGCTGGGAAACAATCGACTTCGTGCTTCACGCGATCGGCTTTTCCGACAAGAATGAGCTGCGCGGGAAATTCGTCGATACCAGCCTCGAAAATTTCCTCATGACGATGAACATTTCGGCCTATTCCTTCGTCGCGGTGGCGCAGCGCGCCGCGGCGATGATGCCGAATGGCGGCTCGCTGCTCACGCTGACCTATTACGGCGCGGAAAAGGTCATTCCGCACTACAATGTGATGGGAGTGGCCAAGGCCGCGCTCGAAGCCAGCGTCAGATACCTCGCCAACGATCTGGGCCCAGACAACATCAGGGTAAACGCGATCTCCGCCGGCCCGATTAAGACGCTTGCGGCGAGCGGGATCGGGGACTTCCGCTACATCCTCAAATGGAACGAACTGAATTCGCCGCTGCGGCGCAACGTCACGATCGACGATGTCGGCGGGGCGGGACTGTACCTGTTTTCCGAGCTGGCCTCCGGGGTCACCGGCGAAATCCACTATGTCGATGCGGGCTACAATCTGGTCGGCATGAAACAGGCCGACGCGCCCGACATCTCGCTCGTCTGATCAGCCCGCCTTGCGCAGCGCCCGCGCTTGCCGCGCGGCCGGCTGGTCGGGCCAGATGCCGCGCGTGTCGTAGACTAGCTTGTCCGCCCGCGCGGCGAGCGGCACGCGGCGGAAGACGTCGTGATCGACCAGCACGACCAGCACGCCGCAGCTGGCGAGCGCGGCCTCCAGTTCGACCAGCCGTGCGCCGGTGCCCCCATATTCGATCGGCAATTCCTTGGCATAGGGCTCGACGATCCGGACACGCTCGCCGAATTTGCGCGCCAGCGTTGCCGCGACCAACCGCGCCGGGCTCTCGCGAAAATCGTCGATATTCGCCTTGAAGGCGAGCCCGAGGCAGGCGACCTTTTCGCCCGGATGCGCCTCGGCGAGTTCGCTCGCGCGGGCGATGACGTGGCGGATCTTGCCGTCGTTCACCCCGCGCGCGGTCTGGATCAGCGGAGTTTCGCCCTCCGCGCCGTGAACGATGAACCAGGGGTCGACCGCGATGCAGTGGCCGCCGACGCCCGGGCCGGGATTGAGGATGTTGACCCGCGGATGGCGATTGGCGAGACGGATTACTTCCCACACGTCCATCCCCATCGCATCGGCGACGATCGAGAGCTCGTTGGCGAAGGCGATGTTGACGTCGCGATAGGCGTTCTCGACCAGCTTGGTCATTTCGGCCGAGCGCGCGTCGGTCGCGACGCACTCGCCACGCACGAAGCGCTTGTAGAATTGGCCGGCCTTCTCAGCGCAGGCCGGGGTGATCCCGCCGATCGAACGGTCGTTGTCAATCAGCTCCTGGAGGATCCGCCCCGGCAGCACCCGCTCGGGGCAATAGGCGATCGCGATCTCCGGCTCACCGAGGGCAAGACCCGGCAGCTTGAGTTCGGGGCGCACCGCGGCGATCGCATCGCGCAGCGCTTTGGTCGTTCCGACCGGCGAAGTCGATTCGAGAATCACGATGTCGCCGGGCTTGAGCACCGTCGCGACGGAGCGCGCCGCCGCCATGACATAGGAAAGATCGGGCGTGTGGCGACCATCCTTCGCAAACGGGGTCGGCACCGCGACGATGAAGATTTCGGCCGGCTCGATACGGGTCGACGCCCTGAGCGCGCCGCTGCGCACCACCGCTTGCACCAGCCCGTCGAGATCGACTTCCTCGATGTGGATTTCGCCCCGATTGATCGTCTCGACGATCTTCTCGGACACGTCGAGGCCGAGCACCTCGATCCCCGAGCGCGCGATCACCGCCGCGGTCGGCAAGCCGATATAGCCAAGGCCGACCACGCAGACTTTGGGGGTTCCATGCTCGCGCATGCGCAATTCCTCGCTCATCGCCGGTCTCTTTGGCGCAGCGAGGTAAAGATTGCGGTAACGAAGATCGGGTTGCGGTTCGCCCTGCGAGCCCTTCCACTGCGCCTGCCTCGGGGCTGCACGCTAGGCGTCTCAGCCGGGGGAGGGCGCTGCCAGGAGCTCGACGATCCGGGCGGCGCTCTTGCCGTCGCCGAACGGATTGTGCGCGCGCGCCATCGCCGCATAGGCCGTCTCGTCGTCGAGCAATTCCTCGACCGCTGCGACGATCCGGTCGGCATCGGTCCCGACCAGCTTGGCTGTCCCCGCTTCGACGCCTTCGGGCCGCTCGGTGGTCTCGCGCATCACCAGCACCGGCTTGCCGAGCGCAGGGGCCTCTTCCTGGACCCCGCCGCTGTCGCTCAGCATCAAGTGCGAGATCCCGATCAGCCGCGCGAAATGCGGATAGTCGAGCGGCTCGATCAGTGCGACGTTTTCGAGCTCGGCCAGCTCGGCCTGCATCACCTCGCGGACGTTGGGGTTCAGATGGACCGGGAAGATCACCGCTACGTCCTCGCGCGCGGCGATTCGCCTGATCGCCTCTGCGATCGCCCGCATACCGTGGCCGAAATTCTCGCGCCTGTGGCTCGTGACGCCCACGACCCGCCTGCCGGCAAAGCGCGCCTCCAATTCGGCGAGCCCGGCCGCGAGCGAAGGCTCCGCCTCGATCCTCGCGGTGATCCAGTGGAGCGCGTCGATCACCGTGTTGCCGGTGACATGCACGCTCGCAGGATCGACGTTCTCGCGCCGCAGCGCCTCGGCCGCGGTTTCGGTCGGGGCGAGGTGCAACGCGCAGATCGTGCCGATGATCTTGCGATTCACCTCTTCCGGCCAGGGATGATGGATGTTCCCGCTGCGCAGGCCCGCCTCAACATGGGCGACGGGAATTTTGCGGTAATAGGCAGCAAGCGCCCCGGCCATCGCGGTGGCGGTATCTCCCTGGACCACCACCCAGTCGGGCTTCTCCTCGTCGAGCACCTTGCCAATCCCTGCGAGCAGGCTCGCGGTCAGCGCGTCGAGCGATTGGTCGGGCTTCATCAGGTCGAGATCGTGATCGGGCACAAGACCCGCCACCTGGAGCACCTGGTCGAGCATGCCGCGATGCTGGCCGGTGACGCAAACGCGCGCATCGAATCGTGCGTCCGCCTTGAGCGCGTGGACCAGGGGGAACAGCTTGATCGCTTCAGGCCGCGTGCCGAAAACGGTGAGGATGCGTTGAACGCCGGACATGGCCGGCTCCTTAGCGCGGATTGGTTAAGCGCACATTCGCTTGGCGGCGCGCAGCCAGTTCATTGCCCTGTGTCGGGCGTGCCCGAAGCGTCTCCGGTGGCGTCATCGCCGGCCGTCCCGGCATCGGGCTTGCCGCCATCGGCCTTTTGCTTCGCGTCATATTCCTTCTCGAGCTCCTCGACCCGGGCCTGCTCTTCGGCGGCTTGTTGGTCGATCTTCGAGAGCCGTTTTTCGCGCTCCTGCGCGATCAACTCGCTGAAGCGCACACTCGGCGCACCCTTCTTTTCCTGGTAGGCGGCGTCGATTAGCGCCTGGGTGCAGCCCGTCCAGCCGCCATATCCCGAGGGCGAACACGACAAGGTGCCGAAATTGCCGACCGTCTCGTATGACTGGACCTTCTCGGTCCAAGCCGTGTTCTGGGGAGAATCGTCGGTCCGCAGGTTTTCCGGGATGCGGAAGCGCTCGCTTTCGGGCTTGCGCGCGCAGACGGTGATCTCGTTGCCCTCCGACTTGGGGCACTCGTCGTCGCCATAGACGATCAGCTGGTTGACCTTCTCGTTCGGATTGTCGGCCGGGCCCTCTGCAGCCTGGGCATTGCCCTGTGCAGCATCCTGGCCCTGTGCAGCATCCTGCGCGGCAGCCGGCATCGCGGCGGCCAGCATCAGCGCCGGGGCAATGGCGATGGCGAGCGTGGTCAGGCGGTTCATATCGTCTCTCCGAAGCTACGCGGCGGCAATTCGCTGCACGGGCGGTCTGCGCCCATATAGATCATCATCGTGCGCTGAACATCATCTGAAGCAATCGGGGGGACCTTTTCTGCGCAACGCCCAGCTAGATCCGTTCCGACAGCCGGATCGCGAGCCGGCAGCCGAGCCTGATCGCGCCCGACAGCAGCAGATAGGCCGGGGCCTTCTCGGCCCCTGCGGCAAGCGCGGCATCGCGATGCGCGCGTTCGTCTTCGCGGAAGCGCTCGATCATTCCCGCAAGCTCCGGATCCTCGCCCGTCTCCGCGAGCTCGTCGAGCTGGCGCGTGTAGTGCCGGTCGATCTCTTCCTCGACCGCCGCAGTGCAAGCCATCGCCGCTTCAGGCCCGATCAGCGCGGTCGCCGCGCCAAGCGCATAGCCGGCGACCGACCAGAAGGGCTGCAGCGCGGTCGGCCGCACCCCGCGCTCCGCCGCCAGCGCGCCGAACCGGGCGAGATGCTCGTCTTCCTGCGCGGCCATCCCGCGAATCTCGGTCGCGTTGGGGCCGCGCTCGCCCATCACCGCGAGCTGCCCGGCATAGATTCGCGTCGCGCCATATTCGCCCGCTTGGTCGACCCGGATCATGCGTTCGGTTTCCGGTTTGGCCATCATCCCTCCTTGCGCGCGAGCAGGGCGAAGATCGCCAGCGCCGCGGGGGTCGAGATGAGGAAATTATAACCAGCGAGCGAGATTCCGAACAGCGACCACTGGACCTCGTCGCATCGGATCAGCGGGGCGTTCATCAGCGCCTCGAGCGGATCGCCCGAACCGAGCGGCGTCGCCGAGCAAGTGGTGAAGCCTTCCCACCAGCCATATTCGACGCCCGCATGGTACGCCCCGATCAGCCCCGAGCAAAAGATGGCGAGCGCCGCCAGCGCGATCCACAGCCGCCTGGGCGGCACGGCGAATGCAAGCAGCGCGAAGAGCAGCGCGGCGAAATGCGCGTAGCGCTGCCACCAGCACATCTCGCACGGGTAGAGCCCGCCGAAGAACTGCCCGGAATAGGCCCCGCCGAGTAGCGCCAGCGGCACCGCGAGTGCCAGCCATTGCGCCAAGGTCAGCGGACGGATCAATGCCATCGCCGCGGCTTACTTGTTGCGCGCGAGCGCCGTGCCGCCGGTGCGGCGAAGCGTTTCCAGTGCATAATGCAGCTGGAAGTCCTTGATCCCCTCCTTCTTGAGCTCTTCAGGGGTTTCGGAGAAGCGCGGATCCTCGATGTCGTCCTTTTCCAGCTGCCGCTCGTTGAGGTCGACCTCGTTGATCAGGTGCTTGCGCAGGTCGGATTCGCGCACCGCGTATTTCAGGCGCTTGGCCTCGTCTGGATCGCTCAGCTGCGGTACCTTGATATCGGGTTCGATCCCGCCCTCCTGCACCGAGCGGCCCGAAGGCGTGTAATAACGCGCGGTGGTGAGCTTCAACGCGCTGTCCTGGGTCAGCGGCATGAAGGTCTGCACGCTGCCCTTGCCGAAGCTGCGCTCACCCATGATCAGCGCGCGCTCCTGGTCTTGCAGCGCGCCAGCGACGATCTCCGAGGCCGAGGCAGTTCCGGCATTGATCAGCACGATCATCGGCACGCCCTTGGCGACATCGCCAGGGTAGACCGTCTCGGCCTTGAAGGTGACGTTGTCGGATTTCTGCCGCCCGCGCTGCGAAACGATGGTTCCGTGATCGAGGAACAGGTCCGACAGGATCACCGCCTCGCCGAGCGAACCGCCCGGGTTCTGGCGCAGGTCGAGCACCAGCCCGTTGAGCTTGCCGTGATCCTGCTTGCGCATCGTTTCATAGGCGTTGAATACGTCCTTGCCGGTGTCCTTCGAGAACTCGTTAACCGAGATGACCCCGATCCCGCCGTCATGCAGCGCGAAGGTCACGGGCTGTAGCTCGATCAGGCCCCGCGTTACGGTAAGGTCGAACGTGTCGGAGCGGCCTGGGCGGAAGATCGACAGCCTGAGCTTGCTCCCAGCGCGCCCGCGCATTTGCGCCACCGCGTCGTCGAGCGAGAGGCCATAGATCAGCTTGCCATCGAGATGGGTGATGTAGTCGCCCGCCTTGACTCCCGCCTTCTCGGCCGGGCTGCCCTTCATCGGTGCGATCACCTTCACGGCCCCGTCGTCCATCGTCACCGAGAGCCCGAGGCCCTCGTAATTGCCGTCGATCAGCGTTTGCAGCCGTTCGAGCGATTCGCCGTCGAGATAGGCCGAATGCGGGTCAAGCGCGGCCAGCATCCCGTCGATTGCGCCGTGAATCAACGTGTCGTCATCGACCGGGTCGACATAGTTCTTCTTGATCTCGTCGTAGATCAGGAAAAGCCTCTGGAATTTGGGCGCGGCACTGCCCTCCACCTCGGCGAAGCCGGCTGTGGTCGCGGGCAACAAGGCGACTGCCGTGACGAGGGCCGCGGAACGGAAGAGAGGGGCGAATTTCATTGAATGTTCCCAAAATGTGTGGCCGGCTTGTATCGCGCAAGGCTGCTTAACGCCAGATGAGGCTGAATTCTGGATCTTCCTTGGCGCAAGGACCGCCATGGCTCGCACCGCAGCTCGCCCGCTCCGGCGAAGTCATCCGCGGGATGGCCGGACAGCGCTCCGGAGCCGTTACTCCAGATATTCGAGCGGGTTCACTGGCGTGCCGCCGCGCCGCAACTCGAGCGTGATCGTCGGGCGCGGGGCCCCGGCGATGCCGAGCGGCGCGCCGGCGACCAGTTGCTGCCCTACGCTCACGTCGATCCGCGCCATTCCGGTGACGAGGCTGGTCCAGCCGCCTTCGTGCTCGATGATCACGATCCGCCCATAGCCCTTGTAGGGCCCGGCAAAGACGACCCGGCCCTCGCCCGGGGCGACCACCTGCGCGCCGTCACGCGGCGCGAGAGTGACCCCTTCGCTCAATTGCCCACCGCCGGCCGGGGCACCGAACCCTCTTACGGTGCGTCCGGCGACGGGAAGCTGGTAGCCGGCGGGAGGCAGGCTCGCCGGGGGCGCGGCGGACGGTGCATTGGACACCACCTGCGATTGCTCTGGCCGCGGCGGACGGATCAGCGGCCCGGGCAGAAGCGCAAGCTGCTCGCGCAGTGCGCCGGCCTGGTCGAGCTTGCCGACCAGCGCGTCGAGATCGCGCGCCTGTTCGGCAAGCGCCAACGCGCGCTCGGCCTCGCGGCCGGCTGTCCCGCTCGCCTGGCGCGATTCGATGCGCTGGCGGCTTTCGAGCGCGGCAAGCTCGGTGCGCCGCTGACCGAGCCGCCGCTGCTCGCTCCTGAGCGCCGCCAGAGCCTGTTCCGCCTCGCGCTGGAGCGCCTTGCCGCGCGCGATCTCGTCCCTCAGCGCGGCAGTGCGCGCCTGGACCACGGGCACGGTCGAGGCCAGCATCGCACGCAGATAGACCATTTCCCTCACCGAGCCCGGCCGCATCACCGAGAGCGCGAGCGGGCGGCGCGAAAACCGCTCGAGTGCAGCCGTGAGCCGCACGACCGGTTTCTGCCGCACCGCCAGCTGCGCGGTGAGCCGCTTGCGCTGGCGCCCGATGATCGCAAGCCGCGCCTCCGCAGCGTCGATCCCGGCTTCCGATTCCTGGATCCGCGCCGCCAGCGCCGCGGCCTGGCGTGCCGTCTTTTCCGCCGCCTGGCTCGCGAGCGCAGCCGCCGCCTCGAGCTTCTTCGCCCGCGCTGTCGCCGCCTGGCGCTCGACCAGCGCGCGCTGCATCGCCTCGCGCGTCTCGTCGATGCTTTGAAATCCGGCGTTCTGGGCCAGCGCCGCGCCAACCGGCAACATCGCTAGCGCAAGCGGAACGGTGGCAAAGTACAAGCGCAGCTTCATCGCCCTAGCCTGCCCGATGATAGGGATGGCCGGCAAGGATCGAAGTCGCGCGGTAGAGTTGTTCCAGCAGCATCGCGCGGACCAGCAGGTGCGGCCAGGTCGCCGGCCCGAAGGCGAGCAGGAGATCGGCATCGTCCCGCTCGATCTCCGCGTGGCCATCGGCCGCGCCGATCAGGAAGCGCGCCTCGCGCACGCCGCCGTCGCGCCAGCGGCCGAGCAGCGCCGCCAACTCCTTCGAAGAAAAGGATTTTCCACGCTCGTCGAGCAACACCGTGCGGTAGGGGGAAAGCTTGGATGAAACTTTTCCGCCGCGCTCGGGCAGCTCTGACAGCACCAGTGGCCAGCCGATGCGCTTGCGGTAACGCTCGACCAGATCCGCCTCGGGCGAATTGCCGATCTTGCCGCGGGCGATGACGTGCAGGCGCATGGGCTGTTCTCCCGCGCCTGCCTTTAGTGTCTATGCACTGCCCGCCGCAACCGGCGGCGCATCGCCGAACGCCCACATCCGCTCCAGATTGTAGAAGCTGCGCACCTCGGGGCGAAACAGGTGCACCACCACGTCGCCCGCGTCGATCAGCACCCAGTCGGCAGCCGGGAGCCCTTCAATCCGCGGCGGGGGAAAGCCGGCGTGCTTGATCCGCTCGGCGAGCTTCTGCGCGATCGCTGCGACTTGCCGCGTCGAGCGGCCCGAGGCGATCACCATATAGTCGGCGATGCTCGACTTGCCTTCCAGCGGAATCGAGACGACCTCCTGCGCCTGGTCGTCGTCGAGCGATTTCAGCACGAGCGAATGAAGGGCTTCGGGGTCCGTTTGGGCGCCTGCCTGTGGCAGCGGGCGCCGCGTGGGGGTGCCGGCGGGCGCCGGCGACGTCTGCGCATCGTTCATCGCAGCCTGGTATGCTCCATGTTGGGGGAAAGGGCGTGCAAAGGAGGCCCGCGCCTCATGCGCGCGCCTCCTGCTTTCGGTCATGAACGAGACGGTGCGTCATGCGATCCCGTGGCTGCGCGCCGGCGAAGCGGCGGGCCCAATGCGGATCTGCGCGGCGGATCGCTGTCGCCGAGCGCGGATCGGGATCGAAACGCAATTCTATCAGCGCCGGTGCGCTCCATTCACCCCGGTTGCGTAATCCGGCCGGCGACGTTCGGAAGCGCCGCAGCCAGGCCCTCGCGGGGCTCGCGAGGGCGGCGGCATCATAACCGGGCCGCGCAACCACCGCAATCGGGATTTCCCGCGCAATGGCGCGCCAGTCCTTCCAGCGGTGAAACTGGGCAAGGTTGTCCGCTCCCATCAGCCACACGAAGCGGCGCTTGGGATACCGCCGCCTGAGTGCGCGGATCGTGTCGATCGTGTAGCGGGTTCCCAGCTGCTGCTCGATCGCAGTGACACTGATTGGCGCGCGCCGCGCCAACTGGCCGGCCGCCTTCACCCGCGCGGCGAGCGGAGCCATGCCGCGCTCTGGCTTGAGCGGGTTTCCCGGCGAAACCAGCCACCAGACCTCGTCGAGCCCAAGCGCTTCGAGCGCAAAACGCGAAATCCGCAAATGG
>Ga0316583_10000362_pt1 | contig 13011 bp, 10 predicted proteins | sample J_170502JBrBrA_D_FD_204513 | JGI IMG/M metagenome (GOLD analysis project Ga0316583, IMG submission 204513) | Rhizosphere microbial communities from salt marsh grasses in Alabama, United States - J_170502JBrBrA | ecosystem: Host-associated > Plants > Roots > Rhizosphere | place: USA: Alabama... | reverse complement strand
CGACAGGGTGGCCGCGGCACCCGCCGACAGCCCGCCGGCATCGATGATGCCCGCGCCCTGGTGGGCGCGAACCACCGTGCCGCCCAGGTCGGCGATCCTGGACATGACCGTGGTGTACGCGCGGTTGTTGACGGCGAGAACGTAGTTACCCGACGGGCCGACGTCCTGCACCGAGAGCGAAGGGGCGGGCACCTGCGGGGTCACGCTCACGGGCGTGTCCGAGCAGGCCGCGGCCAGGAATGCCAGTCCGACAAGGACGAGTGCGCGTAAGGTCGTGGATGGTTGATTCATGGGCTGGACTCCCAGGAGGTTGGGGGTGGGGAGAAGGCGGTGAGGCTCGGCAGGGGGGAGGCCGTGCACGCGCGATTATCTCTGCATGCGGCACCGGCCACACACAGTATGGTGGCATAGTATCACTACAGGCGTAGTCTTGCCACTACCCATCGGCGCGCTTCGCGCTCCGGCAGCCGGGAGTCAGCCGGGGCCTGAAAAGAAGGCGCCGATGCTCACCTCGAAGAAGTGCGAGCCCCCCGTCAGGCGCACGTAGCCGTTCATGCCGCGATCCAGCACATGGAAGAAGGCACCGGCACTTCCGATCACGGTCGAGCGACCGCCAGCGACGCGGTAGCCCAGCCCCACGAAGAGAGGCGGGGAAGGTGTCGGCACCACGAGATCGACGTCGAGCATAAGCCCTACGCGAACGACCCGGGGGTCGCACACGCTGTTCGAGTCGAACCACCAGGTGGTCGAGCGGCCACATCTGCTCCGGTTCGAGAACGGCACGAACAGACCGTCCACACGTGCGGCCCCCATGAGCCAAGGCCAGATCCTGGCACCACCCAAGGAGACCGTGAATCCCGTCTCGCCGGCAGAGTTGCCGATGCCGAGGTCTCCGATGCCATACCACCGCGGGACGGCCTGCGCGGACACCCTCGTGTTGAGAGCCGTCAGCAAGAGCCACACGGCCCCCCCGCACCCCATGCGCCGTATCATGTTTCCTCGGGCAGGGTCAGATGGGAGAGCGTTCGTCCGGTCCGTCGAGGGCCGGACCCTCGGATCCCTCCCCGCACGCGAGACCAGCGCCCCTCGTGGAGGAGTCGTCCAACCAGCACCGGCAAGATGCGTTCCGCTACAAATGCGCAGCGGCGCGAGGAGGGGGCCCGCCCATGTCGTTGTCGTGGGACACGTCCTGGGTGCTATCGACACGGTGCGGAAGCCCCGACGGTGACGCAGCGCCGGGACGCGCCGGCCGGGGGCGTCCCCGTGTGGGCTCCACTGGCCGTTTCGTTCCTGGATGGCGGGCCGCGGAGCCCGAGTCCTTGCTGCCTCGTAGCCTGTCCCCGATGTTGCGGCCGTCCACGAGTGGTCGTCGTCATGCTGCGCCCACTCGCCACAGGGAGCGATCGGCGATCGGGGGGGCGCTTCTATACGTTCGTGAGCTGGGTGTGGAGCCGGCAGTCGTGCCGGTGGAGGTGCGAAGGGGCGTCCCGACCCATGCGGGCCGGGCCGGCGGGGCGGCCCTACCCTGCGTCTGCCCGGACGGGTTACTCGGTCAGGTGTGAGCATGGTCGGGTCGCGGAGGGGAGGGGTGAGGTGGCGGTCGGGTGAAGGGGCTCCGGTGGTGGGCCCTGGTGCTGGCCCTCGCGCTCGCGGCGGGAGGGACCACCGCGGCGGCCCTGAGGCACACCTCGGCGACCTTCGACGAGATCGTTCTGGTCGCGGGCGGGCTGCGAGGGCTGGAGCGGGGCACGTGGGGCCTGGTCACGAGCCAGCCGCCGTTGATGATGTACGCGTACGGCGCGGCGGCGAGCACGGCGTCTCCCGCCCTCCCGCCCGAGAAGGGCGAGGTCTGGAGCGTGGATCGGGGATGGGAGTACGCTCGCACCCTGTTCTTCCGCCTGGGCAACGACCCGGTGCTGGTCCTGGACCGGGCGCGCATGGTGGGAGTGGGTCTGGTGGTGGTCCTCGTGCTCTCCGCCGGCCTCCTGGCCGCGTGGGTGGCCGGCCCGACGGCCGGGGGGCTGGCCGCGCTCATGGTCGCGGCGACCCCCGATGTGCTGGCCCACGGCGGCGTGGCGTACGACGACCTCCCTCTGGCCCTGGCATTCCTCCTGGCGGTGTGGGCCCTGGACGTAGCTGTGCGGCGACCCACGCCCGCGCGTGGTGCCGGCGCGGGCGTGGTGGTGGCGCTGGCGCTCGGTGTGAAGCTGAGCGCTCTGGCGCTGCTCCCGGTGGGGGTGTTGCTCGTGGCGATGGAGGCGACGACCCGTCGCCGCGATCGGGGCTGGTGGATCGACCTCGGTGTCTCCGTGGTGATGGGGCTGCTGGCCGCCTGGGCGACCCTGATGCTGCTGTATCGTGGCGACCCGACGCTCACGTACTTCCGGCTCGCGTTCTGGCGGACGGTGCTCCACACCGAGGCCGGGCACCCTGGTGCCGCCTACCTGCTGGGGCACACGAGCCACACCGGATGGTGGTACTTCTATCCGGTGGTCTTCCTGTTCAAGACCCCCGCGGCGTTTCAGGTCCTGCTCTTGGTGGGGGCCGCCGCTCTCCTGGGAGCGCTCCGCGCCAAGGGCGACGTTCCGGCCATGTGGAGGTCGGCCGTCCGGTGGCGGGGCCGCGGCCCGGTGGTCGGCGCACTGGTGTTCGGCGCGTTCCTGATGGCCTCCCACCTCGACATCGGCTTCCGCTACGCATTGCCGGTGCTTCCCCTCCTGGCGGTTCTCACCGCGGCGGGACTGGCGCGGCTCTGGAGGCGAGGCCGGCGTGAAAGAGCGGTCATAGCCGTCCTTCTGGGGCTCCAGGTCGTGTCTGTCGCCACGGCGTATCCCGATCTCCTCGCGTACACCAGCGTCTGGGCCGGAGGCAGAGACCGCGCCCATCGGGTGCTGGTCGATTCCAGCCTGGACTGGGGGCAGGGGCTTCTCGAGTTGCGGCGCTTCATGAAGGACGAGGGTGTGAAGCGGGTACGCCTCAGTTACTTCGGATCGGCCATACCCGCCGCGTACGGGATCGACTACGTGCCGCTCCCTAGCTTCTTCCGGCTGGAGGGCGGCGACACCGGCGGGCCTCCGCCGCGCTTCACCGTGATCTCGGCCACGACTCTGCACGGGCTCTACCTTCAGGGCCACGACCCCTTCGCGTCGTACCGGTCACGGACACCCTACCGCGTGCTGGGGCACACGATGCTGGTCTACGACGACGGCACGGGAGCCTCCGGCGCGCCGGGAGCGGCGGATCCGGGCCGTCCGGAGCGTTCGGTTCCTTCCGGGAGGGATCCATGAGCCGGAAGCGGGACGCCGAGGGCAGGGCTGCCGAGTCGGCGCCGGTCCTTCGGCCGGGCTCGCCGGAGGTGCCCCGCTGGCTCCCGCCGGCTCTCTTCGCGCTCCTCACGGTGATCCTGTTCCGGCTCTTCGTCTTCAGCGACGGCATGCTGCTGGGAAGCGATACCCTCAGCCTCGGCTACGTGGCCCGACTGTTCTACGCGAACCAGCTCCGTGCCGGCTCGTTCCCGCTGTGGGCGCCGCAGATCCTCGGGGGCACACCCTTCCTCGAGGCGCTGTCCGGTGGCGATGCCCTGTACCCCACGTCCCTCCTGCTCCTGGTGATGGAGCCGTTCCGGGCCCTGGGCTGGAAGCTCGTCCTGCACATCTTCCTGGCCGGCGTCTTCATGTACGGCTGGATGCGCACAATAGGCGCATCGAAGGCAGCCGCGCTCCTCTCGGGAACCGCCTACATGCTGGCGCCGTTCCTGGTCAGCCTCGTGCGTCCGGGACACGACGGGAAGATCTTCGTGACGACCCTGACGCCGCTCCTGTTCTGGGTGGTGGAGCGCTTCTTCGTGCGCGCGCGCATCGGCACGTTCTCGGCCGTCGCCCTGGTCGTGACGCTGGTGCTTCTGACCACGCACTTCCAGATGGCTTATTTCCTCTTCGGTGCCGTGGGCCTGTACGCCGGGTTCCGGGCGGTGCAGCTGTGGCGCGGCGGCCGGGACCCGTCCACGGCCGGCACGCCGCGGCGTGCCCGGGTAGCCGGGACTCGCTTCGTGCTCTTTCTCGCGGCCTCGCTTGCGGGGCTGGGCGCCGCTGCGGTCCAGTTCATTCCCTCCACCAGGTACGTGATGGAGTACTCACGCCGGACGGCGACGACCCGCGAGGCGGCCGGACAGGTGGGGGCCGCCTGGTCGAGCTCCTGGTCGCTGCACCCCGAGGAGGTCATGTCGCTGGTGATCCCGGAGTTCGCGGGCAACGACGCCGGTGGCGCCGCCTGGAGCGCGGACACGTACTGGGGTCGCAACTTCTCCAAGGACAACTCCGAGTACGGGGGCATTCTGGTTCTGATCCTGGCAGCCGTGTCCTTCGCGGGCGCGGCGCGCCGGGATCTCCGGTGGTTCTTCACCGCACTGGGGAGCGTGGCGCTCCTCTTCGCGCTGGGGGCGCATACGCCGGTCTGGCGCATCTTCTATGTGCTGGTGCCCGGCATCCGGCTCTTCCGGTCGCCCTCGACGGCGACCTTCCTGTTCGGGTTCGCGGCGGCGACCCTGGCCGGGCTCGGTCTGGACCGCATTCTCCGGGCGGCGAGGGAGAACGACCCCGACGGCTGGCGCCCCGTGCTCCGGATCCTCTGGGTGAGCGCCGGTACGCTGGTCGTGCTGGCTGTGCTGGCCTCGTCCGGGGCGCTCGCGTCGTTCTGGACGTCCACCGTCTACCCGGGAATCGGCGCGGACGCACTCCGCAAGCTCACTCTGCTCGCGCCCTTCATCACGCGGGGTGCCTTGCTGGCCGCGGCTTTCGGGCTCGCCCTGGCGGCCTTCACGTGGGCGCTGCGCAGGAGACGCCTGGGGCCCGTCGGGCTCCTGGCGGGGCTGCTCGTCCTGGTGGCGGCGGACGAGATGCGCGTCGACGCCCCTTTCATCCAGGTCATCGACTTCCAGCGATGGGCGGCGCCGGATTCCATCATGCAGGCGCTCCTCCGGAGAGAGCGCGGACGTGACGAGCCGTATCGGCTCCTCTCCTTCGTGGATCGGGGCCAGGACGTGAAGCCGGCGCTCTACGGCATCGACCTGGCGGCGGGGCACCATCCCAACGACCTGGCGCGCTATCGGGAGCTCATCGGGATGGTGGGGTCGGACCTTCCAAGCAACCTCTTCAACACCAACATCCAGCGCCTGCTCAACGTCCGCTATCTGCTCTGGCCCGACTATCACGGAGCGGGGCCGCCCTCGGGTGACGTGGTGCTGCGGACGTGGGAACAGGGACGCCCGTACGAGACACTGTACGCCTGGCCGGGCCTTCCACGGGCGCGGCTGGTGGCGCGGGCGGTGGTGAAGGCCGACGACGAGCAGGTCCCTTACATGCTCTCCGCTGCCTTCGACCCCGACTCGGAGGTCGTGCTGTCCCGGCCGCCGCCCATCGCCCTGCAGGGCGGGCCGGTGCGAGGGTCCGTCACGTGGCAGAAGCGGACGCCGAACGACCTCCGCCTTTCCGTGACTTCGGATCGGGCGGCGCTCCTGGTGGTGGCCGACAACTGGTTCCCGGCGTGGCACGCGACCGTGGACGGCCGCACCGCACCCGTCCTACGCGCCTACCACACGCTCCGCGCCGTCCCCGTGGCGGCCGGCACGCACACGGTGGAGATGTTCTACCATTCCAGACTCCTCGACTGGAGCTTCCTGGTCAGCGTCGTGGTGACCCTTCTGTTGCTCGGGGGCCTGGGGTGGGACGCGCTCCGGAACCGGTTGCGGCATTCGGTCGGTCAGGTCCCGGACACGCGGAAGCCGGGGTAGCGGGGTCGCACGGCTCGTCGACGGCGGCCGGATGGGGAAGGGCGCCCCACGAGAAGGACGGGGTGGCCGCGCGAGGCTCGCCGCCCTCAGCCTCCGGAGCGGGCGGCGTCCGCGGCCTCTCCGATGACGCGCAGGAGCTCGGCCGCCGAGGCGGGCTTGCGCACCACGTAGCGGGCGTCCTCGAGAGCACCGGACAGGATGGGATCGGACTCCGCGTACCCCGTCGTGTAGACCACCGACATCTCGGGGTGGACGCCCCGGAGCCCCTGCGCCACCGAGGAGCCCCAGCCGTCGGGAAGGTTGATGTCCATGAGGAGCACGTCGATGGGCGCGCTGAACGCCTCGATGAACCAGATCGCCTCTTCGGCCGTCGCCGCCACGAGGACCCGATAGCCGTGCTTGCGCAGGATCTGGGACCAGGTGTTGCGCACCCCTTCCTCGTCGTCCACGAAGAAGACCACAGGGGTGCGTTCTCCGCCTTGCTGCCCCGACGTCGTCCCCGGATCGCTCATGAGCCCGCCTCCTCGAGGGATCCCCTGCCTGTGGTAGAGGGACACGCCGATTCTCCCGTCAGCGCCGTCCCGCGCATCGGGCTCGTCCGTGGCCCAAGGGTTTTCTACCGTATCCTAAATCTGTCGTCGCGGCGGAGACCCCGCAAACACCCCGCGCGCGCCCCTGTCCCGGCGTGCCCTCTCGGGTCCCGGTTCACCGCACTTCCCCGACGGGGCGCGTCCGGCCGACTCACGCCGTTCCGCTTCCCGGGGCCCACGAACCCGGGAAGGGCGTGAACCCCGCTTTCCCGTGGGCTGCGAACATCACATATTCGCGGTGATCTCCTGCCCCTCACCAGTCGAAATGGGCGGCCTTCGGCCGCGAGGAGGTCACATGCGGATTCGTCCGCTTTCGCGGTTCTCTGTTCTCCTCCTGCCCCTGCCGGTCCTCTGGCTCACGTGCTGCAAGGCCGGGGACGACGCCGGTCCCGAAAACCCCATCCAGGGCCTGGACTTCAGCATGGTCTCGCAGGTTCTCGCGGGTGAGTTCAACGGCGCGGGCTTGGCCCTGATGTTGCCCTCCGGACCGCCAGGGTGCCTGAGCGCAACGTCTTGGGACGATGGCGACGCCGACGGAGTACTCGACGACTCCGACTTCACCTTCTCGGCGTCGGGCTGTCGCTTCACGTTCGACGACGGGTGGGGCACCACGTCCGGAGCGATCCACATCTTGGATCCCGGAAACGACTTCGGGTTCTCCGCCACCCTGAACGGGCTGGCCTATACGATCTCGGTGGACGCCAACGGAGGCGACCCCGCCGAGACCCGCGTCCGGACACTGCACGGCGAGAGGTCGGTGAGCGGTTCCCCGAGCCAGGTGACGCTCACGCAGGATGTGGACCTGACCTACACGGTCACGGGTCGACCGTCGGCGCAGGTCTCGGAGACATGGCAGGCGGTCTTCACGGCGAGCCAGGGATCCGCGGTCGCCTTCGGCGTCGGTGCGCGGCTTCCCGACGGCAGCACCGTGATCACGGGGCCCATGTCGTGGACGCAGAGCGGGGCGACGGTCTCCCTGTCGCTCGAGACGACCGTGCCCATCTGGTTCGACCCCGGGTGCCAATCGCCCTTTCCCTCTGCGGGAGAGGTCCATGCCCACGTCGTCTCGGGTGGGCCGAACGGATATGTGAAGGTCCGCTGGTCGAGCTGTGGAGGTGAGACCGAGGTCGACTTCGTGGGGGCGTGAGGGAAGAACCTCTATTCGGCCCCCTCTTCCTCCTCGTCCTCGGCCGTCGCGGCCTTGCGGATCAGCTTCTCCTCCGACTCGAGCTGGAAGCGGAGGGAGGCCACGCCCTCTCGGAGGATGCGAGCCTTGGTCCGCTGGGAGCCCGAGCGTCCGGCGGCCACCTCCATGCCGCTGGCCAGTTGTGAGAGGTGGTCGAAGCCGGCTCCCGTGAGGCCGACCTTGAGCCTGTTGTACCGGCGTTTGATCTGGTGGGAGATGAGGTCCTGGTTGGATCTGGCCGCCGCGAACTGCTCGGTGAGCCCGTAGATGGTGTCGGTGTGGCGCTGGAGCTCCGCCAGGGTGGCGAGCCTGGCCTGGTCGTGAGGGTTGATGTGAGCCATCAACCGGCCGTCCTTCGGCCGCGTGCGCCGCATCCGTGGAGATCATGGCGGTGGTGCATGGGGCCTCCTGGTGTCCGTGCCTTCCGGGTCCTCCACCAGCATAACATCACGACGGTGGGGCTGCTGCCCCTCGGCGGTGGACCCACGGACCTGGCGGCAGGCGAAGAGAGCGAGCTCAGCGCAAGCCGAACCTGCGGCGGTCCGTTCCCGAGCGGCGGTCGTCGAACCGGCGCCGCCGCAGGCGACGATCCACGCGGAGGCGGCGATCGCGAAGGCGACGATCCGGGAGAGAGCGCCGATCCTCATCGACCTCGAGGACCTGAACGCGGCGAGTGATCTGCCGCCGCTCTCCGATGCGGCGTGCGCGGACGCGCCGCTCAGCGCGCCGCCGTTCGTCTCCGGCTCTGCGTCGGTCGAATCGCTCGAGGACCATCCAAGACCCCGTCTGGGGAGGCAGATATCTTCGGCGGAAGATGGCCGATGGATCCGGAAATCTGTGGGTGCCGGAGCTTGGCGTCAAAGGATGTCCCAGGCGACCGGACCGCTATTTCGTGGCCTCGCCCACCTCGTCGGCACGGAGGACCAGAAGGAGCGTGGCGGTGGACTTCCCGCCCTCGGCGGCATTCCCCACCACGAGGGTCTGTCCGGGGTGGATGTTCACCGTAGTCTGAAGCACCGGACCAGCGCCGGGTGCCCACAGCTGGATCTCCTGCACCCGGATGGTACCGGGGTCGGTTTGGTAGATCTGCGCCTGCACGCTGTACCCTCCCGGCAGACGCTGACTCACCTTCGATCCGTCGGCGGCGCCCACCACGGCCTCGCCGATCAGACGGTACCCCTTGAACTGGAAGATCTTCTTGAGCTGCGCCTCCACCGGCGCGATGGCCGGGTCGGTGCCGGTGAAATGGTCGGCCTCGACGAGCTGGAAGTGCAGGCGCGCATCCGAACGGGGCACGTCGTACTGCTGCAGGACCCGCTGGATCTTGTCGAGGTTGTCCGGGGTCTCGCGGACGGTGAGCGCTCCGGCGGACGCGCTCATCATCCCGTGCGGTCCGTCCGCGCGGTCCTCGTACACATAGGGCCTGACGATCTGCTCGGCCGCATTCGCATTCAGGTGCTTCAGCGCGAACGTCCTCGTATCCAGGGTAACCGCGCGCTGGCACGCCGAAACGGCCAGGAGGGTCGCGGAAAGCGCGACGAGGACCGCCGTATTCGTCTTCATCTTCGTCATCCTGGTCATCCGGTGGGGAAGAGCCATATCACGGTGATCTCGGGGTCGTCGGTCCGCAGGATTGCCGCGTTCTGACCGGCGGCGGGCTCGACGAGGGGTGGCGCCGGCCTTTCGGCCGCGGCCGCCACGGAAGCCCTCGGAGGGCGCACCGAGGGGACGCGCAGCAGCAGAATGGCGGCCAGGGCGGCTGCGGCGGCCATGGGAATCCAGAGCCGGCGCCGAGGGAAGCGCGTCCCGACGGCGTCCGGAACGGACCGGGCCGCCGCCGTCGCTGATCGGGCGGCTTCCGGGGCGGGCGCCGGCGGAGCCGACGACACGCCGGCACGGGCGAGGATGCCCGCCACGTCCACGTGCGGAGCTTCCTCCAGGAGCGCGTCGAGGCGCGCCGTCTCCTCCAGGAGCAGGGCGGCGACCCGGGCGCACGGCGCGCATGCGCGCAGGTGACGGGCCAGGGCGCCGTTGCCCTCGCCGCGAAGCTCCGCGGGATCCGCCTCGAGCATGAGCTCGCGGAACGGGGTGCACGCGCTCACGTCCACTCCTCCGCGAGCTCGGGGTGCGACTCCAGGATGCGTGCCCGCAGCGTCCTGCGGGCCTTGAACAGATGAGCGCGCACCGAGACCGCCTCGATCCCCAGGCGCTCGGCGATCTCGGCCGCGGGCACGCCCTGGAGCTCGGCCAGGTCGAAGACCTCACGCTGTCGGTGGGGCAGCTCGTTGAAGAACGCCCTGACCACGTCTCCGATGTGATGCCGGTCGGCACCGGCGGAGGGATCGTCCGGAGCGCTCGTCGCGACCACCGGATGGGCACCGGGCTCCGCGAGCCTGCTCTCCCGGCGGTTGCTCCTGCGGAGGCGGTCGATGGCGGCGTTGCGGGTCACGGTGTACAGCCAGGTCATGAATCGCGAGCTGCCGGAGAAGCCGTCGAGGCGCTGGATCACGTGCACCATCACGTCCTGGGTCAGGTCGTCCGCTTCGGCGGGGTCGCCGGTGCGGACCAGCGCCCACCGCCGCACCGTCGGGTAGGCGCGCTCCACCAACTCCCGGAGGGCTTCCGGATCGCCGTCCCTCGCGTTCCGGACGAGGTCCGGGCCGATCTCGTCGGCATGGGCCGGTCCCTTCCTGAGACTCAAGGGCGCTCCCCGGTCGGTGCGATTCCGACCCTGAGACGACGGCGGGCGGGCTCCTGTTTACCCGACACTCCCGGGACGGGTTGCTCCCCCCCGGCTTGGCTGGTCACATTCCGGCCAGCTGCGGCGATACCAGACGCTCGCAGACGGACCGGCGTGAAGCTGGGGAAGTTGGCGAGCTCCGACAAATCCAGAGTCTGATTCATTCCGGCGACCCTGCCAGGCTCGCCGTGGAGACCGAATGGGAGACGTCCGATGAGCACGACCACGCACACGATACGGGCACCGCGGGGGACCGAGAGGACCTGCAAGGGCTGGACGCAGGAGGCCGCCATGAGGATGCTCATGAACAACCTCGACCGGGAGGTCGCCGAGAAGCCCGACGAGCTCATCGTCTACGGCGGCACGGGGAAGGCCGCCCGCAACTGGGATGCGTTCGAGGCCATCGTGCGCACGCTGCGGAGCCTGGAGAACGACGAGACGCTGCTCGTGCAGTCGGGAAAGCCCGTGGGCGTCTTCCGTACGCACCCGCATGCCCCCCGGGTGCTCATCGCCAACGCGAACCTGGTGGGGAAGTGGGCCACCTGGGAGCACTTCCACGAGCTCGAGCGGCGCGGCCTCATGATGTTCGGCCAGATGACCGCCGGATCGTGGATATACATCGGCACCCAGGGGATCCTCCAGGGCACCTACGAGACGTTCGGTGCCATGGCTGCGAAGCACTTCGGCGGCACCTTGAAAGGCCGGTGGGTCCTCACCGGCGGGATGGGAGGGATGGGCGGCGCGCAGCCGCTGGCGGCCACCATGAACGAGGGGGCCATCCTGGTGGTGGAGGTGGACCCGCACCGCATCCAGCGCAGGCTCGACACGCGCTACTGCGATCGCATGACCGAGTCGCTGGACGAGGCGCTGGACTGGATCCATGGCGCCACATCGGCGGGCGAGGCCCTCTCCGTGGGGCTGGTGGGCAACTGCGCCGAGGTGCTTCCGGAGCTGGCGGAGCGCGGCGTGACGCCGGACATCGTCACGGACCAGACGTCCGCCCACGACCCCCTAAACGGGTACGTGCCCGCGGGGCTCTCGCTGGAGGCGGCGGAGGCCCTGCGCAATTCCGACCCGGAAGAGTACGTGCGCCGGGCCAGGGCCTCCATCGGCACGCACTGCCAGGCCATCGTGGCCATGCAGGAGGCCGGCGCGGTGGCGGTGGACTACGGCAACAACCTGCGGGGGGAAGCGAAGGAGGCGGGCTTCGAGAACGCCTTCGCGTACCCGGGCTTCGTGCCCGCCTACGTCCGCGACCTCTTCTGCGAGGGCAAGGGTCCGTTCCGGTGGGCGGCCCTCTCCGGCGACCCGGCGGACATCCACCGCACCGACGAGCTGGTCCTGAAGATGTTCCCCGAGGACGAGCACCTGTGCCGCTGGATCCGCATGGCGCACGACAAGGTGGCGTTCCAGGGGCTTCCGGCCCGGATCTGCTGGCTGGGGCAGGGAGCCCGCGCCCGCTTCGGCACGGCCATCAACGACCTTGTTGCAAGAGGTGAGATCAGCGCCCCTATCGTCATAGGCCGTGACCACTTGGATACGGGCTCCGTAGCCTCTCCGTTCCGGGAGACCGAGTCCATGAAGGACGGCACGGACGCGGTGGCGGACTGGCCCGTCCTGAACGCGCTGCTGAACACGGCGTCGGGGGCCAGCTGGGTGTCGTTCCACCACGGCGGGGGGGTGGGGATCGGGAACTCGCTGCATGCCGGGCAGGTGCTGGTGGCAGACGGCACGCCGGAGATGCGCGAGCGCATCGAGCGAGTGCTCACCAACGACCCCGGCATCGGCGTCGCCCGGCACGTGGACGCGGGTTACGAGCTCGCGGAGGAGACGGCCCGACGGGAGGGCATCCAGATTCCGATGCTGGAAGGGTGACGGGGTGAGAACGCGGGGCGATGGGGAGAGCCCGGACGGCCCGGAAGATCCGGAAGCGCGTCCGTCCGGCGACGTGCTGGTGAGGAACGGCCACGTCGCCACCATGGCGGCCGGCGGCGAGGCCTACGGTGCCGTGCGCGACGGCGCGGTGGCGGTGAGAGACGGTCGCATCGTCTGGGTGGGCCCGGAAGCCGATCTGCCCCGGGAGCTCGACGATGGACCGGTGCTGGACGCCCGGGGAGGTTGGGTGACGCCCGGCCTCATCGACTGCCACACGCACCTGGTTTTCGGCGGAGACCGCGCCGGGGAGTTCGAGCGCCGGCTCCAGGGTGCCACCTACGAGGAGATCGCTCGGGCGGGCGGCGGTATCGTCTCCACGGTGCGCGCGACCCGGAGCGCCGGCGACGAGGAGCTCCTGGAGCGGGGGCGGGCTCGGCTGGAGCTCCTGGCGTGGCGCGGCGTGACCACCGCGGAGATCAAGTCCGGGTACGGGTTGGACGTGGACACGGAGCTGCGCATGCTGCGCGTGGCCCGGGCGCTGGGACCGGCCACCGGCGTGCGCGTCCAGACCACCCTTCTCGGCGCCCACGCCCTTCCACCCGAGTTCGCGGAGGACCGCAACGGGTACCTGGGCGTGGTCTGCGAGGAGATGATCCCCGCGGCTGCCGCGGCCGGGCTGGCGGACGCGGTGGACGCGTTCTGCGAAGAAATCGCGTTCACCCCGGCGGAGTGCGACCGCGTCTTCGACGCGGCGTCGGCCCACGGGCTGCCGGTGCGCCTGCACGCCGACCAGCTCACGGACCAGGGCGGAGCCGCGTTGGCCGCCCGGCAC
>Ga0316583_10000361_pt1 | contig 13013 bp, 7 predicted proteins | sample J_170502JBrBrA_D_FD_204513 | JGI IMG/M metagenome (GOLD analysis project Ga0316583, IMG submission 204513) | Rhizosphere microbial communities from salt marsh grasses in Alabama, United States - J_170502JBrBrA | ecosystem: Host-associated > Plants > Roots > Rhizosphere | place: USA: Alabama... | reverse complement strand
CCAAGACCGCTGCAAAGTTGGCGATCAGAGAACCGCAAGACAACTATAACCTGCTGAACCTAAGCAGCCAATTTGCCGGTACTGCTGCTGACCGGCCGCATCTATTGGACAAGATTCAAGAGTTAATTCCTGGGTTAGTTCCGCCAGACAATAACCCGCTGCCCTCCTGGCCATCCACGCTCTTCATGACAGCACTTACAACCCCGACATTTGAACCTCACGACTTTCCCAACCAGCCATACCCGACGCAAATCTACTATGACTGGCCAAAAAAACGGCAGCTTACGCGCTTTTTCATGCCGGATGACTCTATAGAAGATGCTATCCTGACCGGCAGCAAGTCCTATCTGGTTATCCGCCAGAGCGACGGCTCACATAAATGTTCACCTCCCCTTCCCGTCGGTCTTCCTTACCCTGATTGGACCACTCGCGATGGCGGCCGCTGCAAAGGGGTCATCACCAATAACCCGCAGCTCAGTCCAAACAAAACAACCGGAATCTATGTTTTGAATTCCCAACCGCCGCGCGTCTTTTGGATTTGGTACACGACGAACAATGAGGCAATCATGTTTGCCGAAGTTCCTCAATCCTGCAACGTGGAGCTAATTCTGACCGATTACTTCGAGTATATGGCCGACCCGCCCGCTTTTGATCCCACACTCTTTGACATACCGCAGGATTGCCTTGAGCCTTCACCGCCCCCCAGTAAGGGAGGCTAGCAAGGAAACAAGTCCAGCCGCACATGACCCAATGAGTTGAAATTACTGACAAGCGTTTTTCCAGGAGCAATATTATGCCAATAAATACCAATGAACTGAAACGCCTAAAAGAAGCCCGTATTGCCAATTGGCCCCATCCCGACGATGATCTGTACAAAAAGATGGGGGCCACACATGAGGAACTGGCACAGCTTGAGCTCGCCTTTCAAGGAAAAATCGTCCTTCCAACCGACCCGGATTATGATAAAGATCGCCAGGGGAATCCCCTGTACCCTGCCAATCCCAAAATCATTGCCTATTGTCAAGTCTTCAGCGATGTCGGCCTCGCGCTGAGCTGGGCGCATGAAAAGGAGGACTGGGCAGTAACCTGCCGCTCCGGCGGGCACAGCACCGCCGGCTTTTCGGTCAACAACGGCATGGTTCTCGATGTAAGCCAGATCAACCATGTCTTGATAGACAAAAATAAGATGCAGGCGCGGGTTGGCTCCGGTGCAAACTGGGGACAGGTCATCGCCGAGCTAACTGCCAACCAGGTACATACCGTTACCGGCGGTTGTCCAGGCGTCGGCGTCGCCGGCTATACCATGGGCGGTGGGTATGGTTTCACTTCTCGGGAGTTTGGTATGAGTTCCGATACCGTCCTAGAAATGACGGTCATGCTGGCCAATGGCAATATCGTTGTTGCCAACAAAACCAATGAATATGCCGATTTATTCTGGGCTTTACGCGGTGGAACGGGCAATAATTTTGGTGTGCTGCTGGAAATTGTATTCCAGCTTTATGACGCGCACCTATTCTGGGGTTTCGGCATTCGCTGGTCGCTCGATGATGCGCCACAAGCGCTCACAATCATGCAAAGCGAATTCATGAAATCAGGAGCGCCAAAAGAGCTCGGGTACCAGACAGTCGTCGCTACAATGAAGGACGACTCCAAAGCCCTGGCGATGTTAGGCATGTTCAACGGGTCGCCTGAGACGGGCAAGGCCGTTCTAAAACCATTATTGGCCACTCCAGGGGCAACGCTTTTCTTTGATGCCGTCGACACGTATGCCAACCTCAATCGCAGCTTACTTGACGACAACCTGCATCCCCCTGCAGCTGATCTGGTCGAATTTAAACATGCCGGTTATATTGCCAGGCCTATCTCCACGTCCGAGTGGGCGCAGGTCATCCAATATTTTCAGACCGCGCCTAACTTATACAACATTATGGTCATCGAGCCGTATGGAGGAGCGATCAACGCCGTCCCTGCTTCAAACAGTGCCTTTATCCATCGCAATGTCTATATGGATTTCTTCGCCGATTCATTTTTTAACGAGAAAGGGAATATCACAACGCGCAAAGAAGCGGAACAATGGTTGCAGGGCTTTATGAACCTGACGGCCACATTTTTCAACGGCCGTAGGTATCAAAACTACCCGGTTCGTGGTTTTGCGGGCTACCGGCAAGCTTTTTGGGGCGACGCTTTCAATGATTTGCTGCGCATCAAAAATAAATATGATCCCCAAAATTTCTTCCATTTTGAGCAAAGCATCTCGCCCTACCCAGCTGATAATGAGGGTTACAACTAAAAACCGGTTCTCTATCTACGTATTCGCTTTGGGTTTAAGCCGGAAGCGCTAAGACAACCCGTGTATATTGACCAGGGATACTGGAAAGGGACAGTGTCCCGCCAATGATAGCCATCATGGTGCTGTGCAGCGCCAAGCCCTGGCCGCCATTATCAGCGGAACGCTCGTGGGAAAGCAATCCCCGACCATTATCTTCGATGAGGATCTGTAATTCCCCCTCCTCTGCGGACAAAATACGATCCGCCTCAGACGGCCGGCCGGCGGTGATCGTCAAAATATAAGGGGACCGCGAATCAGGGTCACGGCCGTGTCTGGCAGCGTTGCGCACCGCCTCACGCGCCGCATAATAAATTACACCACCTGAAAGGGCGTCTACATTTTGGCCAATCCCTTCCTCTACCTGCCAGTTGACGGTGTCAAAAGCAGCTGCATATTCTTGCTCTACGGTTCGTCGCAGGGCTGAAAGCGGACCCAGGCGTTCGACTTCCGGTGTACTTGCTGCCGGGAGCTCGCGCAGCAAATCTGAGATCTGGCGATGCGTACCTGCCAGCAGTGCCAGCAGCGCTTCACTATCCCCCGCACCATCTGCCTGCCCGGCGCTCAAGCTGATCAATGCGGCATGCAAATCAGGCAGGATCTCATCGTGCAGGACGCGGCGCGTTTGTTGATCAACAACTTGGGTTTGGGCCATGCGCCGGCGCTGTAAATCCAGCAACCGCTGCGACAGCTCTACACCCGCCCGTGTATCAATCAGGCGCTCCCCAGTAGTAGCCGCGATCTCCATTTCTTCCTTTGTATACAACCCTCTTCCCTGCTTCTCGCCCAGCAGTAAAATACCTGTCAGGCCTCGCCCACTCCACAAAGGGATTGCCCACGAAGCACCACCATACAGCGCGGGATCGATCGCTAGCGGCTCCAGCTGCGTGGTATCAAATTGTTCCACAATAGGATGCAGCGCCGGTAAAACAGGCACTTCCCCGGGAGGATAGACGAGTGGTTGGTCAATCAAGGCAGCTAAAGGGCCGGCAGCCGTCAGGTACGCGCGTTCGGTATCCAGCACATCATGGCAGAGAGCATAAAATGGCGTGGCGAGATCAACCCCTACGGGGCTGGTTCCCGCGGAGCTTGTTCCCGTGGGATTGGATCCCACAGGATTGGTGGGCGTGATCAGGCTGTCATAAAGACCCTGACTGCTCACAAACGGCCGTAAACTATCCATCAGACGTTCCCGCTCCTCGTACGATCGCCAGCTGACCAGGGCATAGAAGAGCGTCATCATTAAAACCGCCAGCAGAAAACCATAGATAGGCTCAACGGGCAGGGTTACAGCAGTGGCTACCAGGATGCTCCCGCCCGCTGCCAGGATAAGCGCCCGCTGCCATTGGCGGCTCAACCCCCTTCGCGGCAAACTCTTTCCGGTAAAAACCTCGTAGGAGACGATAGCCTGTCCCAGCAGCACAATGACTACGGCAATCAACAACAAAACAAGCAGATCGAGCAGGGCCAACGCCGGGCCTAAATGCTCATAGACCTGGTGAAGTAAAAATTCCTGTGATTGTTGTCCAACCCAAAATAAGACCGCGATGACGATCAAGGCGACGATAAGAAGCCCGACCGCCGCACCAACCAGCCATGGCCGTGCACGGCGCCGCGCCAGGCGGCCCATCACGCGTGCCGATGGGCCTGGGTTGCGCAGGGCATCAATGGATAAGGCAATACAGATCAACATGTAGACCGAAAATCCAACTACGAGCAAGGGAATGCCCCAATCAGAGAAACGCAGGGTTAAGAACAAACGGTCGAAACGCGGCGAACCAATGCCCAGGGAAACGGCCGCACTGATGATGCCCATGACACCTAGCAACAACAAGGCTCCCGTGATTGCCAGCCACGGCCGGTGGCGTTTATGGAACGGCGAAGCACGGTCTTCCCAATAGCCGGCATACCAGAGCATGATCACGTACCATAGAAAAGGCAAGGTAATCGCTGAAAGCAAGCCTACTGACCACCAGAAAACAAGGGCGTCCCAGCTCAGATCGATAACGCCTAATCCTAACAACGCCGAATGGCTGATAAAAAAAGCGGCGCCCAGGAGCATGCCTCCACCAGCCACCCATATACCCCAGCGGCGGCGGTCGGAGTTCAGCAGTACAGTCAAGCCCAGCCAGACCAACAGGATGGCATTAAAAAGGGAAATGGCCTGGATGGCCCAGTAGAGGTAAGGATTGCCGGTCATACCGCGGACGGCAGCTGCCACTCCTGCCACTCACCGCGATCATCTAAGGCCTTGACCGTGCCATCGTTATCCCAGGCCAGCAGACGACCGTGCACGACGATGATGGCCGCCCGGGTACGCGCCACTTTCTCATCCCCCACTGTTTGATTCAAGTTCCAGGCGCTGTAAATCTGGCCGTTGACGCGGCTGATGGTGCGCTTATCGCGAAAACCCATGCGCTCAGCGATCTGCTGGTTGCTCAATCCCTGCGCCAGCATCAAAGCCACCTGGCGCTCGTTCGGCTCCAGGAGATCCAGCGGCGCGTTTTCGTCCTTATGGCGCACTTCCTGCACCCGCGCCTCAATATCCGGATCGATATAGCTGCGACCGGCCACGGCGTCCTGCAGCAGAGGCAGGACCATTTGCGGCAGCAAGAAATTAGATTTGCGCACATATGCGTAATGACTGAGGATGCCCGCCTGGCGAAAAGCGCGGTAGTAGGCGTCGTCATCCTGGATAGAATAAAAGACAACGGGCAGGCGGGGATATTCGCGGCGGATAGCCACGGCCGTTTCAATGCCGTTCATCTCTCCCGCCAGCTGCACATCCATCAGGATTACGTCCGGCGCCTGCTCCAGGCAAAGCTCGACGGCCGTTTCGCCCGCCTCACAATCAGCAATGACAATAATTTGCTCCGTGTTTTCCAACCCGGCGCACATCGCCAGCCGCAGTTTCTCATTATCTTCAACGACTAAACAGGTCAACATACGTTAATTCTACCACCACGAAAAGATAAAAAGATGGCATCTTTCTTCAAACTTTTCCGGCATACCTCCTACGAATAAAAAGATGCCATCTTTTCTTACCTAAGAGCAGCTCCCCCTGTCAAGCACCTGAGTGCTCAAAGATCGTGCCTCAATACGTCGCGAATCCAACAGCTGCCGGCTAAATTAACAGGGTACAAAGAATTTATTACAAGCCGCATGGCGGCAAATGACAACCCATTGATGCCTATGGATATAAAAAAGTCTCTCCTACATCAACACAAACTAACCTTTCTATTGCCGCTTGGATTGGCCTTGGGCCTATTGGCGCAGTGGCTATTTATCGGCCGTCCGCTGGGCATCTCCTGGCTGATTTTCAGCACCATCCTCCTGGTCTCGCTGATCCTGGCCGCGCGCCGCAGCGGGCTGCCCAATGAACGCAGCAATATCTGGTTGTGGCCGGCCTTGATCTTCTTCGCGGCCATGGTTTTCCTACGCGCCAATCCCTTCTTGACCTTTCTCAATGTCTCGGCCACGATGGTGTTACTTTCCTTCATCTTCTATTTTTACGCCGCGGGAACAATCACCGACCTGCCGCTTTCCGGTATTGTTGTACAACCCCTGCGCATGGCCGGGCAATCTCTGGCGAATGCAGCTGCGGCCGTTCACACGAGCATTGAACCGCTGGCAGATGCCCGTGGCTCGCACCAGGAACTGGCGCCTGTACTGCGTGGCGGACTTCTGGCTCTGCCCGTCTTACTCGTCTTCACCCCGCTCCTGGCCTCGGCCGATCTGGTGTTCAGCGCCCAACTGCAGCGGCTGCTGATCATCAATCCTGAAACCCTCATGTCCGCTATAGGGCGTGGGATTTTTGCCGGACTGGTCGCCCTGGCAGTATGCGGGGCCACGGCAACTGCCGTGCTGCGCGGACTGTCTCAGGCCGGTGATCATGAATCCTGGATCGAGCGCCAGGCGCGCGTGCTGCCCATGCGTTTTTCTCTCGGCGCGACGGAAACAACGACTATTCTCATCCTGATCAGTGCGCTCTTCCTCGCTTTTATCATCCTCCAATTCAAATATTTATTTGGCGGCGAAGCCAATATCACCCAGGCCGGCTTCACCTATGCCGAGTACGCGCGGCGCGGCTTCTTTGAGCTTATATTGGTCGCCTTCCTTTCGCTGGGGCTAATCCTCTTCCTCAATTGGCTCACGCGACGCGAATCCAAGGGCCAGATCAAATGGTTTAACACGCTCAGCAACATCTTGATCGGGCTTGTCCTCCTACTGTTGTTCACCGCATTCTGGCGCATGCGTCTTTACGAACTGGCCTACGGCTACACCGAGCTACGCCTGATCGTCCTCGTGTTCGATCTGTGGCTGGGTTTGCTGTTGGTCTGGTTCCTGATCACCCTCTGGCGCGCGCCGCAGCGCTTCGCTCCCGGCCTGATCATCGCCGCCATCGGCTTTGTGACCACACTCAATTTGATCAATCCCGATGCCCTGATCGTGCGTCACAACTTGCAGCGCTACCATGAGACGGCTGATTTGGACATCTTCTACCTCAGCTGGCTGTCTGATGATGCGGTGCCCGCCCTGTCTGCCGCGTGGCCGGAGATCAACGAGGATGAGCAGATCGTCATTGACTGTGCGGCCGACGATCTCACCTGCGATCCGCTAACAATGGGTGATATCCTGGGCCGCAGACTGCACGCCAGATATGAGATCTTTTCAGAAAACGAGGGATGGCAAAGCTGGCCTGCCTATCACCTTGCCCGCTATCGTGCCGCCCAGGCCCTCATCCGCTTCGCAGCGTCAGACGTAAAGCCCGATTGATGCCCATTTTGGCCGCGTAATTGATTATTGATATGAAAGTAAAACTTATCTTATCTCCTATGCAAAAATACTCAGTTCTTTTTACCCTCATCTTGATAACACTCTTCGCATTAGGAATGATCGGCATACGGTTCGTTTACAGTAAGCAACTCCTCTATGCCTTTCTATTGTGGAATCTGTTCCTGGCCTGGCTGCCAGTGGCTTTCGCTTTCCTAGCCCTGCGCACGCACAAAAGGCCGCTGCCAACTCTGGCCGCCTCCTTTATGTGGCTTCTTTTCTTCCCCAACGCTCCCTATCTGGTCACCGATCTGATCCACCTGCACGCCTATCCTCCCGTACCCCTGTGGTATGACCTGATTCTCCTATTTACCTTCGCCGTCTTGGGCCTGTTTCTGGGTCTTGTTTCCCTGTACATGATGCACGGCTTGATCGACGGCTATTTCGGCCGTCTTTCCGGATGGCTGTTCGTCCTGGCCGCGCTGGGCGCAGGCGGGTTGGGCGTCTTCATCGGCCGTTTCCTGCGCTGGAACAGTTGGGATCTATTCACTCAACCGCTAACTATAGTCAATGATATCCTGGCCAATTTGAGCGAGCCGCGCACGCTGGTCATCTCCGGCTTACTGGCGCTGCTTCTTCTCTTCGCTTACCTGATTTTTACCATAGGACCCAAGGCTTACTAAGAGCTTTTCCGCTAAACACATCCCTTAAGCGGGTCCTTATAACGCGTTGTTCTGCCAAAGCAACAGGTGGTATTATTTACAAGGAAACAATCAATCACCCACACACTTGGAGCTAGAATAACCATGAACTATAGAAACTTTGGACGAACAGGCTGGCAGGTATCGGAAATCAGCTTTGGCGCCTGGGCTTTAGGCGCTGACTGGGGCTATGTCAGCGAAGAAGATGCGCTGGACGCCTTGAATACCGCCCTCGATGAAGGGATCAATTTTATTGATACGGCCGATGTCTACGGCGACGGCCGCAGCGAACGGCTCATCGCCCAGCTGCTTAAAGAACGACCGGAAGAGGTCCACGTGGCTACAAAAGCGGGACGGCGCCTCGACCCGCATGTCGCTCCCGGCTACAACCGTGAAAACCTGACCGCTTTCGTAGAGCGCAGTTTGCGCAATCTAGACACCGAAATCTTAGACCTGGTGCAGCTGCACTGCCCACCCACGGAGGTCTATTACATGCCGGAGACCTTCGGCGTGCTTGATGACCTGGTACAGGCGGGTAAGATTCAATATTATGGCGTTTCCGTGGAAAAGGTGGAGGAAGCGCTCAAGGCCATGGAATATCCCAACGTACAGAGTGTGCAGATCATCTTCAACATCTTCCGCCAGCGCCCGGCGGAGCGTTTCTTCGAATTGGCTCAGGAAAATCAGGTCGGCATCCTGGCCCGCGTCCCCCTGGCCAGCGGCCTGCTCACGGGTAAAATGACGCCGCAGACCACCTTCACAGACGATGACCACCGCAAGTATAACCGTCATGGTGAGGCGTTTGACGTCGGCGAAACATTCTCCGGAGTTGATTACAATACCGGGCTGGAAGCGGTAGAGCAGCTGCGGCCGTTGGTGCCCGAAGGAGAAACGATGGCTCAATTCGCCCTGCGCTGGATCCTTATGTTCGACGCTTTGAGCTGTGCTATTCCCGGGGCTAAGAACCGGCAGCAGGCCTTGGATAACGCCCGCGCCTCAGATATACCCGCCCTCTCAGCGCAGACGATGGCCCAGGTAAAGGCTATTTACGATGAGTTGATTAGAGAGCAGGTTCACCAGCGCTGGTAAGAACCTCACTTGACAAAAATCCCAATCCATATATAACGGTATTGCGGTCGCAAGACCGTAGAACATGGCCCATGTTGTCCTCCCTACTGCCCGGCCATGTTCTTTTTTAGCAAGTGGTTTTTAACCCCGATTCAATGCTGGCCAAAAACAAACCTGATAATCATCAAGCAAACGATTGGGAAAACCCGCAAGTGGTGGCCATTAACAAACGGCCCGGCCACACACGGACGATCCCCTACCAGACGGCCGAAGATGCCCTCTCAGGCCGCTGTTCCGAATCTCCCTACTACCAACTTTTGAACGGGACCTGGCAGTTCCACTATCTGCCCAGTCCCGATGCAGTTCCCGATTCCTTTTTTAATGGGGATCTCGATCATTTGGACTGGGAACCCATCGTCGTACCGGGCAACTGGACTCTCCAGGGGTATGACAAACCGATTTATACCAATATCAAAATGCCCATTCCCCTCGACCCGCCTCATGTACCGCAGGACGACAACCCCACCGGGCTTTACCGCAGGTCGTTCACCATTCCTGATGCTTGGGACGGACGGCGCATTTTCATCAACTTCGACGGCGTTGAATCCGCTTTTTATCTCTGGGTCAACAATCTCTTTGTGGGTTACAGCCAGGACTCGCGCCTGCCGGCCAAATTCGATCTTACCGATTTTGTTACTGCGGGAGAGAACCAGCTTGCGCTGATGGTCATCCGCTGGTCTGACGGCTCCTACCTCGAAGACCAGGACCATTGGTGGATGGCCGGCATCTTCCGGGATGTCTACTTGTACGCTACACCCCAGGTACATATCCTCGATTACGCGGTGCGAACTATTCTGGATAAAGAATACACAAACGGGATGCTAGAGGTGCAGGTCGATTTAGAGGCCTTTGGGCAGCGCAAGCCGGATGGCTGTCAAGTGGACATGCAGCTTTACGATGCGCAGCATAACATGGTATTCGAGTCTCCTATCTCGAAGGCGCTGCGCAGAAACCCGAGCGAACCTGCCTCCGTAATCTTGAGGCAAGAGGTTAGCAACCCGCTTAAATGGACGGCCGAAACGCCCAACCTCTATACTCTGGTACTCACGCTCAGCGATCCCGCCGGCAGTGAATTAGAGCACCTCAGCTGCAAGGTTGGTTTTCGACAGGTAGAGATTAAAGATTCCCAACTGCTGCTCAACGGCCGTTCTCTGCTGATCAAAGGCGTCAACCGGCATGAGCATGACGATGTCCGCGGCAAAGCAGTCACCGAAGCCGGCATGATCGCCGACATCCGCCTCATGAAACAGTTCAATATCAATGCCGTGCGCAACAGTCACTATCCCATGCACCCGCGCTGGTACGAACTGTGCGATGAGTACGGCCTTTACCTGATCGACGAAGCCAATATCGAAGCCCACGCCCTTGAGCGGAGCCTCTGCCGTGATCCGCAGTGGGCGAACGCCTTTTTACAACGCGGCATGCGCATGGTACAGCGAGACAAAAATCACCCCAGCATCCTTCTCTGGTCCCTGGGCAATGAGAGCGGATACGGTCCTAACCACGACGCTCTGGCCGGCTGGATTCGCGGCGCGGACCCAACACGGCCGCTCCATTATGAAGGGGCGATCAGCCACCGCGACGGCCGTGCCTGGAGCGGAGGAGAACGGGCCACCGATATTGTTTGCCCGATGTACCCTCCTGTGCAGGAGATTGAGGAGTACGGCCGTTTTCCCACCAGCGATCGCCCGCTGATCATGTGTGAGTACGCTCATGCCATGGGCAACGGGCCGGGAGCGTTATACGAATACTGGCAGGCTATCCGCGCCTATGACAATCTACAAGGCGGCTTTATCTGGGATTGGGTCGACCAGGGTCTACTAAAAACAGACGACTGGGGCAATAACTATTGGGCCTACGGCGGCGATTTCGGCGATAAGATCAACGACGTCAATTTCTGCATCAACGGCCTCGTCTGGCCCGATCGCACACCCCATCCCGCGCTCTATGAAGTGAAAAGCGTCTACCAACCGGTACAGGTTAGCGCAGACGTTTCCGATACATCAGGGAGCGGTCTGCGCATCTCTATCCGCAATGAGTATGCTTTCCTTACCTTGGAGCACCTGATCCCCACCTGGGAAATAGCCGCCGATGGACAGGTGTTGCAAAGTGGCACCTTAACGACGCTCGCTGTCCCGACCGGCCAAAGCGAAAACATCACCCTTCCCTTGGAAATTCCCGACCTTCAGCCGGGCGTCGAGACCTTCTTCACCCTGCGCTTCACCACCCGAGAAGATACGTCGTGGTGCGCAGCCGGTCATGAAGTAGCCGCGGCGCAGTTCCTACTACCCACTTCCGAGACCGTAGAAGCAAAATCACCTGCGCTGCACGACCTGCCCCCACTCACGCTGCTGCAAGAGGACCAATCGGCCATCATCAGCGGACAGGGTTTCCAAATCATATACGACGAACTCAACGGCCGGATCATTTCCTGGCAAAAAGAGGACGTTGACCTGCTCGTTTCCAGTCCCGTGCTGAACCTTTGGCGTGCGCCGACCGACAATGATGGGATCAAGCTCGACGACGAGCGTTATTACATCCTCAACGAGTGGCTCAAAGCCGGAGTACATGAGCTGGATTATAAAATAGATGCCGTAAGCATCGAGCAGCCCGCACCACAAAAAATAATCATCCAAATGCGTGCGCATGGCGGTGCGGGAAGTAAACGCGATCTCGTACAGCACACGCAAACGCTCACCATTTTCGGCAGCGGCGAGCTGCTGCTGGACAACCAGGTTATCACCCATCACGGCCTGCCACCCCTGCCGCGCATCGGCCTGACAATGGTTCTACCCGCCGGTTTTGAGAAGCTTTCCTGGTTCGGCCGTGGTCCGTTTGAAAATTACCGCGACCGTAACAGTGGGGCGCTTGTCGGCCGTTATCACAGCACGGTCAGCGAACAGTACGTACCCTATATCGTCCCCCAGGAACATGGCAATAAAACCGATGTGCGCTGGCTGGCCCTAACCAACGACAGCGGTGCCGGCTTGCTGGCTATTGGTGTGCCGATCATGGAAATTAGCGCGGGCCATTATACGGCCGGTGACTTATACGCCGCCGCGCACACGAAGGAGCTAGTGCCGCGCGCGGAAACGATCCTCAATCTCGATCTGATGCAGATGGGCTTAGGCAGCGCGAGCTGTGGGCCGGCCACCCTGCCCGCCTACCTCATTCTCCCTGGCACCTACTCCTTTAGTGTCCGCTTACGGCCGTTTACCAAAGCCGATGCCGATCCAGGCCAACTGGCCCGCATGCCCCTGCCCACCGATTCATCATGACCAACACCGCAATCCGCAGTCTGCAATCCGCAATCCAACACCCTTTCGCAGCCTACATCTTCGACCTCGACGGCACCGTCTACCTGGGCGACGCGCTGCTGCCCACTGCCCTGGAAACCATCACCACCCTCCGTGAGCAGGGCAAACGCACGCTCTTCCTGTCCAATAATCCCACGCGCACGCGAGAAGAATACGCCGCCAAATTAACGCGGCTGGGTCTGCCCACGCCGCCTGAAGACGTGGTTAACTCCTCAACCGTCATGGTCGATTTTTTAAATCGCGAGATGCTCGGTGCACATCTATTCGTCGTGGGTGAGGAATCACTGCGCCAGGAGTTGGAACGCGCCGGTTTTGTTTTAACGGACGACGCCGGCCAGATAGACGCGGTGATTGCCAGCTTCGACCGCACGTTTGAGTACCAGAAGCTGCAAACCGCTTTTGACGCCATTCGCCGGGGCGCGCGCTTCTTTGCCACCAACAGCGATCGCTACTGCCCCGTGCCCGGCGGCGGCCAGCCCGACGCGGCGGCGGTAATCGCGGCCATCGAAGCCTGTACCAACACAAAAGTCGAGGCCGTGGTCGGTAAACCCTCCTCGCACATGGCCCAGGCCATCCTGCATCTTGCCGGAGCATCGCCCGCGGAATGTATCATGATCGGCGATCGCCTGGAAACAGATGTCCTGATGGCCCTCAACGCGGGTATGGCCGGAGTCCTTACCCTCACCGGCGCTACCAGCTCGGCCGATCTTGCCCGATCGGAGATCAAACCAACGTATGTGATCACGCAACTGGGAGAGTTGCTGGATA
>Ga0316583_10000360_pt1 | contig 13035 bp, 8 predicted proteins | sample J_170502JBrBrA_D_FD_204513 | JGI IMG/M metagenome (GOLD analysis project Ga0316583, IMG submission 204513) | Rhizosphere microbial communities from salt marsh grasses in Alabama, United States - J_170502JBrBrA | ecosystem: Host-associated > Plants > Roots > Rhizosphere | place: USA: Alabama... | reverse complement strand
TCCGCATCGACGCGGCGAAGCACATCCAGCAGGTGGAGCTCGACGACATCCTGACTCTCGTGGACTCCACCATGACCGCGGAGGGCCGCCCCATTCCGTACTACTTCCTGGAGGTGAGCAGCGGACCGGGCGAGGCGCTGTCGCCCCGGGACTACTACGGCGAGGCGTACCGGAGCGGCGGGGCGGCGGACATCACCGAGTTCACCTTCCAGGGCGTGGGCGACAAGTTCCTGGGCACCGGTGGGCAGCACATCTCGCAGCTGACCCCCGACGGGCCGACGGGGAGCCAGTTCTCCGCCCTCGCGTGGGGGCTCATGCCCTCGGACAAGGCCGTGGTGTTCCTGGAGAACCACGACACCCAGCACGACGTCGGACGCATCAGCTACCGCGACGGGCAGGTGTTCCGACTGGCCAATGTCTGGATGCTCGCGCAGCCTTACGGGTATCCGAAGATCCTGTCGAGCTATGCCTTCGACCGGCCCGCCCAGAACTCCCTGGGGCCGCCCTCGGACGCCGCCGGGAACACCAACGACGTCACCTGCGCGCCGAGCCTGGAGGCGGTGAAGTCCGGGGACTGGGTGTGCGAGCATCGCGACCCGATGATCGAGGCCATGGTGGGCTTCCGTCGGGTGGTGGCGGGTACCGCCATCGAGGACTGGTGGGACGACGGATCCAACGCCATCGCGTTCTCCCGCGGTGACCGGGGATTCGTGGCCATCAACCGAGAGGACTCGACCGTCCAGGCCACCGTCGCCACCAGCATGACGGCAGGGGCCTACTGCGACCTCCTCGGCGGCGGGCTCGCCGCCTCCGGCTGCGCCGGCGACACGCTGGTGGTGGACTCCGCGGGGGCGGTGGCGTTCCGACTGGGAGCGGACTCGGCCCTGGCCATCGACGCGGCCAGCGCCGTGCAGGCGGCGCCCTCCGCAACGGCGGCGGTGTCAACGGCGGTACCCGCCGTATCGGCGCGGAAAGTCCCGGGGCACGGCCGATGAGGCGGCGCACGGGGCTCGACGTCTTCGCGGCGCTCGCGGCCTGCGCGGCCGTCGCGGCAGCGGCTACGGCCGGATGGCGGGCCGGCACGAGGGCGCCGACCTCCGGGGCGGACGCCGCCACCGCTGCGGCGGCGGTCTCCGCCCTGCCCGGGCCGGCCGGCGCCACCACCCAGGCGGTACAGCCGCCCTGGACCCGGGGCGCCGTGTGCTACGAGGTGTTCGTGCGCTCCTTCTACGACTCCGACGGCGACGGCATCGGGGACCTGAACGGGCTCACGAGCAGGCTGGACTACATCAACGACGGGAACCCGTCGAGCCGGAAGGACCTGGGAGCCTCGTGCATCTGGCTCATGCCCGTCTCGCCTTCGCCCAGCTATCACGGATACGACGTCACCGACTACTACGGCATCAACAAGGACTACGGCAGCGTCGCCGACTTCGAGCGATTGGTGGCCGAGGCGCACCGGCGCGGCATCAAGGTGCTGGTGGACATGGTGCTCAACCACACGTCCAGCCAGCATCCGCATTTCCTGCAGGCGCTCCGCGACACGGCGTCGCCGTACCGCGCGTGGTACCGCTTCGCCCCGGCGATCCCGGGAGACGGCAAGGGACCGTGGGGGACACCGGCGTGGCATCGCTCTCCGGTACGGGACGAGTACTACTACGGAATCTTCGGGCGCGCGATGCCGGACCTGAACTACCACACGCCCGCCGTACGGGAGGAGGCGATGAAGATCGCCGACTTCTGGCTCCGGGACATGGGTGTGGACGGCCTGCGCCTGGATGCGGTCCAGTACCTGGTGGAGGACGGGAGCTGCCTCATGGACTGCGCGGGGACCCACCGGTTCCTGCGGGAGTACGCCGCCCACATCCAGCGGGTGAAGCCCGGAGCCTACACCGTGGGCGAGGTGTGGGACAGCCTGGGCGAGCTGCTCACCTACTACCCGCACCAGCTCACGTCGTACTTCATGTTCCCCCTCTCGGACTCGCTTCTGACGGCCGTGCGCCGGAAGACCGCGGGCGGCATGCTCGCGGGGTACCTGCGGATGCAGGACGCGGAGCCCTCCTGGCGCTGGTCGCCGCTCCTCACGAACCACGACATGCCCCGCACGGTGACGGCGTTGTACGGGGACACCGCCCGCGCGCGGGTCGCGGCGACCCTGCTTCTCACCCTCCCGGGGATGCCCTTCGTGTACTACGGCGAGGAGATCGGCATGACCGGCGACAAGCCGGATCCGCGCCTGCGCACCCCCATGCAATGGAGGCCGGGTCCCGGGGGCGGCTTCACCACCGCCGCACCGTGGGAGTCGCTGCAGCCCGACTCCATGACCGTCAACGTCGCCGACGAGGACGCCGATCCCGGCTCCCTCCTGAACCTGTACCGCCGGCTCATCCACCTGCGGAAGGACGACGACGCTCTGGCCGCGGGACGGCTGATCCCGCTCTCCACAGGGAGCCCGCACGTAGTGGCCTACCTGCGCCGCGTGGGCGACACGGGCACCGCGAGAAGAGACTCCACGGACGACGTGGTGCTCGTGGTGGCGAACCTCGACTCGATGGCGGTGACCGGCGTCACCGTCGCTTCGGCTCGGGGCGCCCTGGAGCCGGGCGCGTACCGGGCGCGAAGCCTCCTGGGCGGCGCCGACGGCGCATCGCTCCGCGTGGGCCCCGACGGCCGCATCGTCGGGTACGTTCCCAGCGCCACGCTCTCGCCACGGCAGACCCTGGTGCTCCGGCTCGTTCCGGCGGACCCAGCGTCGGGCAACACCCATCCATCGATCCCAACCGCAACCGTCGCGCCGATCCGGGCGCCCCAACGAGGTCCATCGAGATGATCCAGAGGAAGAGGCGCGCGCCGCGCTCCATCGCGTCCTTTTGCCGGCTCGTGACGGCATCCGTCGCGTCCGCGGCACCCCCCGGCGGCATCGGCGTCACCGCCCTGGCGCTCCTCGCCACCCTCGCGCTCCCGGCGGCTCTGTCCGCTCAGGACGCCCCCGGCGGCCCCGGCGCCATCCCGACGTGGACCAAGGCGAGCAAGGACGGCGTCGGCACATCCGTGACGCCCCAGTCGAAGGTGTGGTTCACCCTGGAGGGAGGCATCCTCACGGAGGTCTACTACCCCCGGGTGGATCAGGCCGACGTGAAGAGCCTGGAGTTCGTCGTGAGCGACGGCACCCACGTGTGGATCGAATCCCGCGACATGCGCCATGCCATCGAGCGGATCGACGACCACGCGCTCCTCTTCCGTCAGATCAGCACCGGTCCCGCGGGCCGCTTCTCCATCACCAAGACGTACGCCACGGATCCGCGGACCAACACGCTCCTCGTCGACGTGACGTTCTCGGGCCCTCCGGGGGATGCGCTCTACGTGCTGTACCACCCCGCGCTCAAGAACAGCGGCTACGGCGACACCGGCTCGACCCGGGACGGCGCGCTGGTGGCGAGCAAGGAGGACGTGGCCTCCGCGTTGGTGGCGAGCGGCAGCTTCACCGAGTCGTCCAGCGGGTTCCAGGACGTGAACGACGGCTACACGGACCTCCTCGTCCACCATCGGATCACGTGGAAGTACACGAAGGCGGACAGCGGCAACGTCGTACAGGTGGCGCGCATCGCCCAGCCCCGGCACTTCACGCTGGCCCTGGGCTTCGGCGCGACTCCGGAGGCCGCCCTGACGTCCGCGCGCTCGAGCCTGGGGCGGGGCTTCGCGGCGGTCCGGGCCGACTACGCGCACGGGTGGGCCACGTACCTGAAGGGGCTCCGCACCGTGGCCGCACCGTACGAGAAGGAGTTCCAACTGGCCGCGATGGTGGTGCGCGCCCACGAGGACAAGACGTACCCCGGCGCCATCGTCGCCTCGTTGAGCATTCCATGGGGCTACTCCGTGCAGTCGAACGAGCCGAACGCGGTGGGATACCACCTCGTGTGGGCCCGTGACCTCTACGAGGCCGCTACCTCCCTCATGGTGGCCGGCGACAGCGCCACGGCGCGGCGGTCCCTGCACTGGCTCCTCGACGTCCAGCAGAAGTCCGACGGGAGCTTCCCGCAGAACTCCTGGCTCGACGGGAAGCCGCACTGGACGTCCCAGCAGATGGACGAGCAGTCCTACCCGCTGATCCTGGCGTGGCAGCTCGGCGTCACCGATCACGACACCTGGGAGAAGCACCTCCGTCCCGAGGCGGAGTACGTCATGGCCCACGGCCCGGCGACGCAGCAGGAGCGGTGGGAGGAGGTGGGTGGCTACTCGCCGTCCACCATCGCGGCGGAGATCGCGGGGCTGGTGTGCGCCTCGGCCATCGCCCGCTCCAACGGCGCGGCCGACGACGCGCAGAGATACCTCGCCACCGCCGACGACTGGGCGTCCCACGTGGAGACCTGGATGGTCACCAAGACCGGACACCTGGGCGCCGGGCTGGGGCCCGGCGGCTACTACATGCGCATCGACAACAACCAGAACCCCGACGACGGATACGTCCTCGACGTGCACAACGGCGGCGGCAAGTGGGACGAGCGCGACGTCGTGGACCAGGGCTTCCTGGAGCTGGTGCGCCTGGGGATCCGTCCGGCGGACAACCCCGTCGTCGAGCGCTCCCTGAAGGTCATCGACCGCACCATCCGCGTGGAGACGCCCAACGGCCCCGACTTCCGCCGCTACAACCACGACGGCTACGGCGAGACGTACTTCGGCGGTCCGTGGCAGGGCGAGGGAGTGGGTCGCCTGTGGCCCATCTTCGCCGGCGAGCGGGGCGAGTACGAGGTCGCCCTGGGAGCCGACCCGACTCCCTATCTCCAGGCGATGCTACACTTCGCCAACGACGGCGGGATGATTCCGGAGCAGGTGTGGGACCGGGCGAAGCCCACGTACGGTGACTTCACCTTCGGCCAGGGCACGGGAAGCGCGACGCCGCTGGTGTGGAGCATGGCGCAGTTCATGAGGCTCGCCGTGGACGCCAGCGAGAAGCGCATCGTGGAGCAGCCGACGGTGGTGGCGCGTCACTTCCTCGGGACCGGCGGCGGCTGATCCGGCGGCGGCCGGCGGGGGCCTTACCGACCCTCCGACCGCGCCTTCAGCGAATCCAGCGTGAACACCACCGGGGCGGGGGTGCCGTCCCGGTTCCACGCGTCGTACTCGGGGGCCCAGTACATCACGCCCATCCCGTGCGGCGCCTCCCGCACGGTGTCGACGAGGTCCATCATGAAGTGGAGGCGCCCCTGGGGTGTCACCGGCCACTTCATGTCGGGGTTGTTCGGGAAGTGCGACGGCCCGTATCCCGTCTCCGCGACGAGGAAGTCCTTCCCGAAGCGCCTGGCGCACTCGTCCATGTTGTGCCGGAGGCTCTCGAGGGTGCCGTGGCGCCACGGCGGATAGAAGCTCTCGGCGATGATGTCGTAGTGAACGTGCGCCGCGTCCAGGTGATCGAAGAACCACTTCGTGGTGGCCCAGTCTCCCCCGCGGTCGATGTGGATGGCGATGAGGGGAGGCGTATCGCCGGCGCCCTCCATGACGCCGCGGATCCCGGCCTTGATCAGGCCGGTGAGGTGCTCCCACTGCGTGACGGAGTCGTACGGCTGCGGCGGCAGGTACCGGCTCGACCCCGGAACCGCGACCTGACCCACGGGCCAGAGCATGCCGCGAGTGATCTCGTTGCCGACCTGCACCCAGTCCGGCATGGCGCCGGCATCCTTGAGCGCCTCGATGGTGGTGCGGCTGTAGACCTCCACCTGTCTCTCCAGGGAGTCGAAGCTCATGCCGCGCCAGGCCAGGGGGATCTCCTGGTGCTGCGGATCGGCCCAGGTGTCCGAGTAGTGGATGTCCAGGAGGAGCTTCGCCCCGGACGCCTTGATGCGCCTCGCCAGGGGGAACGTGTTCTCGAGGGAGTTGTCCGGCGCCTCCCGCACGGGTGAGACGAAGACGCGGAGGCGGAACGCGTTCCATCCGTGACGCTCCAGGATGGACATCTCGTCGCCGGGCTTGCCGTCCTCCTGGTACGTGCGGTGCGGCCTTCCGGAGCGGGTCGGGGCGTCCAGCGCCGAGATGTCCGCGCCGAGATAGAACACCGACGTGTCGGCCGCGACGGCGCGGGCAGGGGGTGCCCCGGCCGGCCGAGCGGCGGCGACCAGCGCGGTAATCACCGCCCCCGCGGCCAGCACCTTCACCCCTCGCTCCATTCCACTTCTCTCCTGGCGTCCTCGGCGCGCCGGGTAGGTAGCGGGGCCCACACCCCCCTCCGCCGGCGCTCTGCGTATCGGATACGGCAGATACCATCCTGGACGCGCGGGACGCAAGCGTCGGCACGGTCTTGTCGGCCCCTGTCCCGACGCGCCCCCAAATGCGACCCCGACGGGGCCCCGCGGCCCGCGGCCGTAACGGCGCCGACCCCCGTCACGCAGACGCTTACTGCCTGGCGCGGTTGAGGTACACGAGGGCACTGTCCAGACGCTCGGCGGCGGCCGCGGTGATGCCCCCGGGCTCCTCCACGCGCCGGAGGAGGGCGCGGTCCGGCTCGCCACGGTTCGGCGTGTGGACGCGGTACCACCCATGGATCTCGAGGAGGATGGTGCGTTCGTGATTCTTCGGAGGATCGGGCACGCGGAAGACGAGGTCCGCCCGGTCCCCGGTCTCGAGGGTCAGCTCCCGGCCGTCGGACCGGGACAGAACGTCGACCACGTCGCGGCCCCGAGAGGTCGTGGCCCGCACCGCGGAAAGCTCCGTCACGGCGAGGGGCTTCGGCCGGGGGTCGGGCCCGGCGAACTCCATCTGCACGCGGTCGATGAGCCAGAAGGCCCGGGGGGCGTCGAGGCGGACGCGTACCGTGTCGCCCGCCACGTTCCGCAGATCCAGCTCCAGGGCCTGCCGCTTCCCGATCTCGGGACCGGCCTCCCACACCAACCCCTGGCTCTCCCACCCCGAAGCCGTGTGTACCGAGGCGCGCAGGAAGGCCTCGCTCGCGAGGCGCTCCCCGAAGGCACGGGCCGCGGCGGGATGGTTGTCCAGGGAAGCATACCAGGCATTCGTCCCCCGGCCGTGGGCCTCGATGAGCTGAGACATCAAGAACGCCGCCCACGGCGTGTTGCTCGCGTCGACCACCAGGCGAGCCGTCCGCGCCCCCTTCGGGCGGACGAAGTCGAGCTCGATGCCGTCCCGCGGCGCCGGCACAGCTCCGCCTCGGCCAAGGGTCGGATCGGACTCCCAGCCCCAGCCATCCGCCGCGATGACCCGATCCAGCACGTCACGTCCCTCCAGATCGGTGGCCCGGGAGGGCGACGTCAGAGGTCCCAGGACGTCGATCTCTCCCCGTGCGCCCGGGACGACGGAGGTCCCGCGGGGATGCTCGACGACGAGAATGCGCAGCTCGTCCAGGTGGTCGGTCTCGTCAAGCTCGTTGGCCACCCGGAGGCGGACCCGGCCGTCCACCACCTTCAGGTGTTCGAGGTTGTCGATGTCCGTGCGGGCCAATCCGCGGGTGATGGCGCCACCGAACGTTCCCGAGTCCAGGCGCCAGCCGCCTCCGGTCCAGCTGTAGACCAGGGGGCAACTGCTTGATCCCGTGCTTTCCTTCTTGTAGGACTTGCTTCCGCTGTTCCGCCCGAGGTACGACACCGAGATGCCGATTCCCGCCGCAATCACGACGCTGGCCACGGTGTACGGGACATCGACACGATACAACTCGGTGTAGACCACCTGGTCGATGGGAACCCGGACGCCTTGCGTCCCGACCAGGTACCCGTCCTCGATGTGCGGACTCTGCACCTTGACCGTCGTCGAGTCCCTGAGCCGGACGCGAATGACCTCCTCGCCTCTCTGAGACAGCAGCTGCGTCACCGGCTCCGGACTGCGCTTCCAGGTCATGCACCCTGTCGAGAGCGCGACCAATGCGATGAGGAGCGCCGGGGTCCCGGATCGCTTGAGCATCATATGCCTCCACGTGGGCAGGTGGACGGGACGGCCAGTGGCCGCAGCCCTGAACATTCCAGCGGATCCCGTCGCCGGCCATACGTATCCGTACGTAGCCATATCCGCCGCCTCTGCCTATCCGCACTGCATTCCGGCCCCTCGCCGGCGTTTCGCATCACGATGCTTGGCTTGTGCATTCATGCACGAGCGCGTATCCATCTTCCCCATCGTCCCCTGCCCTCCGCACCCGGCCCGCCCTCCTGCCTGCGGGTCGCCGTTTCCCTCCCGCGACGGAGGAGATCATGACACCCCGCATCTGGTACCCCGCCATCCTCATCCCCCTGGTCGCCGCCTGCTCCACGGCGCCCACCGTCGACATCGCCGCCGAGCAGCAGGCCGTTGCCGCGGCCAGCGACAGCCTCGTGGCCGCGGAGAGCGCCGGGGACTTCGACGCCGCTGTGGCCTTCTACGCCGACGATGCCATCGTGCAGATGGAGGGCATGCCCGAAGTCACGGGCAAGGATGGGATCCGCGGCATCTATCAGTCCTACGCGAACGACTCGACGAATCTCGGCTTCTCGGGCACCCGCTCGGGCATCGAGATGGCACCGGGCGGCGCGATGGCGTCCGAGCACGGCGTCAACCACTTCCAGGTCCAGGGCCCCAACGGCCCCATGGAGGTGCTCGGCAAGTACCTCGCGGTGTGGCGGAAGCAGGCCGACGGCTGGAAAGTCGCCGCCCTGGCCGTCACCAACGACGCCCCCCCGGGGAAGTAGCGCCGCTCCCCTCGCGGTCACATCGTCGCCGCCCGGGGTGGCGTGGGAACGCCCCGGGCGACGACATCCCCTCCCCCACGAAGAAGTACCGCGACCCACCACTCCGTCGTATCTTCCCTCCCCATGACCCCTCCCGTCACGCTGGTGGAGCGCCTCGCCGCTCTGCCCAAGCTCCAGGATATTCCGAGGTCCGAGCTGGAATGGCTCGCGGCTCATGGCGAGATCGAGTCGCATGTCGCCGGCGAGGTCGTCGCGCCCAAGGGCCGCCGGGTCCACTACCTGTGGATCGTGCTCTCCGGCCAGGTCACCACCCAGGCGGACCACGGCACCGGCCCCCGGTGGGTCGCCGACATCGGCCCGGGCGACATCACCGGCATGCTGCCCTACTCCCGCATGAAGGGGCCGCCGGCCGACAGCTATGTCGGCGAGGACACGGAGGCCCTCAAGCTGCACGAGGACCTCTTTCCCGAGCTCGTGCATCGATGTCCGGCGTTCACCGCGCACACCGTGCACTACATGCTGGACCGGGCGCGGAAGTTCAAGGTCAGCGACGTGCGGGACGAGAAGATGCTCTCCCTGGGCAAGCTGGCCGCGGGCCTCGCCCACGAGATCAACAACCCCGCCTCCGCGGCGGTGCGCGGCGCCAAGCATCTGCGCACCCTCCTCGGCGAGCTGGCCGACGCGTCCCGGGACCTCGGCACCGCCGGGCTGTCGCCCGAGGCTCTGGCCGCCATCGAGCGGACGCGCCGGGTCTGCATGGCGCACCCCGACGACACCATCCGGTCGCCCATCGAGCAGGCGGATCGTGAGGACGAGATCGGCGAGTGGCTCGCCCGGCACGGCGCCGACGGTGCGCACGCCGAGGCGCTGGCGGAGACGAGCGTGACCCTCGAGGGACTGGATGCGCTGGCCGCGGCGGTTCCGGGGTCCGCCCTCGACCCGGCGCTACGCTGGATCGCCACCGGGTGCACCACGCAAGCCCTCACCCGCGATATCGAGGACGCCGCCACCCGCATCCACGAGCTGGTCTCCGCCGTGAAGCGGTTCACGTACATGGATGCCGCGGCGGGAGCCGAGGCGGTGGACGTGGTGGCGGGGCTCCGCGACACCATCAGGGTTCTGGCCGCGAAGGCGCGGGAGCGCCAGGCAAGTGTCTCTCTGGACGCCGCCCCCGACCTTCCGCGGGCGCACGCCGTCGGCAACGAGATGAACCAGGTGTGGCTGAACTTGCTCGACAACGCCCTGGACGCCGTGGAGCCGTCGGGCCACGTGACCATCAGGGTCCGTCCGGAGAAGGACCGGGTCGTGGTGCGGGTGACGGACGACGGTCACGGGATCCCGGCCGACGTCCTGCCCCGGATCTTCGACCCGTTCTTCACCACGAAGCCGCAGGGCGAGGGCACCGGCCTCGGCCTGGAGATCACCCGTCAGCTCGTACGTGGGTCCAACGGCGACATCACCGTACGGTCGCGGCCCGGACAGACCGAGTTCCGGGTCAGCCTTCCCCAGGAGGAATCCGCCCGATGACGAAGCCCATCATCCTGGCGCTGGACGACGACCCGCAGGTCCTGCGCGCCGTCGAGCGGGACCTCCGTGCCCGCTTCGCCACCGAGTACCGCGTCGTCCGGGCCGATTCGGGCGCTACGGCGCTGGAGCTCCTCACCGAGTGGAAGCGACGCGGCGCGCCGGCCGCGCTCTTCGTCGTGGACCAGCGCATGCCCGTGATGACGGGTCTCGAGTTCCTGGAGAAGGCGGTGGAGCTCTTCCCGGACGCGCGCCGCCTCCTGCTCACGGCGTACGCAGATACCGACGCGGCCATCTCCGCCATCAACCAGGTGCAGGTGGACCACTACCTGCTGAAGCCCTGGGATCCGCCGGAGGAACGGCTCTACCCGGTGGTGGAGGAGCTGCTCGACGACTGGCAGGTCGCGCACCGTCCCGCAGCCGACGGCATCCGTGTAGTGGGCCACCAGTGGACCCCCGACGCGCACAGGATCAAGGACTTCCTGGGCCGCAACTACGTCCCGTACGTCTGGATGGACGTCGCGGCGAGTGCCGAGGCGCGGGAGCTGCTGGCGGCGGGGCGCGGCGAGGAGCCGAAGCTGCCGGCCCTCTTCTTCCCCGACGGGTCGACTCAGGCCAACCCGTCCAACCGGGCCATCGCCGACCGCATCGGCCTGCAGACCATCGCCGACCAGCCCCTCTACGACCTCATCGTCGTGGGCGCGGGGCCGGCCGGCCTCGCGGCGGCGGTCTACGGAGCGTCGGAGGGTCTGAAGACGCTCGTCATCGAGGAGCAGGCGCCGGGCGGACAGGCGGGGACCAGCTCGCGCATCGAGAACTACCTCGGATTTCCCGCCGGCATCTCGGGCGCCGAGCTGGCGCGGCGCGCCGTCGCCCAGGCGCGGCGCTTCGGCGTGGAGATCCTCACCACGCGGCGCACCACCGGCCTCCGGGTCGAGGGGCCCACGCGCGTCGTCACCCTCGAGGACGGCACGGCCCTCAACGCACGGGTCGTCCTCATCGCGACCGGCGTGTCCTACCGGGAGCTGAACGCCGAGGGCGTGGCGGGGCTCAACGGCGCCGGCGTGTACTACGGCGCCTCGCTGGGGGAGGGCGAGGCGGTGCGGGGCCAGGACGTGTTCATCGTCGGGGGTGCGAACTCGGCGGGCCAGGCCGCCGTCCATTTCGCGCGCTTCGCACGGACCGTCACCATGCTGGTGCGCGGCCCTTCCCTCGCCGCGAGCATGTCGCAGTACCTCATCCACCAGATCGAGGAGACCGAGAACATCCGGGTCTGGACCCGCTCCGAGGTGCTCCAGGCGTGCGGCAACGAGCGGCTCACCCACCTGGTGTTGTCCCGGGACGGCGGCGAGCGCACCGAGCACGTGGAGGCCGCAGCGCTCTTCATCTTCATCGGCGCGGAGCCCCATACCGACTGGCTGGCGGGCGTGGTGGCCCGCGACGACCACGGCTTCGTGCTCTCGGGGGCGGCCGCGGTCTCCCCGGCGGCGCGCTCGGGTGGGACGGGCGCCGGCCGAAGCGCCGAGGGCGCCACGGACCGTCCTTCCGCCCGTCCCGGACGGCGCATCGCCGGCAGCACGTGGGCCATGCGAGTGCCGGGGATGTTGGAGACCAGCGCCCCCGGGGTGTTCGTGGCCGGGGACGTGCGCGCGGGCTCGGTGAAGCGCGTGGCGTCGGCGGTGGGCGAGGGCTCGATGGCGGTGATGTACGTGCACAAGTACCTGCGGGACAACTGAAGCCCGGGGGCGCTTGGGCAACCGTACCCCGTCCTCACCGCCTCGAAACCCGTGCGCTGGACCGCCGAGGCGCGCCCGGCCGGCACGCCGATGCCCAGCGCCCGGGACCATTGGCATGATTCTTGGATTACGTAGGCGCCTTGGGCCATACTTGAGGTATCAAGTCCATCAGAGGAAGGGGGCATATGAAGCGCATCGCAAAGGTGTTTGGAACCGCCACCCTGGGTCTCGCGCTCCTGGCCACGGCAGTGCAGGCGCAGTCGTCGACGCCGGTCATCTGGAACGTCGGCGTCGGCCTTTCCATGCCTTCCACCTCGGGGCTCAACACCGGCTTCCACGCGCGGTTCGGTGCCACCATCCCGTTGCAGAGCGCACCGGTGTGGATCCGCCCGGAGGTGGGCCTCGATCACCTCGGCGTCTCCTGCGCGGGATGCGGCAGCCTGACCTTGTTCGGCATCGGAGCCGACGTCGGCTACACGTTCAAGACGACCACCGAGGTCGGGTGGTACATCCTCGGTGGCCTGCAGATCACGGACCAATCGTACTCGGTGAGCGCCTACTCGACGTCGATCACCAGGCTGGGCATGAATCTGGGCGGCGGGATGACCTTCCCGCTCGCGAACCACGTCGGGTATCTCGAGCTTCGCTTCGTGTCGACCGGTGGCAACGTCGACATGTGGCCCATCACGTTCGGCCTGAGGTTCTGAGGCCTCACATCCTGGGATCGCCTTCCAGGCGACGCCGTCCCCCTCCGAACGGCCCGCGGCCGTCCGGAGGGGGCGGTCTTCAACCCCAGGCTCCCAGCAGCCGCCGCACCAGCACGATCTGACCCACGTGGTAGGCGGTATGGTCCGCCGCCAGCACGACCTCGCGGATGTTCGTCTGGCCCGAGCCCCACGGGACCTTCGCGAACAGGTCGAAGTCCGGGTCCATCACCAGCGCCTTGAACGCGTCCACGTCCGCGTGGTAGCCCGCGACGCTCTCGTCCCACGCCGAGGACGACGAGGGCGCCTGCGACGACGGCCAGTAGTCGTCGGGCCAGCGCCGCTCCTGGTAGCTCTCGTCGCGAGTGAAATCCAGGATGTCGCGCTGGGCCAGGCGGATGTGCTCCA
>Ga0316583_10000359_pt1 | contig 13046 bp, 15 predicted proteins | sample J_170502JBrBrA_D_FD_204513 | JGI IMG/M metagenome (GOLD analysis project Ga0316583, IMG submission 204513) | Rhizosphere microbial communities from salt marsh grasses in Alabama, United States - J_170502JBrBrA | ecosystem: Host-associated > Plants > Roots > Rhizosphere | place: USA: Alabama... | reverse complement strand
ATCGAGAAGTGTCGGCGCCTACGTTGGACTGACGAGCCGCCGCCATGCCTCGGGAGAAGTCGATTGGTCAGGCCGCATCTCGAAGTGTGGAGACGCTATGCTCCGCATGTATTTGTTCGAAGCCGCCGGCGTGCTGCTGACCCGCGTGCCGAAATGGTCGGTGCTGAAGGCTTGGGGCACGAGGCTCGCCAAGCGGAGCGGGCTACGCAAGGCCAAGGTCGCTATCGCCCGCAAACTCGCCGTCATCCTGCACCGCCTGTGGGTCGATGAGACAGAGTTCAACTGGTCGACGAAGAAGGCAGCCGCATAAAACGAACAGGAGATCATAGGTTCCCGTGACGCGACGGGAAGAGACGTCCCTGCCGGGACGGTGGCGTCGGTGAGATCGTCCGATTTCTTGCGAGCGCCCCGAAAGGGGCAACCGCGCTTTCAACATTGATCCGCCAGCGTCGTCTTGCGCCATCATGCGGAGGGCATGCCCCCTACCCCGGAGAGAACAGTGGACCCGGCAAGGATGTTCGTGGAGAGCTTGACACCAAGACCCGGAATTAGAGAACAGTATCGGCCGAAAGCGGACCCGCAATTGAACTGATGCATGTAGATGACTGCACTTATCGCGCATTCGCAAGAAGGTAACCAGAAAATGCATCCGACTGAAAGAGTTGTTCGACAGTTCCACGAATCCTGGGACATGCGCGATCCCGATCGCGGCGCAGCCGTAATTGCTGAAAACAGCAATTTCGAGGATATCGCCCGAGGCGAGAGACTTCCGGGGAAAGATGCCTACAAGGCCGATTATTACCGTTGGCGGGAAGCCTTCCCGGACGGGCTCTGCAAAGTAGAGAATGTGATCGTCAGCCAATGTGGAGAATGGGCCACAGTCGAATTCCGCAATACGGGCACGCATACCGGGATACTTCGTTCAAGCCTTGGGGATTTCCCGCCGACCGGCAAACAAGCCGAAGTCCGGTACTGCTCTGTGATGCGAGTTCGAGATGGGTTGGTGGTCGAGGGTCGCGACTACTACGATAGCGCCACCATCGCCCGGCAATTAGGGCTGGTCGACTGAGGCGCCAAAAGGTCTTGGCGACTTGTGACCCATCGCGTCATTTCGCGGCGCTCCAGCAAGTTGATCGCTCTTGGAGCGAAGTGGACATCGAGCCGGATTGAAGAGCAGACCGCCGCGGGGCGCCCTGTTGCCGCCCGCTTCGCGCGCTTATCTGGCGGTCATGCGCGCCACCGACGCCACTCCGATCCTGCCGCCGGGCCTCCTGCAATCGCTCGCCCGCACGCTGGTGCGCGACCTGATGGCGGTCGAAGGCCGGCCGGCGGTAGACTTCAGTAAGCCGAAAGGCGCGACCGCGCTGGTGCCGCCGCAGTCGGTGTCATGGCGCGTGTTCAAGAATCCTGTCGCGCTGTTCGTGGGCGGCGTCGCCGCCGTGATCCTGGAACTCGCCGAGCCGCGCGTGCGCGCCGGCGTGTGGGAATTCACCAGCTTCCGCACCGACCCGGTGACGCGCCTGCGCCGCACGGGCCTCGCCGCCATGGTCACGGTCTATGGTGCGCGCGGCGCGGCAGAAGCCATGATCGCCGGCGTGCGGCGCATGCACGAGATAGTGTCGGGCGTCACCGAAAGCGGCCTGCCCTATCGCGCCACCGACCCCGAGCTGCTCGACTGGGTGCAGGCCACCGCCGCCTTCGGCTTTCTTGAAGCCTACCGCCACTATGTGCATCCGCTCTCGCGAGCAGAGCGCGACCGCTATTACGGTGAGGGTGTGGAAGCCGCCGCACTCTATGGCGCGCGTGGCGCGCCGCGCAACGAAGCTGAGCTCAAAGCGCTGTTCGACGCCATGCGCCCACGGCTCGAACGCTCAGCCGTGATCCTCGAATTCCTCGACATCATGCGGCGCGCGCCGGTGTTTCCCATGGCGCTGCGGCCGGCGCAGCGCCTGCTGGTGCGCGCCGCGATCGAGCTGACGCCGCCGGAACTCCGCCGCAAGCTTGGGCTGGAGAAAGTGGGGCTACGTTTCGGCGAACGCGCGCTGGTCAAGCTCGCCGGCCGCCTCAGTGACCGCGTGGTGATCGACGCCAGCCCAGCGGTGCAGGCGTGCCGGCGGCTAGGACTGCCGCGGGATTATCTCTATCGGGGTTGAGCGAAGCGCCCTCACCCAATCCGCTTCAAGCCTTTTGGATATTGCTTCGCCCGCTCCACGTAACTGTCCGCGCCCTCGCGGATCGCGTCCGCCGCCTTGTCGTCGAGCGTCCGGATGACGCGGCCGGGCGTGCCGACGATCAGCGAATTGTCGGGAAAGCTCTTGCCTTCCGGGATGACGCTGCCGGCGCCGACGATGCAGTTGCTGCCGATCTTCGAACCGGTGAGCATGATCGCGCCCATGCCCACCAGGCTGCGGTCGCCGACGGTGCAGCCGTGCAAAATGACGTTATGGCCGATCACGCAACCGGCGCCGACCGTCAGCGGGAACCCCGGGTCGGTGTGCAGCGTGCAGTTGTCCTGGATCTGCGAGCGCGCGCCGATCTCGATCGGTTCGTTGTCGCCGCGCAGCACCGCGCCGAACCAGATGCTCGCTTCATCCAGCAGCCGCACCCGGCCGATCAGCACGGCGCTGTCGGCAACGTAATAGCGTCCCTCGCCGGGCAATTCCGGCGCCTGTCCGTCGAGCTCGTAAATGGCCATACCCGTCTCCTTTGAGACGGGACGTTTGCACGAAGAAGCGAAGCGGGAAAAGGGGCTAAAAGCGCAATCGTCAGGCGATCAAGAAGCCGCAGGCGTGCAGCGCCGAAACCAGCACCACGCCCGACATCAGGCTCCAGAACCCGGCGATCGTGGTCGCCAGGAACACGAACTCGAAGCGGCGGCTCTCCTGGCGGCGGCCGAGCAGCGTGTTGCGCATGATCAGGAACGGCGCCGAGGCCATCAGGAGCGGTACCACTGCGAACGTGCCGACGCTGGGGCCGCCCGAAAGCATTTCGAAGGCCGGCAGCCGGCTGGTCGCCAGCCGATAGGCCGAGGCCGTCAGGCCGGCAAAGCCGAAGCCGAGGGCCAGCACCATGAACATATGAGCGGAATGCGGTGACATCGAACAGGTCTCGGTACGCGACTGGAACGTTCACCTACGTGCCCGAGCCGGGCCGCCCGCGCCACCAAAACCTTAACGAAAGGTTAACAAGCAACCTTGCCAGCCGCGCCGGATCTGCGTGGTAGGCGTGGCATAATCGACGGCGATTCGAGCGCGCATCGTCCCGGAAAGTGGGACCCGGTTTTCGGAAAATGACCCTGCGCCAAGAAAACAGGACAGTTTCGTGGCCGATTTTGCCCAGCAGCCCGCCAAACGGGGTACTCGTAGCTCGCGTCCCCGTCGGGCCGGCCACAATCCGCTGATGGTGCCGATCGTGCTGCTCGCCGGGGCGGCGTTGGCCGCTGCCTGTTTCGTGGCCTATGTGCTGTGGCCGCGCTGGCCCGAGGCACCGGTCGCGGAAAACGCGCCGCCGATCCCGATCGTGATCGCAGGCGTCACCTTCAACATACGCCCAGCGGCGATCCGGCGCGCCGTCCAGCGCCACCCGGGCGAGCAGGCGCGCGTCGACCTCGTCTATCTGTGGCCGTCGCTTAACCCTCCCGACCCAGCGGCCAAGCCCGCCGTGCACAAGCGCATCAACCCCGAGCAGCGGCTGTTCGTCTCCATCGAATCCGGCGACGACACGCTGCAGCTGATGCAGCGCGTGCAGGAGGTCTATCCGCATTTCCTGGTCGCGCAGCCGACCGCCGGCCCGCCCGGCCTGACACTGCGCGCCTTCCGCAACGGCACGCCCTACCAGGGCGAGGAACTGGTGTTTGAATCGGCTCAGCCCACGCATTTCCTGGCGCGCTGCACGCGCCATGGCGTAATGAATGACGGCAATTGCCTCCTAGAGCGCCGCATCGGCGAAGCCGACGTCACGTTCCGCTTTCCCCGCACATGGCTCGACGATTGGCAGCATGTCGGCAAGGGCATCGATACGTTGATGGCGAGGTGGCAGCGGCACTGACAACTTCTCCGCACGTCCCCGCAAAAGCGGGAACCCACTTCAGCTTTGCTTCGTCAGATGAAAGCTGAATTCCCGCCTGCACGGGAATGAGCGGAGAATGGATCGGCGTCTTATTCGACCAGGTCCACGTCCAGGATCGGCAGCTCGAAAATATACGTGCGCCGGCCCTTCTCCATCTCGAGGAACAGCACGCCGAGGAATTCCTCACCGATATAGGCCTCGAGCGAATCCGTCTTCTTCGGCCGAGTCACGACGCGGATATCTTGGTTATCGAACTTGCCCCGCAGATAGGCGTTGAGCACCGGCACCGGCTGGATCGTCGGATCGCTGCCGAGCTGGATCACCATGCGGAAGTTATAGGAGCGCTCGCCCTCGTCCTCTTCGGCGGTCAAATCGCCGATATCGTCCTCGCCGACGAAGACTTTCGCAGCGTCACCGCTCTCCGGCACCACGCGAATGTGCTGATTACCGAAGAGTTTCTTCAGGTAACTGTCGAGCTGTCTGATTTCCTGGACGTTCAACGGCTTGCTCCTTGCCTCCTAAGCAAGCGCCTCCTTGCCTCATCGCGTCGCGAAGCGCAACCCGCCGAAAGATCCCGCATCCTCAGCCGTCAAGCATCACGCCATAGAGCATCTGATCCATGGCGCGCGAGGGCTCTGGGCAGCCGGCCTCACCCACCACCTTGGCGGGCACGCCGGCAACCGTGGTGTTGTGCGGCACCGGCTTGATCACCACCGAGCCGGCGGCAATCCGCGCGCAATGGCCAACCTCGATATTGCCGAGGATCTTGGCGCCGGCGCCAATCAGCACGCCGTGGCGAATCTTGGGATGGCGGTCTTCGTGCTCCTTGCCGGTGCCGCCGAGCGTCACGCCGTGCAAAATGGAGACGTCATCCTCGATTACCGCGGTTTCGCCCACCACCAGGCCGGTGGCGTGGTCGAGGAAGATGCCACGGCCGATCTTGGCGGCCGGATTGATGTCGCACTGGAACACGGCGGACGAACGGCTCTGCAGATAGAGCGCGAAATCGCGACGTCCACCCTTCAGCAGCCAATGCGCCAGCCGGTGGGTTTGAATGGCGTGGAAGCCCTTGAAGTACAGCAACGGCTCCATGATACGGTTAGCGGCCGGATCGCGGTCGACCGTCGCAACGATGTCGGCGCGGAAGGCGTCGCCGATCCCCGGGTCGTCCTGAAGCGCGTCGGCGTAGGCTTGGCGGATCATCTCGGCCGATACGTCGCCGTGGTCGAGCCGCTGGCTGACCCGATGCACGACCGCGCCTTCCAGCGTGTCATGGTGCAGGATGTTCTCGTAGATAAAGGTGGCGAGCTCGGGCTCGCGGCGCGCGCTTTCCTCCGCCTCCTGGCGGATGCGCGCCCACACCGGATCGACCTTGTCGAGGCCGCTCGCCGACTTCGTCTGATAGTGGGGCATTCTCGCTCTCCCAAAACCTCTCGGCGCCATTCCCCTTGGCGGTGCTATTACCACAGAATCCCCTGCCCCACGAGGCCACCCGCCGGGGCAGCCGCACGGTTCAGCAAGAGCTAGGGACGCTGGTTAAGAAAGTCCACTACCCCCGCCTTGTAGGCCCGGTCACCCACCGCCAACATGTGGTCGCGGTCGGGGATCGGCAGGTACCGCGCCCCCGGAATGATGGCCGCCAGCGCCTCTCCGGAACCCGCTACGTCGTCCTTGGTTCCAACCGCAACTAGAACCGAGGCATCGATGCCGGCCACCCGTTCGCGGCTCAATTTTTCGCGAGGACTGGCCATGCAGGCGGCAAGCGCCTTTAGATCGGACTTGGTCTGCTCGGCGAAGCTGCGGAAGGCGCGGCCGGTCGGATCTGTGACGTCAGCCAGTGATGGCGCCTCCAGCGCCGCCACGATGACATCCGCCATGGCGCCACCATGGCCTTCCACCAGCTTGATGCCGAGACCGCCGATGATAGCCGAGCGCACGCGTTCGGCATGGTTGACGGCGAGGAACGCCGTGATGCGCGCGCCCATTGAATAGCCCATGACGTCGGCGCGCTCGATACCGAGGTGGTCGAGCAGCGCGCGCACGTCTTCCGCCATCACCGGCGCACCGTAGAAAGCCGGATCGTAGAGCTTGCTCGACGCGCCGTGACCGCGGTTGTCGAGCGCGATCACCCGCCGCCCGGCGCGCGTCAAGGTCGAGACCCAGCTCGGATTGACCCAGTTGACTTCCTTGGTTGACGCGAAGCCGTGCACCAGCACGATCGACTCGCCCTCACCCTGATCGAAATAGGCGATCTCGATATCGCCATTATGAAAGGTCGGCATTTTTCGTGACTGGACTCTGTTGATCGAAGCGCGCCGCCTTCTAACGCAGAGCTCGGCCGAATTCTACCGGTATCAGGCGCTCGCCGCGCTCAGCGCCTGAACGCTGCCGTGCTCCTTTTCGCGGCGGCGAAGCTTGCGCTTCTGCACGACACGCCACGTGACGCGCTCGGTCATGGTCTTGAGCGAGGCGACGAGGCCGAACAGCGTGAAGAGCGCGCCGAGTATCCAGAAGCCGATATTGAAACTGGCGATACTCAGCATGATGGCGCCGCGGCCGAGCAGCTTGATAATGGCGCGCGTCTTGCCGCCTTCCTTGGCGGCGAGCTTGGCGACACGCGAGACTTCAGCCGGCGTCTCCGCCACCTTCAGGCTTTCCATGGCGGCGCGCGCGCCGGCCTTGCGTTCGATGCGGCCGACGTCGGCGGCAAGCGTCATCAGGCCGCCAGCGCGTTCCACCTTGACCGCGTCGCGCGCGGCACGCACGGCGGTCGCGGGTCTCAACACCGACATCCCGGGTATCGCCCGGCGCAACCGGCTCCAATCCACCGCCTGGCGCACCATGCGACCAACTGCCAGCGCCAAGCGGCCGCTGAGCGCGCCAGTCTTGCGCGCCGCCTTGGCGATCGTCAGCCCGAGGCGCGCCGGCTCCGCCAGCCGCACTGTCACATAAGTGCCGGCAGTGATCGCGAGCCCGACGCAGGCAAGCCCCAAGATCAACTTGTCGGTCGGCTCGCCCAGGACCCAATGAGTACCCTCGCGCACCGCGTCGCGGATATCACCAAATACGAACAGATCGCCGACAGCAGTGCCAGCGAGCGCCGCCCCATCCTCCGGCACGCCGGTGACGAAGCCGCGCGCGAAGCTCTCCACCGTATGGCGCGTGGAGGACGCTTCCGCCACCGCCGCATTCACCTTGGCGGTGAGCGCGGGGTCGAGCGGCACATGGCGCGTGGCGGCGAGCTCGACGAAGCTATTGGCGAGATCAGCATCGTTGTTCGCCAACGCCGCCTCGATTTCACGCTTTGCCACAGCGGCGTTGAAGGCATGATCGAGCGCTCGGTCGGCGATCTGCACCGGGTCGTCAGCAATGGAAACGATATGGTGCGCGGCAAGTCCGCGCGGCACCATGTAGGCGGCAAGCCCCGCAAATAACACGGCGACCGCGACCACCGGCATCAACCGCGTGGCGAACTTGGCCGATCTGGCGGCCCGTTCCTCAGGCGCGAATCTGTCCTGCATGATGACGGATATATGGGTAGGCCGCTAAGGCGGCGTTACCGTGACGTCGGCGACAGCGTAAATCTCCCAAATGCCCGGAAAATGGCCCGATTTGCCCGTTGACGGGCGTTTCCGGCACCTAGCAAGTCGGCATCGGCCCCGCTATGGTGCCGCCGCAAATCGCGGCCCGGGCGGCGAGAAGAGGCGAGAAGAGAAGAAAGGTTCCCCGATGGCGGAGCATGTCATTCCCCATTTCCACAACGATCCCGGCGTGGCGGTGATCGAGATCGGCGCTAAGGAATTCATGTGCGTTGGCGCGAATCCGCCCTTCGACCATCCGCACGTCTTCATCGACATGGGCGACGAGACCGAGGCGGTCTGCCCCTATTGCTCCACCCTCTATCGCTTCGACCCCAAGCTCGATCCGCACGCCGCACGCCCGACGGAATGCGAACTGCACCCCACCGAAGCCGCCTGATTTTTTTGGATCTAAATCGCGGAGCTTGAGCCTTGGCGTCCGAGCGTCACGTCATCGTCGCCGGCGCCGGCATGGCAGGCCTGACCGCGGCGCTGGCGATGGCGCGTGCGGGCTTGCGGGCGACCGTCTACGAACAGGCGACGCAGCTTCAGGAAACTGGCGCCGGTCTCCAGCTCGGCCCCAACGCCACCCGCGTGTTGCTGGCGCTCGGACTCGGGCCGCGGCTCGCGCCCGTGGTGACGGTGCCCGAGGCGGTCCGCGTCATGAGCGCGGGCTCGGGCCGCGAGATCGCGCGTATTCCGCTTGGGCGCCACGTCGAGGCGCGCTACGGCGCGCCCTATTGGGCGCTACACCGCGGCGACCTGCAGGCCGCACTTGCCGCCGCGGCTAACGACGAACAGGACGTCAAGGTTTCGCTCGGCGCGCGGGTCGAGGACTTCGCGGCCCACGCCAACGGCATCACCGTGCTGATGCGGCGCGGCGAGGAGATCACCAACGAGCGCGGCATCGCGCTCATCGGCGCCGACGGTCTGTGGTCGCAGGTGCGCGATCACCTGCAGCGCCAGCAACCACCCCGCTTCAGCCATCGCACCGCCTGGCGCGCGCTCGTTCCGGCGGATGCCGTGGCCCCGGAATTTCGCGAGCCGCTGGTGCATCTGTGGCTCGGCCTCGATGCGCATCTGGTGCACTATCCCGTCAAAGGCGGCTCCGTCATCAACATCGTCGGCATCGTGCACGACGAATGGAACAAGCCGGGGTGGTCAGCGCCGGGCAAGCGCGACGAGATCCTGCGCCACTTCGTACGCTACACCTGGGCCGAGACCGCGCGCGAACTGGTGGGACTGCCGGAACGCTGGCTGAAATGGGCGCTCTTCGAACGCCACCAACCCTTCCGCGGTGGCACCGGGCCGGTGACGCTGATCGGGGACGCCGCCCACCCGATGCTGCCGTTTCTGGCGCAAGGCGCCGGCATGGCGATCGAGGATGCCGCCGTCGTTGCCGACTGCCTCGCGCGCTATCGCGGCGCCGCCGACGCGCTGCGCCATTACGAGGCCGCCCGCGTCACCCGCACCCAGCGCGTGCGCGATGCCTCGCGCAAGCAGGGCCGAATCTATGGGATGAGTGGGCCGGAAGCGCTGGCGCGCACTATCGGGATGCGGCTTTTGGGCGGTAACCGACTCCTCGCGCGGCAGGATTGGCTTTATGGTTGGAAGCCGCCGGAACGTTTTCGCAGCGCCTGATTGCCGCTTCGCGCCGGCCGTCAATTCACGAACAACGACAATAACAATTCTAGAGGGAACACTTTGATGCTTTTTCCAGCCTCCGTCGCCGGCAGTTTGCCGAAACCGTCCTGGCTCGCCGAGCCCGACAAGCTGTGGCCGCAGTGGAAGCTTGCGGGCCCCGAGCTCGCGCAGGCCAAGCTCGACGCCACGCTACTCGCCATCAAGCTACAGGAAGACGCCTGCATCGACATCGTCTGCGACGGCGAGATGTCGCGCCAGCATTTCGTGCACGGCTTCCTCGAATTCGTCGACGGCATCGACTTCGAGAACAAGGTCGAGATGGGTATCCGCGCCGACCGCTATAAGGCCATGGTGCCGCAGGTGCGCGGGGCTCTGAAACTGAAGGGCCGCGTGCACGCGGCGGAGGCGCGTCATGCCCGCGCCCATACCAAACACAAATTGAAGATCACGATGCCGGGGCCGATGACCATCTCCGACACCATCGCCGACTGCCATTACGGCGACAAGGTGAAGATGGCGATGGCTTTTGCCGATCTGCTGAACCATGAAGCCCGCGCGCTGGAGCGCGATGGTCTCGACGTTATCCAGTTCGACGAACCGGCCTTCAACGTGTTCATGGACGAAGTCACTGGCTGGGGCATAGAGGCACTGGAGCGCGCCATCGACGGACTGAAGTGCACGACTGCCGTGCACATCTGCTATGGCTACGGCATCAAGGCCAACATCGATTGGAAGAATTCGCTCGGCGCCGAGTGGCGGCAATACGAGAAGATCTTTCCGGCGCTGGCCAAGAGCAACATCGATCAGGTGTCGATTGAGTGCATCCACAGCCACGTGCCGCTGCAGATCTTATCGCTGCTCGAAGGCAAGGACGTGCTCGCCGGCGTCATCGACGTCGCGTCCGACCTGATCGAAACGCCGGAGGAAATTGCCGGCGTCATCAGTGAGGTTATGAAATACGTGCCCAAGGAGCGCATCGTCGCCTGTACCAATTGCGGCATGGCGCCAATGCGGCGCACGGTGGCGGAAGGTAAGCTCCGCGCGCTCGGCAAGGGCGCCTCGCTGGCCAGGGAGCGGTTTGGGTAAAGCGTTGCCCTGTTCTCGGCGTCCTGCCCGGGTCAAGCCCGGCAACGACGGCGAAGAGCCCACGGCTCTGGTGCCCTTGATCTTGATCAACGTCGCCCTTCGGAACCCGCCTACAGTCGCGCGCGAATGTGTCGTCACAAGGGGCTTGCTATGTCAATCAATGTCGGAATGTTCGATCGTTTCGTGCGTATTGTCATCGGTATCGCGCTGATCGCCTTTGCGCTCGGCTTCATCGCGCCGGGCACTGGTTGGGCCTGGGTCGGCTGGATCGGCGTGGTGCCGATCCTGACTGCGATCTTCGGAATCTGCCCGCTCTACAGTGTGCTGCGAATGTCGACGAAGTGATGTGCGGCCCGCGCCGCCTTACTATCGGCCGGCGCGCCCCATCACGTCCATCAGCTCGGCGACCTTCTGGCGCTGGTCCTCTTTATCGCCGGAGGCGATGGCGTGCTCGACACAGTGCGCCACGTGCTCGCGCAGGATTTCCTCTTCCACGCGCCGCAGCGCCGCCCGCACCGCGCCAATTTGCGTCACGATATCAATGCAATAGCGGTCATCTTCGACCATGCGCGCGAGCCCGCGCACCTGGCCCTCGATCCGTCCAAGCCTTTTGAGCGTTGACGTCTTGTTGCTGGTCTGCTTCATGAGCGATATATACCCCCTACGGGTATATAGTACAAGCCATTGCAGGGACCGTCATGTGCGCCGCCGACCATCACGACCACACCCATCATCACACCCCAGCCCAAGAGGGCGCAAAGGCCAGCGTGCTTGATCCCGTCTGCGGCATGACCGTCGACCCGGCGACCGCCAAGCATAAAGCCGAGCACAACGGCGAGACCTATTATTTCTGCTCCGCCGGCTGCAAAACCAAGTTCACCGCCGATCCGGAAAAGTATCTCACCAAACAGAATGCCGAACAGGACGCGACCGGCGCCAAAGACCCGGTCTGCGGCATGTCGGTCGATCCGGCGACCGCCCAGCACAAAGCCGAGCACAACGGCAGCACCTATTACTTCTGCTGCAATGGCTGCAAAACCAAGTTCAGCGCCGACCCCGAAAAATATCTCAAGCCCCGCGAACCGGAGCCGGTGATCGAAGGCGCCATCTACACCTGCCCGATGCATCCGGAGATCCGCCAGGAAGGCCCCGGCACCTGCCCGATCTGCGGCATGGCGCTCGAGCCGGAAATGGTCACCGCCGACACCGCGCCGAATCCCGAATTGGCCGACATGACGCGCCGCTTCTGGATCGGGCTGGCGCTGTCGATTCCAATCATGGCTATCGAATGGGGCGGCCACTTCATGCCGGCCGGCTCGTGGCTGACGCGTGCAACCGCCAACTATGTCCAGTTCGCCTTCGCCACTCCCGTGGTGCTGTGGGCCGGCTGGCCATTTTTCGGGCGCGGTTTCCAGTCGCTCGTCACCCGCAACCTCAACATGTTCACGCTCATCGGTATGGGCACGGGCGTGGCCTACGTCTACAGCGTCATCGCGACCTTCGCACCGGGCATCTTCCCGCCGGCCTTCCGCGGACCGAGCGGCAGCGTCGCGGTCTATTTCGAAGCCGCCAGCATGATCACTGTGCTGGTCGCGATCGGCCAAGTGCTGGAACTGCGGGCGCGCGAAGCGACCTCCGGCGCCATCAAGGCGCTGCTCAATCTCGCGCCCACCACCGCGCGCCGCGTGAAGGACGACGGCAGCGACGAAAAAGTGTCGCTCGACATGGTCCATGTCGGTGACAAATTGCGCGTGCGCCCCGGCGACAAGGTGCCGCTCGACGGTGTCGTACTGGACGGCCATTCGGCGGTGGATGAATCCATGGTCACCGGCGAATCCATGCCGGTGAGCAAAGACAAGGACGCCCGCGTCATCGGCGGCACTCTCAACACCTCCGGCAGTTTCGTCATGCGCGCCGACAAGATCGGCCGCGACACTTTGCTGTCGCAGATCGTGCAGATGGTTGCGAACGCCCAGCGCAGCCGTGCACCGATCCAACGCCTCGCCGATCAGGTCGCCGGCTGGTTCGTGCCGACGGTGGTTGCCGTCGCGATCATCGCCTTCGCGTCATGGGCGACGTTCGGGCCGGAGCCGCGCTTTGCCTTCGGCCTTGTGGCCGCCGTCAGCGTGCTGATCATCGCCTGCCCCTGCGCGCTTGGCCTTGCGACGCCGATGTCGATCATGGTCGGCGTTGGCCGCGGCGCCCATGCCGGCGTGCTGATCAAGAACGCCGAAGCGCTCGAGCGCATGGAAAAGATCGACACCCTCGTCGTCGACAAGACCGGCACCCTCACCGAAGGCAAGCCGAAGGTTACCGCCGTCGTCCCGCTTGAAGGCTTCGACGAGACCCAGGTGCTGAGCTTGGCGGCCAGCGTCGAACGCGGCAGCGAGCATCCCCTCGCCGCGGCCATTGTCGCCGCAGCTCAAGAACGCAACATCGAGCTCGGCACCGTGCGCGGCTTCGACGCCCCTGCCGGCAAGGGCGTGATCGGCATGGTCGAAGGAAAGCGCCTGGCGCTCGGCACCGCCACCTTCTTGCAGGAACTCGGCATCGACACCGCCGCGCTCGCCGGCGAAGCCGAGAAACTGCGCCGCGAAGGCGCCACTGCGGTCATGCTCGCCGTCAATGGCAAGCCCGCGGGCGTCATCGCCATCGCCGACCCCATCAAAG
>Ga0316583_10000358_pt1 | contig 13115 bp, 11 predicted proteins | sample J_170502JBrBrA_D_FD_204513 | JGI IMG/M metagenome (GOLD analysis project Ga0316583, IMG submission 204513) | Rhizosphere microbial communities from salt marsh grasses in Alabama, United States - J_170502JBrBrA | ecosystem: Host-associated > Plants > Roots > Rhizosphere | place: USA: Alabama... | reverse complement strand
TGGAAGGTGACCGCAGGGTCAAGGCCGCGCTCAAGGACGAGCGGCGCTGGGAGAGCTACGAAGAGCACTACCTCGAGCGGATGTGGAAGGTGCTGGCGCGGCTCGCGCCGCCGGATGCAGTGGTGGCGACGACGCGCCTGGAGGCCGACCTGCGCCTGGATGAGCTGCTGCAGCGAGCCGGGAAGGGCGGGGCGGAAGGGATGGCCGCTCGCCGTCTGCTCGAGACCGTCTTCACCCGCACCTCGTTCTACATGACGCGCGACTTCTTCGCGGCCGGGCGGTACGGGGATGCAGACACGGTGCTGACGGTGGCCGCGCGTATCAAGCCGAACCGTCCCGACGTGTGGTACAACCTGGCCTGCGTCCGTGCGAGGACCGGTCGGGTGGCGGACGCCATCACCGCACTGCGACGAGCCGTGGACTGCGGCTACCACGACCTCGCTCACATGCAGAGTGACGCCGACCTGGCCACTCTCCGTGCCCAGAAGGGCTACCTGGAAATCGTGACGCGGCTCGAAGGTGCGGACAGCCACCACTGACCGGCGGGCGCGGCCTCACCACGCGGGCCGCCCGCGCGGTACGATAGAACGGTGCACAACACTCATACTGCTGGCCGCACTGCCGGCAACCGTGGCTTCCGCCTGATTTTCGAGCTGCAGGTGTGGCTGGTTATCCTACCGACCGCGGCCCTGCTTGCGGTCGGCATCCTGATGCTCGTGTTCTGGCGGGCGCATCTCAACCTCCTGTTCGGGATTCTGGTGACCGCGCTGGTGGCGTGCCTGATCACGGGTACCGTGTTGGCGCTGGTCCTGCTGCGGCGGGAGGCCGCCGTCTCCAGGCTGCAGCTCGACTTCGTGTCGAAAGTGAGCCATGAGCTTCGCACTCCGCTGACCTCGATCCGGATGTTCGCCGAGATGCTGCACACCGGTTCCGACATGGCAGCTGAAGAGCGGAGGTTGTGTCTGGAGACATTGGAGCGGGAGGCGGTCCGCCTCAGCGAGAAGATCGAGCGGTTGCTGGACTGGGGCAAGATGGAGTCTGGCCGCCGCATCTACGAGTGCCGGCCGACGCCGCCGACCGATGTCGTTGAGGGGGCCCTGCAGGCGTTTCGTGCCGCCACAGTTGGAGCGGCGGTGCCGGTTCAGGTCGAGCTCGATCCGGAGCTTCCAGAGATCGATGTTGACCGAGGCGCGCTCGTGGATGCCCTCGTGAACCTCCTCTTCAACGCCCACAAGTACGGCGGCGGTGACGAGCCGATCCTCTTGAGTGTGGAAACGAAGGGGAGCGCCGTCCGCTTTGCGGTCACAGACCGCGGGATCGGCATCCCCCGCCGTGAGCACCGACGCATCTTCGAGAAGTTCTACCGCGCCGACGACCGGTTGTCGCGAGAGGTCGGGGGCTCGGGTCTCGGGCTCGCCATCGTGCGTCACGTGGCGAAGGGCCACGGGGGGCGGGTCGAGGTCCAGAGCGAGCCCGGCAAGGGCAGCACCTTCACCATTGTGGTGCGGCGGGCGAAGGTACCAACGCGGCGGCCGCTCCCGACTCCGGTCGGGCGGATGGTGGGGGGAGACCGTGACTGACGGCGCTCCGCGTGTTCTGGTGGTGGAGGACGAGGCCTCCATCCTCCTCGGTCTGAGGATGAACCTCGAGCGGGAGGGGTGCGTCGTCGGCGGCGCCGAGGACGGCGAAGCCGGGCTTCGGCGTGCGCGGGAGGAGGATTGGGATCTTATCGTCCTCGACCTCATGCTGCCGAAGAGCAACGGCTACGAGGTCCTGTGCACCCTGCGCGCCGAGCACGACCGAACGCCGGTCCTCGTGCTCAGCGCGAGGTCTGCGGAGGTCGACAAGATCATGGGCCTCAACCTCGGCGCCGACGACTACGTGACCAAGCCATTCTCGGTCGCCGAGCTACTGGCTCGAGTTCGCGCCCTGCTGCGGCGGCGTAACCATCCGGGTGAGCCCCTCTGGTCCTTCGGAGATGTCGAGGCCGACCCCACCACCCGGGAGGTGCGACGCGCCGGCTCTCCGATCACCCTCACCCCCACCGAGTTCGACGTGCTCGCGGCGCTGCTGCGCGCCAGCCCACGCGTGCTGTCGCGGGAGCAGATCATGGATGCGGTGTGGGGCCCCATTCACCACGGAACCGTCCGCAGCGTCGACAACTTCATCGTCCAACTGCGTGCCAAGCTCGAGGACGACCCCGCGCACCCTCGTCACCTGCTGACGGTGCGCGGCGCCGGCTACCGCCTCGTCCGCTGATCCGCAGACCGTCGGTTCCTTCGAGCCAACACGACTGTGTCCTTGTCACGGAGGGGAGGGCCTGAACCACGGATTTCACGGATTGCACTGATCTACAGGGAAAGGGCAGCCAGAGCTCCTGTCGGGCACGCGAGGTCTGGACGAGATGTCGGAGGGGTTTTCACGTGAGGCGGCAAACGGCCTATCGGTCTTGTTTTCTTCATCGGCGTCATCCGTGTAATCCGTGGTTTTCCTCTTCACCGCGGGGTAGGAGATTGTCCGTAGAGGCTCAGGACTACGAACGCTGACACGGTCGTGACACGTCGCTGACAGGCCCGTCCGATAACGGTGGCATGAAGGTGCTGCTTGTGAACCCCCGCTTTCCGACGACCTACTGGGGGTACCAATACAGCCTGCAAGTCATCGGCAAGAAGGCGTCGCTCCCTCCCCTCGGTCTGATCACAGTGGCGGCCTGCCTGCCTCCGACCTGGGAGCTGCGGCTTGTCGACCTCAACCTGCGCCCGCTGGCAGACGCCGACCTGATCTGGGCCGATGCGGTGCTGATCGGCGGCATGCTTCTCCAGCTCGGGTCGATGCGGCAGGTGATGGCGCGCGCCCGGGAGTGTGGGAGACGCGTGGTGGTCGGCGGCCCCGCTCCCAGCGAGTCGCCCGAGCTGTTCGAAGGCGCGGACGTGGTGTTCCGCGGCGAGGTCGAGGGAAGGGTCGGCGAGCTGGTGCGGGCCATCTCGGCAGGTGGCGACGGTCCGCTCGTGCTGACGCCGCCCGCGAAGACCTTTCCGGCGATGAATGGGGTGCCGGCGGCGCGCTTCGACCTGCTCGACCTGGACGGCTACGCGTCGATGAGCGTGCAGTACTCGCGCGGCTGCCCCTATGACTGCGAGTTCTGCGATATCGTCCAGCTCTTCGGGCGCGTGCCGCGGGTCAAGCACCCGCCGCAGGTGCTGGCAGAGCTCGATCGCCTGTACGAGCTGGGGTGGCGGGGCTCGCTGTTCTTCGTCGACGACAACTTCATCGGCAACCGTCGTGAGGTCCGCCGGCTGCTGCCGACCGTGGCCCATTGGCAGGAAGCACGTGGCCATCCGTTCGACCTCTACACCGAGGCGAGCCTCGACCTCGCCCGCGATCCCAGTCTGGTGCGGGAGATGGTTCGGGCCGGCTTCTCCGCGGTCTTCGTCGGCATCGAGACACCGTCCGAAGAGGCGCTCCGGTCGTGCGGCAAGCTTCAGAACCTCAAAGTCGAGACCACGCAGGCCGTGGATCTCCTGACCGGCGCCGGCCTCGAGGTCATGGGTGGCTTCATCGTCGGCTTCGACACGGACGGCCCGGACATCTTCGCCGCCCATCGCGAGCTCCTTTACTCGGCTCCTATTCCGCTGGCAATGATCGGCCTCCTCAGCGCGGTTCCGGGGACCGCCCTCTGGCGGCGCCTCGAACTGGAGGGAAGACTGCGCGGGAACCCCTCCGGAGACCAGTTCGACCGACCCAACTTCGAGCCGGTGATGGACGAAGAGACGCTGCTCCGAGGGTACGCCGAGCTGCTCGCCGAGCTCTACTGTCCCCGCGAGTACTACCGACGCTGCGCCACCTTCCTGGGCCGAGTCGGCAGGACTCCACCGGTACGCGGTCGTGGGCTCTCGGACTTGGCGGCGTTTTTCAACGGGGTCCTTCACGTTGGTATTCTCGGGCGCCGTCGGAGGCACTTCTGGGCCCTGCTGTGGCATACCTTGACGCGGGCCCCAAAGGCGTTCCGGCGAGCGGTGACCTGCGCCATCAAGGGCGAGCACATGATCCGCTACACCGAGGAGCACGTCCTGCCGCGGATTGCCAAGGCGGCGGCCGAAGCCAGAGCCGAAAACGATCGTTCGCGAGTGTTCGAAGAAGCGCGCTGGTTGGAGCCGGTTGTCGACGAGCAGACGTCAGCGGCGGCAGGGTGAAACTCCAGGGCCCGTGATCAACGGCGCCGTCCCCTCGCAACTCGGCGCGCTCCACCTTTCTCCCCTACGAAGCAGGAAAAGGTAGACTCCTGCGACGCGGGTCGTCGCTCGGCGCGGCGTCTGTGCGGAAGGAAGCGAGGCGTCGATGGGGAGAGCCGAGAGCTGGGGGATCAACCGCACGGTCATGGCGCTGTCGATTGCACGCCTGGGCGACGCGATCGGCAACAGCATCCTGTTCATCGTGCTGCCCCTGTACGTGGCCAAGCTCTCGGCGCCCGTGTTCCGGGTTCCGGAGACGGTTCGGGTCGGCCTCCTGCTTTCCCTGTACGGCCTGGTGAGCGCCGTCCTGCAGTCGGTGGCAGGCGCCTGGAGCGACCGCCTGGGCCGCCGCAAGCCGATGATCATGGCCGGGCTCGTGGTCATGGGTGGGGGGACGCTCGGGTTCCTGGCCGCGACCCGCTTTCTCGACCTGCTGCTGCTGCGCATGCTGCAGGGTATTGGCGTGGCGCTGACGATTCCTGCCTCGATGGCGCTGATGGCAGCCGTGACCAGGCGGGAGACGCGTGGCAGCTCGATGGGTATCTACAGTACGCTGCGCATGGTGGGGTTCGCCGGCGGGCCGCTGATTGGCGGCTTCCTGGTGGTGAAGGCCGGCTTCGCCTCGGCGTTCATCGCGGGCGCCGCCTTCGTCCTGCTGGGGCTGGTCACCGTCGCCGTGTGGATCAAGGAGCCGCCGGCGGCTCAATCGCCGAGCCCGGCCGAGCGGTTCAGGGTCTTCGACCCGAAGCTGCTGAGTGCCGGCATCGTCGGCGCGGGCGTCGCCACCTTCCTGATGGCCAGCTCGTTTTCTATGATGACCACGCTCGAGCAGGAGTTCAACCAGCGGCTTCATCAGACGGCGTTCGGCTTCTCGGTAGCGTTCAGCGCGCTGATGGTGAGCCGCCTGCTGTTCCAGGTTCCCCTGGGACGGCTGTCGGACCACGTCGGTCGCAAGCCGCTTCTCATCAGCGGGCTGTTCCTGATGGGGCCGGCCACCGCGCTGCTGGGGTTCGCGTCGAGTACGCTCCAGCTCACCGGCCTGCGCCTATTTCAGGGGCTGGCGGCCGCGGCCATCGCGGCGCCAGCCTTCGCCGTGGCGGCCGACCTGTCGACCAGCGGCGGCGAGGGCCGGCAGATGAGCGTGGTCACCATGGGCTTCGGGCTCGGCCTCGCCCTCGGCCCGCTGATCGCTGGCTTGCTGGCGGTGCACTCGTTCGAGATGCCGTTCATGATCGGCGGCGTGATGTGCCTTGTCGGCGCCTGGGTGGTCCTACGCTGGGTTCCCGAGACCGTCCATAGGGTGACGGAGTGACGGAGTGACCGAGCCGCCCACCCACCCGGGGAAACGGAATACGGGAAACGCTCCCCCGCCCACCCGAGAGAGTGAGGAGTGAGGAGTAAGGAGTGAGGCGACCCCCGCCCACACAGGAAGAGATTAGAGGTTAGAAGACAGAATCCCCACCCGTTCGGAGAACGCGGCTGTAGCGCGCTCCAGAGCATGGCGCGCTCGGCGGGGCGTGCCATGCCTCGAGGTTTCCTGGAGTGCGTTCTCTATGCCGGCGCGGTGGCAGGAAACCTCGAGCTTGGCAACCTCCGGGAAGTGCGTTTGCCCGTGTGGCCTCAGCTGCGATGGAGGCGCCTCGTTGTCTGCCCGGAGCGGGCCTTGAGAGCCCTGAACTGATGGAGGTCCTTGCCCGCTCCGAGGCAGGTGACGACGGGCGTCTGCAGAGCAGACGTCCGGGCACCGGATCTACGGAGAATGCCGGCCTCCCACGGCCCTTGGCGATCGGACAAAATGCTTCAGCGAGGAGCCTGGCGGCATAGGCGCCTGTCGCCGCCTCGCCAGCCCACACGGAGCCGCAGGCCTATGCCGGCAGGGTCCTACTCGAGCGAGAACGGGTCGCGGCCGGTCTCCTGGATGAAGGTATCGACGATCTTGAAGATGACCTCCCGGCTGTCACCGTCCAGCTTGATGAAGCGAACCCCCATACCGGCAGGGTCGAGCGGAGAGGTCGTCTGCTCGTGGGTCCAAACCACCTCGGCTTCGCCGGACACCAGGTCGAGGCCGCTGCTGACCGCGAGCTCGAAACGGAACCGTGTTCCCAGTGGCGCTAGCCTGGTAGTACTGATGAACATACCCCCGAGGGAGATGTTGGTGACGCACTCGGAGACGAACGATGACAGGTTGGAAAACTCGATGCGGACGTCTCCCTCGAAGGGAGCTCGTGGGTCGCGACGGGTCTTGTCGTACGATTCCATGGGGAACCCCTCGTGTGCTGCTTGGCGGCCCGCCGGGCGCCGCCGACCTGGTTTGAGCCGAGACGTCTTCTCCATGGTACCGTCGCGGCGACCCCTGTTCAATTCAAGCAGCTGGGGCGCGTGCCAGCACCCTCTATAGACCGCTGGCCCAGTCGCTGAAGGGGTCCCAGGGCGGCAGCACCAAGGCCTTCTGGTCTGTCAGCTTCAGAAGATCGGGCGGCACGAACCGCTTGTTGATGATGACCTCGAAGACGTGTCTGTCGAACCAACGGGCGCCGATCGTGAACCATCCCTTGTCTCCGGCTTTGGTGCCCCACGAGTTCTCGACCTTCCACTTGGCTGGCGCGCCGTCCTGGACGTCCACCCCGGTGAACACCATCGCGTGGTTGGGGGTGCCGTTGTCGTAGGCCAGGGCGTCGGCCTTGTCCATCGAGAAGTCGATGCCGAACACGTCGGTCGCGTCCACGATGCCGTCGATCCACAGTCCCTTCTTGTAGTCACCGTCGGCGGCGGAGTTGGCGCCGAACCAGACCGGCTCATCGGCAAGGACGGACTTGAGAGACATGTCCTCGAGCTCCTTCATGGTGACGTTGACCGCTTCGAGGTCGGGCCGGTCGGCCATGTTGCGTTCCCACGCCCACTCGAGGTTGGCGTGCATTGGCTGGCCCGGGTAGTTGACGAAGCGCACGAAGTCGTTGAGGTCGGCGCCCAGGAACTTCTGGTAGAAAGAGAGCGGGGTGTAGGTCTCGAGGGCGCTGACCTTGTCATCCTTCGTCTCGTAGCGCCAGGTGAAGGTCTGGGGGGGCTGGCCGAGGCAGAGGACGAGGATCTTGTAGACGTCCTTGAGGACGCCCGTCTTGAGCTGCCGCAGGGTGGCTACATCGGCGCCCTCCCCAGCCTGCTTGCGGATCTGGGCGACGGCCTTGCGCAGGCGCGCGGCCATCAGTGCGTTCATCTCCCGCGTGTGAGAGGCGGCATAGCCGTTCGGCATCACGCTCTCCGGCACCGCGCCGTACTTCTCGATCAGCGCCTGAACGTAGTTCCAGTTGCCGCCGTCGCTGATCACGTGCTTGAGCAGCGTGTCCATGCGGCGGCTGTGCAGGGGCTCGTCTCGCAGCGTGATGGCCAGCTCCAGGGATCGGTTGGCGGCCTCCAGCTTCTGGAAGAACTGCTCGTACGCCTGCGAGAGCGTGAAGTCTTTCATGTTGAACTTGTTCATGACCACCGGCCGCAGGATGTTCAGACCGGCGAACAGCCAGCAGCGGCCGGAAGACGCCTGGTTGGTGATGGAGCCGGGGTGTTTGATCTCGTGCGTGAACAGGTTGTCGGTGCGGTTGACGACGTCCTGGTCGATAGCCAAAGAGTGAATACTGTGGTTCGCGAGGGCGTTGCGGGTGGCCCGCATCTGCGGCGTCATCTCGAACGAGCTCTGCAGCTCGTTCAACATGGTTGAGCTCAACCCCGCCGGTGGCGAGGGCGCCTCGCCTTTGACGGGAGTGTACTGGGCCAGCGCGGGCGCCGCCGCCGCGGCCACGATGAGAATGAACGACGAGACGATGCTCTTCATGACTCCAATCCTCCCAGCTCGTGCGCTATCCGCCGCAGGCGCCTTTGCAGCCTTCGGAACGCTCCCGGCCAAAGGTCGGCGCGGTCACCTGGCAAGGCGCCTGGACTGACGCGTTCTTGTGGTTGCTGAACCGTGGCGGGGGCCCGCCGCCGGCTGGCGCGTCGGGCGCGTCTCGGTCCCCAGTTTCTTACGAAGGCCGGGTTTGCCGGTTACAGCCATAGACGGGCCTCACCGCACCGGCCGCCGCGTGCTGGATTGGATCATAGCGCGGCCGGGCTCGGTTGTTGCTCCACTGGCACGGGAGAGCCGGCCGGGCGCGGGGGATGGGGCGGCGGCTGCCACCGCTGTCGGTCGCGACAGACAGCGAGTTAGCCGTCGATGAACGACATCGCCGCCTCGGGGTAGCGTGCACCGACCACCAGGTCCCGGGGCACCACCTCATCGATACGGGCGAGCTCTTCGGCCGACAGCTCGATCTCGGTCGCCGCGGCGTTCTCCTCCAGACGCTCGATGCGTCGGGTCCCCGGGATCGGCACCACCTCCGGTCCCTGTGCCATCAGCCACGCGAGCGCCAGCTGGGCCGGAGTGCAGCCCTTGACGGCGGCAAGCTCCTCGATCCGTCTCACCAGCTCGAGGTTCTTCTCGAAGTTTTCTCCCTGGAAGCGCGGGCTGAAGCGGCGGTAGTCGTCCGGGGCCAGATCGTCGATGCTCTGGATGGCGCCGCTCAGGAACCCGCGGCCGAGGGGGCTGTAGGCCACCAGGCTGATGCCGAGCTCTCGGCAGGCGGGCAGTACCTGGTCCTCCGGATCGCGGCTCCATAGCGAGTACTCGGACTGGAGCGCCGTGATCGGATGGACCGCGGCCGCCCTGCGGAGGGTTGGCGCGGAGGCTTCCGAGAGGCCGAGGTGGAGAACCTTGCCAGCCGCAACCAGATCGGACATCGTACCGACGGTGTCCTCGATCGGCACCTGCGGGTCGACGCGATGCTGGTAGTACAGGTCGATGTGGTCGATGCCGAGGCGCTTCAGGCTGGCGTCGCAGGCCTGCTTGACGTACTCGGGAGTGCCGCACACTCCGCGGAAGCTCGCGTCCTCGCCCCGCACGATCCCGAACTTCGTTGCCAGGACGACCTCGTCCCGGTGGCCGCGCAGCGCCCTTCCCACGAGATGCTCGTTCTTACCCTGCCCGTACATGTCCGCGGTGTCCCAGAAGTTGATGCCGGCGCCCAGGGCGTGGTGCAGAACCTCGATGGACTGCTCCTCCTCGCTCGGTCCGTAGAACTCGGACATCCCCATGCACCCCAGACCGATCGCGGACACGGTCAGGCCGTCCTTTCCCAGTTCGCGTGCGTGCATTCAGCTCTCCTTTCGTGGCCAGGCCGCGCAGCGTCTGCGCCGGTTCGCTACGGCGCGGATGTCGCGGTCCGGTAGATACAAGCGATTCGGGGAGCTGTTCATTTCGTTAGCCCATTTGGGTGATGACGACGCCTGTCGCCCGCGCCATTAATGCCGGTATCAGCCGGTGGGCCGGGTGCTTGTACAGAGACGCTACTCCCCGGCCGCAACCACGTGTACCGCGCCGGCCTGTGGAGACGAACGCATGCATCCGAGCCTGGCCGAGTCATGACCGAGAAGCGGTCGCCCAAGGACGTTCTTCGACGCGTCCGGGGAATGATGGCCGCCGGCCAGCTGGGAGAGGAGCTGATGCGCCAGCGGGGTGTCGTGGGCACGCCCCTGATGGTCAGCCAGCCGCGGGGCGGTCCTCATTCGTGGCTGGTTCCGGTGACGATCAAGCATCATATGGTTGGGTACCTGCAGCTGGACTGTAATCTGCTGTTGATTCGCCAGGTTTCGTTTCGGCGCAGGTCGGACAGCTTCGAAGGTGTACCGGATGCTGCGGACTGGCTGGATCCGGACAGGGTGCTGCGGCGGGCGGCCGAGTTTGCGATGCCCAACGAGGACCTCGGCAAGCCGGTGCTGACGTATGACCGTTTCCCTGACCGTTTGGCCTGGAGGATCAAGGCCCGCTCACCCGCGGGCACGATCCGCAACATCATGGTGGCCGGGAGATCCGCCTGGGAGCAGGACGATCCCGAAGACACGGACGAGGGCCCGCGGGCGCGGGTTGGCGAATGAGGGTCGTCCATTGCGCTGTCACGGGCCAGGCTCGTGGTCGGAAGGTGGGTCTCCGGCCGGGCGCGCTCTCACCAACGTCCGTCGTCTGGAACGATGTAGAACCCCGAGGAGTCGTCGGGGCCCCGAACCGGCGCCAGTGCCCGCAGCACCACCCTCACGAGGTCGCTCTGCCTGCTGGTGCCGGTCTTGCGGAAGACGCTGGCGAGCTGCGAGTGAACCGTGTTCCGTGACAACCCGAGGGTCTCTGCTGCGTCGGTGAGAGTGCTGCCCCCCAGCAGCTGCATGACGAGGCGAACCTCGGCCTCGGTGAGCCCGAACAGGTCAGCTACCAGATGGTCGATCGGGCTGTGGGATCTCTCGGGGTCGGTGACGAACAGCACCGCGACCACGCCGCTGGCGTCGGCCGGCTGGCATCGTTGGGGCAGAGGCAGCACCACGACCTGGTACTCGGAGCGGCCAGAGGGTCTGGCGAGCCGCAGGGCCTTCCCGGCCGGGCCGGAGGTCGAGCGGTCTGCGCCTCCGGCCTTCCGAATGGCGGCGCGGAGCATTCTGGTGTCGTCGTGCCTGGCGGCGGCCGGCCCATCCGGCAGGATGGTGAATCCGTCGCCCTCGTTGCCGATGTTGCGAGCCTCGCGGTTGGTCAGCAGCGGCCGGCCGAGCCCATCCATCAGCACGACGCCCATGGCGACGCGGTCGAAGGCGCCGGCCGTGAGCTCTGCCATCTGCTCCGCCTGAGCGACCCGGTTTCGGACCGTGACGACGCGTTCCATGTGCGGGAGGAGCTCGCGCAGGAGCTGATACTCGGTTTCGGAGAAGGTCGGGGATCCGGCGCCGCGGGCGATCCACACTCCCGCAAACAGGTCTGCCTCCTTGACGAAGGCAGTCCCCGCCATCTCCAGAAGACCAGCCGGCCGCAGCAGGTTGCGAAACAGCGAGGACCGTTCGAGGGCCGCATCGGATAGGGCCAGGCGGCTGGAGATCAGCATCCCCGCCGGACGTGCCAGAGCCTCCTGCAGCAGCTCATCATTACCGATGTGGTTCCGGTTGTAGGCTGTGACGAGCTCTGCAGAGAGCCCCGATGAGGCGATGATGTGGATCAGGCCTGCGCACGGTGGGCCGCACTCGAGGATGACTGCGGCAGCCTGAAGGAGCTCGGCAGCAGCCTCGAGCGCCCCGGCCCAGGCGGACGGCTGGACTGCGGCGTCGTAAAGATGTGGGATGACGTCGACCGAGCCCAGCCGCGGTTGCGGCGAGTTCAAGCGCTCTGGTGCACGGCCACGGCCGTCCATGCTGCCTCCGAGGAAGGTGCGGCTGCGAGACCTCTCGACCTCGCACACAGTGCCCGCCGTCCAGGCGGAGCGTTGAGCCTAAGTTGCCGGTTCAACTTCAAATGTAGCTGATGTGGGGCGTCACGGTCAAGTGAAGGGCAGGTGACTGGAGTCACACGTATCAGAATGGTACACACCAAGCACACGACGACCGCGCGGGAGCGTCCGACCCAACCGCGACAGTCGTCCTTCCCGGCGAATGACTAGCTTGTTGCGGCCGGCGTCCGGAGGAGGCGGCGCACGACGCTCAGCAGCTCCTCGACCTGGAACGGCTTGGCGATGTAGCCGTCCGGGGGTGGGACCTGACGGCGCCTGCCGATGAACTCCTCGAACTGCCGTAGGACGCCGGTGACCATCACGACCGGGATACCCGACAGCTTGGGATCTCCGCGGAGCTCGCGGTAGACCCGGACGCCGCTCGGGGCCGGCATCGAGATGTCCAGGCAGATGAGGTCGGGAAGCTGGGCGCGTGCCAGCTCGAGGCCGGCATCGCCGTCGGTCGCGCACAAGGGCTCGTACCCGTTGTCGCGGAAGACGGTTTCCAGGTACGTGACCACATCGGGGTCGTCGTCGATGATCAGAATGCGGCGGGGTGAGGACTCGCGTGTCATCGGTTCCTCCTTCGCAGCTCCGCGAGCACGGCCTCCAGGGTGTCCTGGTCGGCAGTGCCCAGAAGGTCCACGGCGTCGCGGCGCAGCTCATCGGTCGGGTCGGTCCGCTCAGCTTCGTCGGGTGCTTCCACTCCGAGCAGCTCACATACGTGGCGCACGTACTTTTCAGGAGTAATCGGCTTGTCCAGACACAGCGAGGGTCCGACCATGGAGCTGTCAGCCAGCACCTCGTCGAGGTCGCGGCGCACACCTGCATCGTGGGCGTGGCCGGACACGATCACCACCGGAATGCGCCTGAGCTCCCGGTCGCGACGCAGCTCGGCGAGGAGGCGGATCCCTGACTTGCCCGGCATCACCAGGTCGAGCGAGATCAAGGCGGGCCGCCGGCTGCGAATCAGCCGCATCGCTTCTTCGCCGTCGCCTGCCGTGAGCACTGCAAAACCCGCGTCCTCGAGCACTGATGCGAGGTACACCGCAACATCCGGCTCGTCGTCGACGACCAGGATCGAGAGGTCGCTCAAGGATCGTTGCCCTCCGGTACCGGTCTCTGCGGTCTGGTGAGGCGGAGTGTCCGTGTCTGGTCTCATGAAGTCGACTCCTTGCCCTGTGGCTCCGGCAGCCGCGCCCGCGGGAAGCGCAGGCGGAAGGTGCTGCCCTGGCCCGGTGTGCTTTCCAGGGTGATCGAACCGCCGTGCTCCTGGACTATCTTACGGGTGAGGAGCAGGCCGAGGCCCGTTCCGCCCTTGCCCTTGGTGGTGAAGAAGCTGGTAAACGCTTTTTGCTTGACCTCGTAGTCCATGCCGCAGCCGCTGTCCACCACCTCGAAGATGATGGCGGCGTCGGCCTCGCGGAGGTGGAGCTCGACCCGGCATCCAGGGTCCTGGCTCACCAGGCAGGCGTCGATGGCGTTGGAGACCAGGTTGGCGAGACAGCTGTGGATGGCCTCTGGATCCATCCAGGCCGGCTCGACGGAGTCGTCGACG